>Ga0209791_1000073_pt1 | contig 68395 bp, 56 predicted proteins | sample WorMetTyACAVOLI1_FD_187422 | JGI IMG/M metagenome (GOLD analysis project Ga0209791, IMG submission 187422) | Marine gutless worms symbiont microbial communities from Max Planck institute for Marine Microbiology, Germany - Olavius algarvensis... ... | reverse complement strand
TGGCGAAATTAACAACCACCCTACATATAAGGAGGATTTTTTTCAATGACTCGTATTATTACTCACTTTATGACTCATTCTAAACCCGTTTTTGGACAAGAGTGAGAATAAATACAATGGTATGATTGGTATCAAAAATCTCGTACCTTGATTTGTCGGCCAGGTAAATATTATCATTAAATAGAAAAGAAAAAAAAATTCATATATTCCAAACTTTTTAAACCGAATCAGAAATCCACATGCAGAAAAAACAGAAATAATGATAAACAACCATTCGTTGAAGGGATAGAAAAAACCGTTAGACCAGAATGCAGTTGCATGCCATTGGTAGAATTTAATATTTTTAAATATAATCCGATGATCAAAATAAAATAGATCAAAATAGGAGCCTTCATTCTGCAATAATAGATTTTGAAATAATAAAAATATAATAAAAAATGAAACTATTAAAATACCTTTAATCGAAAATTTCTTATGCTGAAAAAAATCATACAGCAAGACCGAAGGCAATAATACGAAACCAATAGTCCTTGTTCCATAGGATAGGTACAAAAAAAACCCTGTAAACAGGCATAATATCGTTACTCTTTTTAAACTTTTTTGCGCATTATATGTTTTCTCAGCCAGGTAAAAAAATGTGTAGCTAAAAAAAAGGAAAGGTAAGTCCGACAAAATATTGTCTTTAAAGTCCCAGAAAAAATAATTGAATCCTAGGGCGCCAATTATTAAACACAATGAATAAAATGACAATTTATCCTTAAAGTTTAGATAGATTGTAAACAACGAAAATAAAAATAAGACGATTGGAATTAATTTCATAGCTTGAAGATCTAGTCCTGAAACCAGATAAACAGGCACCAAAAGAAAAGGAAAAACTGGTGGATATGTTTTAGGACCAAGAAATGGATGGGATGGATTAAATATATACCCGGTGTCACCATATGGTTTGCCCTCTGAAATATTCTTGGCGTGCTGTATATACATACTAAAATCGCCACCCCAATTATGGCCGTCGCGCATGGTTAAAAAGTAAAATAGGCCGATGATACCGGTTAATATACAAATCGATATGTATTGTGTTTTTTTATCGAATGCGAGCATGATTTTACATTCTGAATACCGGCAAGCGTTATAAATTGTTTTTGACCCAAATGAAAGTGTGGCTACAAATCTTTCTCTTTTATAATGTAGGCCGGTCTGTTTTTGATTTCGATGAACATTTTACCCAAATATTCGCCAATCACACCCAGGCTTATTAACTGAATGCCTCCGAGGAATAGAACCGAAAGCAATATAGATGTCCAACCCCGAATCACTGCTTTGCTGAACACCTTTGCATAAATCGCATAAATGGAATAAAAAAAAGAGCCTAAGGAAAAGGTCAGCCCCAAAATAATTGAAATCCTCAGCGGCAAAATACTGAATGACGTAATTCCATCGATTGCAAGCGCGAGCATGCGGGAAGCTGAATATTTTGTACGGCCCTGGGTCCTGCTGTTTACCACATATTCGACGCTGGTCTGGTTGAAACCGATCCAGGCAACAATCCCCCTGATAAAAAGCCAATTTTCTTGAAATTTTTTAACCTCATCGACGACCTTTTTATCGAGTAATCTGAAATCTGCAGCGCCCAAGGGGATGTTAACATTGGATAGTAAATTAATGATTTTATAAAATAGTCGGGAACCTAACTTTTTAATAAAGGCCGTATCTGCTGAATCTACCCTGACGGTGTAGACCACATCATAACCCTTGCGCCATTCTTCAATCAACTTTGTCAACAGTTCGGGAGGATGCTGCAAATCTGCATCCATGCTGATAACACAATCGCCTCGGGCGTGGTCCAATCCGGCTTTTAATGCCTTTTGGTGACCAAAATTCCGCGAAAAGGATATAAATTTTATCTTTTTGTTTTTTGCATTGAGTTCTTTAATCTCCCCAAGCGTCCCGTCCATGCTCCCGTCATCGACAAATATAATCTCATACGGTCCTAAGTTTTCCAATACTTTTGAAACTCTTTGGGCAATCGGATTAATATTTCCGGTTTCGTTATATGCCGGGATGACAACTGAAATCATAACAAACCTGGACTTAGTCATGTCGTCGGGTTCACACGCAAAGTCGGATTCAATTTACCTCCTCGGGCTCGCAGCGAATGATTGGAATAACTGATTTAAAATTAATGAAAGAGGTGTCCCATTTTCAACCAATACAATGAAACGGGGATCGGCTTCACATTGCGATTTTCAAGTCCCGTTATAGCTGTCGATGAAATCATGGTTACCAGCGTTAGGAGCACAAATGCAATTAAAAGCGAGTTTATTGTTGCATGGTCGCGGTCCAGAATTCTGCTGCAAATCACCCCGAGTGATATATAGATAATTGGAAAAACAGGCATAATATGTCGAAATACCCAATAGCCATTGGTTTGTGAATTTATGAGACTAATTACCAAAACGAAAGCCCAGATGCCGGCATTGACTGCAATCAAAGATCGAGTCCTGTCTGAAATGGCTGGTAACGTTCGCCGTCTTCCAATACAATCATAAAGCGTCTTTGAGACGCCTCCCAGGTAAAACAGGAAAAGTGGACAGATGGCCAGAAAATAGATCCATAGGTCATACCATTGCCTTTTGGAAATACTCTTGAGATAAGGAGTCACATGGTGGTTGATGTTGTCGCCCCCGAAACCTGGCGGGATAAGACTGCCGAATCGCGCATACATATAAAGCCACCAGGAAAACCCGAACGATAGCATTGCACCATAAATTGCCCAGGCCTTCCAATCCTTAAGTTGTTGCCGGTTGGCAACAAACAATAAGGCTGGTAGAGACACCAGAAGTGGTCCGGTATGTTTGGTCAACATGGCCAAGGCGAAGGCGGCCCCTGAACCAACCAAATAACTAGGTCGGGAAAGTTGCTCCTGGTATTTTAGAAAAAACCAAATCCCGCAGAGAATTAGAACGGTCGCCGGAATATCCAAATGAACCAGTCTGGTTTCGAGATTCACAATGGGACATATTACCCACAATACCAGAGCCAATATTGACCCTTTTAAATCGGTAAACTTGCAAGCTATGGCGTAGACCAAAAGAAAAGAGGTGCCCCATAATATCAAATTTAAAATTTTGGCACCGATTAAGGGCCCGGCGAAACTCAATAATTTTATCCCCATTGGCACCAGGGGTGGATGGTGAAAAACAGGAGACCGATAGTAGGCCTGGGGTAATTCCCGGTCAATATGAGAATTTTGTGTTGTGTAGCGTTCCAGGGTCCAGGTCATTTGTTTACTCAAATGCAAATAAACCTCTTCATCCCAGTCAATCACAGGCTGATGTACCAAATTGAAAGAATAATTCACTCCAAAGATCAAAAAAAAGGCCATTAGGATATGCCGGGCATTTAGCGAAATCGCTTTCAACTTTTCCATAAAAATTCTAGTTTATACCTGAATTTTGCACGCAAACAAAAATTATAACAGACTATGCATTGATTCTCAAGAATATCGAAAGTTCAGTTCAAGAGCGAGCGACTTCTTTCCAAAAAGTAAAACCCGTTTTGCCTTTTATCGGGACAGGTTCGGATGGAAAATATGTGTCGCCCACTTTCGAGTTCAAGGCTTAATCGAACCCCCTGCCCTAACGTGGCCTTGGCCGGGAAAAGATTTTTGATAATCAATTTTTCATTGTGCCAGATGCTGGATGGACCATATGATGAAATCTCATACTCAACATTAACCGGTTCTTCCACCTCTTCTACACGTGCCAAATTTATACATCCTGTGTTGGAATCGCTGCGGGTTGCGTTGACATACCTTTCGTAGCCCTGCCCGATTGGATCCACCTGCTGTGGGAAATATATCTCCTTTTTATTTATGTCACCCTCTTCCGGCGGCCATTTCCCGTTGTCGGGAATAATTTGCCAATTGACCATGAACTTATTATTTTTGTCGGGCATGAGGCGGAAAAGGGCGCTGTGTCCCCGATATAGGAGTTTCGCCCGCGGGTCATGCAACAATCGTCGATAGAGCTGGGTATGCCTTTTGTAGGGAAAAACGATGTAGTCACTGTCTAAATGCGCCTTGACGGTGTATGGAACGTCCGGTTCATCGCCGTTCCAGATATTTTTCAGGATTAAGTAAGCTGACCCATAGGGAACAGCCATAAATACCGGATCCAGCAAATTGAGGTAGCGGGCTTGCGGCGCCGCCCAAACATAAAGTTCGGTTGCATCCCATGGCGCAGCAACTTTAGCACCTTGAGGAATGATTTGCCCCAATGCCTGCCAATCCTTGCGATGGTTGATGTCAAATACGGAATGATCGGACAAATTGACATAGACATACCATGCGCTCAGGATACTGGTACACAGGCAAAGACCAAAGGTGGCGACAAAAGGGAGTTTGCCGCGCCATGGGAGATAGGTCCAGCGACCTATTTCCAAATTGCGGTAATTCATGTGATATAATAGTGCTATTGTGACAAACGGTACGCAATAAATGGAAAATCGCTGCATGAGAAGGTAGAGCAAAGAAAACGCCAGGGCATTAACTAGGAAAAGCAATTCAGTTCCAGTTGTTTTGGAACGGGCATGATTTTTGGTTGCCGACCGCCAAAATATAACTAAACCGAGAAGCCAGCCCAAATTTAGTGATAGGATCGTGGTGATGGAAGATGGCTGGATCTCGTTGCCCACGTCGAGGTGGTTTTTCAGGAGAAAGAAATCGATGTTTTGAATCAGCCAAATGTTCAAATTTGACGGAAAGTGCGGATGAACGGCTAAGCCGATGACGGCACCGATGGTTACATATACCGGCAAGCGCCATTCCCAGCGCCTTTCAATCCACCAAATTACGACGAACCATCCAATGCTCAGCCCGACAAGCACGTGAACGGCTGTGTAACTCAGCGCGTATAGTGCTGCCAGAATCATCACCCAGCGATATTTCTTTTGTGAAGCAACCCAGGTGGCGGCCATCATAATTAACAGGGAAAGAATTTCCGGTCGCAGACGGCTCATTCGCAGGGTAAAGGCAGCCGATGTCCCGAAAAGCCAAACCGGAACGAAGACGCCCCATTTTCCGATACTCCGTATGCTTAAATTAGCGAGAACAGCTGCAGTCAAGGCATTCAGCAGGGCTAAGGCCAGTTTACCGCCCAACTCGGAAGGCAACCAGCGAACAAACGGCATCAGCAGCGCATGGAAAAGCAATTCTTTGTCTCCGAAACCGGAATGCATCGCGCTGAAACGGGCCCAGTCGAGTTGGTCGACGAATCCCTGCTGGACATAGAGCCGCGCCACTGCAAGATGATAGTAGGAATCGCCATCATGCAACAATGGGATTTTTGAAAAGAAGTAGCAAAAAAAAATAAAGAAAATCAGAAACACAACAAGTGTGGGTCCCCAGAGGGAAACCCATCCCTTTTGAAAAGACGCCGGTATTTTTAGTTGATTGATTGTCATTTTAATGGTCTGCCGGCACTGCAATGATGTCTTTGGTAAATCCAGGCCATTTTTTTCGTGCCGGGGGATGAACGGTAAGTGATTTAGATATTTTTTTTCAGCATTGAAGTTATATAAACTTGATGCGCTTGGCGGCGAAGATTACCATTTTCAGCAGAAGCCAGCCGTGACGCCAACGATCGATATTTGTATTCCCATATGTTCGCATGCGATAACGAACCGGCATCTCTGCTATCTTAAGATTTAGCTTTGTTGCGCCGAACAATAAATCGAAATCCCCGAACGGATCGAAATCGCCAAAGTATGCCCGATTTTTGGTAATCATTTCATAGTCCCTTTTCCAGAGGACCTTGGTGCCGCAGAGGGTGTCCTTGACCGGTTGTCCCAACAGCCAGGAGAAGGCCAAGCTGAAGAACTTATTACCGAGGATATTGAAAAATCGCATGGATTGATCTTCAAGGGGATATACAAGGCGGACACCGTTGATGAACTCGCCTCTTTCCCCAACAATCGCATTATAAAAACGCGCTAATTCCTCCGGCGGTACGGTCATATCCGCATCCAGAATCATAAGAATATCACCTTTTGCCTCACCAAATCCCAGCCGCACGGCATCCCCTTTTCCTTTTCCCTTTTGCTGAAACAGTTTGCATTTTGTCCCCGGATAACGTTCGATCACATGCTGAATGGTTTCATAGGTATTATCAGTTGAATGGCCTTCAACAAATATAAGCTCGGTTCGGCTGCCGAGTTCAGGTACGCGTTTGATGATCGTTTCAATATTTCCGGCTTCATTGCGGGCCGGGATGATAATCGAGACCGCCGGTGTTTTTCGCAAATGATCCTTGTCCCGGGCAGGATCAGACCGGGCAATTACAATATTGGTCAGAGCAAACCACCTGAAAGGCGGCAAATGCACAAGGTGGCAGTTAAAAAGCCTGGACAAAAACGGGACTTTCAGGGGCAGGAGAACCAGCGAACGGCTTTGAACCACCTCAAAACCGGAAAGTTTCAAAAGATTGTAAATATCGTCCGGCGCAAACCAATTTTGCTCCAAAACCTCCGCGCCCAAGCCTAACTTTTTGACAATCGCCAGTGGCAGTCGCCACAAATTGTTATAAAAGTTCAGGACCAAACGGGTTCCGGAATGAGAGATATTTCGTAATTTTTCAAATACCCTCTGTACGTCCCATAAATCATTGACTAAATCTGAGAGTATGATGATATCAAATTTTTCTTTAAATTCAATTTCGTGGACATCGGCCTGGATAAAGGTCAGTCGGGGATGTTTTTTTTTCGCAGATTGGATCATTTTGTGGGAGAAATCGACGCCAACCCCGACAGATGGTTGCAGCGAAGATAGTAGATCGCCGTGGCCGCACCCAAACTCAAGGATTCGCTTTCCGGAAGGAATAAAGAATTTATAGTAATGTTCGACAAGTTGTTGGTAATAGAAGCCCGGTCGTTTTGGATTCGCCTTTTTTGGCGCGACCTGATCCCAGTGGATAATCCGTTCTTGCTGATAGCGATATTGTGCCGGGTCGATATTTTGACTTCCCATAGGATTACAATCGATAGAGTCCATAGCCGCCTTTAGAAAAAATGCGGTGCATATGGCTGCCTATGAAGCGGGCTAATATTTTTTTGTTATTGTCTTCCAGTTGCCGGTTTGACCAGCTATTAAACAAATCATGGCGGATCAGGATGTGGCTAATGTCGTTCTGTTTAAGCTCAGCTAATATATCCGCGGGTCTCGTCGCCCGTTTAACTGAATTCTGAAAAAAACGATCACCAAAAATCATTTCCCGATCACTGTAATAGAGGCGGTTTCCCAGAAAAATCGCCAATATCTTGCTGCGGTTTGGCAAATTATCGTTGGCATATCTTAGGGCGGCGTATTCGGGACGGTAACGTTCGATATAAGCGTCGCGGTCTAACCGGCCACTAAGATAGCTCAAGGGATCAATGTGTTGAAACTGCCGCAACAGATATGCACCATTCATACCAAACATCCATGCTGCCACCGCCAAAACACTGAGCACAGCGATTTTTCGGGCCGGGACAGAGAATTTTCCCGTGATCATCGAGTTAATTCGGTGTAATCCATACATGGCCAGTATAATCAGGGGCGGAATAATCGGGGCAATATAACGAATTCGCACCGAATAGTTGGCTGAGGCATACAAAAGGTATAGAACCGCAAAGGATGCAAAAATCATCTGTTCGGTTCTCAAATTCGTCGGGATAGTTTTTAATTTAACAAAAGCAAAAATTGGCAGGATAAACAGAAAAGGATTGAGCTTACCATCAAAATACTTAGGGTTGCCATCTTGTCCCTGGAAAAAGATTCTGACTGGTATCAAGGCGATTTCCCACCAGGATTCACCATAAAGCAATCTTCTGATGGCCAGGGAACTCCAGCGGGTCGGTTTTGGTACAGATGCCGGCTCAGATTCTTTTTCGGATTTCAGGTTCTGGTTCCCGGCCGGCATTCTGATTGATTCGGATCTGGGGATACTGAAAAGATTATGATATAGCGGATAAATGGGGTTGCCTTGCCAGACATAGTTTCTGATCATCCATGGCGAAAATATGATCAGCGCGACAAGACAGAAGACAATTCCGCAACCAATCGCTTTTAATTGAATTTTAAGAGACGTGCCCGGGGCAACTGACTGGGTCCCAGCAGATCTTTTTTGGCGGCTGATATAATTGAAGGGGACGAATAGAGTTAAGATAAACAGCACAATCAAACCGTTGTATTTGGTTCCCAGTGCAAGGCCGCAAGAAACGGCCGATATAATCAAAAAATGAATTTTAAAATCGCTTTCCACCCATTTGAGCAGATAAATCAAGGCGCCTGTTGAAAAAAAAACAAGCCCTAAATCCACATAAACAGTCGTAGACAGCTTGACGATTATCGGCAGCGAAAGAAAAAAGAGCCCGCCTGAAAGGGCATATACCCTATCTAGGCGTACCTTCAAATAACTGAAAATCAACCAGGCCGTCAACAGCGCAAAGGCAAAATGTATGAATTTGGGGACAATATCATTGCCAAAATAGAGGGGGACCAAATATAAGAGATCCAGGTTCGGCGGAAAGTAAGAAAAGACGATTGCTGGTATTTCATACATCCCGCCGTGGTTGAGATACAGCTTGGGAATCGCCAGGTGATGGGTAAGTGCGTCTCGACTGACCGGCGGCACACTGCACAGGATAATAATTGAGCCGATCAGCAGGACTATAAGCGCAAGCAAGGCTTTTTCAAGGAATGCCCTGCGGGAGAAGTTTCTCCAGATGTGCGGTTTAGCAGATATCATCCGTCAGCCAGTTATCACCTGAATTTTGCATATATTCCTACCAACCATGAATAAGCGTGTATGGCCGCAATTCATCCGAAGCGAAGCTGGTTGATAAAAATTCAGGTATCCGTTATTTTTTTGATCTTGCCAAAAACAGAAATTAGCCAGATTCATTAATCCAAAATATTTTTGAAGACCGCTGGCGGCAGCTGACCCTGGTAAACCTTACCATTGACCAGAAAACTCGGTGTTCCGACCATTCTGAGTTTTAGGGCGGTCCAAATGTCAATCTTCAATCGCTGGCGCATGCTTTGGCTGTTGACGGCGCGGGCCAGTCTTTCCGACTCCAAACCGGTCCTGGCAGCCAGTTTCTTGAGGCTTATTTCCTTCTCATTTCCGGCCAAATCAAAGAGGAGGTCGTTCATCTCCCAAAACTTGCCCTGTGCGGCGGCATAAATGGCCGCCAGTGCCATTTTACCGGCTCCGGTGTGGAACGGTTCTTTCACAATGAAGTTAACTTCATGATCCATGGGAAAATGGTAGTGGACGAGCCTGATTTTTGCGGGATTTTGGGCGACAATCTGGCGCAGATAATAATGCATTTTTTTGCATTGAAAACACAGGTAGTCGGAAAATTCAGCGATGGTCAGATCCGGGTCCTCGGCGCCGATCCAGGGATGCCCGTCTTTGGTAATTCCCCGGGGAATGTCGGCTGCACCCGGTCCGGACGTCATGTTCCAATATGCCGGGAAAATAGCCACTCCAACACCGAAGATGATCAGAAAAGGCAAAAAAACGGCCGCAGCCCTCATTTTTTTTTGCACCAAGAGATAAATATCTTGTCGCAGCCCATTGATAAAACCGCTCGTCGCAAAGCGCTTGCGGGTCAACGCGCTAAAATACAGCAGCGCGAAGTTGATGCCGTAGCTTAGAATGCACATGATGCAGTAGCTGTGGATAAAGGTCGTTAAAATCAGGGCCAGGCCGGCACTGATGCAACTGCAGATCAGTGCGATCAAAACGAGCAATGACCATGCCTGTCCTCGATAAAGGGGTTTGACCGCAATAAATATTAGAAGGAGTAAAAATAAAGTGTAGCCAACAACTCCCCAGACCGGCACCGGTATGTTAAAGATAATTGAATAGGGACTTTGTGAAACCGTGTCACAGTTGATGGCTTTTGAAATGGCGCAAAAACTTCTGTAACCGATATCCGTATAAACTCGATAATGAGAAACTGCCAGATAGATTGAATTCGCTAGACCGGCCAGCGCCAGCATCGCCACGGTCCAATAGTAGATTGGGTAGGGCAGTGGTTTCAGCGGTTTATCTTTTTGGTCGATTAAAGCCATGGCCAACTTTGTGGTCGTCAAAGGGATTGCAGTGATATTTCCCTGGTTCGCTCGGCCAGCCTTTTGGAAATATGGGCCAGCACCACCTGCCGTGACAGTGGACTCATGAGATCAACCGCGGCGAGGGTGGCCGTTAATGATTTGAATTCATTGATTCGGATTAAACGCAACAGTCTGGCGGTATAACGATCCGCGTCAGCCTGGTCACTTGATTTTAAGTTCGTTTCAATCAGCCACATCAGCAATATCCGGTCTTTGGGATAACGGTGGTGCAATGTTCTAAAGAACCATGCGGCGCGTTCATATCGCCCGAGCAGGTTATACCCGATGCCGATATTGAATATGGCCTTTTTCCCCAGCGGCTTCAGCTTTAAGCATTTTCTGAAATAAGAAAGTGCTTCATCAAATTGCTGTTGCTTCAACAATATGACGCCTTTTAGCATTAACGGGTCAATGTAATTGGGACGCTTGGCCAAGATTTGATCTAATAGAATCAGCGCCTCGGCGGTTTGACCCAAATTTTTGCGGGTCAGGGCCAGTCGATATTTAGTTGCCACATAGCTTGGGAATGATAAAACCGCTTCCTGCCACAATTCAGCTGCTTTATGATAGTCTCCGCGCTGAAAATATATGTTTGCCATGTTGTTGAGGATCAGCGACCGCTGCGCTTTGTTGTTCATTCGGCGCTTGAGCGCCTGGTCGTATAAATTTAGCGCCGCATCGTACTGACCAATTCGTTCGTAGTGCACCCAGGCCAGATTATGGAGGGGACGGCATGATCCCGGCGCTTTTTTGGCAGCATCCTCCCACAGGATAAGATCTGATAGCCAAACTTGATTGCGGGTGTAGGTGCCGGTTGCCAAAAGAATGAGCAAAATCGTAACAAATGCAACCAAAATGCCGGCCAAAGATCGATTTCTCTTTTTATAGTAGTCCAACAACCATTTAATGGCAACCGCAACCGGCAAAAACAGAAATAGCGAGGGCAAATAATTGCGGTGCTCGAAGACCAGTTCCAGGGGGATGATACTCGATTCGATCACGTGGTTTAAGAAGAAAAAAAGAATTGCGAAACTGAGAATCGGTCTCTTTCGCATTTGAGATAAACCGATTCCGATCAATATGAGCACCAGCGCAATGCCGGGCAGCGTGCTCCAGGGATCCAAAAGCGAAGTTGAAACAGCAACGTCATGTTCAATGGAGTACCTCGAAATTATTGGATAAAAAATCTGGCTGAGGTAAAATACAACAACCCTGGGTTGGGTCATCAACCGTTGCACGGGTGAAAAATAACGAAAACCGGATTCCCAAAAACCGGACAACGGGTTGCTATTCACAAATATGAGTGCGCCGCCAACAAAAATCAGTATGCTGCCGGCTATTAGTCCCCGAAAGCATATCCGGCGGATTCGCCGATCATTTAAGTCCTGAAAAAAAAGAACTTCAATCAGGCCCAGCGCAATCGGCAGCGTGACCGCATTTTCTTTTGATCCAATCCCTAGTAGAAAGCTGAAGCCGCAGCCCAGGAATAAAACGATCCTGAATTTTTTTGATGAATCCAGCCTGGCTTTTATGTAGCAATAAAGGCCGAGTACATAAAACATCGCGGCCATGCTGGCCATCCGTTGGACGATGTAGGTTACCGCCTGGGTTTGAATGGGATGAATCGCCCAAAGCACAGCCGCTAACAGCGCAATATAACCGGCGCTTTTTTGATGGATCGCTTTGAGGTTGGGGGCGTTTAAAAGGTTTATGATCGTCAAATAAAGAAAAAACGCCGTTACTAGATGGATGATCAGATTGACAATATGGTAACCGATTACCTGATCTGACCCGACATACCAGTTGAAGGCAAAGGTGAGCATCGCCACCGGACGAAAAATCCGCTGGCTTACCGGTGAGTGAAGGCTGTCCCAAATAGTTGAAAAATTTAGATCTTTGATTTTATGCAGGCGTTGATTTTGAATGATATTCTGAAAGTCATCCAGATGCCAGGCGGCATCAAAGGTGTTTCCATAGGTGAGCAGGATCAGGAAAAACAAAAACACCAGGGCTCTCAGGGCACCGGTATGATTAGGGCGCTGCAAGGGAGGATACATGGAATCGAACCACAATATAAAAATAAGGGGGAATTATCCCCCTTATTTTTTTAATGATATAATACTATTCGAAAAAAAAATATTATTGGATTATTTCCATTCACCAATCGTTGTGGTGCCCATGTAAGAGTAGTATTCTTCACCACCATCGGCACGCGGGCAGCGGCCACTTCCATCAGATACCTGAGCTTCAAAAGAACCGTCAGCCAATTCCGTGAGCGTGCCGACATTGTTTTCATTTAGCGTAAGTTGTTCTGCCTGCTGGAGATCAGCGACCGAGGGCATCTGGGTGTTGTTGGGCTCTGAAAAATAGCTCGCCAGGGCCGCCAGGATATTTTGGGCATCGGATTCTGATCTGGAGCAAAAGGCCTTGTCACGATAGGCGATAAAGTTCGGGATAGCGATGGCGGCCAGAATACCGATAATTGCGATGACGATCATCAGCTCGATAAGTGTAAAACCTTGTGAATTGCCTCTTAGTTTCTGTAACATGTTAAAACCTCCCTGCTTTAATTTTGTTATGCTGAATGCTTCGGTTAGGTTGATAATTAATAGTGGTGTTCTTCATCTGCTCTTTCTTGTTCCGTTCCCCACCCCCTTTTAATTTCATAGTTATTGTTGAGTGATTTTACTGGAGTTTGATATTATGTTTGACTGGATGTTAAAGCAATTGGTGTGCCAAATATCAATTTTTTTTGTTATTTTATTTAACTATCTGTTATTGTTTATTAAAATTTTCATTTTAAATTTTCGTACCAGCCAGCTGGTCTGACACGTATTGGCGTATTACAAATATTGTCCTTTATCTGACAAAAATTGTCAGGCTAGTGTTTTGGCTCTCCCATCAATGGGTGATGCTTCCGCCAGGCCAATATCAACCACGATTATTTTAGATCTCGGCGAATGCTCAAAAAACTTTAGGCCAAAAGCGATACTCACAAAAGCGTTCAATAATCGCCCGGACGCCCGCGGGTAGGTGAGGTGCTGCCATATGCGGAAGGTTGATCGGGGTGGCTTTTTACCATGCTGCGCCGGATATTGGAAAGACACGGTCAGTTGCAGGTGGCATAGACGCCACAGTGAAAAACTGATTTTGAGAAAACATCCCCAGGAATATCACTGCCGGCGATGCTAGCTGGATCCTTTTTAGTAAAAGGTGGGCTGTCAGAGATATCCATCTTATTATACCCTAACATTGCAGAAATTCTTGTCATCAAGCCTGGCCGTTATGTCTGAGATCGTTGCTTTTTCCGGGCTGATGCTGGATGCTGGATACTCGATGCTGGATGCTTGATACTCGATGCTGGATGCTTGATACTCGATGCTGGATGCTGGATGCTGGATACTCGATGCTTGATACTCGATGCTGGATATCTCTCAGGACACTATCGGTGAATTTCAACGACATCCAGTATCCAGCAACCAGAATCCAGGATCAGTCAATACTTTCAATGGTCTTCATTACAGCAGCGAAGTTGGATTTCAAAATTCTATGCAACTATAGGGTATATCCAACAACGCCCTACTTTTCGATATTCAATTTGTCCAATCGATAGCGCAGGGAGCGGAAACTGATGTCCAGCAGTTCGGCAGCCTTGTTTTTGCTACCGTTGCTGCAATCAAGGGCTTTTTTCAAATAGCCCCGTTCAATTTCTTCAAGAATGGAATCCAGAGACACTCCCCGACCGACTTCGTCCAGATCAAAGCGCCGGTCTTTAAAACCCTCAATCCAGCGCCGCTTATGCAGCGAGAGGGCCAGGCTGTCGGGTAGGATAATATTGGTGGATGATAGCGCGACACTGCGCTCCAGCAGATTTTCCAGTTCGCGGATATTGCCGGGAAAATCATATTTATTTAACAAGTCAATCGCATAGGATGAAAATTTGGTAATCTCCTTGCCCATTTCTTTGGAATATTTTTCCAGAAAATGCTGGGCCAGGGTTCGCAGATCGGTTTTTCTTTCCCGCAGCGGCGGTACTTTGATTTCGATGACATTCAATCGGTAGAAGAGATCTTCCCGAAAATTGCCGCTGATAACCTCTTTTTCCAGATATTTGTTGGTTGCCGAAACAATGCGGATATCAACTGTGATATCTTCATTGCCGCCCACCGGTTTAAAAACTTTCTCCTGTACTGCTCTGAGCAGCTTGACCTGGATCGGGAGGCTGAGTTCACCGATTTCGTCCAGAAATATGGTGCCGTTGTGAGCGATTTCAAACAACCCCTTTTTATCGTTCGTCGCGCCGGTAAACGATCCTTTCTTATGGCCGAACAGCTCACTTTCCATTAAAGTTTCGGGAATACCGCCGCAGTTTATCACCACAAACGGTTGGTCACAGCGACTGCTTTCCTGGTGAATGGCCTGAGCAATCAACTCTTTACCGGTACCGCTTTCTCCGGTGATCAAAACATTGGTTTTCGTATTGGCCACCTGCTGAATGAGCTTATAGATGTGCTGCATGGCAGGGCTGCTGCCCACCAGCAAACCAAAATGCATATTTTCCTTGAGCTGGCCATCCAGTATTTCTTTTTCATGTTCGATGGTTCTTAAGTTCAACGCTTTGGCGATCGTCTGCAGCAGTTCATCTTTGTCAAAAGGTTTGGGAACGTAATCGAATGCGCCTTCGTTCATGGCTTCCACTGCGGTTTCGGTGGTGGCATAAGCGGATATCAGAATCACAACCGTATCCTGATTGGCTTTTTTCGAAGCCCGCAAAACATCAAGGCCGGAAATATCACCCAGCTTTATATCGCAAAGCAACAGATCAAAGCGCTGTTTTTCCAGCAGCCCGATCGCCTTGACCCCGTTGGCAGCGCAGGTAACCTGATAACCCTCTTTGTCTAGCATGTACTCGAGCACCTCACGCATGCTCAGTTCGTCATCAACCACCAGGATATGGCGCGTGTGTTCTGTCATAACGTTAAATTTGGATTGGTCCTTTCTTGGTTTAGGTCATGGCAGCATCAGATACATTTCGGCCACCAACCACCTGGCCAAAACCGGCTGCGCGGTTAAATGCCGGCCGTCAAAGGCAAATTTGCGGATGGGGGACTGAAAGATGGCTGCATCCACTGTATAAGATAAATCAGAGCCAATGAACCGGCACATCGATTAAACCGGTTGTGACAATCTTATTGCAAGCGTCAATTATTCGGAGATCAGGATGTTGAATGTTTGACGCTCGATTTGGGGCGGTGGCCTGACGAACCTCGACGATCCTAGCGATTTTCCCATCTTCAAAAACAGTGTCGGCATTTCCAGTATTCCAGTACGCCATGGCACAATGACCGGCTAAACCAATTATGATGTGAAAGACCCAAACTACTCGGTCTCTTGTACCGCAACAATCATGCCATCATTTTAAAATCTGGCCCAATCTGTTCCATCTGACACCAAAATTTTGTTTATCCCATGACCAGTAAATGATAAAAGCTTTGCCGTTGACCGCTTTCAGATCGACAAAACCCCAAAATCGGCTGTCAAAGCTTTCATCCCGGTTGTCTCCCATCACAAAAAGAGAATGGTCCGGCACCCTTGTGGGTCCGAAATTATCCCTTGGTCGGATGTTGCCGGGTATAATGTGCGGATCCGAATAAACGCCAAAGTCGTGGTTTACACTTTTCTGATTCACGTAGAGTTGTTTATCTCGGCACTCCACAAGGTCACCGCCAACTCCGATGACACGTTTGATAAAATCTTTCTTTGGATCAACCGGGTATTTAAACACAATTATATCGCCCCGCCGGGGTGTTTTTAGAGGAATGATGGTTTTACGCCAGTAAGGAATTTTAATGCCATACAGGAATTTGTTTACCAGGATGTGATCGCCGATTTGCAGGGTTTGTTTCATGGAACCTGAAGGTATTTTAAATGCCTGAACCACAAATGTCCGGATGAACAGGGCGATCAGAATTGCGACAAGGATGGCTTCGATATTTTCGCGCCAGTGACCCCGTTTAGGCTGATTTTCGTCTTTTTTCGTTGACTTTTCTTTTTTCAAATTTTCCGATACCTTTCGTTAATATCATAAGTTTCTCAGCGTCCTCTGCGAACTCGGCGGCGAAGCTTTAAAAATACACAATAATTAGTCTCATCAGCAAATTCGCGAAAATTCCTGCTACCACATCGTCTAGCACAATACCCACACCACCTGATACCCGTTTATCCAGGGCTCGAATTGGAAAGGGTTTCGAGATATCCAAAATCCTGAAGATAATAAACCCGATCAAGGCCGTAGTCAAATTAAAGGGCAGTCCGACTAGCGTCACTGCCATACCAGCAATTTCATCGATAACAATGCAACCGGGGTCCCTTTTATTTAATAATTTTTCGGCATCGTTTGCGATCCAGACTGCAATCGCAATAAAGAGCACGTTGCAGCCTATTGCCAGAGGAAAATTTAACCCGGCTAAGACGAAACCTAGCGGAAGGCCTAAGATAGTCCCAAACGTACCCGGCGCAAACGGGATGTTTCCGATATAAAAGCCCGTAGCCAGGAACACCACCGCTTTTTCTCTTAATTTCATGGCCCGTGTCTATAATCTGGCAAAGCTTTTGTCAAGCTCAGCTGCAGCTGACCAATCAAAAATTGCCATGTCTAATAAAAGGCTCTGAGCGGATAAATTATTCATTCTTCTGCCGCCGCCTCCCGGGCCACTGTATCATAAACTATGCGCAAGGGGAGATCCTGTTCGCGGGCAATTTTTTGACACACCTCATACTCGGGTATGATACGGATATTCCCTTGAGGATCTTTGACACGTTTCACCGCTATTTTTCCGTAGGATGTCTCAATTTCCTGTTGCTCCCGCCATAACAGGCGCCTGCAGGATTCATAATATCGAACCCCGAGGGAGGTGGTTTCAGACAAAATGCGGTAGATTAAAATATCTCGTCTGTCATTTTTACAGAGCACCTGGATCATGGTACCGGGTCTGTTTTTTTTCATATATATGGGAATCCAACAGACATCCAGGGCGCCGTCTTCAAAAAGCCGATCCCTTAAATGGCCAAACAGTTCCGGATTCATATCATCAATGCTGGTTTCAATAACCTCAATTCGATCCTCCAGTAATTCCTTTGATAGGCCAGTCGCGGATTGCGGTTCGCTACCCAGGATGATTCTTAATAAATTGGGGCGGTCGCTAAAATCCCGCTGCCCCGCCCCGTATCCGATTTTCCTGATGACCATATCGGGCATGGCTTCAAATCCCAGGGCCGAAGCCGAGATAATGGCGGCTCCGGTGGGCGTGACCAACTCGTGAGGTATCGTTGTGCCATATACCGGGACGTTTTTCAAGATACCGAGGGTGGCCGGCACCGGCACGGGAAGCTTACCATGGCTGCAGGTAACAAACCCTTTTCCAAGAGGGAGCGGAGAGGCCACAATTTTATCGATCGCCAGGTATTCAAAGCCCAGTGCGGTTCCGACAATATCAACAATGGCATCAATCCCCCCGACTTCGTGAAAATGCACCGCCTCCAGGGAACAGCTGTGGATACGGGCTTCGGCTTCGGCCAGCTTTTGAAAAATATTCAGACTGGTTGATTTGACCCGGTCTGTCAGGGGGCTGTTTTGGATCAAACTACGGATCTGTGAAAAATTTCTCGACGTTTTATCATCAATGGCCGCCACATTGACCAATTTGGCATGGACGCCGCTGCGATTGGCTGAAGTTACGGTGACATCAAAATTTTCCAGGGGCAGCCGACGCAACTGATCCTTTAACAACTCTAGCGGCAGGCCCAGATCAACTAGCGCGCCCAGGGTCATGTCGCCGCTGATCCCTGAGAAACAATCAAAATAAGCGATCATAGCTTTCCTTCATAATTTGATAAAAGCATTGACAAAAAATACAACAAATATATTATATGCCTTCTTGTTCCATAGAAACTGAAACCGTTTAATTGGATTCGAATACGGCATACCAGACTAAAATGAATACTTGGTTATTGGAAGTGCGCAGCTGGCTGGTGCGGCTCCCGGACTTCAAATCCGGTGTGGGGCGCTAGAACCGTCCCGGGTGGGTTCGATTCCCATGCACTTCCGCCATTTTTTCGTTTCCAAACCGATCCCGCCAACCCACAGCATCATATTTTAGCATAGCGCTACTTGACGCCTAACCCCCTAAATCTTTACCATATTTTTTCATTGAATACAACTTGATCACGCGCCGGCACCCTGGCGTTGCGCCTGATTGCTTAGGGGTGCAAACAGTCGGCGGAACGGACCCCACGGACACCGGCTAGGCTTTAATGAGTCTGGCAACAGCTTCGATATGGTATGTATGCGGAAACATGTCCACCGGTTGCACTTCAGCCAGACGGTATAAATCCTGCATCATCCCAAGATCCCTGGCCATGGTAGCCGGATTGCAGGACACATATACGATCCGTTCAACTCCCATTTGCAGGACCTGCTTGACAACATCTTTATGCATTCCGGCCCTGGGGGGGTCAATAATGAGCAAATCCGGTTTTTGAGCGATCTGGGGTAGACACTGGCGGATGTCCCCCTTGATAAAGCTGCAATTTGAAACACCGTTGTTGCGGCAATTTTTTTCGGCATCCGCCACCGCGCTGTCAATTATCTCAATGCCGGTTATCGATTTGCAAAAACCGGACAGCAAGATCGGAATGGTTCCGGTGCCGCTGTAAAGATCCAAAACAGTTTCAGCGCCGGTAAGCCCGGCATATTTTTTCACGGTGTTGAAAAGAACTTCGGCCCCCCGACTGTTGGTCTGAAAAAAGGAATTCGCTGAAATGTTAAATTCAAAATCACCGATTTTATCCGATATCGTATCGGAACCTGTTAGAGTTTGCTCAATTTCACCGATCGCCACACCGGCTTTACGAGAGGTGATATTGTTAATAACCGATACCACCTGGGGATATTTTTCCACTAGGCTTTCTGCCAACGGGTGCAACGTATCGCGATTTTCGTGGGCGGTAACAATGTTGACCATCCAATGATCATAAGCCACAGAATGCCTTAAGACCGCAAACCGCCAAAACCCCGTATGACTGCGCAATCCATAAACCGGAGCGTCGGACGCTCGAATAAAACCTCTGACGTTATTTAATAGCTCATTCCCTAAATCTGGTTGCAGCAGACAGGCCCGGGTGTCAATGACTTTATGAAATGTGCCGGGCGCATGCAGCCCGAGCGCAAATTGCCTGTCGATTTCTGGCCGATTCAATTCTTCGGGTAAAAGCCAGCGCCGATCGGCACAGGAAAATTCCATTTTGTTGCGATAACCGAATATGGTCTCGGACGGTATGGTCTGATGGACATTAACATTTTTAATCAATCCGATATGTTCAAGGGAATCCAGGACGTGATTTCGTTTGTATATGAGTTGTTGGTCATAGTCTAAAAATTGCCATTTGCAGCCCCCGCAAAAACCGCTATACTCGCAGGGCGCAATAATTCGGAAGGGAGATGATTCGATTAGGTCCACCACCCGGGCTGCGGCATAATTTTTCTTTTTTTGGAAGATGCGAATAATTACGCGATCGCCGGGGACTGCCTGGTCTACGAAAACGGCCATCCCATCCAGCCTTGCCAGACCCCTACCGCCGAAGGCAATATCTTCAATTTCAACTTCCGTTTGAAGTCCTTTGTATATTTTCATCACCACCAAAGCTCCAAGGATTGCATTCACGCTGTTTTTGTAACATAAGGTATACTAAACCGGTAAAAAAACAAACAAGGAAAAATGCATGTCTGTAAAAAAAATGGAATTAATCGAAATCAGCTTTCATTCCGACGGCCTAATGTTAAACGGAACCTTACACCTGCCCGCCATTGATCAACCACCGGTTGTCATCGGATCTCATGGTTTATACAGCAGCCAGGAATCACCCAAACAAATTGCCTTGGCCCAGGCCTGCAATGTCCTTGGGATGGCCTATTTCCGCTTTGATCATCGTGGCTGTGGACGCAGCCAAGGAGAGTTTGACCAGGTTACCTCGCTGGCGGCCCGCTGCACGGATTTGAAAAAGGCGGTCGAAGCGATCAAAAATCGAAATGAGATTGACCACCGGATCGGTTTATTCGGCAGCAGCATGGGCGGGACCGTCTGCCTGAACGTTTGTCCGGAACTAAAAACGAACGCCATCGTCACGTTTGCCGCGCCCCTGCGCAGCCGTATCGGTGATTGGAGACTTAGACGGCCAAACGACCCCGAGACCCCGGGAATTTATCTGGATGCCGCTAAAAAAGAGTTTGATATTTCAGAACACCTTTCGCAGGTTAGTAATTTATTGATAATTCATGGCGCGAGGGATAAAACAGTTCCACTGTCCCATGCCGAAGAAATCCACCGTTTGGCCGCCAATCCTAAAAAACTGATCGTCCAGCAAAACGGTGATCATCGAATGAGCATTGAGAATCACCAGCTTCAATTTATTCGTGAGGCGTCCCGGTGGTTTAAATCCGGATTCCGCGGCGGAAATTAATCCGCTCTGAAAAATAGTATTTTCATACTGAACGCGTTGAACTTAGCATCTCGCATGGCAATTCCGTTAAAATAAATCCTTGACCTTAAATCCCACTATGTAGTATTCATCCCTTTCCTACTGTTACAGTATGAATTGGGATTTATGAATGGCAATATAAAATTAATGAGATAGCAAGATTTTTTAAAAATCGGGATACTTTGACTCAAGTCAAGGAGAAACGCGACAGAATTGGGTAAAAATGGAGCCTATGGAACCTATATCAACATCAGCAGCAGAAAATCTAATTGACATCAGCCACAAGGATTCAAGCCTTTGTGCGGAAGTAAAGCAGCGCTCGGGCGTGAATATTAACCAATGCTGGCATTGTCAGAGTTGTGCGGGCGGGTGTCCGTTTGTCAGCGCAATGGATTATCCCCCCAATCGCGTAATTCGCCTGGTGCAGTTAGGGTTAAAAAGAGAAGCGTTGGAAAGCTCCGGTATCTGGATATGTGTGGGCTGCAATACCTGCTCGGTTCAATGTCCCAATGCAATCGATATTCCAGCCGTAAATGATGCGCTGCGCGAAATGGCCATTGAAGAAGGCGTGACCATAGCCGAGCCGGACATATTAAATTTTCACAGAGAAGTGTTGCACTCCATCGAACGTTACGGCAGAACCCATAAATTTGAAATTATGCTGCGCTACAAAATGCGGCGCCGCGACTGGTTTTCAGACGTTGCCGTTGGTATAAAAATGTTCGCCAAGCGCAAGCTCGAATTGCTGCCCTCCCGCAGCCGCGACATGAAAACAATCAAAAGACTTTTCGAACATAAACAAACAATATAGCGCAATTGGATTCAGGCATTCAGAACTCATCTATGATTGACCTTAGCTACTACCCGGGCTGTTCATTGGCCACGACAGCCAAAGAGAATAATCGATCTCTCAATTTTTTGTTCCGCCATCTGGGGTTCAATCTGGTGGAGTTGGAGGACTGGAATTGTTGCGGCAGTTCTTCTGCCCACAGCGTCGACAACGACCTGGCCTTTGATCTGGCAAGCCGCAATCTATCCCTGGCGCCGCCGGATCGCCCCCTGCTGGTTGCCTGTCCCAGTTGCATACTGCGCTTGCGGCATGCTCATCTTCAATTAAAAGAAGACCCGTCTGCGCGCAAGCGTTACGAAGATATGTGGGGCAAACCGTTTAATGCTGACCTTGAAATTTTTCACTTTTTCGAAGTTTTAGATAATCTGAATCTTTTAAAATTTGCAAAAGACCGCGTCCGGAGGTTAAACGGACTTAAATTCGTAACCTACTATGGCTGTATGCTGGCCCGTCCTCCGGCGATGCGCAATGAAAAAAACTATCATGGGTTGATGGAAAAAATTTTGTCTTCGCTGGGAGCAACTCCCGTCAGATGGGCCTATTCATCACGTTGCTGCGGTACCTTCCTGACCGTGGCACGACCGGATGTCGTGACCCCGATTGTCAATGAGATTATTCAGGGCGCCATTAAATCCGACGCCGACTGTGTCGTTACCGCTTGCGCCATGTGTCACTTGAATCTAGAAGTGCGCGCAACATTAAAGCAGAAGATTCCCGTCCTGCATTTTTCCGAAATTATCTCTCTGGCGCTGGGTTTGGGGGAAAAAGAGCAGAAAAGCTGGTTTGCACGACACCTTGTGGATCCTCGTCCGCTGTTAAAGGCGATAGACCTCCTTTGAGAGATATACCTTCAGCAGAGATCTCAAATTACAATCCTCGATGACCAAAACGTTCACCATGTACTGGTTTAACCAGCGGAGTTCCAGGGGGGGCAATTTCGTTCGATAAAGGATCGCACCGCCGGCTGATATCCCGCTGTCGTGCTGGAATCACTGTGACCAACGCCTTTGGCAATGTAAAGCTCGGCTTGTCCAGCCGCAAATGTCTGTTTTAGGGTTAGGGCAAATTCCAAGGGAAAGCGTTGATCATTTTCACCATGGATCAGCATTACCGGCATTTTAATCAACGGCGCCAATCGGGCCGGGCTGACCAGATCCAATTTGTTGTTGTAAAACAGATTCATCCAGAATAGAATCATCGGCCCAAAAACAATGCCAAAAAATGAGTTGACCCATCGATAGAGGCTCAACAATGCTTCTTTGGTATTTGCGTAGCAGGCTTCGAGGAACAGGAGTCTGATCTGTGTTGGATTGCGGCTGGCAGCGATAATAGCCCCACCAGCGCCGGCTGAATGCCCGTACAAAATCACCGGCTCTTGGACCCACGTCAACACGGCTTCAATATCTTCAGCAAATTTAACCGCGTTCATGAATCGACGGGGACTCGATTTACCGTGATCGCGGGCACTGTGAATAACCGTTGTAAAGCCCCATTGGCCAAAAAGTCTGGCCCGGGCAACCATGCGATCCCGGTTGCGTCCCCAGCCGTGAGCCAGAACGACCGTACCCCGCGATGATCCGGTGGGCTCTATGCGCCATACTTCTAAAAATCTTCCCTCTACCGTTGGTATTCTGGTGTCAATGATGCGGCCCCAATCCGGTTGTTCGCTTACCGGCTGCCGGGGAATTTGTTGAACAAGATAGGTTAGAAATATTGTAAAAATCAGATAGAACAACAAGGTACCGGCCAGAATATATACAATCGTCATCTTTGTTTAAATATTGTTGAATGGTTGACGAGTTTCTCCGATGATATAAATCGACTAAGCGCCCAATAATTCTTTCCTCAATAAATCTAACGCGGTCATGGCAAAAATATGTTTGTTCGCCCTGCGGCTGTGGTCGCTAAAATTGAATCGATGCCCGGTGGCCGATAACGGGGTGGCCAGCCCGATACACACCGTTCCCACCGGCTTGTCATCCGTTCCACCGCCCGGCCCGGCAATCCCGCTGGTGGCGAGGCCGTAAGTTGCGTCGGCGATATTCTTTGCTCCACGCGCCATTTCACTGGCAGTCTGCTCGGATACAGCTCCGTTTCTTTCCAGCGTATCGGCGTTGACATCCAGAAGTTTGATTTTGGCCTGATTGGCGTATGTCACGGCCGAAATTAGAAAATAATGCGAGCTTCCCGGCACATCGGTCAACAAGTTGGCGATCAGTCCGCCGGTGCAGCTTTCAGCCACGGCCAGGGTTGCATTTTTTTCGCGCAGCAGCATTCCCACGACTTGTTCCATGGACTGGCCGGTATCGGAAAAAACCTGGTTGCCCAGTTTTCGGCATATCCACTCAATTGCCTCCGCCGCTGAAGCCATTAACTCGGCATTAATGGATTTGGCGGCACAGAGTTTCAGCTGGATTTCAAGGAGATTTGACTCAATTCCGAGTGTTAGCTGGGGAAATAACTGCTTAAATTGGGTCAACTGCTCAGCGATGACTGATTCGGTCAAGCCGAAGACGGAGATGGTCCTGACCCGCATCATCCCGGTATTTTCTACTTTTGCATTCAAATTTTCTATTATTAAACTTTAATAATTATATCTTAAATACCAGTTATTATAACAAATATAATTTTTGTTCTACAAAAATTATTCTGGTGGATTTAACACAAACATTGAGGGCGTCACCGCTACATCGGCCCAGAATCCATTGACATCAATCTCAAAATCAGCATCTGTTCCATTGCTGATGCTCAACCTGGCCGGAACCCGATACCCATTAATCGTTTGCATCTCATCGAATCGAGCACGATAAATCAGTGAACCGAATCGATTATAAAATTCCACCTGCTGAGCCTGCATCTTGGTTTGATCGAGATAGATTTTCTCCGTGACACCCCACCAGCGTTTTTTAAGGACCAGAACATAGCCCGGCTTTGCTTGCTGGGGCTCCAATATTGCGCGGTGGTGCTCACGAATCGGCACCCGGCCGGCTAACAGACTTAACACATCATCGGTCTGGATCGAAATTGAGATGATTCGCTTCAGACTCGCATCTGAAGCTGCAATTTTTCTGTAAATGGGTTCACCTTCTCCGACTTCATAATAGTAAAACCATTTTCCGTCGCTGGCCATTTTTACGGCGGGATATCCACCGATCAATAACACGATGCTGATTTTACTGGTTTCAGATCCTATCCAATATACCTTTTCCTTAAGCTTCAGTTTCCCCTTTTGCCAGACCGTGATCTTTCCTTTTCCCTTAAAATTACTAAGCTTGGCATTGTGGCTGAATAAGGTTGACAGCACCGCCTGGGCTGCAGCCCTTGCGGCAGCATCCGGCGGTTCCTGTTTTTCACGTGAAAGACCGGCCGTGATGCTGCTGCATCCCGCAATAAAAGCAAGCACCACAGCTATCAACATCACAGGGGACAATTTAGCGTAAATATGTCTCATTGACTGTTGGTTGGGCGGAAAAGGTCGGAGCATCATGACAAGGAACGCGGTTTGTTTGTATTGGATCTGAAAAAACCACGGGCAGTAAATCTGTGGCGTCTTAAGCCGGATCCGCCTGGGACGGAGAATTGACTATTGAATATCATCATCCAATCGTTTTTCAGGATCCTTCATGCTTCAATTTTCGGATTTTTTCTTCTAGTGCTTCTTTATCTTTAATATTTAATGATTTTCGGTAATATTTCAGGGCATTGGGTCTGTCGTTTAATTTATGATAGGCATCACCCATATGCTCCAGCATGATGGGGTCATCGGGGACTAATTCAACTGCCTTTTTCAGGTATTCGAGCGCTTTGCCGAACTGTCCCTTTTTATAATATACCCATCCCAGGCTGTCGGTAATGTAACCATCATTCGGCTTGTACTTTAATGCTTCTTTGATCAAACGCTCGGCTTCGTCCAGATTCTGACCCAGGTCGGCGTAAGTATATCCCAGGTAATTCAATGCATTCGCATGTTTGGGATCGAGCGCAATCACCTTGCGCATTGCGTCCATCGAAGCTTGTTTCTTTTTTCCTTTGTCATAGACGACACCCAGGCGAAAAAAATAGCGCGGATTGTCGGGTTCCTTCTCAATGGCTTGGCGGATGAATTTTTCAGCACTTTCGAAGTCACCCACCTCTTCATAGAAAGTGCCAAGATAATATTTGAAATCCGGGTTTTGCGGATCTTTTTCGATGGCGGCATTTAAAAATCTGATGGCCTCTTCATTTTCACCTTTTTCTTGCAGAATAAAAGCGACATGCACGACAGCATCTTGAAAAAATCTGGATTGCGGTGTCACTTTTTTAAAATGACCGATGGCCCGATCATTTTTTTTGAGACCGTAATAGGCGATACCTGCCAGGTGATTTAAATCCGGGCTGTCCGGCAGACCTTTTAGCATTCCTCTGACGACAACCAGCGCATCCTCATTTTTTTTGGGGTCGATGTAAAGCTGAATAACGGTTATGATGACTTCAAATTCATTTTGGCTCCTTAATCCCAAATTTAGCAGAATTTGTTGGGCCTCTTGATTCATTCCCTGTTGTTGATAGTAAAATCCGAGTTCGATGGCTGCTCTGATGTTGTTCGGATTACTGCGAAGGATATCCTCATAAAGTCGAATGATTTTGGTTGTTTTCCCCTGATTTTTGTACAAATTAATTAGCTCGAATCTCGGTTCCGGTCGATCGGGAACCAATTCGAGGGCTTTTTTGTACTCCCGCTCGGCATCTTTAACATTTCCCTGCTTGGCGTAAATCCGGCCTAAATAAAAGTGGCCCGCGTAGGATCTCGGGAAGTTTTCAATCAGTCTTCTGAATGTGGCCCTGGCTCGCGTGTAATCGCCGGCCTCCACATACAGATTTCCCAGCAGGGAGTAAACCCTTTGCTGCTTCGGGTCCAGGGCCAGAATCTTCTCATAGGCGGCGATGGCGTCTTTATTCTCCTTGCCAACCTGTTTGGTTCCGCCGTAGATGATTAAAGCCTTTATGTCATTGGGATATTTTCGCAGCACCTCCTCCAAAACCGTTATGGCTTTGGCTCCCTCTTTATTCTGCAGATAAATCGTGGCAAGTTCGCGCTGCAGGTAGGAGGAGTCCGGGTCTAATTCTATTGCTTTGCGCAGCAGGACGATGGCTTTGTCCAGGTTGCCTTTCTTGCGTTGAACCTGGGCTGCTGTGAAGTAGTAGTATTGGTTTTCCGGCCCATAATAAGCGGGGGGTTTGGCTGCTGTCTTTCTCGGTGCCGGAGCTTGATCCAGCGCGATTGTTGCGCATCCGACAGCAATGGAAATCGCGAATACAGCAAAACATCGCATCATGTAATAGATCTTCATAAGTTGATTGTCCACGTTATTTTTTCAATTGCCTTTTTACAGATTCAGGGATATATGGTTCAAGGGTTCAGCCTTCACCGTTTAGGAATGCTTTATGGTTGACCATGAGACTTAATCCCTGCGGGCCGTTTGTGATGCTGGCTGATTTCCGTAAATCCTCTCAACCCTGAACCGATTATTATTCAGAGGTGCCATCTTCAGTATAGGAAGCAAAATCGGGTATTTCCTTCTTGAAAAATTCTCTCATTTTTTTAATGATATTTTTTTCCACCTGGCGTACCCGTTCACGTGAAATTCCGTAGCGATCACCGATTTCCTGCAAAGTAACCGGGTTGTCGGAAAAAATTCGCAAGTCAAATATTTCAATTTCACGCGGTGTCATTTTCTTTCTGAATTCGGCAATTTTGTTGTGCAGCAAAACTTCAATCTCTTTTTTCGAGACCTGGTCTTCGATAGATTCAGTCGAAGTACTTAAAAATTCAATTCGTTCGGTATCCGAATCTTCCTTCAAAGGAGCGTCCAGGGAAACATCCCAGCCGTCAAGGCGTTGATCCATATCGACAATTTCCCTTTCGGAGACGCCCAGCCGTTCTGAGAGGAGTTTTGGCTTCGGTTCGAAGCCCATATCAATTAACTTCTGTTTTTCTTTTTTCAGCTTGAAAAACAGTTTTCGCTGGCCCTGGGTCGTGCCGATTTTAACCAGACGCCAGTTGTCCATGATAAACTTTAGAATATATGCTTTAATCCAGAAAGAAGCATAGTATGAAAATTTTACATTTTTGTATGGATCGAATTTTTTAACTGCCTGCATCAGGCCGATATTACCTTCCTGAATGAGATCCAGCAGGTTCTGCATCCAGACACGCTGAAATTCCAACGCAATTTTCACAACCAGTCTTAGATTGGATGTAACCAGGCGATAAGCAGCGTCCTTATCGCCCTGTTCTCTGACACGAATGCCAAGTTCTTTTTCCTGCTCCCGCGTCAACAGTTTGTAATTGCTGATTTCCGTTAAGTAGCGCTGGAGTGGATCAAACTTGACCAGCGCTTTATCGGAAGATTGCCCTACCGTTTTGGCGCCACTGGTCTTCTTCGGTGCCGCCATATTATTTGCAGCCGGTTTTTTTTTGGCGATCTTTTTTTTGGCCATTTTTCTCTTCATGATAACAATTGTAATGAGCGGTCGATCTCAATTTATGGGTTTCCACAACGCCTTACGACACAGGTAAAACGCTGAGTCAGGACCTGCAAACGGCTCTGTTTTTAATGTGGACACTGACTCCTTCATGTGATATTCAGAATGGTTGCGTGCGCCTGTAGCTCAGCTGGATAGAGCAACGGACTTCTAATCCGTAGGCCGCAGGTTCGAATCCTGCCAGGCGTACCAGACATCATCAGATATTTCAATGCAGATTGCAATGGTATCGCAAAATAGAATAACAGTGAGCTGATTCAGGTCTAAGGTATTCTGTGAGAATCGATATTGCCCTAGTTTATATTCTTCCATTCTAAAGTTCCCACTATACAACAAATATTAAAAATATCAATGGATATTTCCGTCAACGCTAAATGCGATAGCCATTCGACTTCTTGAATTTGAACCGCTTGATTTAGATGAACATACATAACAAGGAATTTGGCAAGATTATTGCGCCTTTTTGCGAAATAAATTTTCCAAGGCACAGATCACCATGAAAGGAAATTGGATCATAAATTCCAGCAGGATTCCAGTTATCATCAACAAATAAATGACGGGCTGCTTCACGCAATAAAAAACGAGTTGGTTAATCAGGTCACTGTTTCTATAATTCATATCAACTATCTTACAGCTTTTGCATGAATTGCTTGGCCTGGTATTCAAACTCCCGGGTTTCGACATCAACTGTTCGGTGCTTGGTCTCATCGGCCACCGAGACCGCCACGTGTCCACCAACTCCTTCGAAGTAAATGCAGCAAAGATTTCGTTCTGTCTCTATCAGTTCTTCGCCGCCTTTACCGAAAAACTTAGAAGCTCGCTCAATAATGTCAACCGGTGCCAAGCGGGTCTGTTTGGCTATGCGTATCATTTAAGTGCTCCTTTGAAAATTAAAAGTGAGTTCAAATAGGGTATGACTGAAAACTAATACCCATTGCCCCTCATTTCAAGCTGGGAAATAGTCACCGTGGACCTCAAGTGGAATGAGGATGTTTAAGCGGAAGGATTGATCATCAAAGTCGGATCAGGTCAGGATCCGACTTGGGCGGCGAATTGGATATTGATTTTTCAATCATTTGATGACGGTCTGGTAGTATTTAACCCCGACCAGGAAATCAGTGGCACTTTCTTGGATCAATTTCTGGCACCAGCGCACTTCGGCCAGATATCCGTCATAGAACTCGGCGCCGACGGCATCCGGTGCAAAGTTTTCCATCATAATGTATATATCTGAACCGGGCTCGAGGGCATTGTCGGACATAAAACACATGCCGCCTTTGCAATAATTGCACATCCGGGCCTGGTAAAACAGATCGGAATCATGGAAGGCATATACCATAGACGCGTTAAGATCGAACCGTTCATGCTCCCGCCTATCATCGATACGCGCCATCCAGGCCTCCTTCCTTTAAAGGAATCGAGTTTATTTCCAATTCAATATTATCGGCTATTGAGACGATTATGTCAAACTAAATTAGCTATTTGTTATTAGTTTGGACTGATAAAAATCAATTATTATTGCTTCTGCAGAGGCAGACGTCATGCTAAAGTTTTTAATTGTCGAACACCGTGTCTTTGTCGGCGACTCCGCACTTAAGTTTGAGCCAACATTGCCGATAAATAGCGTATAGATTCAAATTGTCATGGCAGGCCTCATTATTCAGAGGCTACCGAAGTTATCCTCAGCAGCATGGGTAACCGCCCCGTATTCAAATAAAAAAGAAAGAAATTCATCTTACAAGGAGAAATAAGATATGGGCACAAATAATGCTTTTTTCCTGGAAAATTTGGAATGGTTTGATGAAACCGGTCAGGAGCTGGTTCATCGTCTGCCGGAGGAGGGATCCGGCGAAATTAAATACGGTGCTCAGCTAACCATCCGCGAAAGTCAGGCCGGTGTATTTTATTACAAGGGTAAGGCGGTCGGAGCCTTCGGTCCGGGGCGCCATACCTTGAAAACAGCCAATATACCCCTGTTGACCAAGATTGCCAGTATACCATGGGGTATGAAAAGTCCACTGAGAGCCGAAATGTACTTCGTCAACCTGAAGATATTCACCAACCTGAAGTGGGGAACGCGGGATCCAGTGGCATTCAAGGATTCAGAGCTGGGTCTGATCCGTCTGCGAGCCTTCGGCGTGTTCAATCTCCAGGTGGTTCAACCGGTATTGTTTATCAACCGTCTGGTAGGCACCCAGGGCATGTATACGACGGACGAAATTGAGGAGTATTTGAACCGGGTTATCGTTTCCAGATATAACGACTACATGGGCGAAACAATCGATTCAATTCTGAATTTGCCATCCAAATACGATGAACTCTCAAAGGGTCTTGCCCAACGTTTGCACGAAGATTTCAGTCACTTCGGCATCAATCTGACCCATCTTTATGTTAACGCCATCACTCCGCCGGCAGAAGTTCAGCAAGCCATTGACGACCGCAGCCGTATGGGTGTTTTTGATGACATGAACAAACTTATGCAGATGAAAGCTGCCATGGCCATGGAGAAAGCATCAGATGCCGATGGCGGCGCCGGCAGCGGCATGGGCGCCGGTATGGGATTAATGATGCCGGCCATGTTTGCCCAGTATTTTGCGGGGGCATTGCCCCAATCCGCGCAAAAAGACGAACCGCCGGCTTTTAACTGTCCGGATTGTCAGCATCCCATAGCGGTTGACGCCAAATTTTGTCCCGATTGCGGGCATCAGCAACTCGTATATGTCCAGTGTAGCAAATGTACCAAAAACTTGACTCCCAATGCCAAATTTTGTTCCCGGTGCGGCACTGCAGTGGAAGAGAAGACCAAAACGAAATCTTGCCCCACCTGCGGCAATGAAAATCTTGCTGATTCCATGTTTTGTAATGAATGCGGCGAGAAACTATAGCCGCTTAGGAGTGATGTTATCAATTTTCTCATTGAACATCAGTGCCCCCAGTGCGGGGCACCGGCCATATTAGAGGAGACAGACCGCCTGTTTGGCTGCGGATTCTGCCGGGTCAATTCGTATATAATAACCGACGATTTTTTTCGATATGTGCTGCCGCATCCGGCCGCTGGAAACAAAGACGTTGTCTATTTTCCTTATTGGCGATTTAAAGGCATGCTTTTTTTTTGCGGGCTGAATGATATCCAGGAACGCTTTGTAGATATCAGTCAACAGGCAATCACCACTCCGTATTTTCCCTTTTCTGTCGGTGTGCGCAGCCAAGCCATGAAAATTCGCTTTGTCACACCCGATACCGATGGTCGTTTTCTGAAGCCGAAACTGGATTATCAGGAAATTTTCGGCAATTTTGACCACCGTTTCGCAAAATCCCTGCCCAGGCCGATTGTGCACCAGTCACGGGTCGGTGAATCCCTGAGCCTGATATATTCACCCTTTTATGTAAAAGATAAGCTGTACGATGCAATCCTTGACAAACCGGTATCATCCGTATTGTCGGAGGAGTTTGATATCGATGACTTTGCCGACGTTGATCCCCGTGGGCACATCCGTTTCGTGTCCACATTGTGCCCCAACTGCGGCTGGGATCTAGAAGGCGAACGTGATGCTCTGGTCTTGAGATGCAAAAACTGTAATTCAACATGGTATCCGGTCGGAAAAAAACTGAAGCAACTGAAATTTGCTCATATTGCGGGTCCGGGAGAGAATACGATCTACCTGCCCTTCTGGCGCATCCGGGCAGAAATTTCCGGTCTGCAGCTCAATTCATATGCCGATTTGATTGAGATTGCCAATTTACCCAGGGCAGTCCAAAATGGCTGGCATGATATCGCTTTTCGATTCTGGATACCGGCGTTTAAGGTGCGCCCCCGAATTTATCTAAGACTGGCAAGACAGGTTACGGTTGTGCAGCCGCAAGATGATCTGATTCCAAAATTACCCGAGAATAGAATTCATCCCAGCAATTTGCCTGTCGAGGAAGCAATTGAGAGTCTGAAACTCACCCTTGCCAGCTTTATCAAGCCCCGCAAGACCCTCTCTGAAAAACTCCCTGACGCAAAAGTGACCGCGAAAAGCTTTACGTTGATTTTTCTGCCCTTTAATGATGAGCATCATGAATTTATTCAGCCGGATTATAATATTGCAATCAATAAAAACGTCATGTCGCTCTCCAGAAATCTTTAAAAGCTCGGGGATTTAGAGTTCGAAATCAGGAGTTATCTCCCCCAATCCTATCGATCACTCCGAAATTTGATTATAAAAAAATTTAATTGATATCAGCTAATTGCGTGTTTAAAAAAGGGAGTCATGAGCGGGCAATATCATTGCTTGACACCGGTTGCGCTTTTAACTATCGTTGTTGATAATGTCAACTCTCGAGTAGACCTTCTGATGCCCTCATCTAAACTGCCGTCGATTGATAATTTTATCGATCAGTATCTGAATTATCTATTGATCGAAAAGGGACTTTCCAGAACCACTTTGGAGTCTTACAGCAGAGATATGGTCCGATATCGGGAATTTTTGCACCAAGCCAGGATCCGGCGCATTTCTGAAGACGACACCGCTTTAATTCTCAAGCATATGATCGCGTTGCGCAATGCCGGATTAAGTGCCCGATCTAGGGCCAGACATTTAGTTTCGATAAGGGGCTTTTACCGATTTATGGTTCAGGAACAAAATCTCAAGCACGATCCTGCCAGGCTGGTTGATCTCCCCAAAACCGGCATGAGATTGCCTGATGTTCTCTCGGTAGAGGAGGTATCGCAACTGCTGGAGGCCCCGGACACAGACAAGCCGCGCGGCGCGAGAGACGGCGCCATGCTTGAGCTCTTATACGCTGCCGGACTGAGAGTCTCCGAACTAGTGAATTTGAAGCTGCAGGATATTAATTTGGAGGCCGGATTTGTTAGAGTGCTTGGTAAAGGTGCAAAAGAAAGATTGGTTCCCATTGGTCTACCTGCCAAAGATAAGATTGAATCATACATTGCGACATCCAGAATAACCCTATTAAAAAACCGGGCCAGCCCGTATCTCTTTGTTGCCCGGGCAGCGAAGCCCATCACCCGACAGGGTTTTTGGAAGCTTTTGCGCAAATATGCCACGCTGGCCCAATTGAACAAAAAGGTGACGCCCCACAGCCTGAGGCATTCTTTTGCGAGTCACCTGCTGGAAGGCGGTGCGGATTTAAGAGCCGTGCAGGTAATGCTGGGACATGTGGATATCGCAACCACCCAGATTTACACCCACGTCGCACGGCAGCAACTCAAAATATTACACGAGCGTTTTCACCCGCGGGGATGAGGGGGCGGAACTACCAATCTCTTGCTATAATTCTGGTCCATATCGGGATTGTACTGATAGGATGTTGTCCTAAAATAAAGGCTTCAGGTGTCAGGTTTCAGATGTCAGCCTCTCCGCTGGCTGCGCAAGCGGCCTGAATTCAGGCTTGAACATTACCTATCCCTGACACCTGACACCTTTTGTTTATCGGCCTTGACACGGCAGAACTTTTAAATTACAAAGAGCTTTTTTATCACGCTGAAATCACACAACATAATCATTTATGATCAATTTTGAGCGGGAAACATAAATAAATCGTGCAAAAACTTTATTTCAATGATCTCTATTCAGGCTGGTGGCAGCCCTCCCGGGGGTTGCCCGACGCCAGCTCACAGGCGCTGGGCGAAGCAATTCTGGGAGTTAACCGCCCCCTGTTTGTCGTCAATTTCAACGGTAAAACGGCAATTGCCCAGGATGGCACCATAACCATTGGCGATAGAAAACCGAGCGGCTCCGATGCCCTGCCGCTGATGGGGTATGTGCCGGCATTGCACCCAAAAGATTTGGGTGATCCGGGATTCAAACAAGACCTTAAACTCCGTTATGCATACGTGGCAGGCGCCATGGCTAATGGAATTACTTCTGTTGAAATGGTGGAAGAAGCCGGTCGCAATGGTATGATCGGTTTTTTTGGGGCAGCCGGTCTTTTGCCCAAAGAGATCGAATCCGCCATTGTCAGATTGCAAGAAAGCATGGAATCCCGACCGTTCGGTTTCAACCTGATTCACAGCCCTGGGGATCCCGCACTTGAGCGGGCAACGGTTGATCTCTACCTTCGACACAACATAAAGCTAGTCAGTGCTTCGGCCTACCTGGATCTTACCCTCCCATTGGTTTATTTTCGGCTCAAAGGTATTCACCGTAACAGCACTGGAAATATTGTTTGCCCCAATAAGATCATCGCCAAAGTGTCACGGGTCGAAGTCGCACGAAAATTTTTTACGCCGCCACCGGAAAAATATTTAAGGCAACTGCTCGACCAGGGCATGATTTCCCACGAGCAGGCCGCAATGGCGGCTGTAATCCCGATGACGGATGATTTGACCGCCGAGGCCGATTCGGGGGGGCATACCGATAATCGACCGGCTTTAACCTTATTGCCGACCATGCTGGCCCTGCGCGACGAGGTAACATCATCCTATAATTGTCAAAGTCCGGTTCGCATTGGGCTGGCCGGCGGTATTGCCACACCGGAATCGACTGCCGCTGCCTTTGCGATGGGTGCGGCCTATGTTCTAACCGGATCCATCAATCAGGCCTGCTTGGAGGCCGGCACCTCGGACACAGTCCGTCGGATGCTCGCTGAAGCTGACCAGGCGGATGTAACGATGGCACCGGCGGCTGATATGTTTGAGTTGGGCGTAAAAGTACAGGTCCTAAAACGGGGCACGATGTTCCCATTGCGCGCTGCCAAGCTCTACGAACTCTACCGCCAGTATGACAGCTATGAAATGATTCCTTCCAAACAACGTGAAATTCTGCAAAGAGATTTTTTTAAATGCAGCTTTTCGGAGGAATGGGAACAGACCCGGCAATTTTTCGCTGAGCGTGACCCACAGCAAATAGAACTGGCCGAACAAAAACCAAAGCATAAAATGGCCCTCGTGTTTCGTTCCTATTTGGGACGTTCTTCAAACTGGGCCAACACCGGTGACCCGACCCGAAAGATCGATTACCAGATCTGGTGCGGGCCGGCCATGGGTGCCTTTAATCACTGGACCAAGGGAACTTTTCTTGAAAAAAGCGCAAATCGAAAAACCGTTACGGTGGCCATGAATCTGCTTTTTGGAGCCGCTGTGACAACCCGTTTGAATTGGCTGCGGCTTCAGGGGATTGCCCTGCCGCAAGACGCAGTTAAATATCAGGCCCTGGAATTGGCACAAATTCAGGATTTGCTGGATGAGCAAATGTGAGGTTGACAATTAGGCCGATTCAAAACAACTCACACTGCAGTCGGCGGTCAGTGCCAACCCGCTAGGTGGGAAATCGCCACCGAAATCGTATGAACTCGACCCTAAGGGTTCGTGATGATTGAACAACAATCACATTGCAAACGAAATCAGGCTGCCAAAATTTGGCTTTACAGAATAATTTGAAAATAGCTTAAAAAAGTATGGCGCAAAACGCTGATGTTTAAAACGCGATAGCTTTCAGCATTGGGTTGCGCCGGCTCATTATCCAACGCATTAATCGATGATTCAATAAAGCGTTCCTGGTGCATGGGCATGCCGTTAAAATCAACCTGATCAGAAGTCATTATGGCTTTTACCCGATATCTTAGCCCGGTTAAGTTACCATCTGGGAAATGCGTGCTGATGATCGCGATTTGATAGTTTTGAACCGGATGGACTGATTTATTCTTGGGATTGGCATTCCCTGAAAAATCAAAATAAAAATCATGATCCAACAGCCACTGGTGCAAATCATGTAGAATTTTTCTGGCCTCTGGAATCGTTAGTTTCAAATTTCCCACCAGATGACCTCCAATAAACACAGTGAAAGCCTCATCAAGATTGTATTGCCGCGCATAGCCGGATTGCAATCCGCCTAATGGGTCAGGTGGCAAAAATTCACGCGACCATCGTTTCCATTTCGCAAGATTTATGCTGAAAAATTGCGAGAGTTCTTTATTGGTGTGAAATTTTATCATAATTAATCCGCCAGTATATCGATCAAATGATATTCTTCAACTACCATAGAACACTTTACAGCCCTCGAATAGGATATGATTTATAGAGGGGTTATTTAGTTGTTATATCAATATAACAACTAAATAATTTAAATCAATCACTTGAAAATATTTGAAAATAATACTATATTGATGACTTAATAATTCTCCGTTTGGTTTTTCCGGACAATAAAACCAGCCGAAAAAATTTATCAGCCAACAGTCCACGATAACTCCTTAATTTATATGCGGATTAATTAGCTGTGGCAGAATTTTCAGAGGACACGTTGAGTATGCCTGATCAAAATCCTGTGGCCATTATCGGAATGGGTTGTCTCTTCCCAAATTCTATTGGCCTAAAAAAGTACTGGCACTTGCTGTTTCATGGCAAGGATGCCATCACAGAAGTTCCCGAGTCGCATTGGTCGCCCACCGAATATTTTGATAGTGACCCGAAACGACCGGATCACGTGTACTGCACCCGGGGTGGGTTTCTGACACCGGTCGAATTTGATCCAACGGAATTTGGTATTCCTCCCAATTCGCTGGAGGCCACCGATACATCCCAACTGCTGGGACTGCTGGCGGCAAAAATGGCCCTTGAAGATTGCGGTTACAGCAAGGACCAGGATTTTGACCGCGATCGTACTTCCGTCATCTTGGGTGTTACGGGTACCCAGGAACTGGTTATTCCGCTAAGTTCAAGACTCGGTCATCCCAAATGGCGTAAGGCCCTTGAAGAATCTGCCATACCTCCGGGCAAAACCGAAGAAGTCATCCAAAAAATTTCTGACTCATACGTTCCGTGGCAAGAAAATTCCTTTCCCGGTTTGCTGGGCAATGTGGTCGCCGGCAGAATATGCAATCGTCTGGATTTAAGGGGCACCAATTGTGTCGTGGATGCCGCCTGCGCCAGTTCAATGAGTGCCGTACACCTGTCTTTGCTCGAATTGCAGTCCGGGCGCAGTGATATGGTCGTCACCGGCGGGGTGGATACGCTAAATGACATATTCATGCACATGTGCTTCTCCAAAACCCATACGTTGTCAGCCACCGGGGATGCCAGACCATTCTCAAAGAATGCCGACGGCACCGTGCTGGGTGAAGGCATCGGGATGCTGGTATTAAAAAGACTCTCGGAGGCTGAAAGGGACGGCAATCGAATATATGCCGTAATTAAAGGATTGGGTTCGTCAAGTGATGGTAAATCCCAGAGCATCTATTCCCCCAGAAGTGAGGGACAGGCCAGAGCCTTGCGAGCAGCCTACAACAATGCCGGTGTTAATCCGGCAAGTGTTCAGCTGATAGAAGCACATGGAACCGGCACCCGCGTGGGTGACAGCGTTGAGTTTGCAGCTCTGAATCAAGTTTTTGACGAATTTGGCGCCAACGGCAACAAATGTGCCCTGGGTTCAGTTAAATCAATGATCGGCCATACCAAGGCCTCGGCAGGTGCCGCCGGGTTGATAAAAGCCGCTTTGAGCCTTTATCACAAGGTGTTACCCCCTACCCTAAAAGCTGAAACACCGGATCCAGATTTAGACATCGAAAACAGTCATTTCTACCTGAACACAGCGACCCGCCCCTGGTTTTCCAATAACGGTGATCCCCGCCGAGCCGGCATCAGTGCCTTTGGCTTTGGGGGCAGCAATTTTCATGTGGTGCTTGAAGAATATCGTCATGACAAAACGCAAACATCTTGGGACGGCAGCACGGAAATAATCGCTTTATCCGCCCGCCAACCCGATGAGATTCTCCAAAGCCTCAAGCGATTGAAGCAGTCGCTCGATGGCGGTTTGTCGGAAAGGGAAATCCGTCTCAAAGCCGCAGAATCCCGCCGAAGTTTCTCAACGGACCACCCATACCGTCTATTAATGGTCTGTGAAAATATGACCGAAATAGAGGACCTTATCGAGGGTGCAGTGAAGGCTCTGGATTCCGGATTCAATCCGGATATTTTGAATCTTAAGAATATCTACCTTGGCGGCCCGCAAAATCCCGGCAAGTTGGCTTTTGTTTTCCCGGGTCAGGGAAGCCAGTACCTTGGGATGGGAAGGGATATTGTCTGCACATTTCCCCAGGCGATGCAGATCCTGGAAGATGCCAATCAACGATTTAAAGGCCGGACTCGTCTCAGCGACTTAATTTTTCCATCGCTTACGCACAACCCGCAGGAGCGCACACAGCAGGAAACGCTTATAAAAAGAACCGACAATGCCCAGCCGGCCATCGCAGCGATCAGCCTGGCAATGCTTAAATTGCTGCAAGAGTTCGGAATTGATCCGGCTGCAACTTGCGGACATAGTTTCGGAGAGCTAACGGCCCTGTGTGCCGCCGGTTGGATTAATGAGACCGCGCTGTTAGAACTGTCGATCACCCGGGGTCAACTGATGGCAGCGGCAGGCGGCAATCAAAATCCGCCCCAGGGCTCCATGCTGGCGGTTCAAGCTCCGTTGGCCGAAATAGAAGAGCTGATAGCCGGGTCTAACCAGAAAGTCGTTCTGGCAAATCGCAACAGCCCCGTTCAGGGAGTTTTATCCGGACCCACAGCCGCTATTCTGGAAATCGAAAAAATATGCAACACCCGAAAAATCAGAACCATTCGACTGCCGGTTTCAGCTGCATTTCACAGCGATCAGATAAATAGCGCGGTTCGGCCCTTTCTGAATGCTCTCAAAAAGGTTTCGATTAAATCGACGGCTGTCGAAGTATTCTCAAATATCACTGCCAAAGCTTATCCCGCCGCGCCGGATGAAGCCCGCGCATTGCTGGCCGAGCAATTAATTCGTCCGGTGGATTTTGTCAATGAGATTGAAAACCTGTATAAATCCGGCATTCGCACATTTGTGGAAATCGGACCCAAATCGGTCCTCAGCGGCCTCATTTCAACAACCCTGCAGAACCGCCAATTTGAGACCACGGCGCTGGATGCGTCGTCGGGTAGAGCATATGGCGTGGCTGATCTGGCCCGATTGCTATGCCGACTGGCCGCGTTTGGCTATCCGGTGACATTAACCAAATGGGAGAATCCGATTTTATCGAACCGAAAATCAGGCATGAACATACTGCTGAAAGGCACTAATTATAAAAATCGGACGACCGACAGAGAACAGAAGACAGAGACGATTGTAGGCGGAAGGCGGAAGGCGGAAGGCGGAATTGTAAAGGACAATAATCAGAAAGTAAGTGACAATCGCCGGGAAGCACCATCCAGCAACGATCCAACCTATCGGAATCATCTTAAATATCAAAACAACCTGAATGAGCAATATCTAAATATCGCAAAACCCTTTAAAAATCCGGCAAATCAAAATTCCAACAATACCCCTACGAATCGACCAAACGACACCATGAAAAAAGAAAACAACTCACAATCAGACTTCATCCGTGATGCTTATCGGGTGGTTGCGGAAGGCTTAAAATCAATGCAGCGCCTGCAATCTCAAACAGCTGAGGCGCACCAGAAATTTTTAGAAACACAGGCCGAGGCCAACCGTGCCCTGCAGGAGATGATGAAAAGCACCCAACGTCTGGCAGAGGGTACCATTGGAATTCATGCCGATTGGAATTTACCTCACGCGGCAGCCAACGGATACGCCAAAGAAGAGAAAATCCGTGAATCCCGGGTTGAGTCTATCCCGCCGAGTCCCGACCTGCGTCCGGATATTGAAACAACCCTGCTGGAAGTTGTCAGCCGGCTGACGGGCTATCCGGTGGAAATGCTTGGACTCGACATGGACATCGAGGCCGAATTGGGCATAGATTCCATCAAACGGGTGGAAATACTATCAAACCTGGAAGAGACGCTTCCGGACTTACCTGCGGTGTCGCCCGAAATCATGGGCAGTCTGAAAACACTGGGACAAATTGTTGAATTTATGAACCAACCCGGTTGCGGGCAAGCAGAAGAACAACTGTCAAACGACACGGTTCATGCTGAATCCCTAGCGCCTTTGGCGGCTGGCTCTGAATCAGCGGATGACCACTTTAAAATTGTCGAAGCAACCATGCTGGAAGTTGTCAGCCAGCTGACGGGCTATCCGGTGGAAATGCTTGGTATGGATATGGACATCGAGGCCGAACTGGGTATCGATTCCATCAAGAGAGTGGAAATTCTGTCGACCCTTGAAGAGAAAATGCCCGATTTGCCCACCGTTTCACCGGATATGATGGGCACCTTGAAAACCCTGGGGCAAATTGCCGAATTTATAAGCAACGGGAAGCCCGAGGTTGCGGGTGAATTTCGATCTGAGGACACCACGCCAGACGGCCGTGCCACAGTTGCCGCAACAGCTTTAGATCTGGTCGATAATCGTCAAAATAAATTAACTGACACCATGCTGGAAATTGTCAGCCACCTGACGGGCTATCCGCTGGAGATGCTTGGCCTGGACCTGGACATCGAAGCCGAGTTGGGTATCGATTCGATTAAACGGGTTGAAATCCTCTCAACCCTCGAAGAAAAAATGCCTGACTTGCCCGCGGTCTCGCCGGATATGATCGGTAGCTTGAAAACCCTGGGACAAATTGCTGAATATCTCTCAAATCCGGCAACAACAGATATTGCCGCGCAAATGTCCGGTGAAGTGCAGCCACAGGGATTATCTGTGGTTGCCGCCAATGTACCTGAAACTTCGTTATATTCAGACCAGTCTGCAAATGATTCGGACAAGGTTTCGATACCCCGCAACGTGGTAACCGTCGTTGAAGCACCGCCGGTTTCTGGGATCACCGTCCCTATTTCAGGCACAAAAAAAGTATTTGTTACCCAAGACCACACCGGTCTATCCGAAGCAATTACCGAAGAACTGACAAAACTGAATATCAAGACCGTCAGAGTCTCGCTGGACATTTTAAAGTATAAAAGCCGGCTGCCGGAGGCAGCCGGCTTGATAATTGTGCAGGATCCTCGGTCCGATCAAATGCATCAGAACTTAAAGGATGCCTTTAGATTGGCAAAATATCTGGCACCGAACCTCATCGCTTCAGCCAGTGACAGTGGTGCCATCTTCGCGACCGTTACGCGCCTTGACGGTGCCTTTGGCCTGAAACGAAATCAGGTGCAATCTCCGATTCAGGGGGGCCTTGCCGGACTGGCCAAAACCGCTGCCATTGAATGGAAAGATGTTTGCTGCCACGCAATTGATATTGCACCGGATTGGTCGGATGTACCAGCAATTGCATCGGCAATTGTCAAAGAAGTCATGTCACCGGGTCCGATCGAAATTGGCCTCGATTTGGATAATCGCTGTACCCTTTCCCTGGTGACCGCCCCCCGGCCGATTGGTTCCATTGATCTCAATCAGGATGATGTCGTCGTCATTAGCGGTGGTGCCAGAGGCGTTACGGCCGCTGCCGCATTAGAGCTGGCCAGGCATACCGGCTCCAAGCTGGTGTTAATAGGTCGATCTCCGGAGCCTTTTGCAGAGCCGCAGTGGCTGTCAGCCTTGGCGGGTGAAGCCGATATCAAGAAAGGTCTATTAGAATACGAATATCGCGACAAAGACGCAACACCGGCGGAAATCGAAAAAGTCTATAAAAGCTACATGGCGAATCGTGAAATCAGCGGTATTTTAAAGGAATTAAAATCAACCGGTGCCCGTGTCTATTATTGTTCGGCCGATGTCCGGAAATTTGATACGGTCGAGGCCGTCATTGATGGCATCCGCACGAAACACGGGCCTGTCACCGGTATCATACATGGTGCCGGAGTGTTGGCAGATCGCCTGATCGTCGATAAAACCGCCGATCAATTTGAGCGGGTTTATGACACCAAAGTCAGAGGGTTGAGTAATTTGCTTAGAGCCACACGTCAGGATCCCCTGAAATATCTGGTCTTGTTTTCATCGGTAGCTGCCCGTCTGGGCAACAAGGGCCAGGTGGATTATGCGATAGCCAACGAAGTACTCAATAAAATGGCCCAATCCGAATCAGCTATTCGAACCGACTGCCGCGTTGTCTCCATAAACTGGGGCCCCTGGGACGGCGGAATGGTAACACCTGTTTTAAAGCGTGATTTCGAACGCAACGGTATCCATTTGATCCCCATCGATTACGGCGCTGAGTCCATGCTGTATGAAATGATGGCGCAACATAACAGTCCGGTTGAAATCGTCATCGGGGCTGAACTCACCGGTGACACGCATCACAACCGCAACCTGCCAAAGCGGCCTGAATTGGTAAAGCCGGCACCCACCCTAATAAAGCAACAACTCGCTCTTTCATTTGAAAGGGAAATCGACGTTCAGCAATATCCGATATTGCAGTCGCATATCATTGACGGTAGACCGGTGGTGCCGCTGGCCTTAATGACTGAATGGTTCGCCCATGGCGCTTTACATGAAAACCCCGGATTAGTCCTGCACGGTTTGGATGACATTCGAGTCATGAAGGGCATCCGGATGGAGCAAGATCAAAAGCACATTCGCCTGCTGGCCGGCAAGCTCCAAAAAAATGGTGGGATTTATGAAGTGGCGGTAGAATTACGGGATGGCAAATTGATCGGACAGGACATCCTCCATGCTAAGGCTAAAGCTGTTTTAGGCGACAGCCTGGCGGCCGCCCCTGATTATCAATTTTCAAAAACCATGGTCGCCAAAGCGTACCCCAAAAAAATAAAAGACGTATACGACAAGATTCTTTTTCACGGCCGGCAACTGCACGGAATTCGCAAAATTGTCAGCTGCTCTTCCAGGGGAATGGTGGCGCATATTTCAACCGCCCCGGCACCGGGCGAATGGATGTCGACGCCGCTGAGAAATCAATGGATTGCCGATCCACTGGTTTTGGATTGCGCCTTTCAAATGGCCACTGTCTGGTGTTTTGAAGAAAAAGGAGTGGTGTCGCTGCCAAGTTACGGTGCGTCATACCGGCAGTATTGTGAGCAATTCCCCTCTGAGGGTGTCATGGTGGTGCTGGAGATAAAGGATGTGACCGACCGCAGGATGCGGGGCGATTTCACATTCCTTGATGCCGAGGATTCCATCGTGGCACGTTTGAATGGCTATGAGGCCATCATGGATGCTTCTTTATTCAAAGCCTTTAAACCGCAATATAGAGCCTCAGCCTAAAATATCATATATTTTCAGTATTCAATATTCAAGTCTATGTCATACCGCTTTTTCTATCCCCCGATGAATATCTGCCGGAATACCGCAAAAATCAATGGGTTCTATGCTGGAAACAAAGCTTTTGCATGGCGGGCAGTACTTCTTTGGCTTTCCCCGACCGCTCCAAAGCATTTTCATTCTATGGGCGGTACCGCATTTCGGACAGATACATTCGACTGTAAGGCCATTTGTATGATTGTTTCCAACAGCGTGAACGCAATCATGCTCTTCCCTTAAACAACTGCTATTGCTGGTAATAGACATGTCTCTATCTTTCCTTGGGGTTAAAGGCAATTTTGGATCACGTTATTTAGCCGCCGCTTCTATCCTTTCCTTTTCTCTCTTTCATATTTCTTAACGATGTCTTCGATAGCCTCTTCCAGCAGAGTGCCAATAGATTTATCTTCATCAACCGCCCGATGCTTGAGCGCTTTCAAGCGGTCCGCATCAACTCTGGTAGAAAAGGTCTTTTTCGTGCTCATAGTAGTATTCTTAATATATTTATTTCTTTATTGCAAGAATTTATTTTAATAATTAAAAATTTTGTATATTAATTTATAAATTTTTATTTATTTATTATAATATAATCGATATTTCTTAAAAAAATATTTATAGATATGAAGAATGAAATAAGGGGAAGTCGGCCCGCGTGGTTCACGGTGTCTGTATGCTAGGGAGAGGTATCTCCGGGAATATTATGTGTAATGTTCAGGTTTTATTCGTGCTGGCCCTTTGTTTAACCCGCAAAAGGCCCGGGCTGTTGTGCAGATACATCGGCAAAAAACGTGATAATCCCTTCGCGCGAACAGCAGGCGCTCAATCGACTCTGATATCAGGTACGGGTGCATATCTCAATGAAATGGTAAAAATACATCGACTTCCTGGCGAAAGATGAGATAATCCGCCAGCGATGCGGTGAGTGTCTGCCGTGCGGATGCCGGCAGGTCATCCAAGTGACGTTTAACTATAGTCAGGGCTTCGATCTGTTCTTTGTGATAGGAATTCATTACACCGCCATTTTATTCGATATATACTGGGTGGTATACTCAAAGATCTAACATATTTTTTAATCGATCGGCTGTCAAGTCCCCAATCCGAACTTGACATCGCCAAAGCACTGTTGTTAGTTAGTGCCCATCTGAAAACTAAACCGAACAGTATCGGTATGTCTATGTCCCCCCATGATATAAACAGCTTCGATGTTATCGTGATTGGAGCAGGGCCGGCCGGTTCTACGGCAGCCTATTTACTGGCGTTAACCGGATTCAAAGTTCTTATTATAGACAAATCTACCTTTCCCAGAGATAAACTTTGTGGCGGACTTCTAACCTTGAAGAGCATCAAATTACTGGAGGGTATTTTTTCAACCTCCGTCGATTATTTGAAAGCCCGGCGGGTAATTACCTATCAGAGTTTTTCTTACAAAGTCGGCAACAGCACCGGCGCATCCGTTAAAGGACGTTTGGATAATCCATTTCACTTCGTGAATCGCAAAACATACGATCATTACTGGTTAAAAAAGGCCCAGGGGGCAGGTGTTGAATTCAAAGCCGGCGAAAAAGTTGTCTGCCTGGAGCTCTCACGAAAACAGGTAACTACCCAAAGCGGGCGGCAGTTCGTCGGCAATTTTATATTCGGAGCCGACGGTGCCCTGAGTTGGACAAGGCGCTTTCTATCGGCCAAAGGAGTCATCAAGCCGGATCGGAAATCAGAATTGGCTACGACGCTGGAAGTTCTTATTCCAAACCGCCAGGTCACAGGGCTGCAGGATTACCCGACAATATATTTTGGCCATACTCCCTGGGGCTATGCCTGGAGTTTTCCGGGAGATCAACACCAAATTCTCGGCATCGCCGGCTTAAACCGCCAAGCAGGTAGATTTATCAATGACGATTTTACAACATTCCTCAAGAGTCTGCACATTTCCAGGCAGGACATTCCCAGGCCCAAAAGTCATGCCTTGCCCTATGGCAACTATCTTACCCGGCCTGGTTATAATAATGTACTATTGTTGGGGGATGCTAGCGGGCTGGCAGATCCATTGCTGGGTGAGGGCATTTATTATGCTCATAAAAGTGCCTATTTAGCCGCAAAAGCCGTTATGAATTCATATAGTGAACCGCAAGATGCCTTAACCAAGTACAGGCGCTATTTAATGCGGGACATAATTGCTGAACTTAAGTATATTCGGCTTGCGCGCCAGATCATATTTTCATTACCGGGAAATTGGACGTATAAACTATTATCTTCCCTTCTCAAAACGATACCCCGGCTCTGTGAAGAGACGATTCAGGGGCAACGATCATACAGGTGGTTTCGTCCGATTAATATTGAGAATAATAAGCGGAATGGAACCTGATAAGTCCACTCCGCTTTCTAATTTATAACGCCCAACTAGAAATGGTTAGTCCACTCATTGAAAGGCATTAAATTCAGTGCGCGGAATTTTTTTGGTCAAAATCCGGACCCCAATAAATCCTCCGCTAAGAATCAAACGGGTTGGAATTTTCTGCCGGACAATTACCAGTTCGATCTGACTGATTTGCATTTTTTTCTCTACCTCACTAACAAGCTGCTGAGCGCTGTTTATGGGTACACCGTCATACTCAAGGATTATATCACCTTCCTGAAGACCTGCCGATTCTGCCTGTGAAGCCTCAATGATGCTTTGTATTTGCGCAATACTTACGAATTCATTTTTTTGACTTGGGGCTTTCGACGGCTGGGAAAATGAAGAAAGATCACTTGTTGCTTCCGGAACCACCACCAGACGTTTGAGTTTTGCATCAGCAAACTCAAAAGCGTAGTTCCTAATTCCAATGTGTCGCAGCAGACTTTTTAACAGGTCCTCCGGTGTATCAGCATTATATGAAAAGGTGATTTTCTCTCGTTCATTATTCTTCAGGCCTTTGATCTCTATGGTATATTTGTCATAAAATATATCAACAATTTCTTCTATGGTTGAATCCCGGGCTTCCAAACTGATTATTCCGTTCGGGGCCGTGCTGAGTTCAACGACAGCACCTGCAAATCCAGGCATGGAGAAGAAAACCCATAGCAATATAACGAGAAATAGTCGAATGCTTTGCACAGTCATAATAATGCCGATCAACAGCCCATCAACGTTCGTTGAGTGCAGGCATTAAAAAATGGATATCGCGAAAACAGCTCTATCCACCGACATAAACCCCTCTGCCGGATTTTTTAATTCTACCCTCTTTGGCTGCCCTAAAAACAATATTGCGTACTTTTTTATCATCAAAACCGGTTTTATTCTTGAGAGTGGGTACATCAACACCTTTTTTCGATCTCTTGATGATTTTCAGGATCTGATCCGTTGCTGTTACCTGTAAGGCCTTATTTTTCTTCGCAGGAGCTTTTTTGGCAGGTGCTTTCTTGACGGCTTTTTTCTTGGCAGGTGCTTTTTTAGCAGCTTTGGGTTTGGAGACTTTTTTCGGCTTTGGACTTGTATCAAAAGCTTTTAATAATTTCTCCATCTTCTTCTCGAGAGCCTTAAAGTCTTTTCTCAATGCAGTCAAATCTTTCTTTAAAATAGCCATTCTTGTAATCCTCCTCGAATGTTCTTGTGTAAATAGTTTAAGATTAATGTCAATATTATCATCAAAATTATTCTGATGGGCTCTAACCAAATTCTTTAATAATAATATAATTAAAGAAAATACTATATAGGTAAATTACTTTATAGAAGTAAATTTGTCAAGCAATAAGGCAAGAATAATAAGACAATCTAGTTGATTAGACCATTTTCAAGGAATAATCAAGCGTAAGATACAACTGCACCTGAACGGCTTTTGAGAGCGGAAGATGAATGGCAGGGGAGAATTAGTTCAATCTGAGTTTTGAAATCCGGCCGTCATGCGGTCCAGGTCGACATCGCCGCAGGGTGCCCCCGTGATGATAGCACGGTTTTTCTGTCTGTCTCCCAAACGGTCAATGACTTCAACCCCTAGTTCTCCTGACGCTGACAGGTCGCCTGGGCATTGTTAAGCGAGTTTTCCATAGCCGGTATAAAATCACTTAATTTAATTATACTTTTGGCTTTCTATTGATAGCTGAATTGAAGTGAAGTTAATCACGCAAGATAACCAGACGCCCCAATTCGCCTCATTCCAAGAATTAATGTGAGGAGGTAAAAATGGAGATTAAAAACATTGCTGAGACTGGAATTTTATGACCATATCCATAAATGGCTTGGCCACTTTTTTGATGCCTGGATGAATTGTTACGGAAAAGATAACTACGAGTTGACCCATGACCCCACAAATCGCCGGAAAACATCTTTCGTGACTTTATGGTGGATTGTATTAAAACAAAATCGGTTTGTTCCGAAGGGTATTGTTTAGATTGGTTATTTGCCAAGATCACGAAATCAATAGTTCATGTTCGTATAGCATATAGAAAAAAGGGTTTAAACAATTTGCTTAAACCCTTTATATTCGTGGTGCGCCAGGCAGGATTTGAACCTGCGGCCTACGGATTCGTAGTCCGGCGCTCTATCCGGGCTGAGCTACTGGCGCATGGGAAAACTGATTGAAATTTAGGTGGAACATAAGCTAAAGTAACTTCGATGTCAATGGATTTGTTGCTATATGATCGATGCCGGCCTCCGGTGCTGAAGAGATGCAGGATACTCTAATCTGGCTGATAGATATTGGATTGCGTGATGGCTCCTAGGTGGTGGTTGATTAACCTATAAGTGGATAGTTTTGAATATTTACCGGCAATTTATATTTCAAATGATAAATACACACGAAATGTTTATGGAACTTGCGCTTGATGAAGCGAAAAAAGCTGGACAAATCGGTGAAGTTCCGATAGGAGCAATACTCGTTGCCGAAAATGGAGAGGTATTGTCGGCTGCTCACAACCGGACCATCAAACAGGTTGACCCGACCGCTCACGCCGAAATTCTGGCATTGCGCCAAGCAGCCAAAAAAATTAATAATTACAGACTGTTGAGCACCTCATTGTTCGTTACTGTCGAACCATGCATTATGTGCATGGGGGCCATTGTACATGCCAGGGTAAAACGGATTATATACGGTGCAAATGACCCTAAATGGGGTGCTGCAGGTTCTTTGTATAACTTCGCAGAGGATATTCGTTTAAATCACAGGGTGGAAATTATAAACGGTGTGCGGGAGGAAGAATGCCGCGATTTGATGCAGGCGTTTTTCCGGGCGAAAAGAATATGACAGACTTCAAAGGAGAATAACGTGGCTAACGTAGTCATTGTCGGAACTCAATGGGGGGACGAAGGCAAAGGCAAAATTGTTGATCTGCTGGCAGAAACGGCTGATATGGTGGTTCGATTTCAAGGCGGCAATAATGCCGGCCATACCATGGTGGTTGAAGGGGAACAATTTATCTCGCATTTGATTCCTTCCGGAATATTGCAGAAAAAAACCTGTCTAATCGGAAACGGTGTCGTAGTGGATCCGGCAGTATTGCTGGGGGAAATTGACGCGTTGAACCGTCGGGGTGTTGAGGTCAGTCCCGCAACGCTTAAAATATGCGAAAAAGCCCATCTGATTATGCCATACCACCAGGCCGTTGATCACGCGCGGGAAAAGTTTAAGGGCGATAAAAAAATAGGGACCACCGGCCGCGGCATCGGACCGGCCTACGAAGATAAGGCCACCCGCAGAGGCATCCGCTTTGTGGATCTGCTCGATCCGGAAGTTTTTACCGAAATGGTGAACACAATCCTGGACGAAAAAAATTTTTATCTAAAAAATTACCTCTCCGCCGAAGCGTTGGATCCGAAGCAGATTATCGATCAATATCAGACCTACGCCCAGCGCCTGGCACCCCACGTAACGAATATTTCTGTGACCATTAATGCTGCGATTAAAAACAACCAGCAGGTCATGTTTGAAGGCGCCCAGGGCACTCATCTGGACATTGATCACGGTACCTACCCTTTTGTGACATCCTCCAATACCCTGGCGGGTAATGCATGCTGCGGTTCAGGAGTCGGTCCGAAACAGATTAATGAAGTATTTGGCATTGTTAAGGCCTACACAACCCGGGTGGGTCAGGGTCCCTTCCCTTCCGAATTGTTTGATGATATCGGCGACAAAATCCAAAAAAAAGGTGCCGAATTCGGTGCCACCACCGGAAGACGGCGCCGTTGCGGCTGGCTGGATACCATTATATTGAAAAATGCCGTCCGCCTCAACGGATTAACCGGCCTGGCCATCACAAAACTGGATGTGCTAGACGGCCTGGAATCAATAAAAGTTTGCACCGGCTATGAGTATGAAGGTGAAATGTTGCCGGAATTTCCGGCAAGCCTGAAGGTATTGGGGGAATGCAAGCCGGTTTATGAATCGCTGCCGGGCTGGCCGGAAAATATATCCGGCATTAGAAAATTTGAGGACTTACCGGCAAACGTCAAAAGCTATTTAAATCGCATCGAAGCGCTCACTCAAACTCCGGTTTCCATCATATCCGTGGGACCGGACAGGGAACAGACTATCGTTTTGAGGAATCCGTTCCTATAAAAACAAAGCGCAGAGCGCATGGAGTATGGCGTATGGGGAAAGATGCCGGGGTTGAAATACAATTGCGCTATGCCCTATGCTCCATGCGCTATGCAACAGCTGAAGTTTGCCAAATTATTTGATTAAATTAGTTGACTTTTTATCGTGCATGACTTAATTAAGTAGCCCTGTCGGGACGTGGCTCAGTCTGGTAGAGCACAGCGTTCGGGACGCTGGGGTCGCTGGTTCAAATCCAGCCGTCCCGACCATACTTGCCGAAATCCACTTCTATAAAATCTTTGCCAACCCTTCCAACCCCAGTATGTAACCATGCGAACCAAAGCCGGCGATCCGGGCGGCAACAATATCTGCGATCATTGAATGATGCCGAAACGATTCCCTGTTATGAATGTTGGACAGATGTATCTCGATAACCGGAATATCGAGCATGGCAATTGCATCCCTGATGGCGACACTGGTGTGGGTATAAGCGGCCGGGTTGATGATTATCCCGTGGCAATTGCCGATGGCCTGTTGGATCCTGTCAACAATTGCCCCTTCATGATTGGATTGAAAGGCTTCGACATCAATGCCAAGCTGTTTACCCGCCTCTATTAGTTGACCATCGATCTCATCAAGGCTCTGATGACCATAGATGTGGGGCTCCCTTTTGCCAAGCATATTCAGATTGGGTCCGTGTATGACCAGAATTTTCTTCTGAGGCGTTTTGTCCGCCATCGCTGTTTATTCCTTTCGTGAATTCGTTGGGTTTCTCCGCCGCCGGACCAACTTACTTAAAACAACCTATCTATCAACCCAATCAACTCAATCATCTTGTTGATGTATTAAATGCAATACGATCCTTTACCTTGCGCCGTGAGCCGTTTGCCCAAAGCCACATTAAAATTGGCAGGAGATGGATAACCATTATTATAGCTGCTTATTTACAGTACTATAAGTCATCGCCTAAATCATCCTGCTCCAATCTAGAACAAATATCCTGCATAACGTCCATAAATTCAATGCGTATTTTTCTGGCATATGAATTATAATGATGCATATCCGTGAACAGTTGCCAGGTATCGCGCTCGACGACGTCTAATATGTGCAGCAACCGTTTGTAGCCTTCAGTGTCGATTTCAAGCTGGTTGGCACCGGATTCTGATAAGGTTCTGCCGATCAGGTGCGTCAGGGCCAGGCTGCTGGCAATCTGTTCATCATGCTCCCGGGCTGTTGCCTCGATGACGTCCAGTCCTTTGGAAGATAGGTACTTTCGTATTTTACGATATTGTTTTTCCTCTATTTTCACTTTGCACAAACAAATTTTTCTCCCTTCAAGAGAATCGGATGCACTGTCCGGACCAAACATGGGATGGGTCGCCAATATTGAAACCGTCTCGGGCAGAATCTCTTTCATCCACCTGATGGGATATTCTTTGACCGAACAAACGTCAACTAGAAGCGCATCCGGCTTTATCAACGGTGCGATATCATTTAAGAAATTTTTAAATATCGAAATGGGCACACACGGTATGACAATATCCTGCTTGCAAACCGCTGCCAGGGATGCAACTCGTGCACCTGTCCGGTCGATTTCAGAAGCTTTATCAGCCCTGGTGTGAACGAAGACGTCAAAATCTTTTGCCAGATAATGTGATGCAAGTTTGCCGAATCGACCGAATCCTATTATTCCAATCATAATGCCTCTGCTATTTTTTCTAAACCACTGACAAGTTTATCTTCGGAAACAGCATATGATATTCGGATGTGCCCGGGCATGCCGAATTCTTCTCCGGGCACAACCGCCACGCCTGTCTCTTCCAGCAATTTTTTGGCTAAATCAGCCGCCGTCATCCCGTTATCGAGATGGCGCGAAACATCGGGAAAAAGATAAAATGCCCCCTGGGGTTTGATACAATTGAACAAACCGCTGATTTTGCCGTATGCGTAATCTCTTTTCCTTTCCAAGTCCAGGCACCAGGGGGCCATATCATTTTTATTCATACCCAGTGCTGCCAGGGCGCCATGTTGTGCAAAGGTGCAGACATTGCCGGTCACATGGCTTTGCAATTTGTTGAGTGCTGCGATGACATCCGAAGGGGCCGCTACATAGCCGATTCGGAAGCCGGTCATATTAAAGCCTTTTGAAAAACTGCGGGTGACAATCAACTGTCGGCGAATTTCTTTAAACATGAACATGCTCTCGGGTTGGAGCCCGTCAAAAACATAAGAACTATAGGCTTCATCCGAAATGATGTACAGGTTGTGCTTTAACGCAAGCGTTGCTATTTTTTCGAGATCGTGCGCCGGATAGACGGCCCCCGTGGGGTTATTGGGCGAATTAACAAGGATAGCACGTGTTTTGGGCGATACCGCCTGCTCGATATTATCGATATCGAGCTGGTGATTACGTGTGTCCACAAATATCGGCCGTCCGCCGGCAAGTTTCACCTGCTGTGGGAAGCTTACCCAAAAGGGTCGCGGAATGATAACCTCATCCAAGGGATCACAGATGGCCTGGAACATCGTGTACAGACACTGTTTCGAGCCATTTGCAATGATGATGTTTTTCTCATCGCAGCCTTCAAACTGCTGTGCCAGGCGCAATTTCAACTCCTGCAATCCGGCGACCGGGCCATATTTTGTCATACCTTGATCCAAGGCTTGTTTGGTGGACTCAATGACAGCTGTCGGCGTGTCATAGGGAGGTTCCCCGACTGCCAGATCAATAACATCCTTACCTGCTCTTCTCAGCTGCTGTATAAGCAGGGTAAACTGGACAGTGCCGGATTCCTCGATTTGATTTACGCGGTTTGATAGCTTCATCTTTTTTTCTCTCCCGGTCCAAATTTGAGCCCAATAGCAAACAAGTTGAATTCATCACACTAAATCGAAAAACGAAACAATGAAAAAAAGATCTATTATGACTATAAAAAAATTAAAAAATGTTTAAAATCAATATTGTCTGGTTTTTTGCTGTAGGGCCATATCGGAAATCACCAGGGCGGCCATGCTTTCGACAATCGGCACGGCCCGGGGCACGACACAGGGATCATGGCGACCTTTGGCTTCCAGCGTGGTCTGATTGCCGTCGAAATCAACCGTATTTTGAGCCTGGCCAATGGTCGCCGGCGGCTTAAATGCCACCCGGAAAATGATGGGCTCACCGTTTGAAATGCCACCCTGGACCCCGCCACTGTTGTTGGTCAGTGTCCCTAAGCGATCTCCTCTTTTGATAAAGGGATCATTGTGCTTCGAACCGTTCAGGCGGGTGCCTGAAAATCCGGAACCGATTTCAAATCCTTTGGTGGCTGGAATCGACATCATGGCCTGGGCCAGACGGGCTTCCATCTTGTCAAATACGGGTTCCCCCAGTCCTGCCGGGACATTGCGGCATACGCAGGTGATGATACCGCCCAGGGAGTCTTTCGCTTCCTTGGCGGTCTTAATCGCTTTTTCCATTTGGGCGGCATCAGATTTTGAAGGACAGCGAACAATGGATTCGTCCACCGCGCTGCGGGTTACACTGTTTTCATCGATTTCGGAGGCACTAGTCATGCTAACCGCATTCACCCAGGCTACGAATTCAATCCCGTATTGCTCGTAGAGAAATTTTTCAGCAATCGCTCCCGCAGCCACCCGCCCGATAGTTTCCCGGGCACTGGATCGACCGCCGCCACTCGACGCCCGGATTCCGTATTTCATCTGATAGGTGTAATCTGCGTGCGACGGACGGGGGATGGATTGCATTGAAGCATAGTCACCCGGTTTCTGATCCCGGTTGGCCACACTCAGCGCGATAGGTGTGCCCAGGGCCCGGCCATTTTCAACGCCCGACAAAATGGTGACCCGGTCGCTTTCATCCCTGTCGGTCGTCAAAAGGCTCTGGCCGGGACGACGGCGGTCAAGCTGGGGCTGGATATCTTTTTCGCTGATGGCTATACCAGGCGGACAGCCTTCGACCACGGCACCGACCCCTTTGCCGTGGGACTCGCCGAAAGTTGTTACCCTGAATACGGTTCCAAATGTGCTTGACATATATTTTGTCTCCTATATCTCCGATTCTAGTTTATCAGTTGCTGAACAATCTCATCACAGATCTCGTTAATCCGCCGATCATCCGTCTCCACGTAAAAATCCATGGCCTGTCTGTATAAAGGATCCCGTTCAATCATCGTTTCTTCGATTTCGCAAAAACTGTCTTTCGATGTCAACGATGGACGGAAAACTTCGGTGTCCTGATCCGACATCATCCTTGATTTTATGGTTTCCGGAAGTGCCTTCAACCAGACAATCCTTCCGTTTTGTTTCATTAAATTCACATTTGCTTGATTGAGCACCACCCCACCGCCGGTCGCCACCACCCGCCGATCAAGGATGCAGGCTTGATTAACAATGGCATGTTCCATTTCCCGAAAGATATCCCAGCCGTGTGTTTCCACGATTTCTTTTATACTTATACCACTTTCAGACACCAGCAGTGCGTCCGTATCGATGAACGGCCAACCCAATTTCCCGGAGAGCAGTTTGCCCACCGAGGACTTACCCGTACAGCGATATCCGATTAAAAATACGTTGTAAGGGTTAGCGGGTTCAAAGTTCACCGTTCAGGGTTCCCATTCTTTATCTAACCGATCATTTAAAAACTTCAAAAAAATAAAATTTTAAATTCCCAACTCCACAGGAGTCTTTCCTTGCGCCGTGTGCCTATTTATTAATCCTTCCACCCTCAACCTCTGAACCCTCAAATCCGGAATGCTCATCCATATAGTCCTTCAAATACATGCCAGAAATCAGGAAACGATTTTACGACACAATTTTCATCCTGGATAAACATCCCGGGGGTGACAAGCCCTGCAACGGCAAAACTCATGGCGATTCGGTGATCTCCGTAGGTTTCGATTTCGGCCCCCAGGGGTTTGCCGCCCGTCACGATTAATTCGTCAGTGCTGCAGCGAGCATCAATTCCCATTTTAACGAGTTCATTTACCACCGCGGCCAGGCGGTCGCTTTCTTTGGTCTTAAGGTGCGAGACATTTCTGATAATGGTCGTCCCTTCAGCAAATACGGCAACCACCGCCAGTGTCGGGACCATATCCGGCATGTCCCCCATATCGACATCGGCTGCCTTCAAGAAACTGCCGGAAACAGTGATTCCGTCGGGTTCAGAAGTAATTTCACACCCCATAGTTGCCAGCAAATTTGCAAATTTGAGGTCCCCCTGGCGAGAGTCAGCCGTCACTCCCTTAACTTTGATTTCAGTACCGCAGACAGCCGCCGCAGCCCAGAAATACCCTGCCTGGGAGCCATCGGGTTCAACCGCATATGCTCCCGCCCGATAAGTTTGTTTGCCGGCGACCTTAAACCGTTCATAGCCTTCACGGCAGACAGTGACACCGAACTTATCCATAACATCAACCGTCATATCCACATAGGGTCGCGATACGGGTCCTTCAGTAACCAGAATTTCCAACCCCCTGTCGGTATATGGAGCGATCAAAAGCAAAGCGGAAAGGTACTGGCTGCTCGTTCGACAGTTGATGTTCACCGATCCGCCACTTATTTTTTCCCCGAAAATTTCTAACGGTGGGCAGCCATTGTGATTCTTTGAACGAATCCGGACGCCCAGTTGTTCCAGCGCGTCGATGAGGTCCTGAATCGGCCGTTCTGCCATCCGGTCGGTTCCGGTTAAGGTAAATTTTCCTGGGCCAAGCGCGGCAACCGCCGCCAGCAGACGCATGGAAGTACCCGAGTTGCCCAAAAAGATTCGATCCGCACACGGCTTGAAAATACCGCTGTTGCCGGAAACGATGAGTTGATCCGCCGATGTATCAGCGATATGAATTCCCATCTGTCTTAGGGCCTGCAGGGTTAATAGCGTATCCTCACTGATCAGAGGATTTCGAATCCGGCACTCTCCATCCGACAGAGCGGAGGCAATTAGGATCCGGTGGGTGTAGCTTTTGGAACCCGGAACGGTAACCTCGCAGCGTGGTTTTATGATATGCGGTTTAATTTCTTTCATCGGTCAACTTAAACATAAAAGTTACTCGTTATTAGTTACTGGTTATTAGTTGATGCCTGGAAACCGGAATTTTACGAAGCCGGGCAGTCGAACGCATTATCCGCGTTCAAACTTACCACTAGGAAAAACGTTTGTGATTCGGAAAAAATGTCAATCCCTGGATTTATGGTACGTCTAGATATTAAAATAGACATCATTCCTCTCTAACAAATAACCAATAACTAACAACATATAACTCGCCGTTACGGGGTTGACAGTTCGTCCAGCACCACCTTGCGCATAACATCCAGCGGCGCTTTCTTGCCGGTCCACAGCTCAAACTGAACGGCCCCCTGCTGGACAAACATGGAAACGCCGTCTACGATGATACAGCCGTTTTTTTCTGCTTCTGCCAAAAATCGCGTTTTCAACGGATTGTAGACCATGTCCATTACGACCATCTCGCTTTCCAGAAGATCGGTGTTCAGCGGGACGCTGTTATCATTGGGCGTCATTCCGGCCGATGTTGCATTAATAATGATATGATAGGGCAGCTGCTTGACTTCCGAAAGCGGTTTGAATTCGCAATCCAGATCAGATGCAAGTTTTTCGCCTTTTTCCGGGGTGCGGTTAATAATGGTGAGTCGACCCCCTTCTTGCTTGATGCCGAACCCAACCGCCCGGGCTCCGCCACCGGCACCGACAACGGCCACGTCCTCACCGGTGAGTATTGTATTTTCGGCCAGGGCCTTGATGGCACCGGCACAATCGGAATTATATCCACACAGGAGGCCCTGTCGATTTACAATCGTATTGACGGCCCCAATATCTGCGGCCAGGGAATCCACCTGGTCCAGATATTTCATGATACTTATTTTATGGGGAATCGTAATACTGGCGCCCCGGATACCCAGTCCCCGGATACCACTGACAGCGGCGGCGAGGTCTTTAACCCTGATAGCAATATAAAATCCATCAAGGCCTGCCTGGGCCAGAGCACTGTTGTGCATAGCGGGACTTAAGCTGTGACCGACCGGATCTCCGAAAACAGCATAAATCGGCGGTTCTCCGGCACCGCTTTGCTGGTTTTGAACTCCGCGACCGGCAGCGATGATACTTCTGAAAATGCGGTAAAAAGAACCGGTTTTCACGGCACCCTGATTCAAAGATAGAAGCCTTTGATAAATTTCACCTTCCCGCCGGTCATCGACCACTGTGATCCCGGCCTGCTGTTTGATCTGTCCGATTGCCTGGGCGGCCGACAGCCGCCGACTGATCAACTCAAGGATCTGTTCGTCAATATCGTCTATACGTTTCCGAAAGGTTGCAATGTCCTTTTCAGGATTGATTATTTTGTTGTTTTCCAGCCTTGTATCTTTCATTTTAGCAATCTAATGATGCAACATTTTAACAAATCAATCATAGTCTAATGCGCAGTATAAAGTAATTAAGCCGCCGGAGTTTCGATCCAATAAATTTATTCAGTTTTCAAATAACAATTTACAACCCTGAATATGCTATTTCTCAGGGCGGATTTATTAGTGCTTCCAATTCCTTGATTGCAATTTCCTCAACATAGGCATTGCCGATTTCACTGAGCAATACAAAATAAATACGGTCACCTTCCCTCTTTTTGTCCATTTTCAGGGTCTCGAGTACCGCATGGCAGTCATACTCAAGCCGGACGGGAAGTCCATACTTGCCCAGCAAATCGGCAATTCGGTTCGAATCTTTTTCCGCCAGTGCTGCTTTCTTGACTGCCAGCTCAGATGCAAGTACCATCCCGGCACTGACTGCCTCACCGTGTCTAACTTTGGTGGTCTTTTCAATTGCATGACCGAAGGTATGACCAAAATTAAGTTTGCGGCGTTGTCCTTTTTCTTTTTCATCTTGATTCACGATCTCTGATTTGATGACCACCGAATCATAAACCAGTTTTTCGATAACCGCTAAATCCAGCGCCAAGGCTTGGTCACGATTTTCTTCGAGGAAGATAAACAGGCTTTTATCGGCAATTGCGCCGTGCTTTATAATCTCGGCCAAGCCGCTCAGAATTTCTTTTTGGGGAACTGTTTTTAGAAGATTGAGATCACAGATGACAAATTCGGGCTGGTTGAAAACACCGACGATGTTTTTATAGCCACCGAAATTGAATCCGTTTTTGCCGCCCACACTTGCGTCAACCTGCGAAAGCAGGGTGCTGGACACAAATCCGAATCTCACACCCCGCATGTAGGTTGAGGCGACAAATCCGGCAATATCACAAACGATCCCGCCACCGATGCCGATGATAAAAGAAGAACGATCAGCCTCAAGCTTCAGCAATTGCTCATAGATGTACCGGACGGTATCGAAAGTTTTTATCTTTTCACCGGTTCCGATAGTGATGACATCGCCTGGCGGGAAATATTTGCCCCAGCACTGCCGCACATTGGTATCGGTGATGATTATCGGTCTTTCTACCGGAATATATTTTCCAAGATTATCGAGATTCTCGCCGATCATGATCACGGATTCATGGGCCTGACTTTTGATGTTTACTACTTTCATATTGCGTTTACCCACCTGTCTGTACTGCTTCTGTTGCAAGAATTTATCAATTTTTCGGCGACCGACAGCAGCAAGCGCTCGGTAGTTTCCCATGAAATGCATTCATCCGTAATCGACACACCGTATTTCAGGGCTTTCAGGTCCCCGCTGAACTTCTGGTTGCCTTCGAAAAGATTACTTTCCAGCATGAGACCGATCAACGCGTCATTGCCGGCAATATACTGATCTATGACATTTTTCATGACGATCGCCTGCCCCTGGTATTTCTTCATTGAATTGCCGTGTGAACAGTCGACCATGATTGATTCAGGCAGTTTTTTTTCTATCAGGCTCAATCGGGCCTGTTCAATGCTGATGGGATCATAATTTGGCTTGTTACCTCCGCGCAAAACGATGTGAGCCAAAGGATTCCCGTTGGTCTGAACAACACAGGTACGGCCGTCCTGATCAATTCCCAGGAAGCTTTGCCCGGTTTTGGCCGCCACAATTCCGTTTATGGCCGAAGACATATTGCCGTCAGTTCCGTTTTTGAACCCCACTGCCATGGACAAACCACTGGCCATTTCACGGTGGGTTTGGGATTCCGTGGTCCGGGCGCCAATACAGGCCCAGCTGACTAAATCCGCTACATACTGGGGCGTGATGGTTTCAAGAAATTCAGTGGCAGCGGGAACGCCGATTTCATTAATTTGAAGCAGGATACTGCGGGCTTTACGTAAACCTTCCATAATATCACAGGTACCGTCCAGCCGCGGGTCATTAATCAACCCCTTCCATCCGACGCTGGTCCGTGGTTTTTCAAAATAGACACGCATGATAACTACCAGCGCTTCGTTCACTTGTTCGCGAAGCTTTTGTAATTTGTCGGCATACTCGTAAGCGGCTTTTTCATCGTGAATGGAGCACGGACCGGCAATTACCAGTAGTCGTTTATCTTCCTTACGCAATATTTTGTCGACAGCTTTTCTCCCGCAAAAGACGGTATCATGTGCTTCCGGGCTAACCGCAAGATCTTGTTTCAACATAGCGGGTTCCATAAGCATTCGATAGCCTTTAACACGTAAATCATCTGTTGGTTTCATTTTATTACCTCTGAGTCAACGACCACCTGCGCAGCGGGTGGTTTGAATTTTAGGCCATAGGCCGAAAATGCAAGAGGACCCCAGTCCTCTTATGGTTGGACTTGCAATCCCGCTGTGGCGGAGTTTTGTATGGCAAGGATTAATTTGACGCCATCAATGCACGGACAAAAACAAAAAAACCGTGAGCTTTTTTGTCTGCCCACGGTTTAGAATGCCTGCTATTTTTCTATCTTCTCAGCGCACCCCAGACAGACCGGTACTATAAAAATAATACCGATAATAGTAAGCAAAACTGTCTGAGAGGTTATGCACCACTTTGTAATCCTTTTAAATTATTTTGAAGACGAGAGTATAGAATTGGTTGCTGCCTGTCAAGCTCTTTTTGTAAAAAGCTCAGCCACTATCCGGTGGCACGAAAAAAACTATTGACAGTAGTTAGCAAAGAACTTATGTATTGCTAAATAAATTGTCAATGGAAACAAACGCATGAAAAACGTTAACATCACAGAAAGATATTTTAATTTCGGGCGCTTCTTTTTTAGCTTTAGAAGCGTCCATCCGGTTGGTTAGCGCTAAACCTTAGCTGCACAATACCCCGGGTGGACTTAATCACCACTCGGGGTTTTTTATTGTATTGAAAGGCTCCGAGAAAAATGTCGGAGCTTTTTTTCGTCAGAATTGGCGCGAGGTTTAAACGATGCTGAATACGGCTTTCAGCGAAAACAAATTAATTGAATCTACGAATTTTCTCAAGCATGCTTTGTAGCGCGAACCCGGAAGTGTGATTAACATTGATCCAGAATAAACTAATTAGTGCCCATCCGAAAATAAAAACGGGCACGAATTAGTTTTCAATTTGGAAATGAGCAATTTTTTTGATGAGCAAGGCCGCACAAGGGTTTATGACGAGGCGTACTTTTCGTACGTTGAGGAAGTAAACCCGCGGAGAACGCCGCTCATCGGAAAAAGGGCCATTTCCGGATGGAAACTAATTATAGCAACGTGGCGTAAATCAATAAGCAAACATACACAGCGTTATGCCTGATTGATCCTATGCGCTAGTTTTAAATGCAACGATTCTTAGGGCCAATAGACAATTAATTATGGCGCTGTGTATAAAGGATTGCAATCATGAAAAACCTTAAATTAGCAACTCGTGAATTAGATCAGCGCACCATTATCAAAATATCCAATGTCGAAATTGGCCGCGGTTTTACCGTGATTGCCGGCCCCTGCAGCGTGGAAAGCGAGGAGCAGATGTTTGAGTCCGCCCGCGCTGTTAAGGCCGCCGGGGCAGACATGCTGCGTGGCGGCGCTTTTAAACCCAGGACGTCGCCATATGCTTTTCAGGGGTTGGGTTTGCGAGGGTTGAAGCTGTTGTCCCAGGCAGGCAAAGAGACCGGTTTGCCGATTGTCACCGAGGTCATCGATCCGCGGGATGTTTCCTGGGTGGCAGAATTTGCAGATGTCCTCCAAATCGGAACCCGCAATATGCAGAATTATTCACTGCTCAAGGAGGTCGGACAAACCGGGAGACCGGTGCTGCTCAAGCGCGGTATGTACTCAACCCTGGAGGAATGGTTAAACTGCGCCGAATATATCCTCAGTGAAGGCAACCCCAACGTTATCCTTTGTGAACGAGGCATACGGACCTTTGAAACATATACTCGCAATACCTTGGATCTTAGTGCAGTGCCGGCAATTAAAGAACTGACTCACCTGCCGATCATCATTGATCCGACTCACAGTACGGGGCGGGTCAACCTGATTGGCCCGATGAGTCTGGCTGCAGTGGCGGCCGGTGCGGATGGAATAATTGTCGAAGTGCATTATGATCCTGCCAAGGCCCTGTGTGACGCTGATCAGGCGCTGACACCGACTATATTTAAAGATATTATGCAACGCCTGCGGCCGCTGCAATCATTCATGGACGACCTGCCGTCATAGTCCGTGCATTTAAGAATAAGGTGCCGTATTCGATCCATGTGTTCATATTAGAAGAAGGTGTTCTCTGGCAGAGGCCGCTGGGAAAGCAGAGAATTTCGCATAACCAACTAAACAACGATAACTCTGGTTGAGGTGTAAAAATGAAACTGAATGAAATAAGTAGAAAAATAGACAAGATTGATCGGGAATTGCTGGTACTGTTGCAGGAACGTATGGGTCTGTCACTGCGTTCGACGAAATTTCAGCAGGCCACCGGTGATAGCGCGCGCGAGGCGGACTTGCTGGAGCGTATGGAACGCATGAACCTGGACTTGATTAAACGCTCATTTTCACGCCAGTTGCTCAAAACAATCGTCGAGGAAAGCAAGCGCTTGCAGGATGAAGATCGCCAGCTGGTCGCATTCCAGGGAGAACATGGGGCATATGGCGACGTGGCGTCCCGCCTGCTGGTACCCGCTGGTGCCTATATTCCCTGTCTTGAGTTCATTGATGTATTTCGCGGTGTTGAAGAGGGGTATCTGGACCTGGGTGTGGTGCCGGTGGAAAACTCCCTTGAAGGCGCCGTCACCCAGGTCAATGATCTCCTCACCACCACCGACCTTAATGTTATCGGCGAGGTCAAAGTGGACGTCAACCACTGTTTGCTCGCCACCGAGGCCACCGATTACCGCGAAATTCGCGTGGTTTACTCTCACCCCCAGGCCCTGGCCCAGTGCCGGGATTTTCTAATGCGCAACAATCTTGAGCCGCGTCCGTATTACGATACGGCCGGGGCTGCAAAAATGCTGGCCCGGGAAAACCCCAAAGCCGCGGCTGCCATTGCGAGTTCATTGTGTGCCGAACTTTATAACCTGGATATTATAAAAGAAGGTATCGAGGACGGACCCTCCAACTCCACACGCTTCTTACTCCTTTCCCGGGAACCGTATGCCGGTCAGGGAAGCAAAACATCCATTATCTTCGCCGTGGCCCACGAAGCCGGTCAACTCTATGAGGTTCTCAAATTATTTGCTGATGCGGATATCAATCTGACCCGGATTTCCTCCATGCCGTTGCGCTCGGATCCAAGCAACTACAGTTTTTTCTTAGATTTCGAAGGATCGGAAAAAGATTCGAAAGTGATGGAGGTTATGGGAAAAGTGGAAAAGATGACCATTTCGCTGAAAAATCTGGGAAGTTATCCGGCCCATAAGGGAGGCTGATAGAATACTATCTTTCAAATTTTATATATAAGTTGCGTGGGATATGAGAGCATGTTGAGTGCCGTTCAATCATTACGAGCCCTTAGGGCCGAATTCATGCGGTTTCGATGGAGATTATTCACGCAGCGGATCAGCATGAAATACTCCCCACCCCCTCAAATAACGAAGTTGGGTTGCGCTACAACCTCATCGCTCCGCAAACCGGGGCCTCCCAATCCAATTGTTCATCATCGGCCAATGTGGCGTCAAATCTATCGGCAATATGGGTGGGCATTGTTGCCGCACGCCGCATTTTCAGATCTGCATGCGTAATCAGCGCTTCAAAGGTGGCGGCCAGCCGGGTCTTGGTTTCGTTTATCATAAAATGCATGAAATGAAATCGTTTGTCCGACCGACCGATCAGACGGGTATGAATCGCAACCGTCTGCCCGACCCGCACCTCGGCAAAATACTGAATGTACTGTTTCAATGTAAAGACGCCAAAGTTTCCATCACGAAAATAATCTTCACCCAATCCATGCGATGTGAAAAACTTACGACCGGATTTGGCAAACATGTCGAAATACCATCTAATATTCATATGCCCCATAATGTCCATATATTCAGGGGGAATGGTTTTGTGAAGGTATACCGGTAAAGTCTCCAGTAATGTCAACGATATCTGGCAGCTGCCCGCTTTGTCCCAAATTCCGCATTCAACCTGATTATTTTCAACTGTCATGATATTTAGTTGTCTCCATTATCGTCTCGACCCCGCAAGTGGTTTTAAATCGATGTCGAATGCGCGAAACTAGCCATTAAAGAGATAATCAACTCCTTCGGACTCCTTTACGTTATCGCCTGGGCGAACTTGGATTTAATGATCTCTTCCGCTTCCGCCATAATTCGATCGAACAGCTCCTGGCAGGATGGGACATCCCGCACAAGGCCCATGCTTTGCCCGGCTGACAGAACCCCTTTTCCCATTTCGCCGTCTTCCAGCATTTCTTTGCCGACAAGCCCAGACACAAAAGGCGCAATATCTTCAATTTTTGTATCGCCTATGCTTTCAATATAAAGAACCTTATCGACAATTGGATTGTGCAGCACACGTTCGGTATTGCGCAAGGTCCGCATGATTAGGCGGGTGTCGCGTTCTCCATGATTAACCAGGGCCTGTTTGACGTTTTCGTGTACGGGAGCTTCTTTGGTGGCGACAAAACGGGTGCCCATGTTCATGCCATCGGCTCCGAGGCCAAGGCATCCGATCAGTCCACGACCGTCAGCAAAACCGCCGGAAGCGATAATCGGCAGGCTGATGGCGTCGCGTGTGAGCGGAATCAGGATTAAAGAGGTGACATCATCCTCTCCGGGATGCCCGGCCGCTTCAAAGCCATCAATGCTGACCACATCGCAGCCGATTTTTTCGGCTTTAACAGCGTGGCGCACCGACGTGCATTTGTGAACCACCTTGATGCCCGCTGATTTGAGCTGCTCCATGTAGGGTTCGGGATTTCTGCCGGCGGTCTCGATAAACTTGATGCCCTCATCGATGCAGACGTCGATGTAAGCCGGGTAATCGATTGACCGCAGGGATGGCAGAAATGTTAAATTAACCCCAAAGGGTTTTTCCGTCAGCTCGCGGCATTTGTGAATCTCAGCCCGCAACAGATCGGCCTCCGGAAATGTAAGAGCCGTCATAAACCCGATTCCGCCGGCATTGGCAACAGCTGCTGCCAGCTCGGCCCGGGCGATCCACATTAAACCGCCCTGGACAATGGGTCGCTCGATTCCGAATAGTTCGGTGATGCGTGTTTTTAGCATAAATCTCCCCCTTTTTAATTCTACTCTCGCAGAGCCCGCAGAGTTCACGGAGTTTTACGAGTGATCCCTAGGTACTGGTTTATTTATGTTTTTGATTTTTTAAATGATAGGATAGCCATTGTTTTTTGGTGTTGAAATTTCAGCCAATTCTCTCTGGGCACTCTGTGGGCTCTGCGAGAGATATAATATTGCCCTTCCCCGGGAAGACAGATTATACTTCCTCATACAAAGCCCGGGTTTTCGGATCCATTGCGGCCAAGTGTTTTTTTGCCTCCTCGGGTGAAACCGCTTCACGGGAGCCGTCGGGGTTTTCCACAATGACTCCGCTTTCTGTCAGCAGTTTATATCTTTTTTTGCGAATTTTTTTGTCCGGGTGGCAGATTAGCTGGCAGTTGCCGCAGGTTAGTTCCACCCTGTCTCCCGGCATCAGGACATTATACACGTTGAGTGCCGTCCTTGCCCGCTTGAGATAAGGTCCCACCGCATTGACGAGAGCCGGATAGAAGGCTTCATCTTTATCCGGAATATTAAATCTGGCCGGGGACCAGGTTGACCATTTACCGGAGTTGTGAAGACCGGCAAATCCGCCGCAAACATAATCGCAGCGACTGTGGTGCCGCTTTTTGGAATATGAAAAATCCATGCCGCCCATCGTCATGGTGACTTTCTCATGGCCATCGATAAATCCGGAGGCACACGCTGCCTTGCACAACCGGCAATCATCGCAATAGTTAATTTCCCCAGGAATCGGATCCGTCGCAATGAGTTGGGCTTCGGTTACCACGGATCCCAGGATTATGGCTGCGCCATCATTTTGAGTCAGCACGTTGCCGGAAAGTCCAAAAAACCCGACACCTGATCGCACTGCCAGATAGCGATGGGAAATCGGGGGTATTTCATCGAAGCGGCCGTTTTTTGAATCAGTTCGATAGGCGGTGTTTGCTGTCAACGGGATCGATGGATAACCTTTTTGGTTGAGGTAGTTTGCAAGCTCCAGCGATATCCCACTGGCGATAACATTGGTTTGAATATTATTATGCAGGTGATCGGCATGGCTCTGTTTACTAAACCAGGATTCGATGTAATCCTGATTTAACGGCACCGCAAAACTAATCGCTGATTTAGCATTTGGCAACACATAGGCAAGATCAACAGAGGGCGGCCCGCCCGCCAGCATTTCGGTGGTAACGATGCCGACCGCGCTGGCGCCGTAACATTTGGCCAGATCCGTTGCTCTTCCGGTTATTTTTTCCATCTGACAAATCCCCACTAAAATTGAATATTGAAGATTGAAAAATGAATATTTAAGGTTCGCCTCAGCGAGTCGATTTTAAAAAAATTATACGCCTATGGTGGAATACTTAACCGAGGAAGACCTGAAAAATAAAAATGACAGAATTCCATCATTATTCAATATTAAATTTTCATTAATCATTCTCTTCCGCTTCCACCCGACACGGCACAAATCGGTGCAGCGGCGTTCCGATTGGATCGCGGTGTGTATTTTTTGTCAGACGATTTACATTGATGCCGTAAACTTTGCCCTCATAGATCAGTCCGAAACCATGGGGAATCAATACCGTACCCTGGCGTACCTGGTCGCTCACCTGCAATTCACCCACATCACTGCCGGCCGCGGTCGTCACGCGCACTTGCTGTCCGTCAGTTAAGCCCATGGAGTCGGCGTCAGACGGGTTAACAGCTACGGTACAGGCCCGTTTATCATTATTCCATGCAGGATTTCGCATCAGTGTGTTGGCATTGTATTTCATATGTCGTCCGGCGCTGAGAACTAGCGGGAATTCTGCCGGCAGTTTTAAATCTTCCGCCTCAGAAGCGGCGTCCAGCGCGCTGGCCTGGTCTGCAAGCTCTGGAATATAGACCTCGATTTTGCCGGAAGGCGTCCGGACAGCTTCCATTGGGTTATCCAAATCTGCCCGGCCAACCCACAATCCCTCGGGCGTATCCAACAGCGCCTGGAAAATGCGATCACCCTGGTCGATGCCCGCCTCAAATCCAGCCCGGACTGCATTTTTACGAAATACTTTGGGTGCTGTCATCAGCATGCCCCATAACGCTGCTTTGGCAGCGCTTTCCCAGACCCGTCCAAGTGTTTTGGCCAGCACAAAAGGCATCGCCGCCATCGCCCCGGGCTCGGTTGCCGCCCATTCCATTAACTTGGCTCCATAGGTCAACCTGTCTTTTTCGGCTGCCTGCTGAATCTCCCCGGGGACTTGCGGGATGATTCCCAGTTTTTCTGCCAGCAACGTATGAATCTGGGCCGCCTCCCGGCACTGATCAGGAGGTTCCATGACCGGTCTTCGCATCTGAAAGTAGACATCCGGGTATGTCCAGGGAAAAAAGGTCGCGTCCCAGGCCTCATAAAACGTGCGGCAGGGTAAGACATAATGGGCCAGTCTGGCTGATTCGCTCATCACAATGTCGTTGACCACCAGCAGATCCAATTCTCCGAAGGCTTTCTCATAGGCCGTTGTGTCCGGATATGCCCGCAGGGGGTTGCAGGCGCTGACATATACAGCCCGCAAACGCTCGGGGTGGTCGCTTAATATTTCCTCGGGCATCGCGGCCGCTGGAAATGACCCTGCCGCGACCGGCGGCAGATTCGTCGTAACGGTGCGCCAGGTCTTCGGATCGCGTTCATCGGCATGAAAGCCCATCGGCATCACCATGCCGGGGATGACATTGCCGCCCCGGACGCCGAAGATTCCGCAAACCGCACCCAAAATATGCACAAAATAGGAGCTGAGGGTACTGAGGCGTCCCATGTAAATGCCCAGATCGGTATGAACGCACCAGCGCCGGCTGGTCATCAGGCGGCATAGTTGCCGAACCTGCTCATAATCGACCTGACAGGTCCCGGCAGCGCTTTTGGCGTCAAAATCCTCGAACCATGATCTGATATCATCCCAGCCGGCAACATTTTTACGGATATAGTCCGTTGCTTCCCAGCCCTCGTTCAGGATAATGGCGATCATGGTCTTCATCAGCAGCGCATCGGCGCCGGGACGCACGGGCAGGTGGATGTCGGCAATTGCGGCCGTCTCGCTTTTGCGCGGATCGATGGCCACCAGCACCCGCTCCGGATCCTTGGAAAACTCGGCAAGCACTCTAGGCGCCCGGGGCATCTGATGACTCTGCATGCCATTCCAACCCCAGGCAATCAGCATTTCTGATTCATGTTCATCGGGACCGGCGATATTGTATTGTTTGCCGAACACCCGGCCGGTCACCCACCAGGAACCGCAAAACTCCTGGCCGGCTGATGAGTAGTAATACTGGGAGCCCATGGCCCTGAGAAGACCCAGGCCGAAGGCAGCCTCCATATGGCCCCCCTGGGAACTTCCGCCCATATAGGCCAGGCAACGCGGACCGTGCCGGTCGACCAGTTCACGCATCTTGCCGGCGATTTCAGCGGCAGCCTGATCCCAGGTAATCGGTTCGAATCCTTCACCCTCCCGTTTCAGCGGTTCGGTCAAGCGATCTTCGGGGTATTGGTGATAGATAACATTGAGCCCTTTGCGGCAGGTATAACCCTGGCTGCGCGGGTTTGATTTGTCCGGCTTGACTTTGGTCATACGGTTGTTTTCAACAAATACTTCAAGCCCACAATTCTGCGCGCAGAGTATACATCCCGTTTTGTGCCATTCGCCCATAATAATTCTCTCCAAGTTGGTTGTCTTCCATTAATTCAGAAACACGGCTTTAGATCCACCGGATCGCGACCTTTGAGTTCTGCCAGTTCTTCGAGATCGCTGCCTGAAAAAGGTATGCCGGTTGAATATGCGGCATCCTCAATGGTATAGCGGACCTTAATCAACGGCATTAATTGATCAGACTCCGGCAATCCCCACCAGGTTTTGCCTAACCACGAGATGAAATTTTGATAAATTTCCGATTCTGACATGCGGCACTCAAACAAATTTTATTCGTATACTAAATATATGAAATAGGTTCAAAGTTCCGGGTTACAGATTCAAAGGTTATACCCTAATTGAGCGAAGCCCAATTAGCAGGTATGGGGTATTGGCTATCAGGTATTGGTTTGGTGGCCTTGCGTAACTCATTTCATATGGCCCTTGCGGGTGATATATTAAAAATCAAACCCATTCCTTAAAACCAATACCCAGTACCAGATACCGAGTACC
>Ga0209791_1000072_pt1 | contig 68412 bp, 60 predicted proteins | sample WorMetTyACAVOLI1_FD_187422 | JGI IMG/M metagenome (GOLD analysis project Ga0209791, IMG submission 187422) | Marine gutless worms symbiont microbial communities from Max Planck institute for Marine Microbiology, Germany - Olavius algarvensis... ... | reverse complement strand
TGCGGGTTGCGAGGTGCGGGGTGCGGGTTGCGAGGTGCGGGGTGCGGGTTGCGGGGTGCGGGGTTTGGGGCAAGGGGCAGCGCGCATGGGGCATATTGCATCGAGCAGGGCGATTTGAAGCTGCAAAAACCAATGTCCTCCGGCAATCACGTTTACCAGATTTATTTTCAGGGTCGGCAGCAGCACCAGCAGCATGGCGCCGCGCACGTAGACCATCAGCGCGGTTAGCGGTGTCGTGATCATCGGAAATCCAACGCCCAGAGTGCCGTGAGCCAATCCCCCTGCAAGCAGGATTAGAAAAATCAAGCGCTAATTTTATGTTGAATTTCCTCTTAACAAAGGTTCCCCACAAAAATATTATGAGCATATGCTAGTAACTGTTGGTGGTAAAATCTACCCGGCAGATTTCGTGAATGCAATGGTCAGCTAACCGGTTGACACCTGAAACCCGCTCCCAGGCGAGAGGCGAGGAAAATGATGCCGGGCCTTTGATTCTTGCCAGGCCAACCCCCAACGGAGGGATTGCAAATTCAACCTATAATGGACTGCCGTGCAATTGACCAACTTATCACCTGAATCGAGCAAAACTCAGGTTTTAACCAAAGGAGAAATCCATGTCAGAAGATATCATCAGGCTGGGGGGCAAAAAGAAAAGTATTTTCATAGATAAAGTCAAGGAGATACTTCCTGAAGGGGACAACTTAAATCTGTGCTTGACGTGCGGGGCATGTTCTTCCGGCTGTCCCGCGACAGGGCTTGAAGGGATGGATCCGAGGAAATTTTTGCGCATGGCGGCCCTCGGGTTAGACGATGAGATATTGAAATCTGATTGGCCCTGGATGTGTACGATGTGTCAGCGCTGCATCTATGTATGTCCCATGAAAATCGACATCCCTCAACTTATTTTTAATGTGCGCGCCAGTTGGCCCCGCGAGGAGCGCCCCAAAGGTATCCTCGGCTCATGCGATATGGCGCTAAGAGATGATAGTTGCAGTGCCATGGGAGCATCGCCGGAGGATTTTACCTTTGTGGTTGAAGATGTCCTCGAGGAGTATCAGGAGGATCAACCCGAATTTAATGAGATGCAGGCACCGATTGACAAAAAAGGCGCCTATTTCTTTCTGAATCAAAATTCGCGGGAACCGGTGACCGAGCCCGACGAGATGGTTCCCCTCTGGAAGATTCTGCACATCGTGGGGGCGGGCTGGACCTACGGCAGCAAAGGCTGGGGCGGGGAAAATTAAACGTTAACGCCGACTGGAACAAAGACCTAAAAATAAAGTTTACCGTTCAAGATCCGTGTCAAATCGGGCGCAAAACCTTTGGCGACCCAATCGCTGAGGATCTGCGATATGTCGTAAAATCCGTAGTGGGGGAAGAAAATTTTATCGAAATGCATCCGAACCGCTCCAACAATTACTGCTGCTGCGGCGGCGGCGGTGGTTTCCTGCAATCTGGCTTAAAAGAGGCCCGGCTCGAATTCGGCCGTCTAAAAGACAATCAAATTTCAAACAAATCCCAATGATCCAAATTCAAAATTCGAAACGGCAGGCGCGGCTCATCAAGGGCCAAATAAATTAAAAGTGAATCTGGTTAAATAAAAAGAGCAAGTACAAGGAATGTGGGAGCGGTTTTCAACCGCGAAATCAAATGCCGCGGCTGGCCTGCGACGAGCTCAGTCGAATCGAAGCCGCTTCCATTAAAATTTATCCATAAATAATGCGACTTTGGTTGGATCTGATGCGGATGCTGTTTAGAGTAAGTATGGGCTTTTGAATACCCCGTCCGCTTGCGTCGGGGAACTTCATTTGTGCCTAGTATGCTCAAAGTGCCCGACCGCATCCAAACTGTCATAATTGATGGTATACAGGGAATCAATTATCCTGTTTTGAAAAAAGGCGTCGGTCATCGATTCGCCTTCATACAGCAAATCCACTAAACTGTCGGTCGGAATTTTTTCAAAACAGTCCTGACAGGTAAAAAATCCTTCAAATATGAAAAGTTGCCCCCCGGTCTCATAGGCCTTTTTGAGTGAACTCCACGTAGCGGTGTGAGAACAGGTAATCCAGGTTTTCGGCGGGTTTTCATAATCTTCTTCCTGCTCAAACATTTTTGTAAAGTTGAAGTTGCTGTCAATCAAAGGGCTGATAAAATTAGCCTGAAATATTTTATCCGTCATGGGCCTGCAAGAGCCAATTAATTCTGATAGGTCATCATTGGATAAAATCCGGTCAAGGCAGTCCTCACAAAAGCACTTTCCCAGAACCATGGTGATCAAACCCGAGGCCAGATAGTAGCGATAAACAAAATCCGGCTGCGATAAATGGGGACAAACCAACCACGTATACTGACTGGAAGATTTTCTTGCAGCATCTCTGTTCGGGATTACCATCAGATTTTCCGCATAATCCGGGGCTCCGGCTGCGATAGCACCATTTTTCCATTCATGTTTATCAATAATGAAAAAAGATTTCTCATTTTTATCTAAATTGGCACCCATAAAATTTCCCTCCCGAGACGTTCCAAAAATAATTCGTGCGACACCCCATCATAAAGCAAGATCAATACCAACTTTTATAAAAATTAAAATTAGAGAAATTTCAGCGGGTTGACCCCAAGAAAGAACGGCTTTGCCGTTAACTTGCGCCAAAATTTTGAATGAAATTGTCAATTAAGTATCGTATCTTTTATGGGTACGGCACTTAGAAAAAGAGGATCCGTTGGACAGTTGGCGACTCTACTTCCTTTGCTACAAATGTCGAAAGGTTCACCTTTTCAGCATGTCCGCTGCGACCAGTAGAAATTTATCGACGTCATTTAACGTGGCTCTTTCATTGATAACAGCCGCCAGTTTTGCCGGGTAATCGGTAATAATGTTGTCAACACCCAAATTGATAAAGTAGGACATGCCGTCAGGACGGTTGACCGTCCACACATGCACTTCCATTTTTCTTTTGCGGGCCGCCGCTATCACGTCGGCATTCACCATACCCGAAGCCAGGCTTAAGAAGTCGGTGCCGACTCGAAACATATTACCGATGGATTTAGCTATAATAAATCCGGTTTTTAAGTCGGGATTCAGTTTTTTTACTTTTTCCAGTCCGTCATAATTAAGGGAAGTAATTCAGCTGTTTCCTGCACATCGATTTCGGCAAAATCCGCCCCGCCTTTGATGGCCCGCCGGATTGCGCTGAGAGAGTTTTCCGGCGCATCCTTAGAACTGCCGCGGTGGGCTGTGACAGCTACCGGGCGATTTAGGTCGATCCGATCGATGATAAAAACAAAGGAACTGAAAAAATCCAACGGATATACAGCCATGCAATCACCAACAGTCCGCATATGCCAAGCCCGGCAGCTATCGCAGTGCCGATCCAAAAAACCGGCGGTTTTTCCACCAGCAGATAATTGAGATCCTGCTGGGAACTCAACATGTAAAAAGTAATTCCGGCGACAGCAGCCAAGGGCGCGAGATACAGGAAGCTGATAATGATCTGTCGCAGTCCCAACTCAATCAAGACGCGCAGATATTTTAACATCTGCCGGATTGCCTGGTAGGCTGATATTTTCTGACCGGCATTGAAGCGGCAGGCGATTAAGATGATACCGGCCTGTTCAGCAAAAATGATTGCCAGCGCCAGGGCGCTTGAAATAATGACGGCAGCCATTCCGACGGGCGAGAGTACGAAAGAAATGATCTGTTCATTGCCGATGACCCAGGCTCCGCTGGAGGCCACCAGTCTGTTAAAAATCCAGGCCGAAATTGGACCGAATATTGCGGTGACGATGATCTTGAAAAATATATCGGTCATTCAAACTGCAACTTCCTATATTCATCGCAATATCGGATTGCTTGCGTTTCAACCGGCCGCTATCGCCATACGATCAGGGGTTGCAAATTTTTGCCAAAATGTTTATAATCAGTTCCAATTATTATTGCCAAACTAAGCCCGCCGCCACGGGACCTGGCACCCGGTGGCAAGGATATCTTGTAAAGCCCTGACGTGCTTTTACCTTTCCCCGTTATAGCTGGAAAGCTCAAGCCACCCCCTGCTAGAAATTGTGTGGCAACTCCTCGATATTAAAATGCTGAAAGCTCCAAGGATGAAGGAGGATCGTAATGTCTGATTGGTTCCGGAAAAAACCATCGATGAGCAATGCCGCTGCGACGAAAACAGCGATTTTTACCAGCCTGTGGTTGATATCTTTTCTCTTGTTATCGTGCGGCGGGGGCGGCGGCAACGGCGATGGCGAATCATTGGAAACGCCGGTTTTTCCACCGGTTGTATTTTTGGCCGATAGAGATACCCAAGGAACTTTAGAGCTTTATGCTTCGTTTGATGACGGTACGGATATCATCAAGCTTTCCGGGGCAATGGTTTCCGGCGGCAATGTAGTTGACTTTGAAGTGTCGCCCAACGGTATATACGTCGCGTATGTGGCCGACCAGGACACAGATAATTTGTTTGAGCTTTATGTGGTGCCTGTGGATAAAACCTCCGGCGAGTCTGCGGTGAAGGTTTCTGTGCCCCTTGCCGGCATCGGAATTAAAGAAACTGTTTTGGGGTCCGGTGTCTATTTATTTGCCTGGGCGCCGAACAGTTCCCGTGTAGCTTATATTTCCGATGCTGCTGATGCAATCGTGGAGATTGTGGATTTTTTTGAGCTCTTTTCGTCTACTCCAAATGGAATAGAAAAAAATGTTATATCTGAATTGGTCAATTCGAATAGCGATGTAGAGGACTTTCAATGGGAGCCAGACAGTACCCTGATCGCCTATGTGGCCGATCAGGACTTTGTTGGAGAACTGGAGTTGTATGTCGCTCAATCAGATGGCGATGATCCATCCGTCAGCGTATCAGGTGCCATGGCAGGCAATGGAATTAAAGAAAATCCTGCGGGATCAGGCGAGTTTGCGTTTGCCTGGGCCCCGGACAGCTCGCGCCTGGCCTACATCGCTGATCAGTTTTTTTTGGACAAATTCGAACTGTTTACCTCAACACCGAACGGTATCAGCAACTTGCTGATTTCGGGACCATTTGGTATTAACCAGGATGTAGAAGAATTTGAATGGGCCCCTGATAGTCAACGGATCGCCTACACGGCGAATCAAAATTCTGCCAATGCTATTGATCTTTTCACAGCACCACCAAATGTTATTGCTAGCTCGCAAATAAACAGCTCCGGCATGGGCGCCGGTCAGGCAGTAATCGCCTTTAAGTGGGCACCCGACAACAGTAGAATTGCTTTTATATCCGATAAGGGCGTGACAGGATTCTTTCGATTGTATACCGTCCAACCTATCAATAATAATGATATTTTTGTTTCGGGTAGTATTTCAGATCCCAGCGACGTAACAGAATTTGACTGGTCTCCGGACAGTTCACTGATCGCTTACCTGGTTGTTGCTCCGGGCGTTGAGCTGTATACGACTTTTCCTGCCAGCGGGTCCAGCATTCAAATTACGGGTGATCGGGCGGCTATCGGTGATGTCTCAGACTTTGAATGGGCGCCGAACAGTTCCCGAATTGCTTACACTGCGGATCATGATGTGGGCGGTGCCAGCGAACTGTTCTCGTCGACCCCGGACAATGATGACACCGACCAGGTATCCGGCGAATTGGTATCCGGCGGCGGCGTCGGGGAGTTTAAATGGGCACCGGACAGTTCCGGTGTGGGGTACATCGCCGACCAGAATACCATCAATGTTAGTGAGTTATTCGCTTCAAGGCCAAACGGCAATGATAATACCCGGCTATCCGGCAATCTCGTAGCCGGTGGCGATGTTGTTGTGTTTGCGTGGGTGCCTTAAAGTCCTAATCCGGGCAGCCGTTTCCATTAAAATTTATCCAATGCCAACTGGGGCTTTGTATGTATCCAGCAGATGTAATTCCCGCCATATGACCAAGCCGCTACAGTCTAATTGTAGAATTAACCCGCCTTGCAATCTTCAGAAATATAGCCCATAAAAATTGATCTAATTTTTTGCAATTTTCCCCGTTTTCTGTTAGACTTAATTTCAAGATCGGTAAGTAAATTAGAAGGTTCCCAAGCTAACAAGAGAGGAATGCAGGAAATGGTGAACGGGACAGAAACAGTTCTACTTGTTGACGATGAGGAGATCGTCGTCGGGGTCGGCAAACAAATGCTGGAAAAGCTGGGATTTTCGGTATTAATCGCCAGAAGTGGCCAGGAGGCTGTGGATGTCTATAAAAATTTCCCGGACGACGTTGATCTTGTTTTGCTGGACATGATCATGCCCGGTATGGAAGCCGGCGATACCTATGATAGGCTTAAAGGAATCAATCCGGCAATCAAGGTATTGCTTTCCAGCGGCTACGGCCTTGATCAAAGGGCCAGCGCTATAATTGACCGCGGCTGCAACGGGTTCATTCAAAAACCATTTAATATGAAAGTCCTGGAAGACAAGATCGGGGAAGTTCTGAAGCCGGCAGCCTAGTTAACGATCCTTCGCCAGGGCGAGACTACTGCCCGCAATTCCCACCGGAGAAGCTTAATATTCGAAGGGCATCCTGAAGCCGCGCGTCCTGAAGCATCACTCTGAAATATCAATTTTGAAAACTTTACATAACTCCACTAACGTTGCCCCCCACCCGCCAGCCTCCGGAGGGGCATCGCGCAACGATGCCACCATTGGATTATTTTTTAGAATTCCCTGCACCCGTTTTTTTTGAATGCCTTTGCCTTTGCCATGAATAATTCGAACCGAATAAATACCGGATTTGAGGCACTCTGTCAGGTAATCTTCTAAAAGGTCGGGGATATCTTGCGGCCGAAACGTGTGTAAGTCCAGTACATCTTCAATCGGGAGTTTAACAGGTTCCATGGTTTCTGACTTTCAATTCTATCATATGCTCGCGTTTGTGGGACTGCCGGTTTTTGCCTATCTATTGGGGTCCGTACCCTGGGGGGTGGTTCTTACCCGGATTTTTACGTCTGTGGACATCAGACAGCAGGGTAGCGGCAACATCGGCACGACCAATGTCAGTCGAGTCGCGGGATCAACCTTAGGGCTTTTGACATTTATCGGCGATGTGCTCAAAGGCGCCGTGCCCGTTTATCTGGCTTCAATTTTGGCAGGGAAAAATCAGGGCACCGGTGATCTCTTGCTTGCAACTGTCGCCCTGGCGGCATTTTTCGGCCACCTATATCCGCTGTTTATGAAATTGAAAGACGGGGGTAAAGGTGTTGCCACCTGCGCCGGTTGCTTCACTGTTCTTTCACCCCTGGCCTGTCTCAGCGCCCTGCTGACATTCATCGTCGTGTTGTTTTCATCGAAACGGGTATCGGCCGGTTCCCTGGCCGCGGCCGCGGTTTTACCTTGGGTGGCATGGTTTACCACCGACTCACCTCATATAACTGTCAGTGCCGCCATCATGGCTGTTTTCATTTTCATGCGCCACAGGGATAATATCAAACGGCTTGTTTCCGCTACTGAACCAAAATTCAGAGACGGAAGCAAGAATTCAGGGATTGAGAAATTTAGGAATTAAGGAATTCAAATCATTCCCCATTCCGACTTCCAATAGATCCACTGTCCTTTAACGCTCTGCACTCTGCTTTTCCCCTTCCGAAATCAGGCAACTCCATCTACCAAAATCCCAATTCCCCCTTCCGCATTCCGACTTCCGAATTCTTTTAACGCTCTGCGCTTTCCTTGCTCACTTACGCCCCGACTCGACTGAGTGTGCCGTCGGCCAACTTTCCGTAGTTTAGTTGACAAGCGCCCAGAGAAACGCAATTGCACCAGCCAGCAGAAAGTTCGTCTCGACCAGCAATTCGAGTTTGACACTGGGGAGCAGGATTCCCTGTTCATATGCAGACAAAAGAAGTAAAAGCAATATCGGAGAGCTGATTAGAAAAAAACCAAGATAAGAGATGAGATGGAATGCGCTCAAAACGAACAGGGCTGCCATCAGCAGAATCAGGATGATCTTTAAAAGGCTCAGAGATCGTTTTTCTCCCAGCAGGATGGCGATGGTTTCCTTACCGACGATGCGGTCTCCCTGCATGTCGAGAATATCGAAGAAGGCCGTCCTTGCAAAGACAAGACCGGCGGCCCACAGGAATATCAACCCGGTGATCCAGTGCGGTTTGTCGGCCAGCGAAAGCGGGGTCAGCAAAGCGGTCACAACTCCCCAGGCCATGGCAATCAAAATAGTTTTGGATCCGGGGATATCTCTGATTCTTCTGTACCTGGCAGAGATAAATCGCTTGGGAACCAGTATCCGATTGTATGATAATCCCAGCAGACTCATGACCAGCAGCAGTAAAAATGGAAACAGGCCCAGGGTGAACGCGATGACCAGGCCGGCACCGCCGGCGGCTATGGCCAGGACGGTAAGCAACCGCTTATATTTCTCATAAAAGCTGGCTCTTTCGGGATCATTGAATTGATCGGCCTTATTGCCGGTCAAATGTGCCAGAATGTGCATGGATTGAACATAGAGCATCGCTATGAGCACATAGGGAAAAAATTGACTGAACCCCTGCAGCTTCGAACAGGCATAGCTCAGACACCCGGCTCCCAGGGAGACATAGATGTTGGTCAGCAACAGGCCCCGCTGCAGTCCGAATAATATGCGGCGCCAGTTGTTTTTGCGCTTGACCTGCAGGGCTTCCAGGGCGCGGTACACCTTTTTTATAATCCAATTGGGGGTAGAGGCACCGGCAGTTATGCCGATATGCCGCGCAGAACTCAGCACATCCAAATCAATGGCCTTGAGATCCGTTTCGGATTCGATGTGATAAGCCGGTATGCCGGTTTCACGCGCTATCTCTGTCAGTCGCCGGGTATTACCGCTGTTGCGGCCGCCCACTACAATCACGGCATCAACTGCCTCTGCCAGACGTTTGACTTCGGCCTGGCGCCTTTCAGTGGAATCGCAAATGGTATTAAAGATCTTGTAATGAGGGTGGTTGGCGGCCGCCCAGCTTTTTACAGCGTCGAAAAATTGGGTGTTCTGGGTTGTCTGCGCAACGATGATCGCGTTTTCAAAGACCGGCAGCGCCTCCAACTCTTCTATGGTACCGATCACATAGCCTTTTTGGCGGGCATAACCGAGCAGGCCGATGACTTCAGGATGATCTTTGTCGCCGATTATAATCGAGGCATAATTTTTTTTGGCGTGCTTGCGAATAATGGTCTGGACTTTAATAACCCGTGGGCAAGTTGCGTCAATAACCTTAAAATCTGCTTCCTTGAGTCCCTGCTTGGTGATCGGTGGAACTCCGTGGGCCCTGATTAGCACCGTACCGGATCCCTGGTCGGGAATCTCATCCAATATTGTGATATCCTTCGATTGTAAAAGGCTGAGCACCTGAGGATTATGAATCAGTGGCCCATAGGTGAAAATTGGGTTGGCATGCTGGTCCGGCGCATCCAAAACCATTTCAACGGCCCGGCGCACTCCCATGCAAAACCCGGATGTTTTGGCGATGAATATTTTCATTACGGCAATGCTTTTAAATACACTTTATTGTCCACCAGAGACAGCGAGTAAATTCGGGCTTTTAAAAATTTTTGTTCGCCAAAAATGTTAATCAGCCGAACTCCATCTTCTTCCGGTTCGACCGTATCGACAGCCTCCATGATCAATTTATGGTCATCACCATCGAGCAAAAAAGCACTGGCTTCACACATGATTGATTCCTTTATTTTTTATATTGGGACACGGATGAACACCGATTACACGGATATTTTGATTTGATGGTTAATAGTTAAAAAGCAATATTCACTCTCTTAAAATCTGTGAAGATCTGTCCAAATCTGTGTTCTAATTTCATAGTTTACGAATTTTGGCCTTGGTTTTGCGCTGTTTTTTGGACATTCGTCTGCTGGGGCCTTTCTTTTTGGTAGTCGGCTTCCAGCCGATGTATGCATCCCGGTCGATTCTCATTCCATCAGCGTAATGGGACAGGGTCAGCTTATTTTCAAATTCCACCGCACTGATAGTCGCTGCACCCTGCGTTTCCACCGAACGCACAATATCTAAATCGGAACTCACCACCAGGGTCTTTTCGGCTTCCCGGCGAGCCATCTGCTTTATTACGGTATCCGCCGACTCGCCATAATGTGAGTACACAATTGTGATCCCCTTATAACGATCCCGCTGGAGGGAGAGCAAGGGGGATCTGGTCCCGTCAAAAACGACTGTGATGCGATGCGCTTTTATCTTTTTGTAAGCTGCCAGCATATCGACCAGTGCTTCGCGACCCAGTTGAATATCCTGTAGATCAAGAGCGCTCAGTTGCTTTGATTGGCGGATCAGGTTGTAGCCATCTATGATTATATGAATGGACATTACGGGCGTCAATATACATTGCTCAGCTTTAGGGGACTTTCAAAGTAAATTCTAAATCAATTGGACCAGAAGGCTTTATACATGATTAAAATCACAAATCACAAATTCCAAACACCAAATTTCAATATCCAATGACCAAAACAATTGCAGTGGTTGTTCCGTATATCTGCCCAAAACCTCTTTGCGACACTTATTGAGTTTTTTTCAGGCGCTCTATCAAACGCTCAAGATCGTCATTGCTGTAAAACTCAATTTCAACTTTCCCTATTTGCCCATTCTTTTTGATCAGAGTTTTGGTGCCGAGGTGGCGGGACAGATCCTCGGCAAGGCTGGTAAGATATATCTGTTCAGAACGATTTATGGAAACCTTCGGCTTTTTTTTCTCAGATTTTAGGCGACGCACCAGGTTTTCGGTCTCGCGAACCGATAACTCTCTGGAAATAACCGCACGCCAGGCCGCCACCTGCTGGGCCGAGGTTTCGGCGCCCAGCAACGCCCGGGCATGCCCCATGCTCAGGGTGCCGTCGGTAATGCTGTCTTTAATTTGATCCGGTAACTGGCGCAGTCGCAAAAAGTTGGCGACTGCCGATCTGCTTTTGCCCACCCGGGCCGATGCCTGATCCTGGGTCAGGCTGAGTTGTGTAATCAGACTGTGATAGGCTTCGGCCTCTTCAATGGGGTTTAAATTCTGACGCTGGATGTTTTCGACAAGCGACATTTCCAGCAGTTTGTCATCGGACACCCGTTTTAACACCACCGGAACTTGAGCTAAGCCGGCCCGTTTAGAGGCTCTTAATCGCCTTTCGCCGGCAATCAGTTCATAGCCGGCATCATCTTTGCGCACCAGCAGGGGCTGCAGGACACCCTGGATTTTGATGGAGTCGGCCAGTTCCTTCAGATCTTCTTCGGAAAAAGTTGCACGGGGCTGAAACCGGTTGGGCCGAATCAGATCGATATCACAGTAAAAAAAATCCTGTTTTGCGTCTTCCTCTTTTTCGATGCCCGGAATCAGGGCACCCAAACCTTTGCCCAGGGCCATTTTTTTGCGCTTGACTTTACCGGCGGCGGTCTTTTTCCTCAGGTTATTTTTTTGCATGGTGAACCCCTTCCGGACAAGTCGGTTGTCGTGCAGCGTAAATCCCGCTTATTCGGGGAATTGACTGTTGAATAATGAAAATATTCAATCATTTAACGTCCCGCAATCGCCATTTGCCAGAATTTCTTTGGCCAATTCGAGATAGCTGCGAGCGCCGGTCGATGTCGCATCATAGAGCAGTATGGGTTTGCCAAAACTAGGCGCTTCACCTAACCGGATGTTTCTGGGTATTATGGTTTTAAATACCAGATTATCAAAGTATTTTTCGGCTTCCTCGGCCACCTGGTATGACAGATTGGTTCTTTTGTCGAACATGGTCAACAGTATCCCGGCTATTTTAAGATCCGGATTCAGGGCCTGCCTGATGCGTTTTACAGTTTGCAACAGCTGACCTAAACCTTCAAGGGCATAAAATTCGCACTGCAATGGAATCAGCAGCGAGTCGGCCGCGGTCAGCGCATTCACCGTTAAAAGACTTAATGAAGGGGGGCAGTCCAGGATAATGTATTCAAACGAGCTGTTAAGATCGGCAAGGAGATTCTTTAAGGCGTTGTCACGATTGGGGCTTGACATCATTTCGACCTCAAACCCGATCAATTCCACGTTGGCCGGGATCACCTTTAAAGTGGCAATGGCGCTGTCCTTGATCAGGCTATGGGATCCCGCCTGTCCCAGCATACCGTGATACAGGGTTTTGTCGGTGGTGGACCGATCGATGCCAACCCCCGAGGTCGCATTTGCCTGGGGGTCGCAATCGACCAGCAGGGTGCGTTTTTCAGACACCGCCAGAGACGCCGACAGATTGACGGCTGTGGTCGTTTTGCCCACTCCGCCTTTTTGATTCGCGATGCATATTACTTTTGCCATGGGCTAATGATCTAACACAAAATTTGATGTTTGAAAAGAGGATAAAAATGTGGCAACATAAGCACGTTTGGATATAGCGCTCCGGTATCAATCTTGTTGTAAACTTCAATTTCTGTCATACTATAAAATGACAGAGTGCGACGAATTCGAGAATTCGACGAAGCGGCTACGAAACCGGCAGTGACTCCCTAATTCTTTTCCGTTGCAGGAGAATTAGACGCTTTAGGAACTTTTACGTAAACTTGGGCCAGGGTTGTTCTATGAATAATATGTTATCATGCCAAAAAGCCATTGCTATTGTGATTATCGCCGTGATTGCCATGGTCAGCCTTGTGCCACCGGTGGTTCGCAGTATCACGATTAAAGAAGAAGAAGACCTGTCGCGCCAGATGATGACAGCCATTTATAAGTACTACGATGTAATTGATGACCCGCTGGTCGTCAACTACGTCAATGATATCGGCAGACGGATTCTGGCGACCCTGCCGCAACAGCCATTCAGATACCAGTTTCATGTGATCAAAGATGATGTTTACAATGCATTCGCCACCCCGGCCGGTCACATTTTTGTTTACACCGGATTGATAGACGCCATGGATGAAGAAGAAGAGCTGGCCGGTATCCTGGGGCATGAAATCGCCCACGTTTACTGCCGGCATATTTCGCAAAAGATCGAGCGGCAGAAAAAGATGGGCTGGGCCTCGCTGGCCGGGCTGGCGGCCGGAGTTTTACTGGGGGTCGGCGGAGCCGGGGAAGCAGCCCAGGCGGTTACGATGGGATCCCAGGCTGCCACTCAATCCGCCGCACTGGCTTACGGACGTGACGATGAAATGCAGGCCGATCAGTTCGGAGTCAAATTTATTACCGGGGCCGGATACAGCGCCGAAGGATTGCTAAAGATTTTAACGAAAATCCGCGGCAAAACGTGGTTCGGATCGGACCAGATCCCCACCTACCTTAAAACCCACCCGGCGGTGGAGGATCGTATTGCTTTCATCGAGTCATGGATTGAATCATACAACGCCATCGCCAGGCCCATTGCCCTGGTCAATCCGGATAATTTTAACCGGGTGCACACCCGGGTAGAAACCCGCTATGGCGATGAGGAAACCATACTGAGCCGGCTCGAAGCCGATGTCGTCAGAAACCCCGCTGATCCGCTGACCCATTACCGCTACGGCTTGATACTGGCCCGAGTCGGAAAACGATCGGAAGCCATCCAAGAGATTCGAATAGCGCTAACCAAAAGAGCGTTTGATCCATATATATTAAAAGATCTGGGCTGGATATATTTTCTCGACGGCCAGTTTCCCCCGGCCCTCAAAACACTGAAAAGTGCCTGCGGCATGATCCCGCAAGATCCGGAATGCGCTTTTTATCTGGGGCGCACGCAGATGGAGATGGGAAATTTGCCGGAGGCCTCCGCTAATTTCCACAAGCTGACCGAGCAGTATCCAAAGTTTATACCGGCCTATTATTATCTGGGGCAGAGTCTGGGACAGCAGCAGCAATTAGGCGACGCCCATTATTATCTCGGTGTTTACTATCTCAGAAAGAGAGATTACAAAAATGCCATGGTGCAGCTGAAGCAGGCCTTAAAGCATAGTAAAGATGCTGATAAACGGAAGCAAGTTGAAGGTTGGCTGGCTACGATGGAAGGGCAGGGGAAGAAAAAGAAGTAAACAGTCTTGTGCCAGCGGATTAGGCTTTGATTCCATTTCAGAAAGACGGTGCATTCTTTCAGGTTATTAAATGGAATGGTGGAACGGTGGGAAAATGGAAAATTGGGTATGATAAGCGGATGGCATCCCAATTCAGCCGGTGACGGATCTCTATGATACAAATGATCTGGCTTTCTGTGTTTGAATGGGTTGATTCAGCTGCGATCGAAATGGGAAAACTGCATGGTAAAAGTGCCTCGCCCCTGGGTGGCCGATCGCAATGAGGTCGAATAGCCGAACATGTGTGACAGGGCAACGGTGGTTTTGATGATCTGGGATCCCATTTTGTGATCAATCGATCCTATTTTGCCACCGCGGGCGTTTAAGTCGCCAATTACCTCACCCGTAAACGCCTCGGGTACAAACACCTCCACATCCATGATCGGTTCCAATAAAAAAGGTTCGGCTTTGGACAGGGCCTCGCGGCTGGCCATGGATGCACTCACGGTGTATGCCAGTTCGGTGCTCAAGGAATCCTTGTGTTGAACGCTCAGCAAGGTGACTTCGACATCAACCACCGGGTAACCCATCAATGATCCGCTTTCCAGTGATTCCAGCGCCCCCTTGCGGGCGGCATCGATGAAAACCCGGGGCAGTTCATCTCCCGAAATTTTTGATATAAATTGATTGCCCGTGCCTCTGGACAAGGGGGTGACGGTCAATTTTACCTCACCATACAGACGCTGTCCGGCAATTTCCTTGTCAAAAACGGCAGCGGCTCCGGCCCGGTTGGCAATGGTTTCCCGATAAACCACCTGGGGTTTGCCGACGTTGACATTGGTGTTAAATTCCCGCTGCATGCGGCTGGTGATTATTTCCAGGTGCAACTCACCCATACCAGACAGGATGGTCTGACCGGTATCTTCGTCTTTGCGGACGATGAGGGTTGGATCTTCAGCCATAAACTTTTGCAGCACCTCGTCCATTTTTTCCTGGTCGGCATGGGTTTTAGGTTCCACCGCCACCGAGATTACCGGTTCGTAAATCTCGATATTTTCAAGCAAAACAGGATGATCGGCCAAACACAGCGTCTCACCGGTGGATGAATCTTTTAAGCCCACAACCCCCACGATATTGCCCGCACCGATCGTATCAATGCGTTCGCGTTTGTTGGCATGCATCTGCAGGATGCGAGCCAATTTTTCTTTTTTCTTCAGCGTTGGATTGTAAACCTCACTGCCGGCTTTCATTTTACCACTATAGATTCTGACAAATGACAGCTTGCGACCTTCCATCATGGAGACCTTGAAAATCAGAGCCGCCAGCGGTTCGGAATCTTTGGCGATACAATCGACTACCTGGCCGGTATCCGGGTGCGATCCTTTTATGGGCGGAATATCGACGGGGCTTGGAAGGAATTTTACAATCGCATCCATCAGTGGCTGAATACCCTTGTTGCGCAACGCTGATCCGCACAACACCGGGACCAGTTCCAGGTTGACGGTGGCCTTGCGAATTCCATCAAGCAGTTTTACGGAGTCAATCGGAAGCTCCGATAGATAGGCTTCCATTACCTCGTCATCGTAATCGGCCACCGCCTCGATCATTTTTTCCCGGTATTCTTCTGCCTGTTGAAGATTATGATCTTGGATAGGGGTCAGATCATAGGTTGTTCCCAGCGTTTGTTCATCCCACCGGATTTGCTTCATTTCGATTAGATCAATAACGTCGGTAAAGTCGTCACCCTGGCCGACAGGCAATTGCAGGATCAATGGATTGGCTTTGAGACGCTCTTTCATCATTTCAACGGTACCCAGAAAATCAGCTCCGACCCGGTCCATCTTGTTGATAAAGGCCATCTTGGGGACACCGTATTTGTCGGCTTGATGCCAGACAGTTTCGGATTGAGGCTCCACGCCTTCCACGGCGCTGAATACCCCGACCGCCCCGTCCAGCACCCGCAGGGAGCGTTCGACTTCAATGGTAAAATCCACGTGCCCCGGTGTGTCAATTACATGGATTTCATAGTCTTCCCATTGACAGGTGGTGACGGCTGAGGTAATCGTGATACCTCGTTCCTGCTCATCAACCATCCAGTCCATCACGGCTTCACCGTCGTGAACCTCACCCAATTTATGGGATCGGCCGGTGTAAAATAAAATCCGCTCGGTGACCGTGGTCTTGCCCGCATCGATGTGGGCGATGATACCGATGTTTCTGATGTTGTTTATTTTGGATTTGTTCTTCATCGTATTAGCAGCATATGGGCCTTGAAGGGGAACTGCAAATTAATATGTCCGGCCAGCGTGGGCGCTTCATTCCCATCAATCAGTATCTTGACCTGTTTAATTTCGGTAACATTTAATATAAGTGAATTGACCAGCGAGTAAATGGTCAGCAATTCTGAATTGCTTCCACCGGGGTGCTTTTTTTTAACTGTCGCCGATAAATCGACATAACACACGCTGTCCGGGTCGATATAGATGGCGCGGAGTTTCGTACCGGCTGGAATTGTCCGCACCAATCCCTTTTGCGGTCCTTTTATCAAGGCTTCGACAATGGCTCGCCCGAACTCCACCGGATTATGCGGTTGATGCATGACCCTGAGCTCAGATTTTAGAAAAAAATTATGACGGTCTGCAAAATATAGATGAGCTGGATTTTTATTGGATTGCTTTCGCAAGTCCGGAATCAATCGACCATCATCGCGGCTATTGGATTCCGTTTCAGCGTCGGCGCACTGAAAAGGGAGAATAGTGACGCATCCGATTAGAAGTGCTCCCAAGTACCATAAACATAGTCGTTTGCGCGCTGATGGTGCAATATCGATCATCGGATCACGCCTTGATTTTTCAAACAACGAAAACCGGTTTCGTTGGGCCACGTCAGTCCCGCCGCGGGCGGGATTGCAGCAATTAAGTCTCACGGGATGCTGGATTGATATCAAATTCAGGGGCTCTGGCCATGATTCTCTACTTTACTAAAATCGTGGGGTATATCCAATAAAAAAAGGTTAGCCGGACAAGGTAACTCCACTAAATCCATTTTTATTCAATTATCACTGCAGGCCTTGCAACTTTTAGTGATATGACCTGCATTAAACTGAACAATAGTGAACGTTTTGAAATTACCTCTTGATACTAACCTTTTATTTGTTGGTGGAGCTGAGGGGGCTCGAACCCCTGACCTCATGACTGCCAGTCATGCGCTCTCCCAGCTGAGCTACAGCCCCAGTCGCAAAGACATTTTTTTACCAAATACCAATAGGGGTGTCAATAGCTATTTCAACTTAAATTGTTTGGTTGCATCGTATTTTGCCAGGCATCTATCGCCATATGCAGTTGACAAAAGCCTGATAAAAAAATATCATAAGCGCTTAAATTTTGGAATCAATTTCGATTATTCAACATATCAACGATTTCGATGTGAAACGGAACCGAATTGAACCAGGCAACCTGCCAACCGGTGCCGATCTGTTTCCAGTTGAGAATATCGTGATAAAGTAGTAATATAGAAAAGTTGTAACATAGAAAGGAATCACATGCTCAGTTTAATGCGTAAACATGCCGGGTCCTGGTTGATCAAAGTAATTTTAGGAGCAATTGTCGTGGTGTTTGTACTATGGGGCGTCGGCAGCTGGACTTCCCAGCGGTCGGGCCGGGTGGCATCCGTCAATGGTGATACGATTACCATCGAAGAGTATCGTATCACCTATAAACGTCTGATTGATCAAGTACGGCAGAGTTTCGGAAACAACGCTAATGAAGAGTTGATCAAAAGCCTGCAACTGGAGCAAAAGGCTCTGGATCAGCTTGTCGATAATATCCTCATGCGTCAAGAGGCTTCCGAACTGGATATCCAGGTTTCCGACGAAGACCTGTCCCGATCCATTAGAAGCATCAACGCATTTCAGGTGGCCGGTGTATTTGATCCTCGCCGCTACCAGGTTATCCTGAACAATAACAATCTGACCCCCGAGTCTTTTGAAACCAGCCAGCGCGATGCGCTATTGGTACAGAAATTAAATACTTTCATAACGGCCAGTGTTAAAGTATCGGATCAGGAGGCCGTTGAATGGTTTAAATGGAATAACGCCACTGTCAATTTAGACTTTTTTCTACTGGAAGCCGATCGTTATAAAGATGTTGCCGTGACTGCTGAAGAAATTGAACAATATTTTGAAATCCACAAGGATAATTATAAAACTGATCCGGCTCTGAAGGTCCGCTATTTAAAGTTCGACCCGAAATTATTTGTTTCACAGGTCGATATTAGCGCTGATGAGATTGGTGAATACTATGATGAACATCCAGCCGAATTTCAAAACCCGAAGACCGTTGAAGCCCGGCATATTCTGATAAAAGTGGACCCGCAAGCCAACCCGGAAGATGTTGCCAAAGCCAAAGAGCGCCTAGAAAGCATATTGCAAAAGGCCAAAGGCGGACAGGATTTTTCAGAATTGGCCCAACAATTTTCAGAAGGCCCCAGCAAAGACAAAGGCGGTTATCTGGGCACTTTCAGACGAGAGGCGATGGTCAAGCCATTTTCCGACAAGGCGTTTTCCATGCTAGCCGGTGATATCAGCGATCCGGTGAAAACTCAATTCGGCTGGCATATTATTAAAGTCGAAAAGGTGAATGATGCATCCACCACATCATTGTCCGATGCCACGGACGACATTCGCCAAAAACTGGCAGCTGAATATTCCAAAAACCTTGCTTATGATGCGGCCGAATCTGTCTTCGATGCCACGTTTGAAGGCGACCAACTGGAGTCAATCGCCGCTGAGCAAAAGCTTGCCCTGGTCAGCCCAGACTTCTTTACCCGCCAGAACCCGCCCAAGGGCGTGCAAAAGAAAGCCGAGTTTGGCGAGGCGGCATTCAATCTGATTGAGGGCGAGGTCAGTGATATTCAAGACTTTGGTGATGGCTACTATATTATGGAGATAGTCGAAAAACGACCGTCTCAATTACCCGAGTTAAGTGTGGCGGAGCAAAAAGTCAAAGTCGATCTGATACGGGATAAAAAGGATGAAAAAGCAAAAGCAGATGCCGAAGCTGTGCTGGCTGCTCTAAAAGACGGTGTACCCCCGCAGGAGGTTGGCCAAGAATTCGATCTTAAACCATCAGTTACCGGATTTTTTAAGCGTAACGACGCCATACCGAATATCGGCTATGAGCGTGATCTGGCCAGCATGGCATTTGAGCTTTCGGATCAGAATAAACTGCCCCGGGAGGTTATTAAAGGCCGCAAGGGGTACTATGTGATTCAATTCATCCAGAAAAAAACTCCTGCAATGGATGAGTTCGACAAAGAAAAAGCCGGAATTAAAGAACAATTGTTGCAGCAAAAAAGATTTAAAACATTTGAAGCATGGCTTGAGCAAATTAAAAATCGCAGTGAGATTGTCGTTGAGAATGGTTTTTTAAACAGCTGACTCGGGAGGACCTTATGGTGAACCCTGATCAAAAAAGCCGCAGCAAGCTAGATAGCGACGATTATTTAACCAAAAAATGCCCGCACTGCTATGCATACCTGCCGTTGCAGGCCAAGGTATGTACAGCCTGTCAGAAGAAAGTCGGTGAAGTGGATAAGCTGGGATTCGCTGAAAAACCGGTCGACTGGTGGGGCTATTTGATCGCGGTGGTGTCGATAGCCGGGTTCGTTTATTTTATGTGGTGGGGGTTTTTTCGCGAATAGCAATCCTTTGGTATTGAAGATTGTAGATTGAATATTCAATAATCCCTGCTACCTCGCCAACATCGCCCGCATCATATCACCGGCATTTTCGGCATGGTCGGCAATTGAGCCGATTGTTTCCGCCAGCCTGATCATGTGAAAAATGATGACCGACTCAATGGTCATGTTGAGCACCTTTTGTTTGATTGCATCCTCCACCTTGTCAGCCTCATGTTCCTGCTGGCGCAAGGTATGGATAATGTCTTTGACCAGCCTGCGTTGCTTTGCCGAGAAGTTTATAAAATATTTTCGGGCTTCGGACACCATGCGACACATTTCTTCCACCGGATCCATGACTGCATCCACGAGCAGATAAAAGTCCTTTTCAAGCGTTTTCGGAATGCCGGGTTCGGATCTGAAGGAAAGCCAATCCAGCGCTTCTTCCACCGCATCAAGTACCTTGTCCTGCTCGTGGAGATAGCGAAACAGCTCAAATTTGTCGATCGGCATCAGGGTTCCCTTGGGTAAATGGCCGCGAATGCGTCTTTTGATGGCGTCGGCCTCACTTTCCAGCCTGTCGACCTCCAGCCTGAATTCCTCAAAGGACTCACACTGGTCGGTTATATGACATTCGATGGCCTGCTGAAAAGCCCAGGTGCACTCTTTTATTTTCTCGGCATGCTCCTGCAGCCCTTCGAAGGGTGATGTCAAAAATAGTGACAGGAATGGTATGCGCATAGCCCCCTCCTTGTTGAATTTGAAATTGAAGATTGAATATTTGAGGAATTGGTCCGAAAACTATTTCTGTGTTTACCATATTTATAAAGCAGGTCAAACAATATTCAATCGACAATTTTCAATCTTTTTAGCTCCCCGGCTTAGGTAAACAGTTGGAGTATCTTAAAAATGACCATGCTGGTGATGGCCGCCGCGGGAACCGTGAGAATCCAGTAAAGCATTATCTGAAAAACGATGCCGAAATTTACGGCTTCGATACCGCCGGCCAGACCGACCCCCAATACACCGCCCACAGCTGCATGGGTTGTGGAAACCGGCAATCCTAATTTTGAAGCCAATAAAACCGTGGAAGCCGCCGCAAAATCTACCGAAAAACCACGCGTGTTGGTCAAGGTGGTAATTTTTGTGCCGATCGTATCCATCACCCGATGACCGGCCATGCCGATGCCGGCCGCTATGCCGACGCCCCCAAACAAAAGCAGAAATACCGGCACCGGCACCTTCGCCCCGACATTGCCGGTTTTGACTAAAAAATAAATGACGGCCAGAGGACCGATGGCATTGGCAACATCATTGGCGCCCTGGGCCAGAGCCACATAGCATGATGTTCCAATCTGAATTTTGCGGAAAACCTCTTCCGTACCATTGCCGATGTCCCTGCCGACAAAGCGCCGGATAATCAGCCTGCCCGCATATCCAATCACAATCGCGAATATGAATGCAACCAGCAAAGCCATCCACGTTTCAATGGACAGCTTCTTGCCCAGCGGTGTTTTAAACAAAAAGGACAGCACCACTACGAATGCAGCCATCCCGATAAAGGCGGGCGACATCCTCAGGGCCCTGTTAAATGAATCCCTTTTTTCCAAAATTAATTTAACAATAATTTTGAACATGACAAAAGCGATGGTTAGACTAAAAACGGGCGAAATCACCCAGCTGGCCACCACGGCTGCCAGTTTGCCCCAGTTAATGACACTAATACCACCGGCCATAATTCCAAATCCGATCATGGCCCCCACAATCGAATGGGTCGTTGATACCGGCAATGACTTCCAGGTCGCAAAACTAACCCACAAAGCTGCCGCCAGCAGTGCGGAAAGCGCACCAATCAAGGCCACATGCGGGTCGCTCATAATTTCGGTCGATACGATTCCTTTGCGGATGGTATTGGTGACATGCGAACCAATAAAAACCGCCCCGGCGATATTTAATATCCCGGCGATGAAAACGGCCTGACGAATTGTGATGGCTTTGGCACCCACTGCGGAGGCCATGGAGTTGGCAACATCGTTGGCGCCGATGTTCCAGGCCATGTAAAAGCCGAAAATGTAACCGATGATCAGAATATAATATTCAGGAGCCATTAAAGTTATGCAGATATTATCTTATTTCAGTAGAACCGAGCCGGCCTCGCTAGAAGATTCGATGATCAAGGATTCGATGGATAACTGAGCGGGGACATATCATGAGCCCGGCATGAAGGCAATGTCTAAATTTGACAGTCACGGTGACCCATGCGGTGACCCGTGCCTCTGACGAAACACCGCATAGTCGAAAAGCGAATCAGGCTGAAGACGTGACCTATCAGCAGCAGAACAAAGGAAAAGCGAACCGCAGAATATCAAATGTCGAAGGGTGGAATCGCTTCGCTCTTTCCTTTTTTATAGTCGATCGAATACATTCCTGCGATATTCGCTTTTTTGATAAATTCCGCGAAGCTGAAGTATCTGTTTAGATAAAACTGGACGCCTCCACAGCCAGCGGCTGGGCTGAAATTCGGTTTTAAACGCCGCCAATCAATACCCGGACCGGTATCCCGCCGACTGTTTTTCGAGGATACTATCCGACATCATATCAATGAATCTGGAAGGGCTGTTTAACACGATGCCGAGGCTGCGATCGTAGACCTGGTTCGGGTAAGTGAAATACAGATTTTCGCGGGCCCGGGTTGCCGCCACATACATTAATCGCAATTCCTCTTCCAGATCTTCTTCTTTGTGCAGGGCATGGGGGGAGGGGAAGCGTCCGTCCAGCGCCCAGATTATGAAAACAGTATGCCATTCGAGTCCCTTGGCCGAATGGATGGTGGACAAAACCAGTCGATCATCTGCCGGTGTCTCAACGGTAAACGTGTCACCCATGGCGGTATTAGGAGGCTCAAGTGCCATATCGGTTAAAAACTGTTCCAGATTATTATATCGCTCCATGATGGTGAGCAGTTGTTCGAGATCTTTGGTCCGTTTGGGATGGTCGTCATACCGATCTTTTAAAATGGGCAAATAGTACTCGATTATCGCTTCTGCCATTTTTTCAAGTGGCAGCGCATAGGTGTCGATTATGGAGAAAAGATCTTTTAACCGTTTGAGACCTGCACCGGCAATTGCTTTTGACTTGACAGTCAGCAGCCCGGTGTAGCCTGAAGCCTCGCCGATAACGGCGTTATAGATTTTTTGAGCGGTTGCCGGGCCGACCTTTTCGATGAGCAGCAGAATGCGGTACCAGCTTATGCGATCCTTCGGGTTGGATATCACCCGCAGGTGCGCCAGAACATCTTTGATATGTGCGGATTCGACGAATTTGAATCCACCCACTTTAATGAACGGAAGTTGGGCCCGGCTCAACTCAATCTCAAGGTCAAATGAATGGTAACCGGCTCGAAACAACACGGCTATTTGGTTAAGCTCAATTCCCTGCCGACCAAGCTGCTGAATTTTATCAACGATAAACAGGGACTGGTCATTTTCATCCTGCGCTTCAACCAGGACGGGCACCGATCCGCCGGATTTGCGGGTGAAAAGATTTTTGGAGTATTTTTCTTTGGCCTGTTCGATGATGATATTCGTCAAATTTAAGATGGGTTGAACACTGCGGTAGTTTTCTTCAAGTGCGATGATTCGGGTGCCGGGAAACATTTCGGGGAACTTCATGATGTTTCTGAAATTGGCACCTCTGAAGGCATAGATGCTCTGGGAATCATCTCCTACCACCATAATGTTGTTGTTGTCGCCGGTCAAAAGATACAGGATTTCAGCCTGAATTTTATTGGTGTCCTGATATTCATCAACCATCACATAACGATAAGATGAAGCAATACGATTGCGGATATCCGGATGGGTTCTCAAAAGCTGCAGCAGATATATCAGAAGATCATCAAAATCGAAGAAATTATTTTCGCTTTTGTATCGTTTGTACGAGTGGAAAATGCTGTTTATTGATTCCAACTCATCCGTCAGGTGGGGATAGTCATCATAAACCACGTCATCGATCGGTATCATCTTATTGACAGCCCGGCTAAAGATATTGGCCAGAGTATGCTTGCGTGGTAGTGATCGATTTTTGGTTGTCTGTGTTATTTCCTTGCGCAGCAAGCTGATCAAAGCCTCTGCATCGACACGGTCAAAAATGGCGAAGTTAGAATGTATTCCCAAAGCGCCAGCATATTTACGCAAAATTAGATTGCCAAAGGAGTGAAAGGTACCTCCGGCAACATTTTCACAACGGCGATCCAGCAGTCTGGTGGCCCTTTGCAGCATTTGCTGGGCGGCTTTGCGGGTGAAGGTTAATAAAAGGATAGAAGACGGGGCGACACCTCCTTCCACCAGGCGGGCAACCCGGTAGGTCAGGGTGCGGGTTTTTCCGCTGCCGGCCCCGGCAATCACAAGCATTGGCCCTTCGGTGGCCATGACCGCTTCAAGCTGGGAGGCATTCAATTGTGCTTCATACTGTATTTGAAATTTACTGTTAGTTGAAAGAGAAGATTTGTCCGGCATTTCTACACCCCTTAATAACTTCGCCCTGGAACATAACGTTACCAGGTGTGGATAAATCAATTTTGTCTATAGAAAACTGACTACTTTTCATATTGTCCGTACTTTGTCAACTGTCGATACACAGCGTCTCAACAAATTGTCCCCGCCTTCTTTGAATAGTCGATATTAAATCGACACTAATAAGAACAATCAGGCCGTGCGCTGTATAAGTATAAGCAATAAGCTATTTCCCTTTGCATAATTTCTTATCTTTGCCTTGGCAGTGTTGACACTGCATATATGATGTATTAAGTTCCTGGAAGATTCTGCCATAGAAGAAAATCACGAAGTAATAGTAAAAGGAGGATATGTCCATGAAGAAGTTACAAAGCGAATTAAAAGCGGTCTCAAAATCGTTGGCTGCCCTTACCAAAAAAGTAGAAATACTCGCCCAGCAAGCCACCAAAGCCCCGCCTGCCCAAAAAGCCGCCCCGGCGCATAAGGCGCCTGCCAAAAAAACCAAAGCCGCAGCGGCTGGCGGCAAAACTGTGTTGGATACGGTTTACGATGTTATCAAACGCACCAAAAAAGGTGTGACGGTTGTGCAGTTGAAACAAAAGACCAATCTCGATGCCCGACAATTGAGCAATGCGCTTTACAAACTTTCAAGAAAAGGCCAAGTATACGCCAAATCCCGCGGCCTGTATGTAAAAAAATAATAGCCTTACACCAGGCGCCAATTAGACAATCGGAAATAGTCTTCAGATCCATCACCATCTGCCGGTGAGCTGAAGGCTATTTTTTTTCCCTGTTGCCTATTGTCGATATATTTGGTATGAAATTGGGCTCATTTTCAGTAGAAAGGATGGCCCATGAGCAATCAGGTGATCTCGGCGGATCCCTTTAGCAAAATATGGAATTTTTTTACTTCGGTGAAGTTGACGATCGTTTTGCTATTGAGTCTTGCCATAACGTCAATAATCGGTACCTTGATTCCGCAAAACGAAGATCCGCAAGCCTATTTTGAGGCTTTCGGAGGGGTGTTATACCAACTATTCAATCTGCTCGACCTTTTTGATATGTATCATTCCTGGTGGTTTCAGCTGTTGATTGTTCTGCTGACCGCCAATATCATTGTCTGTTCGATTGACCGCATATCTTCCAACCGGCGGATCCTGTTTGTCCGCAACCCATCTTTCAGGCTGCCGAGATTCAGAAATCTCAAGCACCGGCAAGAATTCACCAATGCGCATACACCGCAGCAGCTAAAAGATATCTTTCAAGCCTTCATCGCACGTCGTTTTCGCCACAGCCAGGTTGAAGCGACAGAAAATGGATTTGCCATTTACGGGGAAAAGGGGCGCTGGACACGTTTTGGTGTCTACACGGTCCATTTGAGCGTGGTTCTCCTGCTGATTGGGGGCTTGATCGGTTCAATTTTCGGTTTTGATGGATTTGTCAACATAGCCGAGGGGGAGAGCGTCAATCAGATCCGCCTGCGCAATAAACCACAGATGGTGCAGCTCGATTTTGCGATCCGCTGCGATGATTTTGATGTGAGTTTTTATGATACCGGCGCTCCCAAAGAATTTCGATCCAGTCTAACTGTTCTGGAGCAGGGACGCCCCGTATTAAATAAAGATATTATAGTCAATGATCCCCTGCGCTATAAAGGAATCAGTTTTTATCAGGCCAGTTATGGAAATCTTCCATCAAACGAGGCGGTCTTGAGCTTTACCAACAACAATACCGGCAAGGTCTATAAAAATAAAGCAACGATGAATCAACCAATGCAATTGCCGGAAAATCTGGGAACGTTTGAAATCAAAAATTTTTTGCAATCCTCAGAATTCAGAGGCCACAATATCGGGGAGGCCTACATCGGTGTTTTGACACCTCCCGGCGGTGACCCGGTTCAGATCACCCTGCCGCTGCGGTTCCCCACTTTTGATAAAATGCGAAAAGGCAACCTGGTGATAGCGGTGGTTGAGCATGTGCCGCGTTTTTATACCGGGCTGCAGGTCGGCAAAGATCCCGGTGTCTGGGTCGTTTACAGTGGATTTATCCTGATGATCATCGGCTGCTACATTACATTTTTTATGTCCCATCAACAAATCTGCCTCGAAATAGTGGCGGCCGGTCAAAAGTCGCGGGTCATCGTTGCCGGAACAGCCAATAAAAACAAAACCGGGATGGAAACCAAAGTTGACAGACTTACCGAAAAACTTACCCAAATGGTATAACAAAGGATAAATTATGAGCGGTTCGTTCGTGTTGTCGATAGTCACGTTTGTTTATGGCCTGGCAGGATTCTTGTACATCAGCGCCTGGATTTTTAGAAAGCAATTATTTGGAAGGGTTGCGACCTGGATTGCCCTGATAGGCTTGATCGGTAATACCGCAGGCATTCTGATGAGATGGGTTGAATCTTACCAACTCGGGATCGGCCATGCACCTTTCTCAAATTTATACGAATCCCTTGTTTTTTTTGCCTGGGTCATTGTATTAATTTATTTAATCGTCGAACGCAAGATCGGAAACCGCATTATTGGCGCATTCACGACTCCGATTGCCTGCCTGGTGATGGCCTATGCCTCCCTAAAACCCGGAATTCCCAGTACCATCCAACCCCTTATCCCGGCCTTAAAGAGCAACTGGCTTATTGCGCACGTGATCACCTGTTTTATCGGTTATGCCGCTTTTGCACTGGCTTTCGGCATCAGCGCTATGTACCTGATGAGAAGGGGCCGGGACGACGAAGAAATTCTCTGGCTGAAAATAACCAGGTTCTTGGTTCTGTTTGTTTTTGCAGCGCTTTTCAGCCGGGTTCTTTTTGTACATAACTGGCTGCTCGCTTTCACTGTTGCGATTCCCATCTGTCTTGTGTTTTTTGTCATCGTATTTTTGGTTCACAAGATGCCGGCAGAATCCAAAACCAGATTGCTGGACAGGTTTCCTGAAGCCCGGGTTTTAGATGAACTGGGCTACCAGCTTATTTTGCTTGGTTTTCTTTTTTTATCCATCGGCATTATCAGCGGTGCCGTTTGGGCCAATTCTGCCTGGGGGCGTTACTGGGGCTGGGACCCGAAGGAAACCTGGTCGTTGATAACCTGGTTTGTATACGCCACGTTGCTGCATGCGCGTATGACGCGAGGCTGGCACGGTAAACGCATCGCATATCTTTCCATGTTCGGTTTTGCAGCTGTAATTTTTACCTATTTCGGGGTCAATCTGCTGCCCGGCTTGCACAGCTACGGGGCTTTCTGATTTTGGATTTTTGCTTGACAAAAATGGTTTGAATAGGGTAAACCTGCCAACTTAAGTCATCTTAAGGTGGTTGGGAATCGAGCGCAATGTCTGTTCATTTTGACATGCATTTTTATCAACCTTAGCACGACGGAGTTTATATGAGCACAGAGGATCAAGCGAACGAGATTTCCTCAGAAGCCCGGGATCGAAAATCAACCCCCTCCTTAACAGACCCTGCTAGGCTGCAATCGGGCGACGGTGCTGCCGGACCCATCACCCTGTTTTTCATTCTCGGGCTGGCCGCCAGCCTGGTGCTCGGATGGGTTGTCTTCCCTCAACTGCTCTATTCATCAAAAGAGCAGCCGATTCAATTCAATCATGCGTTGCACAACGAATTGGTGGATGATGGCTGTGAAAGCTGTCATTTTTTCCGTGAAGACGGCACCTATTCCGGAGTTCCGAAGCTGGCCCAATGCATTGACTGTCATGAAGAAGTTCAGGGGGAAAGCCCGGAGGAGGAAAAATTTGTTGCGCAATTTGTTGAAAAAGGCCGTGAAGTACCGTGGCTGGTATATTCCCGGCAACCCGATTGCGTGTTTTTCTCCCATGTCGCGCATGTCAAAATGGGTAAAATGGACTGTGTCACCTGCCATGGGCATATCGGCGAATCGGAGAGTTTGAAAACCTATCAGGCCAACCGGATTACCGGCATCAGCCGGGATATCTGGGGCAAAAATATTGCCGGTTTAAAAAAGAATTCATGGGATCGCATGAAAATGGATGACTGCTCCGAATGTCACCAGCGAGAAAACGTCAACCAAAATAGTGTTCAAACGCTCAAAGGCGGGTGTTTTGTGTGCCATAAATAATTGAAAATTGAAGATTGCAGATTGAATATTTGTGGATGTCGCTTCGCTCCGTTAATTTAATCACAATTTGGATATAGTTCCTCGCAGCTTGCTGTGATGAAATTTTTTTTGTATTAGATGATACCTCGCGACTTGGAACCAGGGGTCCGTTGATGGGTTTTTTATAATTGATCTGCTGGAGGCAGACCTTAAATATTCAATATTAATTCGAAAATATTCAATATTAGTTCGGGGATGAATCGATGAAAATAGACAGACGAAGCTTTTTGTCATTTGCAATTGGCGGGGCTGCCGGGACAGCGCTTTCGCCTATACCCTGGAAGTTGACCGATGACCTTTCCATCTGGTCCCAAAATTGGGACTGGACACCGGTGCCGGAAAAAGGTGAAACCAGCTACGTCAAATCCACCTGCACCCTGTGTCCGGGCGGCTGCGGTATCAGCGTCCGACTCGTTGATGACAGGGTTGTTAAAATTGAGGGCCAGGCCGGACATCCGGTCAACAATTGCGGCATTTGCCTGCTGGGACAGTCCGGGCCTCAACTTCTCTATGGACCCAACCGGGTGCAGACTCCCCAGAAGAAGGTCAATGGCCGATGGCGCAATATTTCCTGGCAGGCGGCCATCACTGAAATCGCCGAAAAGCTGTCCGATCTGCGAGCCAACGGATTATCTCACACGATCGCCTGTATCGCCGACTCTGATTCCGGTACCATCCCCGAGCTGTGGAATAGATTTTTAACCGTGTATGGTTCACCCAATTTCATCCGAACCCCTTCGATAGAAGACAACTATGAATTAGCACTTTATCTAACCCAGGGCGTGCGGGCCAGGCCCGGATTCGATATGAAAAACTGCGACCATATTTTAAGTTTCGGCAGCGGGTTGATCGAAGGCTGGGAATCCCCCGTCTTTATGTTCCAGGGCAAAAGTGCACTGGTCCAGAACGGCGGGAAAATGGACCAAATTGAGCCGCGACTGTCTAAAACCGCCGCCAAATCCGATAAGTGGATCGCCGCCAAACCCGGTACTGAAGGAGCGCTGGCGCTGGGCATTGGCCATGTGATTATCAGCGAGGGACTTTACAATCAGGATTTTGTCGCCAAATTCACTGCCGGATTTGCCGAGTACAAAAAACTCGTTCTGGAGGGATTCTCGCCGAGTGCCGTTTCGCAAATGACGGGAATCGATGTTGAAACGATCGCCGGTCTGGCCAGAGATTTTACCCGGGCTCGCAAGCCCCTGGCAATCTGCGGTCGGGGCGCCGGAAATTCCCCCGGCAGCTTGCAGGATTTTATGGCGGTTCACATGCTCAACGCGCTGGTCGGCAATCTGAACCAGACCGGCGGAATGGTTGGCGTTCCGGAAGCCGACTATATCGAGTGGCCTGATGTCGTCATGGACGAAATTGCCTCCCAAGGTATGCAGCAGGTTCGCCTGGACGGTGCCGGCAGCGAAAAGTATCCCAACGCCCGTTATTTACTGGATCGCCTGCCGGCCGTAATCAATGACAGTCAGGAGTCCCCGGTGCAGGTGCTTTTCGTCAGCGGCGCCAACCCGATGTATTCCATGCCTGACACCCAGGCGGTGACCCGGGCCTTTGAGAAGATACCACTGGTCGTCAGTTTTTCATCTTTTATGGATGAAACAGCCGCCCAGGCCGATTTGATATTGCCCAACCACATTTATCTTGAGCGATATGAAGATGTGCCGATTGCCCGGGGTTTTCCGAAACCGATCATCAGCCTCACCCGTCCGGCTGTCGAGCCGCAGTACAATACCCGTCATGTCGGCGATGTGATCATCCAACTGGCCAAAGAAATGGGGGGCCCGCTGGCGGCGGCATTTTCCTGGGATGATTACGAAACCTGTCTGGCAGAGACCCTGGCGGATCTGATGGACACGCTGATTGAGGATGGCATCCAGATGGATGCCGGGTATTCCGGTGCCAAATGGGAGGCCGCATTTGAAACCGATTCTGCTAAATTTGAATTCAGCAACAACGCCATCAAGGCTTTGCCCGATTACAAATCGGTGCCGGCGCCCGGCGATGATTCTTTTTACCCGCTTATTCTGGTTCCCTACGATACCATGAGGCTTGCCAGCGGCTATATTGGATCACCGCCATTTATGGTAAAATCCCTTGAGGCTACCATCTTAAATGGCAATGACGTTCTGGTTGAAGTAAATCCGGCCACAGCCAAAAAGCTTGGGCTGAGCCATGGGAAGTATGCCACTTTGACCACACCCGGGGGCAGTGCCAAAGTGAAGATCAATTATTTCGATGGTATTATGCCGGGCGTCGTTGCAATTCCAAGGGGGTTGGGGCACAGTGCCTACGACAATTTTCTGGCCGGCAAGGGGGTCAGCTATAATACGCTGAACCAGACCGTGGAAGATCCGGCCACCGGTTTCGATGCGGCCTGGGGAATTCGAGCCAAACTCAGCAAGGCGTGAGTAAATTGAATATTGTAGATTGAATATTGAAGATTTAAGGTCCGCCTACGGCAGATCAACTTAAAAAAGGCCTATATAAAATAACAGGGGAAATCCCGCCAAGGCGGACTCGGGCTCGGTAAATAGCTAGCAGATCTTCAATTGAAAATTTGTCATTAAAAAATAGTCATTTCCAAGGGGTTCTGATGAAACACGAAAAAGCCAAAAAGTTCGGCATGGTCATCGATCTGGACAAGTGTACCGGTTGCGGCACCTGCATGGTGGCCTGCATGTCGGAAAACAACGTGCCATTTCGGGAAGACGACACGGATAAGTTGCTCAGCATATCGTGGATGCAGGTATATCGATTAACCAACGGCAAACCGTTTCCGGATACCGAAGAATGTTTTCTGCCCCGACCCTGCCAGCATTGTGAAGGGCACGGCGGTCACTCTCCCTGTGTGTCGGTTTGCCCGGCCACCGCGACGGACTACGACATGCAAACCGGCATCGTCAGCCAGATATACACGCGCTGTTTCGGCTGCCGTTATTGCATGGGGGCCTGCCCCTACCATGTTCGCCAATTCAACTGGTGGGATCCGGTGTGGCCCGATGGCATGGAAAAATCCCTGAACCCCAATGTTTCCGTTCGCATGCGCGGTATTGTCGAAAAGTGCAGCTTTTGCATCCATCGTTACCAACTGGCCAAAGAAAAAGCCTACATTGAGGGACGGCGGGACGTGGCAGAGGATGAGTATCAGACCGCCTGCACCCAGGCCTGCCCGGCCGGGGCCATTACCTTCGGTGATCTGAACAACCCCCAGCACGCGGTTCATAAAGTTGCCCGTCCCGATAACAGTCACGGCGGCAAACCCGGGAATCCGAAAGTCTTCCGTCTTTTGGAAAGGCTGGGTGTCAATACCAAAGTCTACTACATGTCCAGCCGCGAGTGGGTCCGCCGGGCCGGTGACAACTACGTGAAGCAAGATGGCCAGGAGAAAAAACACGCCTAAGGACTGACGATTGATCAGTGACTAATGAATATTATTGGAAATCTATCTGACAAACAAGATTCCAACCGTTACGGATAAATAGACCATAGCAATTCGTTATTTCAAAAAAAATGTAGAGTATCCAAGCTGCCGGAAGGGTGAGCTTAATTTAAACCAGATATATTTAGGAGCACAAAACTTATGGATTCTGCATTAATTCCCAAAGGAGTTAAACGCTGTCCGGCCTGGCAGTTCTTCATGGGGCTCGGGCCCGTGCAATTAGTTCTGTTGTGGGGCACCCTGGCCATGATACTGGTCTATTTCAAGGGGCTCAATCAAACCAACATGAATAATGCCTATGGGTTTGCGTTGTGGATCTGGGCTGATCTTGCGATCATTGCTCTGGGCGGCGGTGCATTTTTTACCGGCTTATTGCGATATATCATCGGCAAAGACGAGCTTAAAAATATCGTTAACTTTGCTGTTCTGGTTGGATTTTATTGCTATGTATCGGCTTTGATGATTCTGGGATTTGATATCGGCCAGCCTTTGAGAGGATGGTTTATTTTCTGGCATGCCAATGTACACTCCATGCTGACTGAGGTGGCCTTCTGTTTGACCTGCTACCTGGGCGTGCTCACGATTGAGTATATTCCGCTGATTCTCGAAAATCGACAGATCGACAAAGTGCCTTTTTTTCATAACCTGAGTCACAACATGCATGAAGTCATGGCTGTTTTTGCTGCAACCGGTGCGTTTCTTTCATTTTTCCACCAGGGATCACTAGGTGGCGTTCCCGGCGTGATGTATGCGCGTCCCTTTGGATTTCGGGAGGGAATTTTCGTCTGGCCCTGGACCTTCTTTCTGTTCACCTGGTCGGCGGCGGCCTGCGGCCCCTGTTTTACGATTTTAATTACCAAAATCACTGAAACCATTGCGCGTAAAAAACTGGTTAAAGACAATGTCATTGAACTGCTGGCGAAGATCTCCGGTTGGATGATCGCGACTTATATCACCGCCAAGATTATTGATACGATTTACTGGGCAACCGTTACCCTGCCGACCAAAGGCTTTACTTTGATGGACTTTTACTCCAATAATCCAGGGTCGGCATACGGTTTATGGATTCTGATCCTGGAAATTGGCTGCGGCGTTATCCCGGCCGCCATCCTGATTACCAGCAAGGGCCGCAAAAGCCAGGGCGCCTTATGGCTGGCTGTGATCCTGGCAGTAATTGGAGTCTGCTTAAATCGCTGGGTGATGGTTTTGCAGGTGCTGGCGGCCCCGGTTTTGACTTTTGAAAACTGGGCCTTATACTTTCCAAGCTGGCAGGAAATTGCCACGACGCTTTTACCGGTGGCGTTGGGCATCACCATGGTCGCCCTGTCTTATCGCTATCTGCCGATATTCCCCCAGGAGCAGGAATTGAATCCGATTGAACCGGAACCGGTTGTTGACGATGGCGCTGACGTCCAGGAACCGCCAACTGCGGAAGCGGCGCAGGAAGAGCAGGCCGAAGCTGCCGAAGGGGAACCGGAACCGGCCCAAGCCTAAACAACGTTCAGGAGTTCAACGGTTCAGGGTTCCGAGGTTGGAGATTTGCCATGTTGTGCTAGTTTTGTTTGATGAACGGCACTGGTAATTGGCATCATAACCGAGCGATCTGAGTATTCTGAAACAAGATAACCCGATTCGGCTGAGCTCGTCGCAGGCTGAACGGTGAACCGTGAACCTTTGAACTCTTAAAGGAGGAAGATAATGTTTCCATTTCATTTTGAATGGATTTGGGATGCAGGGCATATCTTATTTATGGGCGGCCTGTGGTACGCCTTATCGATCCTCGGAATGGGGATGACGTACTGCATAATTAAAGCGGTCTATGATACGGCCCAGGGTGGGGACGCACACCATCACTAATTTCGCGGCACCATTAAAGACAAAAAGCGCTTGTCCCCGGGCCCAAATGGGGTAAGCGCTTTTTTTTATTGAAGATTGAAGACTGAAGAATGAATATTTGTAGTATGCTATCTATTTTATTTTCGCAGCCTTACAAAAAACTATAGCCGCCATTAAAAAGGCAGAATGCCTTAATTCTTCAATTTTCAATCGGCATTATTCATTTTATAGTGGGGTTTATGATGGATAAAATAATTGTTAAAGGCGGGAACTCTCTCAAGGGAGAGGTGAGAATCAGCGGCGCCAAAAATGCGGCGCTGCCGATATTGATTTCCTCACTGCTGGCCGAAGGTGTGAACACCTATACCAATGTACCCGATTTAATGGATATTCACAGTACAACGATGCTTTTAGCCAAACTTGGCGCCCGTGTCGACATCGACGGCGATACCGTTCGCATTGATGCCGCCGGATTGATCGAACACGAGGCAGCCTATGATCTAGTGCGAAAAATGCGGGCCTCCGTCTTGGTTCTCGGACCCCTGGTAGCCAGATTGGGCAAGGCCCGTGTGTCATTGCCGGGTGGTTGTGCCATCGGCGCACGTCCCATTAATTTACACTTAAAAGGACTGGCCGCTCTGGGTGCTTCCATCGAATTGAAGCACGGTTATGTGGAAGCTTCCGCAGGCCGCTTGAAAGGCGCGGATATCTACTTTGATATCGTCACCGTCACCGGAACTGAGAATCTGATGATGGCGGCCGTGACGGCCCAGGGCACCACGGTGCTGCGCAATGCCGCGCGTGAACCGGAAGTCGTGGCCCTGGCGGACACCTTAGTCAAAATGGGGGCCGATATCGAGGGTGCCGGAACCTCGATCATCACGATTAACGGCGTTTCTTCCCTCAATCCGATTGAAACTGCTATTATTCCCGACCGAATCGAAACCGGCACGTTTATGATGGGCGCCATCCTGACCCGGGGTAAGGTTACCCTATTGGATTGCGAACCGAACCATCTCGGTGCGACGATAAACATATTGCGACGCACCGGCGCAGACATTGATACAACTGCCAACGCCATTTATGTATCAGCCAAGGGTGATGTCGCCAGTGTCGATGTTAAAACCCAGCCTTACCCGGGGTTTCCGACGGATATGCAGGCCCAGTTTATGGTGTTGATGAGTATCGCAGAAGGTACCAGCATGATTTCTGAAACAATTTTTGAAAACCGCTATATTCACGTCAGCGAGTTGATTCGAATGGGGGCCGATATAAAGGTGGACGGAAACATTGCCATTGTTAAAGGCGTGCCTCATTTATCAAGCGCCCAGGTGATGGCGACCGACCTGAGAGCCAGTGCATCGCTGATCCTTGCGGGTCTTGTGGCAGAGGGCACCACTGAAGTCAACCGCGTTTATCACCTGGACCGTGGATATGAATCAATCGAGAAGAAATTTGCCGGTTTGGGGGCGGAAATTCAGAGGGTAAGATAGCCGCCGGATTAGCATAATTGCAACAACTTAGCAGTTTGAAAGAAGCCACGAATTAACACGAATTTTCTCGAATTTATTTATTTCCTTATAATCACCCTTGTTATGGATTCTTATAATACTTGAATTTTGCACACAAATGACCTTTAGAGAAGTTTGAGGACAATTGACTTGGCGAGTTGATTGTGGCTCTAAAATTCAGGTATTAATTCGTGGTTATTCGTGTCCATCCGTGGCTAAATAATTTTTAAATGGCTAAAACCACAGAAAACCGATTTCCAGCATCTTAGCTTAGGATCATGACCTCTCCCATTTATTTTCGCCCTGTGATTCCGCTGTTGATTTCCCTGATTTGCGGAATTGTGCTGGGTTCCGAATATAAGGGATTCGAATTTGGGGTTGGACCGGTTTTACTCGTCAGTGCAGTCTGTGTGGTGCGACAGATATATTGCCGGCAGAACGGGGCGATTTTTCCAGTTTTGCTTTTTGCTGCGCTGGGCTACCTGTCGATTTCCCCCTGGGTGCAGCCCAGATTTCCCGCCAATCATATCATTCACTTTGCAGGTTCTGACCGCTGGACGATAACCGGAAAAATTGACCGCCAACCGCAACGTTCCAACAACCGGATTCGTTTTATCCTGCAGGTGTCGTCCCTGGCGGGTGATCATCAAACCCATACCGTCTCCGGTAAACTGCGCGTTACCGCGGTGGGTCAATTGCCGCAATTTGCTGTTGGGGATGTGCTGCGGCTTAACAGCCGGATTCGTTTAATAACCAATTTTAAGAATCCCGGGGGATTTGATTACCGCAGGTATATGGCTTTTAAAGGCATCTGGGCTACGGCCTATGTGAGGGGCGATCGGCTTGAAGTCATTCGGCAGCACCATGCATCTGATGTTTTTAAATTCATCGATCAGGCGCGCATCGCTTTTTCCGATTTGATTGACAGATCCGGTGATGCGGCGGCCGGGGCGGTATTAAAAGCGCTTACCATTGGTGATCGAAGGCAGATTTCACCGGAGATGAGACAGGCCTTTAATCGGGCCGGAGTCGGGCATTTGCTGGCGATATCAGGGCTTCATGTTGGTATCGTGGCAACGGTCGCCTTTGTCTTTTTTCAGGTCCTGATGGTGCGAATTAAGCCGCTGCTCTGGCGGGCCGGTACTCGCAAGACGGCGGCTTTATTATCCCTGCTGCCCGTGTTTCTCTACGGGTGGATCGCCGGTTTTTCACCGTCTACCCAGCGGGCCGTTATTATGGTCGCCATATTTTTATTGACGTTTTTATTTGAAAGTGAGCAAGATCCACTAAACACCCTGTCGTTGGCCGCACTACTGATTCTGGTGATAGATCCGCCGTCGCTTTTTTCCATTTCTTTTCAACTTTCCTTTAGCGCTGTTTTTGCCATTATTTACGGATTATCGTCGGTGCAAAACCGGGGTGCGCAGCAAAAGACACTGCTGAAAGAAAGGTGGTTTTTGCGATTTAGAGGCAAATTGGTTTCCTTTTTTCTGGTTTCCTTTTTTGCTATTTGCGGCAGTCTACCGTTGGTCGCCTATTATTTTAATCAGATATCCCTGGTCGGGCTGGCGGCCAATTTCATCGTCGTACCGCTGATCGGATTTGTCACCATCCCCCTGGGACTGGCGGCCTTGTATCTTATGCCGCTAAGCATTACTTTGGCCTCATGGTGCATCAAGGCCGGCACGATAATCCTGTCTTATGCCCTAGCGGTGGTAAACTTTTTTGCCGATCTGCCCTTTGCTGCGGTGAAGACAGTTACGCCCAGCTTACTCGAAATCGTATGCTTTTACGTCCTGGGCTGGTCACTGTTAAATCTGCGTGGTTTTGAACCGAATACGGCGATAAAGCTGCGCAATGCCCCCGGTGCTGCTGACCGGAAAATTCCGGTCAACAGCCATCATCCGCCGCAGGCGGACAAAACCGTTTTGGGACAGTTTTTTACAATTGCCGCCCGATTGCGGGATAAAGCTTTATGGCCCGCAAAATTGGCAAAATTAGCGTTGGTCCTGGTTTTGCTGACCCTGGCGCTGGATACGTGCTACTGGTTGTACCAGCGGTTTTGGCATACAGATCTTCGCGTTACGATTATCGATGTCGGACTCGGTTCTGCATCGCTGCTGGAATTGCCCGGCGGCTATACTATCCTGGTCGATGGCGGCGGGTTTGCAGACAATTCTACTTTTAATGTTGGAGAGAGAATTGTCGCACCATTTTTGTGGCGCAATAAAATTCGAACCGTGGACACCTTAATACTTTCGCACCCGAACAGTGACCATTTAAATGGATTAATCTACATCGCGCGCTATTTTAATGTAAAAAACGTCTGGACCAACAATGAATCGCGCAATACGCTGGGATATGCAAAATTCATGGAAGTCATCGCGCGCAAAAATATCCATCTGCCGGTATTTGAGGATATGCCGCGCCGACATCGTATCGGCGGGGTCGAGCTCAATTTTTTATATCCACCGCCAAACTTTTTGAATTTGAGAAATACCCAAAAATGGCGCAATACGAACAACAACTCCCTGGTTGTGAAAGCATCCTTGAAATCCATTTCATTTCTTTTTCCCGGCGATATCATGGCCGAGGCAGAAAACGAATTGGTGCACCTTGCCGGCAACAACTTATCCAGCACGGTTTTAATCGCCCCCCATCACGGTAGTAATACATCGAGCAGTCAGGTTTTCTTGAATACCGTAGATCCCAAGGTGGTTATCATATCGACCGGTCGAAACAATCGATTCAAATTTCCGCATTTTGTAACGTTAAAGAGATATGAAAATCAGGGATGCACCATCCGGCGCACCGATATCAGCGGCGCGATTCGTCTTTCCACTGATGGCCAGGATCTCGCAATAAAAACGTCTACCGGTTCCGGATTAGGGGCACCATTAAGCGACCCTTTTTAGGGATGTCGGTTAACTATTTTAAATTATTATAAAATTAATTAAAATGTTTAACATGATGAAGAAATTTGCTATAATTGCATTAATTGCACTGATTCATTTCGGGTCCAGTGTTTTGATTGTTGCGACCTCCATGTCGGTTGCAACGGCTATGAATCCGGTGCCGGCAGAGCCGACATTTGGGCTTCGAATGCTCGTTGCGACGACCAGAATTTTATATTTTCCGATCATTTCTCTGCCTCTGTATTCAAGGCAGTGGTTTCCGGGAAATTGGATATATGGGCCCATACTAGTTAACAGCTTTATATGGGCAGCCGGAATATATCTTTTGTTCATGCTGGGAAAAAAAATACGAGAGAAAAATAGAAATGGAAAATGAAAACATTGAAATCCTGTCGGACGCCATGAAGGAATATTTCGGCGATTATGAGCTTGAAGAACTATGCACCCGGTTCGGCCTGACCATTGATTATATGGGAATCCATCCCAATCGCAAAAAACTCGTCAATCAATTGATCAGTCAGAAATATCGCGACAATCACCAACGGTTCCTCGAGACGATACTGCCGAAACTATTAAAACGGTGCGAAGAACGAATTCGAAGTACCACCTGGGAGGTGAACGTCTTTGACGAACACATGCTTCCCCAACTGAAAAAGCTGCAGAATTTTTTTAACGGCCAAAAATCTTCCGATCTGAAAGATCAAATCACAAACCACTTTTTTACTGGCAGAGCAAAACTGGCTGAATTTTTCAACCGCACCAAAACAGCGCTGACGATCATTGATACCCAGGTAGGTAAAACAACATTTGAGTGTCTTGAGGGCGTTAAAAAACCTATTCGGCTGCTGATCAGTCAAAGTGAGAAGGATATCATTGATGATATTGGCGGTTTCCTATCGGAGTTTCGTGCCCGAGGTCATGAGCTAGAAATACGGCGACATTTGGAGCTCAATGATCGATTTTTTATTTTTAATGGCCGGCTCTGGATGGCCAGCTGTTCGCTGGTCGATGCGGGTCAGATGACCTTAAGTATTATTGAGTGTGTGGACACCAAACCCGTTGTCGTCAAAGAAATTGGGCGAAAATGGCGAGAAGCAAGGGTGTTTTTAAAGTAGAAATGCCTAATCCATCGCCGCCAATACTTCGTAGCCCTGTTTCTCCAGGGCTTTCTTGATGCCGGAGGTCTTGCAGGCCGCCAGTCTGAAATAATATATGCGTCTGCCGGTTCGCTGCGAGGTCATCCCGACATTGATAATGTCTCCGCCCGTATCATTAATGATCTGCAACGCCATTTTTAAACTACCTGATTGATCACCGATGACAACATCGATACGGGAGGTAGAAGAGAGAATGCCCATCATATCGATAAACGTTCGCAAAATATCCGTTGCCGTAATGATTCCCGCCAACTGATCGCCTTTTACCACCGGCATGCCGCCGATCTTATTTTTGTAGATGAGCTGAGCTGCGAATTCAATATCATCATCGGGACTGACCGTGATCGGTTCCTGTATCATTAGATCCTGCAGCGTCAAATCGCCCAGCATGGAAGGAATAAGACCCTGTTTCAAGTCGACCAAGGTCAAAAAACCTTCGAGTTTCCTGTCCTGGGAAACTACCGGGAGGTGCCGAATTGAATTGATCTTCATCAACTCAATCGCCTCACTGATCGATGCATTTGCCGTTATGGTAATCGGGTCGGGAATCATCAATGAATGGATTTTCATGACAGGCTGCCCTTTGCTAAATTGAAGATTGTAAATTGTAAATTGAACATTTAAGGTCCGCCTCCGGCGGGTCAATTTATATAATTGTTTCTAAAATGGTCTAGTTTAGGCTTTTAATTTTTAAAAAGGCAAAATCGATTAAATACTTTGAATCCTCAATAGTCAATCTGCATGCAATATTCAATCTTATGTTTTGCGCGGTATATAACTGCAAAGGGGTTCTTCCGCAAGATAATCGCCGGTGGCCTCGAAGGCTCGCGCCCGGCAGCCGCCGCATACCCGTTTGAACTCGCAGGGATTGCATTTGCCTTTTAATTTATCATAATTGCGTAAATCGGTCAGCACCTGGGAATGATTCCAGATATCGGCAAAGGAGCGTTGCCGGACATTGCCGCAATCAGCAGCTAAAAACCCGCAGGGCTGAACATCTCCGCGATGGGAGACGAAGCAAAAGCCGATGCCGCCCAGGCAACCTCTTGTGACGGCATCCAGCCCATGGGTTTGAAATGTTACCGACTTGCCGTCCTCTTTGGCGCGTTGCCGCAGAATACGGTAGTAATGAGGCGCGCATGTGGCTTTGAGTTCCAGAGGGGTTTTGTCCCGCTGGTCATAAAACCAGTTTAGGGTTTCTTCATACTCGGCTGCGTTTATTTCGGTATCAACGATATACTTGCCGCGACCGGTGGGAACCAGCAGAAAAATATGATGGGCCACAGCACCCATTTTGACGGCCAGCTGCTGGATTTTGGGAATTTGCTCCAGGTTTGTTTTGGTAATCGTGGTGTTTACCTGAAAGTCCAACCCGACATTTTTTGCAATTTTCATGGCATTGACAGCCCCTTCAAAGGCGCCGTCAACTTTTCTGAATTTGTCATGGCTTTGCGCGGTAGCACCATCCAGGCTGATACTGATGCGCTTGATGCCTGAATCAATTAACCGCCTGGCGATGGGCTCGGTGATTAACGTGCCGTTGGGAGCCATTACCATTCTCAAGCCCTTTTGCGTGCCATAAGCGGCAATATCAAAAATATCATCGCGCAGCAGCGGTTCACCACCCGTTAGTATGATGATCGGTTTAGCAACCTCTGCGATCTGGTCCAGCAGCTTAAACCCTTCGGCCGTGTCCAACTCCCCGCTGTGAGGGCCCGTGGTAGCCGAAGCACGGCAATGAACGCAGGCAAGATTGCAGTTGCGTGTAGTTTCCCACGCAACCAGGCGCAGGGAGGACCGGTCATCTTTTTGATCGGGGTGTGAGGAGTTCGTGTCTGATTTAGTGTGTTGGTGTTTCATTGTTTTCCATGAATCCTGATATATCTCACCCGCCTGGTTAGGGCACGCTGAGTTCACAGAGATAGATTTTTTTATTTGCCTGATTTTTCGAGATGACAGTCAATTGAGCTTTTTTCCAGTCAGGGGCGCAGCGCTTTTGCCGCCTCAATAGCGAAGTAGGTCAGGATGAGGTCTGCTCCGGCGCGTTTAATGGCCGTGAGTGTTTCCATCATAACCCTGGGACCGTCTATCCATCCCATTTTTTCGGCGGCTTTAATCATGGAAAATTCGCCGCTGACATTATAGGCTGCCACTGGAAGGTCGATTTCTTCGCGTACCCGGCAGATGATGTCCAGATAGGCAAGGGCGGGTTTTACCATGATAATATCCGCACCTTCCTCAATGTCCAAGGTTACTTCGCGAATGGCCTCCAGGGCATTGGCAGGATCCATCTGATAGGTTCGTCGATCGCCGAACTTGGGCGCCGAATCAGCTGCACTGCGAAACGGTCCGTAATAGGCCGAGCAATATTTGGCAGAATAGGCCATGATGGCAACCCGGTTGAAATTGTTTTCATCCAGGATTTCACGGATTTCAGCCACCCGGCCATCCATCATATCGGAGGGGGCCACCATATCGGCGCCGGCTTTGGCATGGGACAGGGCTGTGCGGGCCAGCAGATCAAGGCTGGCGTCGTTGTCGATGGTGTTGCCTTCCACCACCCCGCAATGCCCATGATCTGTATACTGGCATAGGCAAACATCAGTAATGACCACCAGTTCGGGAATTTTTTCTTTTACCGCGTTGACTGCATTTTGAACGATGCCGCTAGCCGCATAGGCGCCGGTACCCAGGGCATCTTTTTTGTCAGGTATGCCGAAAAGGACAATCGCCGGAATTTCTAAATCATAAACTTCCTGCGCTGTCTTCAGAAAATTATCAATCGACAGTTGGTAATGTCCGGGCATTGACGGAATAGGATTTTTAACGTCTTTGCCGTTAATTACAAACAGGGGCAGAATCAAATCGTTAACCGTTAACTGGGTCTCCCGGATCATGTTCCGCAGGCCTTCACTTTGCCGCAATCGTCTGGGTCGATAGTCTGGGAATAACATATGGCCGTCCTTTTATAATTAAAATTGGTTGGGCGGTAATAAATTCGTGCACAGCAGCCAAACCGGTATATGACGGAAATCACAAATTTCAAATAATACCCAATGACCTAAAATCCAAATCTCAAACGAAAGATGTGATATAGAATATAAACATTACTTAATCCATCGATTCGCATACCCTGTTGCGGATCTACATACCCGAGATCTATTGCTGACAAACAATTACGCTGAACGAACAGCTTTGAAAGCATTATCGCATTTGTGAATCGTAACAGCTAATTTCGGTCATTGAAATTTCGAATTTGGAATTTATTTGAATTTTGGTGCTTGTTTTTTGGTATTTTGTGCTAAAAAATTAGAAACATAATTCCTGACTCACTCTAACCACAGTGATTGGGGTCATGAGCCAGCGCGATCTCTTCATCGGTTAAATAACAGGCTGGGTCAGGCGCCCAAACATCACCGGAAACCGCTTCGGCGCGCACTCTAAAATTTCCGCCGCACACATCCAGCCAACTGCAGGTGGCGCAGCGTCCTTTTACATGTTTTTTCTTTTCCTTCAGCTTGCCCATTAGTTCCTCGGAGGTATCCATCCAGATCTCCGAGAAAGGTCGCTCTTTGACATTGCCGAAACTGTGATGACGCCAGAATTGGTCGGCATGAACTTCACCATCCCAGCTGACGCATCCGATCCCCCGACCGGAATTGTTGCCTTCATTCCATTTTAGCAGTTCCAATACCTCTGCGGCCCGTGCGGGATCTTCTTTTAGCATCCTCAAATACACATAGGGACCGTCGGCGTGGTTATCCACCGTCAGTACTTCTTTGGGCTTACCCTTGTCAAATAATCGCTTGGTTTCATCGATGATGAGATCCACCGCCTTGCGGGTGGCATCATGGCTTAGGTCTTCTTTCACCATTTCGGATCCACGTCCGGCATAAACAAGGTGGTAAAAGCATACCCGGGGGATATCCATTCCTTCAAGAAGTTGAAAAATTTTCGGAATTTCGTCAACATTGAATTTATTGACGGTAAATCGCAGCCCGACTTTGATTCCCGCATCCTGGCTGTTTTTGATCCCTTCCAGGGCGGATTTAAATGCGCCGTTAACCCCTCTGAAACGATCGTTTATTTCCTGCATTCCATCCAGGCTGATGCCGACATAGGACAGTCCGATTTCTTTCAATGTCCGGGCCATGGTCGGTGTAATCAGGGTGCCGTTGGTGGAGATAACTGCGCGCATTCCTTTTTCTACCGCATAGGCTGCCAGTTGCGGCAAATCCTTGCGAACGAGCGGCTCGCCACCCGAAAACAGCATCACCGGCGAGCCGAAGCCGGCCAGATCGTTAATTAAATCCTTGCCCTGCTCGGTGCTCAGCTCATTGTCAAAGTGTCTATTTTTAGCATGGGCATAACAGTGAACACATTTCAAATTGCAGCGTCGCGTTACATTCCAGACAACCACAGGACGTTTATCTTTGGAAAATTGCAGTAAATGAGAAGGTAGCTTTGAGGAGTCGCGACCATAGCGAAGCGCATCGGAAGGCTCAACTGTTCCGCAATATAGTTTTGAGATTCCAATCATAATTTTGGTTCCGTCGTGTATTCATAGTAAATTATGACATCAAGTGATTAGACATTCATAAAATTATTATGAGATATCCGGGTCAGGAGATGATTTGACAACATCCTTAATCAGACCGCCGATATATGCTTCAGGGTCTAGCAGGGCTTCGCGGGTTATGAAAAAGCGATTGCGGTTGATTTTTTCGCGAGCCAGCTTTAAGCCATGCTGAAAATCCCGGTCTATTTTTTGGTAGACAAGTTTTAGTTCTAAAGAAGCGTCTATCAACTGTTCGATGATGAAATCGATGGCATCCTCTTCGAGAACAATGTTAATATCATGATTTTTGAAAAAGTACAGCTCAATCTTTTTGATTTCGTCATAAAAAGATTTGATTTTAGTAATTATGTTGCCGATATCCAGGGTGTTTTTGGCATAGCATGTGGCGACCAGATCAATGCGGGATGATGTCATGGTCAGGCTGTATTTTTCGGCCAGATTATTTTTGTTTTCTTTTAAATATCCTTTAATGCTTTCAACTTCCTGCTGGGTCAGTTGATCATATATTGTATCCGTTTTTTGAGCCAGTGAGATATCGGTCAGCGATTTAAGGGATGCTGCCGGGTTTTCTATGAAAGCGGCCGTTGCGGGAAATTTCTCGATATCGGTTGAAGGCAGTTTTTTTTCAAAATCGAGCAGGGCCTCCTCAACTGCGCTGACCAATCCCCTGGCCCCGGTATTTTCAGCAAAAGCATGTTTTGCCAATGTGTGCAAAAGCCGGTCTTCAAACTTTACATCGATACCGTAGGCCGCAAAATCGAGTTTTTTGCCTAAGATTATTGGATTATTGGGATTTTTAAGAATCTGATACAGATCATCTTCGGTTAAATGCTCAAAAACCGCCCTGACAGGCAGGCGTCCGACAAACTCCGATTCAAAACCAAATTGTGTTAAGTCTTCCGACCGGATGTTTTTTAAGATATCGATTTCCTCATCAGTTTTGCGAATGCGGGCACCGAATCCGATATCCTGTTTGGAAAGCCGCTTCTGGATGATCGGCACCAGATCGGTAAAGGCCCCGCTCATGATAAACAGGATGTTGCCGGTGTTGACTGTCCGTTTATCCCGTTTGCCGGTTTTGCGGAATCGCTCGATTTCCTGAATCATCGAAATGGGATCATGGGGTACCTTTAAATCGACCTCAGTTTCTTCCATCGGTTTTAGTAAAGCACGCTGCACCCCGGTGCGCGACACATCGGCTCCGATCAAATTGCGGCTCGATGCTATTTTATCGATTTCATCGATATAAATAATACCGTACTGAGCCAGTTCAATATCATCATCGGCTTCTCTGACCAGGTCACGCACGAGGTCTTCCACGTCTCCGCCGACATAACCGGTTTCGCTGAATTTGGTGGCATCGCCTTTGACAAACGGTACTCCTATTTTATTTGCAATTAATTTAATGATATACGTCTTCCCGACACCGGTCGGGCCGATCATCAGCACGTTGTTTTTGATGCGGCCGACCATGGAAGCCATCGAATCGTCGGACTCGACTGCGCGCCTGATTCGGTTGAAGTGGGTGCAAACCTTGGTGGCCAGAATAGCTTTGGCGCTGTCCTGTTTGACGACGTATTGATCAAGATAGCTTATCAGCTCTTCCGGCCTTAGATCAAAATTTATATCAGGTTTGGACTTGCCGGATTCATTGGTGTTGTCCAACATGGCCTCCTGGGTCATAACCATCGGGGATACAATTTTGACATTCTCACCAAACTTTTTGGCCAGGAACTCACTGATTTCCTTTTCCAGCTCTTTGGGATCGGGTATTTTTTCGTTGTGTTCGTTCATGAGGTAAAAGTATAAACATATCCGGCCGGAAATGCAAGGGAGTGGTGTGATTTGTGTCTGAGAGATCTACCATCCCATACATAATCGGAAATGACTTGAGCTTGTCCGCTTTAGGCCTGGTTTTGGTACCACTTTTAATTCATTGAACTTGCATTCCCGATGGGACTGGATTCGTTTGGCAAAAACCAGTGCAACTTCATGGATTTCAGTCCCGTATATTTTATATTACCCTAAATTTTTTGTATTTAGAGCCAAGCAAAATTAAAGTTTTTTGGATTATAGGCGATATAATATATGTCTTAGAATTTTTGGGTTTTTTCAGCTCAGCTGGCTGTAAATGTTTCAAATCTCAGAAAGGATAGTGTTGGTAATTGGCTATGGGCATCACTATTTTAAACCGGGTTAAACAGCGCATAAAAGGTGAAACGAACTCCTCGGCCAAATCTGGCGAACAAGGATCCTCGACCATAGGACCGCTTTCCAGTATGCTGGGTCCCTCGGGCAGGATAACGTTAGCATCCTTAAAATGGTTTTTCGATCAGTCCGGGAGAGACGATTTTATTGAATTTGTTCTGAATCCAGTGCTGGTTGGTTCGGCCTTAAATTCGGAGTACATCTTTGCTTCGCAACAGCCGGAAGAGGAACCGCGCGGCAACACCAACGCATACAAGATAAACAAAACCCATATAGTGAATCTGGACGATCAAATCTCCAAAAAACCAGGGCCTGGTGGAAGTTTACCTTATGCCATTTATCCATTAGTGAAAAGGACAGATGCTGACTCACCCGCCGACAATTTTACGATTGGCCGCACGAAAAACAACGATATGAATATGAAGGACATGGCTATTTCCAAATTACATGCCATTATTCGTATCTCCAAGGGAGCCTTCTATTTTGAGGATTGCGGATCAACGAATGGCTCAAAACTCAATGGTCAAAGCATTAATAAGAAGCCTGTAAAACTCCACGACAAGGACACTATCACACTGGGCAACTATGATTTTACTTTCCTGACGCCTGCCTCGCTGCACGATCTACTTAGTAGAAACTAACCCGGACCTACCAGAAAAATGCCTAAATTTACAGTGTCGCTGCGCTCCGTCTCTAATCGGACTGGCATATGGCGTATTGAAAATCGGACATCAGATTTTTTAAAGATTCGCTTTTATCCAATGATTTTGGAAAGATAGTCCGCGCCAGCACGTCTGCTGCAAAACAGAGGCCCTGAATCTCTTGACATCTATTATCACGACTGATAATCGTACACGATCATGCAATTGATCGCAATTCGGATGCTGTCTTCCGAACGGTTACTATAGATAAAAAGAGGTGCTCATGGATTCGACAAATCCATACGTGTACATTAACGATGATGAGATTGAGTTAAAACAAATCTTAATTTTATATGGCAAATTAAAAAAGCAGCGCAAATTTACTGTCAGCGAGGCTGAAAAACGGGGATTGGTAAAAGTGGAGCCCATGCCGCATGAAGTGAGTGACGAGAATTTTTCCAAAGCCATTGCTATTCTCGATAAAAAGGTGAGACTGTGTCTCTCAACGAAAGGCAATGTTTATTAAGCAACCCGCCTAGTGCCGTGTTAGTCAATTTGCCCCGCCATTATTAGAAAATTAATTCCTGTTAAAAATATTATGACTGAGGATCATTTTAAAATAATTTTATCTCAATCCAAAGAAAATTTTAAACAGATTAATAACCCGCCGATTGTTATCTATAACACCAAAAAAAAGACGGTATCCGTTAAATATGATTTTGCGTTGGGACTCATTAAAAAAATTAAAATCATTGCTTCTTGCAACGAGTGGTTGAATTTTCGGCATCAGGTAGAAGCGGATACGATATCTTTTGCAACGATCGAACCCTACCTGTACCGACCCGCCAAAGATAAAAAAAGGGGCTTAGAACAATATTCCAGAAATTATCCGGGCAGTTTCCTGGCTGATGTGCTGGACTGTGTTAAATGGTCACATACGAAAAATCCGTTGATTAGTACCTGAATTTTAGAGCCCCAATCAGCGCACCAAGTCACTTGCGGCAACTTGTCCTCAAATTTCTCTAAAGGTCATTTGCGTGCAAAATTCAGGTAGTGGGATCTGCTTGACATGCAGGCCGTTAAATCCCATATTCATTGAAAAGCTGCAGTTTGGACAACCCGGTTTCAGCAAAAAATATGCAAAATAAAGCCATGACAGACTCTGAAGTCAGCCGGATAAAAATCGGGAAACACACATTTGGCATTGTGGGTCTTAAAAAAACCCTGGCAAATATGGCCGAGGAATATGTGGACCAGCCCGATGACGTGGTGGTGGAAATATTATTAAACCGGCTGTCAAAAAAAAATTACATTCCTGAAAAGGCAAAAAAAAAGTACGGGCGCGCATTCGTCCAGGAGTTTAGAAGGTTTCTCGGTCAGTCTTTTGGAGATCAAAACGCTCAAGGACTGGAGATAAAAGTTCTGGGAGCGGGCTGCGTTGTTTGTGACAGCCTGGAAAATGAAGTCATGGGAGCGTTGACCGATATGGGCCTGGCCGCCGAGCTTGAACATGTTAGAGATGTTGACCAAATCGCGCAATACAAGATCAAGGGCACCCCGGCTCTGATTATCAACGGCAAGGTCATGTGCACGGGCACTGCACCGTCAAAAAGGCAAATTCGAAAATGGCTGGAAGAAGCCGGCTGGTGCGAACCGTCAGGAGGATCGATGGACAATCCGGTATTTATCAAGAACATTACTTTTTCAGACGTTCATAATCTGGCCGAATTGGTTGATTTCGCGGAAGGTCGCGTCGTCAGCAGGACATTTGCTCAAAATCCGTCTCTCAGTATAACCCTTTTTGCCTTTGATAAAGGCGAAGGTGTCAGTACCCATACAGCGCCGGGTGATGCAATGTTACAGGTGCTGGATGGAGAGGCGGCGGTTAATATCGACGGTAAAGAGATGACCGTGTGTGCCGGACAGGTCGTGGTGATGCCGGCCAATGTTCCGCATTCTGTCACGGGTGTTGAGCGGTTTAAGATGCTTTTAACGGTTGTTAAATGAAAACCGGATTGAGGGATTAGGGATAAAAGGATAAAATCAATCAATTAAATTCGATAGAATTCCATCAATTCCTAAATTCCTAAATTTGGCACTAAAAAATACTAATCGTGTCTGAAAGCACAAATCCGCTTTTCCGGATTAAATACATTTTAAATAGGAGTAAATACGATGGGAGATTGTGTTGGATGCGGCGGAGGCGCCGGTCCTTTCTCAGAAGGCAGAGAACTTATTGAGTTTGTATATGGTGCCCATGGTGGCGCGGTAAAAGACCAGCTAATTCCCAACGGTGGATTGAGCACTGTCTGTCAGGGATGCGGTGCCGGCTTTACCCTGATCACCTTTATTGGCCAATGTCCTGAATGTGAGGGAGTGCATGCAGTTTCACCACCCCAATGTCATGATGCCGCAAACATACAGTTTGCCGGTAAGGATTATAAACTGCCTGATTAGCAAGAAGAAAAACTTGCACTTTGCATTTTTTGCAACTGCCCCCCCGGTCAACAATACGTGTAACGTATCAAAAGCCACTGCATCTGGGGTGATTCTTGCCAAACACAATCCGCCGAGGCGGGTTTGCATGTCCAACGTATACAGACCTGATGTGCCTTTGCCTTTTCGGCCGATGGCCGAAAAGGCAGGCCCCCGCTATGCGGGAGGAAGTTGACTTTCCGGCAACGCAACGTCCAGTTTCGCGGCCCAGGGTTCCAATAAAGGCATGACGGTCGGTGCCAGATTGACACCGTTTGCCAGATATTCCCGGCGAAGTGCCAATCCGCGTTGGCCGGGCAGGCGCACCCCTGATCCGCCGGGTAATCCGGTGGTGTTGCGGCAGGCCTCAGCCAGCCAGCCGGTCTCCCGTTTAAAATTTTCCAGTCCCCCGAATGCTTCCGGATCGATGATTTGCATAAAAACCGATGCGCCCCAGCGGTCGGGCCGGTCGGCGCGGCCGAACCCGCCCAGACTCGCAGTCAAAGCTTCTACCAGCAAACCCAGTGCAAAACCTTTGTGCCCCGATTCCATGCCTCCCAGAGGCAAAATAGCTCCCGGCGGCTGGCTGAAAAGGACCGCCGGGTCTTTGCTGGTGCGGCCCTGATTGTCTATCAGCCATTCATGGGGCAGGTGTTGGCCGGCATCGTAAAGCCGCTGGGTCAGGCCGTTGGTGGTCGTGGAGGTGCTGATATCAATTAGAATCGGTTCACCGTCGGTGGGAAAACCGGCTGCAATCGGGTTCGGGGTGTAAAGCGGTGTGCACCCGCCGTAAGGGGTCACCGAACCGCAACTGGGATCCGACGAAATCAGCAACATCACCAGTCCGCGATCCGTCGCCCGTTTGAGATAGGCCTGCAGGCAGGCAATGTGATGACTGCGCCGCACATTCACCGTCATTACGGGGTGCGTGGCAATTCTCGCAAATGACAGCTCCATTGCGCGGGTTACCAACCAGGGACCCGGCAAATAATTGCCGTCCCAGGTGACCGCGGAACCTCGATCCTGCATTACTTTGGGCTCACCGGCTCCGGACATGCCGCCTTGACTGAGCTCTTTCAGATATGGTGCCAGGAGCTGCAGTCCGTGAGTGGTATGCCCGAAAAGATCGCCTTCCAGCAAAATTTCGGCCACCACAGCCGACCGTTCAGCCGGCAGGTCCAATTTTTCCAGCAGCGATTGCCCAAAGGCAATCAGGCTATCCGCATTATAGCGTTTGGTCATCTTATACTCCTTTTCAATCGATCATGGACAGCAGCCTGCCGTCATGGCTGAATTTAAGCTCACAGGCAACGTCATCGACTGTGATGTTTTTCTGCGCTTTGAGTTCAGACGCCACGGCTGCGGTCGCCCAAAAAGACTCCAGTTCACCGGTATTGACAATGCGCACCATGCGAATGCCTCCAGGATTCGGAGTCCGGTACAATGCTGTTTCAACAGCAAGCTTGTCGTTTTCTACGGGAATCGGCATGCGGGCCGAGCGCAACACACCGGAAGTAAATGCATTCAGGTAGGTGGCCTCCCAGTCGATGCGGTCGACCACCCGCCGGGTTGTTAGATCCGCCATACCGATACCGGTAGCGTTGCCGTGGGAATGCGGCGTTAGATCCAACACGATCAGAATGCGATAATCCGGTCGGCGGGGTCCACCTTCCCTGCGCCAAAAACCGATGACATTGGGGTCCATGCCGGCGCCACTTACATTTTTGCCCATTTCGTCCACCAGGAGAATATCCAGATCCTCAACCGGCAGTTTGGGCAGCAGGGTCCAGGCTGTTTTTAAAAATTCGCTGTCAAGGGCAGGAAATTCTTCGGGTTTGGCCAGTTTCAGGGAATGAATTCCGCCCAGGGCATTTTCCGTGACTGCCAGGCCGCAAAGAACGGACGCCTGCTGCATGATTAAGCGGGCGGCGGGCACAATGGTTTTCCCCAGCTCATAGCGATGCATATTTGCCGCACCCTTTTGCCGGCCACAGCCGACGGCCAAAATTTTGCACAACCCGGATTCCACCTCCGCCCGGAAGGCCGTATGGGGTTTGACGCGATTGATGACAACGATGTGGTCGGCATCCAGCGCATCTTTGGCAAAATAAACTTCGGCACCTGAATCACTGCGCCCCAGAGATGCCACATCCATGCTGGATACAATCGGGGCGCCGACCGTTTCCCGGGTGATACCCAGTTCCGCCAGCACCTGCGCCTGGCCTTCGGCCGTGCCACCGCCGTGGGAGCCCATGGCCGGAATCACAAATGGTTTAAGCCCCCTGGACTTCAAGCAGGCGACGGTGGATGCCGCCAAGACTCTGAGATCATGCGTGCCCCTGGAACCGACTCCGACGGCCACCGATTGGCCGGGACGGATCTTATCCCGCCAGTCAAATTTTGAGAATTCATCGCGCACCGCTGCAGCTACATCTGCAACAGTGGTGACATCAAAACGCTGCCGGATTCGATAAAGCGGCGGCAAGTCCATTTTCGATTCTCCCAGAACGCGTTTGCCCATGAGTCCGATATTCCAGAATCCCGACATTCCAATCGCACGACCTGGAGGCTCTCGACAGGTTGGGGCGAAGCCCCTAACTTGACTCCTGGACCAGTTCGATGGTTATATCCTCCGGACCTTTAAAAAAGGCAATTCTCAGGTTGGGGATGTCTTTGGGCGCCATGAAAAATGAGAAGCCTCTCTTTTTTAAATCCTGGTAAGCTGCATCGACATTTTCGACCTGAAGCCCGAGGTGGTCGTAGCCGAATGTGGTCCGGGATGCATCGCCGGCCATATCTTCATCTTCCCGGGCAACGCGCAGATTGATGGTAGTACCCTGCAGATCGAGCGAGGCGCCGTCAGCCGTTCCAAATTTCTTTCTGCCAAGGAGCGTGGCCCCTAAAGCTTCAGAAAAAAAATCGATCATTCCTTCCAGGTCTTGGCAGATCAAATGTACATGGTGAAGTCGGTAATTCATTGGATACCTCCTGTAAAAAATATTTAATTATAAAAATCTACCCATTGTTTGCGAATCGGAAATTGTCGTATTTGAATTCGTGATAAACTGATTGTTGGGATGGAATATCACAAGCTTTTAAGCGGTGTCAAATGCTGAATGGGCGGCCTATGGCAAAAATAGCCCAGCCCCAGTAGGCCATCGCGCAGGGCGACTCCCGCAATCCGGGGAATGGTCCGGCAAGCCGAAAATTAAGGAGTTAAAATTGAAATCCGAGCAAGCTCCTTAGACGCTGGAACTTCCTTAAGATATAAATGGGTCAAATGAAAAAGATAAAAAAACAACCGATCTCTACACGTCTATTTTTTTGCTGGTCCCGGTCTCTCCATCAAAAATTTCTTTTTGAAAGACCCGGTTTTGATACGACAGGTATTCTTTTTTGCTCATGATGGGTCTATGTCGGGCCTTAATTTCTTTGGCCTTTTCGGCATTGCCGTAGAGCAAATCCACCGCCATCAATGCCAGGGCTTTGGCAGGTGCCATATATGCCATTTCCCTGTCCGATATCAAAAAATCGTGTCCGTGCGAAATGCCGGATGCACCGGACATGGATGGGTGTACCGCTGGCATGATGTGGCTGATATCGCCCATGTCCGTGGATCCGGTACGATGGCCCGCCTCGGTGCATTCTTCAGCACCGAATAGCATTTGTGCATTCTGCATGAAGAGCGTTTGCATGTCGTGATCATCCTGCAATGGCATATATCCGGGCAGGGTGTTGATTTCTACCCTGGCGCCGATGGCCATTGCACCCGCCCTGAGGGCGCGGTCCACCTTTGTATTGGCATTCATGATCGCTTCATTTGTCCTGCCCCGCACGAAGGTTTCTAAACGGACATCGGCTGGAACCACGTTGACCAGTTCCCCGCCCCTGGTGATGATGGGGTGAACGCGGATAGCATCTTCATCTTTAAACGTTTCCCGCTGGGTATGGATGGCAGCCAGCGCAAGGTGGGCGGCATTCAATGCGTTTATGCCTTTGTGGGGCGAACTGCCTGCATGGGCTGCCAGGCCCCGATACCGAATCAGTTTTACAATACAGCCGTTGCATGACTTCAGCACTGCGGCTTTTTTCAGCTCCGGGGAACCGTGGGTATGAATCATTGCCGCCAGATCGACATCATTAAAATGCCCCTTTTGGATCAACTCCGGTTTACCGCCTAAAAAGCTCAATTTTCCTTCTCTCTTTAGACCCAGACGATACTCGATCTCCACGTATTCTTCGGCAGGGACTGCAAAAATAACGATGTTTCCGCAAAGCTCATCCATTGCCCCGCTATCCACTAATCCCATCATAGCCCCCATTAATCCGGCAATTTGGGCATTGTGGCCGCAGGCGTGGGCGGCACCGGTTCCCGAATCTGCGTGGGGATGGTCAGAAACCAGTAAAGAATCCATTTCTCCCATCAGGGCCACCGTCGGTCCCGGATTTTTCCCTCTGATGACACCTTTTACTCCGGTTATGGCAAGTCCGGTCTCGGGGGGAATATCGAAAGATCTCACGGTGTCGGCCACCAGCTTGGCAGTCTTAAATTCTTTAAATCCCAGCTCCGGGTTTTCCATGATTTGATCTCCGATTTTTTCAATTTCCCCCCGCCGCCGATCGACAGCTTCACAAATTGCCTGCTTCAGTTCCTCTTTAGTTCGCATGGATCATTCCTTTAAGCTTGGAAAATCTTCAAGTTTGGTGCTGAAAAAACGTTGGACATTTTTTGGATTTTTCCCAAAAAATCAGACTAGGTCAAGCCCAATATTTCATCTCCTGTTTTTCATATTAAGCCGGAAAAAGATACTCCAGCAAAAAAAAGGGGTCGCGTCTTCATTCTTGACATACAGTGAAGAGTGGGCGACCCTTTTGTTTTCTTAATAGTCCGCCATGCTGAATGCCAGTTCGATATCATACAGCGCTTCCAACACTGGCAGGAGCCCGTCCGGTGGGGGCTTTCGTTCCCCTGCAGCGTTCCAGGCGGCAACACCCGTCAGGAACCGGACGGTTAGCACCCCCGTGAGGGTATGGGGCCCCGGCGTCACCGGAGGATCCGTCATGATCATGATTGGCAGCACCTTGTTTCCCCTCCACGATTGGTACAGCCAGGTTTCGTTCAGCCTTTTGCCGGTCCGCCCGTTTAAAGCCGGCTGACCGTCTATTTTCATCTGATCGATATGGAAACCTGTTGTCAGCAGCAGCTGCGACGTTTGGTTGTCTTCGATAATTTTTGGCGCCTTGTTTTTGGCGAAACGTCCTTCCCTTTTAATGGTAAACTTCACCAAAGGCGTATTTGGCAGAAGTAAATCAGACTTCACCTGGAACTGGAGCACGATCGCCTGTCGTGCGTATCGTTTTAGCAGCTTATCGGGCAGCTTTCCCTGTTGAAACGCCAGGTGGATCAACGATCCATAGAAAGGGGGCCAATATTCATGAAGCTGTTGATCCAGACCGGTTGCAATCAGGGAACTGAAGGCTTCCTGAGAGAGCTCCTCTGATTCAGCCCGCCTGTGCAGCTCAATACGTGCAGCAACCGAAGCGGTAATGTCATCGCCATAAAAGATGCCAAGGAGATCTCCTTCCGGCTTCTGCGGCCCATAGGTGAGGGGCGGTTTTTCAACGGGGGCGTTTTGGGCGATGCGTTCAAATTCAGCCAGCTCTCTTATTCCGGGAAATCCCAATTCTCCAGGGGGCCATCGGGGTTCCCTTTCTGCCTGCTTCCAGATGCCCTTTTCCGCATTCGCAGCCGCAATCTCGGCGGCAATAAGTTTTTTCCGGAAAGCCTTGAACTCCTGGGCCGAAACCAGGAGATCGGCCGTTCGCAGCATCGGCAGCTGGGTGCTGGCCCTGAAAAAACCTTCCTCGACCAGGTGGACATTCAGGTTCTCATCACCATCCACAATCCAGACATAAACCCTGGCAAGGGAAGCGGAAAGGAAGGGATAGGCCTCAACCGGTATCACCAGGGCCTTCGGGTGCTTTGACAACCAGAATTCCATGTAAGCCTGCACGTTGGCCGGGTATGGCGGCTTTTTAGGATATGGTTTGGCAATAGATCCCTGGGCCTTTATGCTGTACAAATGCGTCTTGTCCTCACCGTCCGCGCCGGAAAGGCCCTGCCACGTGATTCGCGCAGCCGGGATTGAATCGATATTACGCCAGGACTGTGCGTGTGCCGCCCCTGCCACGAGTAACAGCAAAATCAAAAAGCCGACCATGATGAAGCAGTGATATAATCTGTGCATGAAGCAATCCTCCCTTTTATTTGGATTAAGCCGGCACCTTGAATTTTTGTATCTGCCATTCGATCATGTCCGGCAAATTCAATATCCGAAGCACGAAATTTGAAATATATTAGAACAATAATGTTTCAATGGCCTAAACAACGACGGCCTTGGAAAGATGAAGATAATATGAGGTTAAGACAGAATGGTAAATCAGTGCTCATGTTTTTTTCATCAGGACGTCTTATGCAATCGCTTTAGCGATACTTTTCTTTTCAGCACCCATAACCAAAAGTGATTTAACAAGCAGGTCAAAGTTCAAACTGGATTGGCATGGTATTTAGATTTATAATGGCACCTGAGCCTATCAAAAAGTCCATCCCCAAAATATCATGGATCTTAAAACCATAATCCATGCCGCCTACTTCAAATTCAAAGTTTGGCAGACTAAATTCGCCAAACTTTAATGTAGCCAACAATGCCAAAGGATATCATTGTTGTATGCGTAGCATATACTCGCTATGGTACAAGCCTGATGATAAAGTGCTATGTCTGAAATAATCTGTACTTATACACACGGTTCGGACATAATCTTAAGAGCTCGCTTGTTGGGTTGTAAATTGATTATTTAATTCCACAAACCCGCAGATGTCGCTATTCTTTTTGAGATCTGATATCATTTGAAAAGAGACATGCTTTAGAAAACCCCTCAATCTGGCTAATGCTGCTTCATCTTCATTAAGATTAGAATAAAAATCTTTTCCCTCGAGCATAACGATAAGAAAATCGGCTAGTAGCTGGGAAGTTTTAGCATCAAGCTTATTAGCGTTCAATAAGTTGGAGAGCTCGGCCGCCAAAGATCTCTGAAAGCGGTTATAAAATTGGCGGAACTTAGCCTTGACCTCAGAATGGGTGATGCTCAACGCATAACATTCGTAATACGCTCTATCTCCTACTAGGTACTTGTCAAGTACTCTTGAGTCCTCAAATAGGCGGTTTATCAGGAAATGAAGTTTCGCTTCAGAGTCCATCATCGAATTAAGCTTTTCCAAATAATATTCTTCATATTTTTGAATCATGAAATCGATGAAATCCAAAATCATCTCTTCTTTGCTCTTGTAATAATGGAGTAAAAGGCTGGCATTCGTTCCCATACTTTTGGCTACTTTAGCAAGAGATGCGCCAGAAAAGCCATATAGACTGATTATTTTATGAAAGTGGGTCATAATTTCCTGTTTTCTTATTTTCTCAATTCTTTTCATTTTTATATCTTTGCGAATTCTTATTCAGATCTTTAAATAAAATTAATATTTTTTAATCGCTATTGACAATAACAAGCAGTTGCCAACGCGAAACTGCCGAAGGAATATCAGCTTGTGTTTTTTCCTATCTGTCCAAAACCGAGAAACCGAAGTGGATTCTGGACAGACCTGAGCACCAGCGGTTTGGTTTTTCACTTGGCGGCGCATTGGCCCAGCGACAAAGCAGCGGTAATAACTCCAGCAGACTTTCACCGAAGGCCGAATCGACTCATCTTTTCTCTGGGCCAGCGCTTTGGTTTGGCGAATTCCAGGCTTAAATAATAGTTTCCTTCTTTAATCAGAAAAAGGGCCCACAACGTTGGCACCGCGACTGTTCACATCCATCATCCTAAATACCCCGCCGTGCGGGGCACCCGCACCGCACTTTCGAGGATATTTACTGCGAGCCGGTACTGTTTTTCTTGTGGTGTTCCTGCGGTGATGCGCTGTTTCATCTGAATGTTCCGCTGCCTGCGCGAGATCTTATCGGCTTCTTTAAAAACCAGGGCGCCAAATTGACACTCGGCGACACAAGCCGGGTTGCCGCTGCACAGATCACATTTATAGGCTTTTCCGGATCCATATTGCTCGATCATGCCGTAGGGGCATGCAGCCACACAGTCACCGCAACCATTGCACTTGGGAACATTGACGGCAACAACACCTATCTTGTTTTTATAAATCGCCTCTTCGGGACAGGCTTCCAGACAATCCGGTTTGGGACACTGAAAACAAATACTCGGTACCGAGTATCCTTCGAGAGGAAAGTTGTTGATTTTGAGACGCGCCTTGGAGGGCATGAACATTCCCTCTTTGACGGCAGCGCACACGTACGTGCAGCGATTGCAACCGGTACAGCGATTGGGTACTGCCAAAAGATGTTTCTCCATGAATTGCCTCCATCTTTAATTAAATCCGAAACACGAATTTCGAATTTTTAACTAAAATAACGTTTATCTTATTTAAATTATTTTAAGTATCCTGCAAATTAAGCTCTCGCAGCTTCTCGACACTGGGTCGCCCTTCCTCATCCCAACCGCGAAGGTGGTAGTAAAGCGCTTTCATTTCTTCCAGGCTTTCTTCTTTCAAAACCTTGCCGTCGTGGGGCCCGTCTTTAAGTGCTTGCTTGGTAATTTTTTCAGAAAGGGTATCGTCTGCTGCAGTAAAACCGGCGTTGAGATTAAACAGCCGGACCAGGTTCCAGATCCTCTCCCCGGCCTTGTCTAGGTCTTGAGCCGAAACCTGCCGGCCCAGGCCGGCCGTCAGCATGTCGGCCATCGCAGAGGTATCTATGGACCCCCAGAAATCACAGAAGCACATCGACCACTTGGCGGCATTGCTGTTCTGTCCATCGATCACATCCCTTGCCATATCCTTGAGTTTAAAGGGATCATCGGCAAATATGGTAAATGCTCTCAAATGACAGGCGCCGCGCTCGCTGGTGGCGTATGCCAGGCCCATGCCGTAGCTGCCCCTGGGATCATAGGCCGGCATCTCTAATCCTTTGGAATGGGCTGCTTTTTCAGGCGCACCGTACTTTTTCGCCAATCGGGCTACCCCTAGGGCCAGATCCTGTCCGCGGGGGGAGGATAAGTTCGCAATTTCAGTAATTACCTTTAAATATTCCTCAGACTGGCCGAACTTCAGTCCGAAATCCTGAACACCTGACTCACTCAGTTCCATGGCCAGCCCGATGGTGCCACCGGCAGACATAGTGTCCAGTCCCAGATCATCGCAAAGCCGATTGAACCGCATGACCTGCTCCATGTCGTTTATCTCGCAATTCGATCCGCCCAGGCACAGGGTCTCGTATTCCGGCCCTTCCATCTGAACACCATTGACCGATGTGAAATTTCCGCAGCCCAGGGGGCAGGAAGCACAGGCGCGATCGCCAATTTTAACCGCATTGATCGCCTCGGCATCCAGGGCATGCCGGTTAGGGTTCACACCGGCGCTATAGTTGCGAGTCGGATGAATGCCAATTTCATTGGTTACATCGAACAACATGGGGGTGCCGTCATTTTTGGCCCAGAGATTTTCATCTGTTAACAGATTGGATTCTTTATGCTGGGTAACTTTTCCCAAAAACACGCCCATGTCTGCCACCTGGACACCGCCGGTACCCCTGCAGGCAATGGCCTTGAGGTTTTTGGCGCCGAACAACGCTCCGGCACCGCCGCGGCCCATCTGACGATATGCCTCCGATCCGATACAGGCATAGGTCACAAGATTTTCACCGGACGGACCGATGCAAAGGCTTTTGACCCCTTGGCCCATTTCCCCGGCCAGCCATTGTTCAGTTTCAAAGATCCCTTTTCCCCGGCAGGGTTTCGCGTCTTCAAGACTCACCTTGTCATCCTCGATCCGCAGATAAACCGGATGTTCGGCCTTGCCGGTGATAACGATACCGTCATAGCCGGCAAATTTAAGCTCCGGCCCGAAGGCTCCGCCCACATTGGTCTCGAAAATAGTTCCGGTATGGGGCGACTTGGAAACCAGGCAGGTGCGTGATGCCGTGGGCGCGAGGGTGCCGCAAAGGGGACCGGTCATGATTACCAAGGCGTTAGCGGCAGATAATGGGTCGGTTTTGGGGTCCACCTTTTCGTAAAAATATTTGACCGCCAAACCCCAGCCGCCGATATAGTCCTTCAGCCATTCTTTGTTAATGGATTCGGGCCGGATCTCTCGGGCAGTTAAATCGACATGCAGGACCTGCCCGGAATAAAGGTTCATGGGTTCAGCCCGTTTGGGCATTTCGATGCTTTTGAAGACATCTTCGAGCCGGTTGAGAATTTCATCCAGAATTTCCTGGGGCACATTCAGGGCCGGTTCGATCCGAATCACCTTGGAATTTGTCAAGGTGCCGGCGGTCAACACCCCGCGCGAAAAAAGACCGGATGCCACTTTATAGCCGATGCCATCGGTGGGAAACTCCATGCCGATTAACAACCCCAGGCCGCGGATATCGGCTAGCACACCCGGATAGCGTTCTTGAAGTTGTCTCAGCTGGCTTAGCACATACTCACCTTTTGTTTTGGCCTGCCCGGCCAGATCTTCTTCCAGCAAAACAGTAATGGCCGCCAGTGCTGCTGAACAGGCCAGGGGATTGCCGCCGGTAGTCGTGGTGTGCATAAACGGGTTGGGCTCCATGCACTCCCAAATTTTGGCAGTCGAAAAAAAGGCCGACATGGGTACCACGCCGCCGCCCAGGGCCTTGCCCAGGCAGAGAATATCGGGCGCCACCTGCCAGTGATCGACACCGAAAATCTCGCCGGTGCGGCCCATCCCGGTTTGCACCTCGTCGGCTATCAACAGCACACCGTAATGGTTGCAGATTTCCCGCAGGCGCGGCCAATACTCATCCGGTGGCACCACCGCTCCGGCCTCACCCTGAACAGGTTCGGCCACCACCGCAGCGATTTCATCACCCACCGCCTTGGCTATTGCCAGAGCCTGTTCCACTGCATCGGCATCACCGAAGGGAACGTGTCGCACACCTTCTAGCAGCGGTAACAACGGCTGGCGAAACATTTTTTTGCCCATCAAAGAAAGCGACCCCAGGGTTTTGCCGTGAAAAGCCTTGAGCATGGAGATAAATCCCTTGCGGCCGGTGTAAAGCTTGGCCAGCTTCATAGCGCCTTCCACAGCCTCAGTTCCGGAATTGATAAAAAATCCATACTGGATCTTTCCCGGGGTTAACAAGGCGATGACCCGTGCAAGCTGGGCACGCAGGGGGTCGAGCAATTCCTGGCTGTACTGGGGGGAGCGATCCAATTGGGCCTTCACCGCAGCAATAATTTTAGGATGCCGCATACCGTAGGAGTATATTCCGTAACCGCCGAGAGCATCCAATAACTCTCGATCCAGCGCATCCACCAGTATCGAACCCTGGCCGGTCCACTCAGTCATCGCAAAATTGGTGGCTTCTGTTACGGATTTGCGGTACTCCAAAAATCCTTTGTTTATGTGATCGCGAAAGTTTCGAACGGTCTTGCGGGCGATTTCCTCCCGCAGCTGCTGCGGAGTCTGATCCGGCGGCATCAGAATGGTTTCCACCATTTGCCGGGCTTCTTCCAGCGCCGCGACTGTATCTCGTCCCTTGTAATCGTTGGTGTGATCGTCCTCGTAAACAATCATCGCTGTATCTCCTGTATTTTATATTTGTGTTTTGTGATTTGGAATTTAAGCGAATCCATGTTTGGCGCCATGTCATGTTTTCGCCGGAACCGTCTCGTTTTGCAGCATCGCCTTGACGCAAGTCTTGGCGTAATCGGCGAACTCATCGGAAGGTTTGTTTTCGGAAAGAAAATGTGCATGAAATTCAAGTCTTTCCATCAAGGTGAAGATGAGATCGGCTGCTTTTTTCAGGTAGTTTACCTTGTCTGACCAGGCCGTGCCGGTGGTATTTTTCCAATTCCCGGATATGGTCGAATTGTAAAAATTTAAGGTGCCTCATATTTCTCAGTGAGCATAGCCACAAGCTTATTTTAATGTTTATTATATAAATTTTATAAACAGTCAATATTTTTCATGACAATAAAATTTCCAATTTATATTAAAAATAAAAATCAAAACATTTTCAACATCGAAAAATTCACTTTTTTCGAACTCGTCTCCGCACTCGAATATAGTGGAATTTTGCAACATTCTGCAAATTTCGCTAAAAAGTTAGATCATGTGTTACCCTTAGTTCTGAGCCACCGAATCCTGCATATGATTTTAAGGATCACGTATAGCTATGCATGTTCGGTTTCAGCTATCCGTTAGTATCCTCAAGATTGTAATTGGCATTCCAGGAAAAGCCGGTTATATCGGAATATCTTGGTAATCAACCTCAAACTGATTCAGCCGCTGGACCACTCCAAAATTTCCAGCCTCAAAAACCTGATGCCTAAATTTTCCGGGTTGCCATTTGCCCCGGGCAATAAATATTCAGTTGCTTATCAGTGGGGCACGGTGGGATTAATGTACCGAAAGGATAAGATCAAGAACATGAAGCCCAGCTTGGATGTGCTTTTTGATCCTAAAAGCGATGGAGGACCATTCCTTCTGCTTGATTCGGTGAGGGAACAGATTGGCATCGCGCTTAAGTACCTCGGTTAATGAATTACCCCACGCCAAACGAAGCAGCTTTGCCCCATATAGACAAAAAGGCGTTAAGCAATCCGGTCATTTACCCAACCCTCGAAATGATGGAAAATATTGAATTCCTTACCGATCTAGGCAAAGATAACAGCCTCTATGACGAGATCTGGACGAGAATTAAGTCGCACTAACACGAAATTCGATCGTGTTTTTCAGGGAGGAGGGAAGGTACAGGCAGTAAAAAAGGTTTCCCCTATATGTTCGTGCTGGGAAGTTTTTTACCCTGCTCGGCCCTTCGGGCTGCGGGAAGACTACCTTGTTGCGTATTGTTGCCGGGCTTGAATTGCCCGATGCCGGCCGGGTGATTTTAGGAGGGCACGATATCACCTCTCGGCCGGCCACCAAACGCCATGCCAACACGGTTTTTTGAAGTTACGCCCTCTTTCCTCATCTGAATATTTTCGAAAACGTGGCCTTCGGGCTGCGTTCCCGCACTGACGGAGGAGTTAAAAAAGATCATGTGAACTCTGTTCCTGTTCTCCCTTCCGAGGCTAAAGGCCCTATTGGGGCCCAGCAGGGTAGGAATAAACTGAGTTCGCTTCGCTCACAATTGGAATAATGGGTCATGGAAAAAGGGGAGAGTGGGGATATTGATGAAAAGTCACCTTGACAGTGTGATAATATTTTTTATAAAAATAGAGAATTCCTTTTAGAACCAACATTCCACTATTCCATTACTCCATGTAAGTGGCATCAATTGGTCTCATTAAATACCACTTATTTTCAATAAGTTATTCAATTTCTGAGACATATAATTGGGATGGCGTTTCAACATGGCGGAACCCGCAATTGCAGTCAAGGGGATTACCAAGGTATTTGATGCAAATACGCCTCATCCGGTGACGGCGCTGGATAATGTCGGATTCTCCCTTAAGATGCTCGGTCGAGATGAAAAGGAAACAACAAAAACCGTTGAGGAAATGCTTGAATTGGTTAAAATGAAGGAGTTTGCCCATCGGAAGCCCACACAGCTTTCCGGGGCCAGCAGCAGCGAGTCGCCCTGGCCCGAGCCCTTGCCCCGCGTCCAAAGGTGTTGCTGCTTGATGAGCCGTTATCTGGACTGGATTTGAAATTGCGCCATGAAATGCGGGTTGAGCTCAAAACCCTTCAGCGGGAAACGGGGATTACCTTCATCTTCGTCACCCACGACCAGGTCGAAGCCCTGACCATGAGCGACCGTATCGCCGTAATGTCTGTCGGACGACTCCAGCAAAAAGGATCGCCCAATGAAATCTATGAACAACCCGTTAACCGTTTTGTGGCGGATTTTATCGGTGAAACAAATTTTATCAAGGCGACCCATACAAAATTAGATATACACGAGGCCTTATGCTCCTTAGGGGAGGGCATGGAATTGCGGGTGGAGGATGCGGGGAACAAGAAATTAGGGGATCCTGTGACCCTCGCTTTGCGACCCGAGAAAATTGCATTGGAGGCTATAGAGGGGAGTTCCGGGGAAGGATTTATCGGGAAGGTTGAAGACAGTATCTATATTGGAACAGACACAACGTATCATATCTCTTTAATCGGCGAAATTCTGGTGATGGTCCGCGGTCAAAATTCGATTATGGGAGAAGCCCAATTCAAGATAGGCGAAAAGGTCAAATTGAAAATAGCGCGGGGCGCCGCTAGAATATTGAGGGACTGATGAATTTGCCAAATAGCCCGATCTTACGACGTACGTTAGGACTTGGACCGGCTGTCGGGGCAATGATGATTTATGTCCTCGGCCCTGCCCGCAAAATCAAATTGGGGGAATACGGATGATCAAAGGAAACCCGGAACCTGCTTCCAGGAAGGATCAAGATATCCCTCGAAAACCGCCCGGACACTTCGTGATCGGCCGGTTTCCAGGATTTAGTGCGACCACATGGCTCTTTTTTCTCTATTTATATCTCCCGATAGCAATCCTGGTTATTTTTTCTTTTAATGCCAGCCGATCGGCGACCATTTGGCATGGTTTTGGCCTTGAATGGTATGCCAAGGCCTTTGATAATGAGGACATTCGGCGAGCAGCCATCAACAGCCTGGTCGTGGGAATCACGGCTACCGCATTCGCCACCACCTTCGCCACCTTTGCGGCCCTGATTATGGCCCGATCCAGAAGATTCCGCGGTCAGAACCTATCCTACGCGATTCTAATGTTGCCCCTGATCGTTCCGGAAATCGTTACCGCCGTGGCCACGCTCTCTTTTTTTTCTGCGATCGGTTTGAAACTAGAACTCGGCAATGTCATCATCGCACATACCGTTTTCTGCATCCCTTTCGCCTTTTTACCCATACGCGTCCGATTGGAAGGAATGGATGATACCCTAGAGCAGGCGGCCCAGGATCTATATGCGGATGAGTGGCAAACGTTTCGATATGTAACGTTTCCACCCCTCATGCCCGGGATCATTTCGGGCGCTATGCTCTCCTTTATTATCTCCATTGATGACTTTATTATCACCTTGATGGTGGCGCCTGCAGGCGCGACGACCTTACCTATATACATCTATGGAATGGTTCGGATGGGTATCACACTGGAAGTCAATGCGGTGTCAACGGTGATGTTGGCCATATCGATCCTTTTCGTATCGATGTCTTACATCATCGGACAACGCCGGTAAACATGGGGGAAATGAGCCTTTATTCCTTTCCTGTTCGACCCTCCCCCGGAAGTTCAGGGACAGATTGCGATGCTCGACTCCCCGGATGAGGTGATCCCAATGGCCCTGATCTATCTGGGATTTGACCAGTGTAACGAAAATCCTGCGGAGATGAAAAAGGTGCAAGAACTGTTGCTGCGTCAGAAACCCCATGTCAAGGTCTACAACTCGGACGGAATCCTTGAACGGCTGGTTTCCAGAGAAGTAGCGGTCCACCACAACTGGAACGGCTATGCCATGCGGGCACGGATGCAGTATCCGGCCCTCAAATATGCCTTTCCCGTGGAAGGGGTTCTAAGCTGGGTCGATAATTTGGTAGTGCCTACAGGTGCTAAAAACTATGCGAATGCGATCAAGTTCATCGAGTTTATGCTGCAACCGGAAAATGCCGCTATGCAGTCCAACAATAATCGATATGCCAACGGAATCAAAGGCAGCGAGGCCTTTATGGACAAAGACCTGAAAACCGCGCCAGAGTTGAATGTTCCCGAAGGCTACAAGACGGTTTTCTTGGAAACCTGTTCCGAGAAGGCCATCAGACTCTATGGCAAGGTCTGGACAAGACTTAAACAATAAAAACATGAACGGTTTTGCCGGGAGGTTATCGTGAGCGAGCGCCGAGTCATCGTAGACAGCAATGTCATCACCATGCAGACCGAAAATTCCCGGGCGCAAGCTCTGGCGATCGAGGGTGCTAAAATCGCCAGGGTCGGCAGCAGTTCCGATGTTCAAAGTTTCATTGACCAGGGTTGGCGGGTACAGGACCTCGGCGGTAAAAGCGTCCTGCCCGGTTTTATCGACACCCATGAGCACATGATGCTGACCGGTCTTATGGCGGCGGCGGTTCATCTCGATGATGTTCAAAACCTTGAACAGATTCTGGAAAGAATTGCCGATGCGGGCGCTCGAATCGAAAAGGGCAACTGGATTAGGGGCAGTTATCTCAACGAGCAGAACATCGCCGAAAAGCGCATGCCCACCCGTAACGATCTGGATCGGGTTTGCCCTGATCATCCAGTGTTTTTGCTACATGCAACCATCCACATGTGCTCTTTTAATTCAAAGGGCCTGGAGATTATCCGTCCGCCGTTAAATCTCGCAGGCCTGGATACAGAGTCCGGAAAACCCACCGGTGTTATCCGAGATCCCGGCATTCTGACCTTTGTCCATCCGGTCATGAGTAAGCTCATTTCAGAAGCAGAAAAGATTAAATTTTTAAGAGAGACCGGCCAAATGGCCCTAAACAAGGGTATTACGACCCTGCATGCGCTAGATGGTGGTGAGCTGGGCCCGGGCGACACGAAAGTCATCTGGTTAAACCGCGAACAATTGCCGGTAAGGGTGGTCTGTTACAACCAGTCAATGAATTTAAGCGAGGTCAGAGAGTTGGGCTTACCGCGGGTGGGTGGTTGCATTTGTGCTGACGGTGCTTTTGAAGCCCACACGGCCGCTTTGTTTGAACCTTATGCCGACGAACCGGATAACTATGGAGAATTAACCTATTCTCAGGAAATAATGGATACTTTTATACTCGAAGCCAACCGAGCCGGTCTTCAAGTTGCTGTTCACTGTGAATCCGATCGATCCATTGAGCAAGTGTTGTGGGCGATGGAGAAAGCCTTGCGTGATTTTCCACGAACAGACCACCGCCATCGCATCGAACATCTTGAGCTTCCGACCTTCAACCAGATGGAAAGGATGGCGAATGCCGGAATTATGACAGGCATGCAGCCGGCCTTTATCCCGGCCTTTGTCGGCCGGGAAAACATGGAACTTTACGCATCTTTACTGGGCAAAGAAAGACTCAACCGGGTTCATCCGTACCGAACCATTTTAGACCATGGCATCCCCATATGCGGCGGTTCAGACAGCCCGGTGACCCCATACGATCCCTTGGCGGGAATCCAGGCAGCAGTGAATCACCCCAATGCAGAGCAGCAAATATCGGTGTATGAATCGCTTGAAATGTTTACCAAAACGGCCGCTTGGAGTGCTTTTGAAGAAAAAGATAAGGGTACGATTGAGTCTGACAAATTAGCAGATTTAGTCGTGCTAAGCGATGATCCTTTCACCGTGGATTGCAAAAAAATAGCCGACATTAAAATCGAACAGGTGTTTGTCGGAGGGCGGCCCCAGCTGTAAATATCGACTGGGAACAAATTGAGTGGCCTGAATTTTTTTTCCGCCTTGCGGTGAAATTCATATGATGTGTCAATTGCCCGAACCGCTTGCGGATGCGACCTGCCCTCTGATACATCCCCTGCATCACCGGCAATATCGGGGAAACCGAACAAAGAAATTTTCGGAATCGGGGATTGAATCTTTTTATGCCACTTAAAAATTACAGGTTTAATATTTTGGCATAAGTATTGCGTTTAAAGTCATCATGCAGATTAGTAAAAAAGAACGAAAGATTTTACAATGACTGATTGGACAAATAAAGTAGTTTTAATTACAGGAGGAAGCAGCGGAATAGGGAAGGCTGCCGCTAAAAAATTTCTTCAGAAGAAAGCAGCCGTTTACACTTTAGGTAGAAACAAAGAAAAGTTAGAAAAAGTGAGAAAAGAACTCAATGAAATAAGTACAACAATTATTACCATTGCCGCTAATGTTGCCATCCCTTCTGAGTGGAAGCAAGCAGTTGAATATGTTCTGTCAAGAGAAAAAAGGCTTGATGTCTTAGTGAATTCAGCTGGTGTTTCTTATCAAGGTCCTTCTGTTACCATGACAGAAACCATGTGGAATGAAACGCTTGATATAAATTTAAAGGGAACCTTTTTTATGTGCCAATCTGCTATTCCTGCATTGGCAGAAACACAAGGATCTATTGTCAACATCAGTTCTGATGCAGGGTTGATTGGTAACAAAGAATTGGCAGTTTATTGTGCATCAAAAGGCGGTGTGACTCTTTTGACAAAGGCACTTGCCCTTGAGCTTGCTGCACAAAAGATAGGGGTAAATGCAGTATGCCCTGGAGAAGTCGAAACACCAATGCTTATTACAGATTTCGAACAATCAGGATTTGCCACTCGAAAAGAATTTGATTCTTATTATCTTGGTCACTATCCACAGGGTGAGCATGCACGATTTACTCAACCGGATGAAGTAGCTGAATGTATTTATTTTTTAACCTCAAAAGATAAAGTCGAAGCCATTACCGGAGCCTGCCTTTCAATTGACTTTGGTATTACATCAGGCTATTAATTTGTTACTCCTAAAAAAGAATAGCTTTATAAAAACTTTTTCACTCACTTATCCTGGCGTATCTCCAATACCCTGGATGTTGATTTTGGTGTCGAGGCTTTGGAAGAAGACATTGATCGATTTGGTGCTCCTGAAATCTTAAATACGGAAAAAGTATTAAGACTATTTACCCTAACATTGCATAAATTCTTGTCATCTAGCCTGGCCGTTATGTCTGAGATCGTTGCTTTTTCCGGGCAGATGCTGGATGCTTGTCGGAGCGGAGCGGAGATCCCGTTTCAGCGGGGACACTTGATGCTGGATATCTAACAGGACACTATCGGTGAATTTCAACGACATCCAGGATCCAGCAACCAGAATCCAGGATCAGTCAATACTTTCAATGGTCTTCATTGCAGCAGCGAAGTTGGATTTCAAAATTTTATGCAACTATAGGGTTTACAATAGGCTTATATAAAACCAAATAACTTTGGTACCCATAATGTTGTGATTACAATCAACATACCGAAGTGTAGAGGAGGTATACCTAGACTAACAGCTATAGGGGCGTGGAAAAAGAGGGACGTCCGTTATATATTTACATATAAAAGCAGCTGTCACATTGATCCTGTATGCCACGTAAAGCCCGCATAGAGGCGCCTGGCGCACTACAACATATCATCATAAGAGGTATTGAGCGCAAAGCCATTTTTAAGGATGATTCTGATCGAGATAATTATTTGGATCGACTAAGCGCCCTTGTATCTGAAAGCAAAACTGGTTGTTATGGCTGGGCGATTATGACCAACCACGTGCATTTGCTTTTAAAAACCGGTTTGTCACCGGTGGCTACCGTGATGCGGTCC
>Ga0209791_1000068_pt1 | contig 69556 bp, 62 predicted proteins | sample WorMetTyACAVOLI1_FD_187422 | JGI IMG/M metagenome (GOLD analysis project Ga0209791, IMG submission 187422) | Marine gutless worms symbiont microbial communities from Max Planck institute for Marine Microbiology, Germany - Olavius algarvensis... ... | reverse complement strand
GTCAGTTGGTACCGACGCAATCTAATGCGACTCAGATCGCAATTAAATCATGCTCCCATGTTGGTTGAAAGAGCATGCGTCATGGAGCTAAAGACGGCTCGATAAAACCGGTTCGGGCAACAGCCCGTTGAATTGTGAACATCCGATGAGGATTAACCGTTGATTGGATTACGGGTAGGGCCGGACGCATAGAAGCCGGGGAAGTACCGGAACCGATTGATTGAAAGATCACGTATGTCGGGTTTACTCCAACAAGACATATTCATAAATCGAGGTTCAAAACCAGGTGGTTTCATTGTTCCTCAATCGGAATCAAAGCTTTCCAGCCGTTTTCCCCGCTCGATGAAACTGCCGATATCATCCAGGACATTTTTGTAAGCAGAGATCACAGATTTTAATTTATAGACGACAGGATCGTTTTTGCCCACCATCTTGGCGGCCTTCGATAATAGTTTCTCTCCATCCGCAACATGGTTCGATATATCCGATAGCAGTTCCTTTCTCTTTTCATGTTTCCGTCGCTCGCTCGTTACAATCGGAAAAAGCCTTCGTATCGAAAACTCCACCAAGGCATCCCTCGGGGCCTTATATTCACGTGAAATCGTGTCCAGATAGGACAATGACCTCCGGCTGATAACAAACGTTTTCCGTATACGCTCATGGTCGTCGAATATTGTGCTGCCGAGTTCATTGGCCATGCTTTTTAACACCTGGGCATCTTCCAAGAGGTGGTCAAAGACGGATTTTTGTTTGATACCCAACTGTGCGGATAGAATGCTGATCGCATTTATACAGGCTTCTGATAGCCGGAATGTCGCTCGAACCGATTGGTGTCCCCTGAGTTCCTTCGATGACGGATTTTGTATACGCATCCGCTGATCTGCCTGTTTTTCCTTGATTTTATTCATTAAATCACTCCTGAAAGGGTGCGAACGGTCTATCATTACTTTAAGATTTATAGATTAATTAATAATACATAATTTTATGATTTGTCAATATTGATAATAAATAATTTATTTTTATCATATATAAAAATTCCAATGGTACTCATACAGTTCAAATGGATCACCGTTTCTTAACACTGAAAACGAGGAGGTGTGAAAATGATTTACCGGAGATTTTTTGGATTTCCTACGGTCAGAGCCAAAAATCCTTTTGAAGAGTTGGATCGATTGCGACGGCACTTGGACCGGTGGTATGACAATGTGGGCACTCCCGCTCAACGTCTTCACGCCGGCGTATTTCCCCTGATCAACATTACCGAGGACAAAGACAGCTACTATGTCAGTGCAGAATTACCGGGTGTGAAAAGCGATGATCTGGACATCCAGGCGACCGCGGCCAACCTCGCCATTTCGGGAGAGCGCAAAATTGCGGCGGAAGCCGAGGGAGCCCGTTATCACCGAAGAGAGCGTGAGGCGGGGAAATTTTCCAGGTTGGTAGAGCTTCCCGATGAGATTGATCCCGACAAAGTGGAAGCTAAATTGCAAAACGGTATTCTCACCGTGATCGTCTCAAAGGCGGAAATCGCAAAACCCAGACAAATCGCCATCAGCTCTTAGCTGACACTATTGAAAGGGAGGGAAATCATCATGGCCGATGAACAAAGCAAAGATATCAAGGTTCGGGAAAAACAAGAGGTGACCGGCCCTGCCGAGCAAACTACGCCGGGATTGGTTTTCACACCGGCTGTCGATATCTTCGAAACCGAAAAGGAGATTACACTGCTGGCAGATATGCCAGGGGTCAAAGCAGACGACCTCAACATCGATCTTCGTGAGAATATCTTGACCCTTACGGGCGATGTGGCTCCCTCGGAAGAAACCAACGCAGAACCTTTGCTGGTTGAATACGAATACGGCAGGTATTACCGGCAATTCACGCTTTCCCAGGTCATCGATCAGGATAGGATTGATGCCCAGCTAAACGAGGGTGTCCTCCGACTGACACTTCCAAAGGTTGAAAAGGCCGCCCCCAGAAAAATTGCCGTAGCGACAGGATAATCGATTATGGAGCCGGATAATACGTTTCGTCATTGACGTTCATTACCCGGCTCCCTTCGACCCTGTTCAAAGCTGTGTCTAACGCACTGTTCGAAAGAGAGGATTCTTGATTGGGATAGTATAAGACCATGGCGACCATTCCTGTTCCATGGGGAGTTGATGATGGCGAAGAGCTATTTCGCGATATTAGGCATTTCACCAACAGCAACAGCGGATGAAATTCGAAGCGCATATCGCCGCCTTGCAAAAGAATTCCACCCGGACCACTATAGCGGCGGTTGCGAGAGATTTCAGGAAGTTCAGGAAGCGTATTCAGTTCTCGGAAATCGCCGGAAACGGGGAGAATACAAGCAGAACATACGCAAACCGCCGCAAAGAACATCCGTGGGACGACCCGCGTATCCCGAACCCGAACCCCTTATCCCCAATGATAAACCCGCCGATCTGGGAGAGATCTCACCTGTCCGGTCTTTTCAATCATTTACTCCCGGAGTCGATGAAATTTTTGACTGGCTGTTGAGCAATTTTTCGAATTTGTCGCCACCAAAATCCGGCGGGATCCAAAACCTGACACTTGAGGTGCCGCTCACTCCTGGGCAGGCACGTCTCGGCGGCAATGCCCGGATCATGGTACCCGCCCAAAATTGCCCCTAAGGTAAGGTTTATATTGCTATCTTCATTTAAAAGTGATTTTCTGAAAATCTAAACTGTCGGCAAAAGGTTCTGTCCAGAAGCCGTCGCCATCAGAGCGATTTTCGGTTTCACATCAATCTGATATTACACATATTATTAGGCTGCACCCACCTGGTTCTATCAATCTTCCTACTGAATCTCATACGGGTCTCAAAATCCTCTATTGTGTATCCGTCCCATTGAGTTCGGCTTTAAATGACGTGCTTTATGAAAGGCTGACGCCATGCCTACCGATCGGGACATCCGCAAACTGGCCGCAAGCATGCACGCGGGTGTCAAGGGTTACAGCTGTGTTTTGAGCGAAGATGAGCCGTTTACCATCCGGATGCGAAAAGAACCTCGAGAGCTGTTTTCCACTATCGGTGCGGTAGATGGAGGCCGAATCGTTAACGCGCCCGATGATTCCTCTCGGGCAGAGTTTTCGAGTGTCATATCCGCTCCCCGGTGCGCCAACGAGCCCCAAAAATATCCGAGTGTCAGAAATACCGAGCTGCCGGATCACCGGAGGATGGATTATCCCATTGGCGTCAGTGTCGGCGATGTCATTCAAGAGGAAGACCATATTTGTGATGACGGGGTCACCATTGCAGCTCGGGTAGAAAGCCTGTTGCGGTCGGGGAGATGGGTACCCACGTCTTCTCGGTACCGGCATTTGCAAACGAATGTTCGGGGAGTCGTCAAGGGAGGAGCTTGATAAATGTACAAACTTGGAAATCGACGAAAAAAGAAGACCGAGGGGGACAAGAGAGCGATACACGCGAGCCGCCGTAGTTTCCTCAAGAGAGGTACGGTAGCAGCCGCTGGTACGTTGCTGGCTTTTCCGCAAGTTTCAAGGGCGCAACCCATATCCCTAAAGGTTCAGACCTCCTGGGGTTCCAGTGACGTCTACCAGGACATGGCGCAACAGTATGTCGAGAGGGTCGAAGCCATGTCGGGTGGTCGTCTCAAAATTGTCCTTTTCGCCGGCGGTGCCGTCGTCAAGAGCTTCCAGCTACAAGAGGCCGTCCACAGGGGAGTGCTGGACGGCGCCCATACGGTGACCGCCTACTGGTATGGAAAGCACAAGGCTGCCTCGCTGTTCGGCACCGGGCCCGTCTTTGGCACCAACGCCTTGCAGACCCTGGCGTGGATCCACCGCGGTGGCGGCAAGGAGTTGTACCGTGAACTGGTGCAGGACATCCTCAAGCTGAACCTCGTCGGCTTCTTCACCTATCCATTTCCGACCCAGCCTTTAGGTTGGTTCAAGCAGGAGATCCGGAGCGCGGATCAGCTGAAAGGCCTCAAATATCGCACGGTCGGCTTAGCCGCCGACGTCATGCAGGGCATGGGGCTTGAGGTGCTGCAACTGCCGAGTAGTGGGGTCATCCCTGCTTTGAAAAGAGGTGTGGTCGACGCTTTCGAGTTTGCCAATCCAACTTCGGATCGTGAGCTTGGCGCCCAAAACGTGTCCAAACACTACATGATGGGCAGCTATCATCAAGCTGCTGAGTTTTTCGAAATCATTTTCAACAAGGATAAGTTCGAGTCCCTGCCGAAGGAGCATCAGGCCATCCTCGAATATGGCGCGGATGCGGCCAACATCGCCAACTACGCGATGGCGATGGATCGACACTCCAACGATCTGGAGCTACTCATCACCAAAGACGGCGTCAATGTCCATCGTACGCCACAGTCGGTGATGGACGAACAGCTCCAGTCCTGGGACAAGGTTCTAAATCAGCTGATGAAGGATCCCTTTTTCAAAAAGGTGGTCGACAGTCAGAAGGAGTGGTCGCGCCGCGTCGCATTTTACGACCTCATGAACAGGGCAGACTACAAGCGTGCCTACAGTCACTACTTCCCGGGTAAGATAAATTTCTAAACCGGGAAAGTTCGGATTTGCATCATGAAGATGTTCAAGAATTTTGGCGTCCGTGGCCGCCTACTTCTGTCCTTCATCGGCATCAGCGGATTCGCAGTGCTCGCGACCTTAGCAGCGATGTACAGCTTCCTGCTGGTGCAAACGATTATTGACAAGATTACCGAACAGCGGGTTCCGGCTGCCTTGGCGGCGCAGAAGCTCTCTTCGCGGGTGGAGAGAATCATTGCCGAAACACCCCCCCTGCTCGCAGCCAGTGCACCGGAAGAGCGTTCACAGGTCTGGGACAGCATATGCACCGAGATCAAATCAATCGATCAGCTGCTATTGATTTTTCGACCCCGCGGTGTTGCCGTGGAAACCCTGGCATCGCTGCAGAATGTTCTGGATTCGTTGCGCTCCAACTTGTTTTCCCTGAACACACTCCTGGGCGAGCGTATCGTTCTCGCCGAGCGCAAGGCGTTCCTGCTTGGTGAGATGCAAAATGCGCATGACGAAACGCACGCGGTGTTGGGTCCTTGGATTACGAGTGTGAAAAATAGTATTCAGCGTCTACGCACCACTCTCGATGATTCAAGAACGTCACCAACCGATCGATCAACGGCTGAGAAGGAGTTGATCGCGTCTCTGACCCTTTTCGCTTCGTTGCAGCAGATCTTTCAGAGTGTCACTGAAATTCACGCAAGTCTTGTGGGAACGGCGTCTGCCAGGGATCATGAGCACCTCCACGTGTTGAAGCTTCGGACTCAGTGGTCGTTGGCAGCCCTCGACACACTGGCAACGGTTGTTGGATCACAGCCCCGCCAGCTCATCGTTGCAGAACTCGAGCGCTTACGGCTATTCGCCGAGGGAGAAAACAACTTGCCCTGGCTAAGGGCACGGGAACTCACGCTCATCGCCAACGCCGAAAACGTGCAGCGCGAGAACTTGCGTTTATCACGAGATCTGACCGAACTGGTTGAATTGTTCGTCATAGATACCCAGCGGGACATTTCCCGGGCGACGTCGCAAGCCCGCGCCGTCCAGGCAAAAAGCAGCATTATCCTCGCCCTGATTGTGTCGCTGAGCCTGGCGAGTTCCGTCCTTATCGTCTGGCTATATGTGGGCCGAAACCTGATCGCACGTTTGACCGCACTGAGTAGCAGCATGTCGGCGATTGCCGGTGGTAATCTCAGAACGACACTGCCACCCACGGGAAGCGACGAAATTGGCCGAATGGCCGCAGCACTCGCAGTGTTTCGCGACACCGCTGCGGAGGTCGAGGAAAAAAACCTTCGTGAAATCGCCGAGGCGCGCCAACGCTTGGTCGATGCCGTCGAAAGCATTTCGGAAGGTTTTGTGCTGTACGACAAGGAAGACCGGCTGGTGCTTTCAAACAGCAGGTACCGGGAGCTTCTCCATCCAGGCTGGGAGACCGAATTCCCACCTGGCACGCGGTTCACCAAAATCATTCGGACAGCCGCTGAGTGCGGCTTGGTTATCGATGCGAAGGGACGGGTTGACGAGTGGGTCGCCCAGCGATTGGCCCAGCACCGCAACCCGACGGGTCCAATCGTTCAAAGACGGGCAAAAGGCCGCTGGATCCAGATCAGTGAGCGGAAAACTTCAGAAGGCGGCACCGTTGCAGTCTATACAGACATCAGCAAGCTCAAGCAACATGAGGCAGAGCTATCGGAACTCGTCAAGAAGCTTGAAGTGACCCGCGATATTGCGATGGCAGCCAACCGGCACAAATCTGAATTTCTCGCCAACATGAGCCACGAACTTCGTACCCCCTTAAATGCCATACTTGGCTACACGGAGCTTATTGTCGACAGGATATATGGTGACGTGCCAGAGAAGATTCAGGAAGTTCTTGAAAGAGTGGATGAAAATGGGCGTCACTTGCTCAGGTTGATAAATGATGTTCTTGACCTTTCCAAAATTGAAGCGGGTCACCTCGATCTTTCACCGAGCGAATTCTCTATTGGTGATTTAATTCACTCCGTAACGGCTTCCGTCGAGGCGCTTGCCGCGGCAAAGAATCTTCAGGTAACCGTCAACGTGCCGAAGGATTTGCGAAACGGGTTCGGCGATGAACAACGAATCGCTCAAGTGCTGTTAAATCTGTTGGGAAACGCCATAAAGTTTACGGAACACGGTAAAGTCGGCGTTGGAGTGACCGAAGCCGACGGAAAGTTTATTGTTTCTGTTTCCGATACCGGTATAGGGCTCTCAGATGAGGACCAGCTCAAAATCTTCGATGAATTTCATCAAGTCGACGGTTCCAGCACAAGAGAAAAGGGGGGGACCGGTTTGGGGCTTGCTATTGCCAAAAAGATTGTCGAAATGCACAGAGGTCATATCGAAGTTGAGTCCATTCTTGGAAAGGGATCGACATTCCGATTTTACTTACCAATTCGAATGGAAAGCCAAGAGGATCTATCATGAGCAAAAAGATTCTAGTGGTTGAAGATCAAGAGGACAATCGCCGCATCATGCATGATCTTCTTACTCACTCCGGATACGAGGTGATCCAAGCGACGGACGGCGTCGAAGGGGTAGCCGCAGCGGAATTTCATCGCCCTGACCTGATTTTAATGGATATTCAGTTGCCTGGTATTGACGGATATGAGGCGATACGACGTATCAAAGCCAACCCGGATCTGGCGACAATTCCCATCATTGCCGTAACATCATACGCATTGAGTGGAAATGATGTGAAAGCTTTCGAAGCGGGCTGCGCCGCCTATGTCGCCAAGCCCTTCAGGCCCCGCGACCTTTTGCTCAGGATGAAGCAAATCTTTTCTGAAGGTGAATCTTGAGGACACCGCCATCAATATTGATCGTGGAAGATAATCCGGCGAATCTGGATATTCTTGAGTCACGGTTGAAAGCCCAACATTACGATGTGCTTACAGCAACCGACGGTGAGGCTGGCCTGGCTATGGCGCGGGAGAAACAACCCGATTTAATCCTGCTTGATATCATGATGCCAAAAATGAACGGCCTTGAGGTCTGCCGCCGACTGAAAAAAGATTCCACAATCCCGTTCATACCCATCATCATGGTGACTGCCAAAGCGGATTCAAGAGATGTGGTTGCGGGTTTGGATGCCGGGGCCGACGAATACTTGACCAAACCCGTTGACCCCACCGCATTAGTTGCCCGAGTAAAGTCGATGCTACGCATAAAAGATCTAAATGACACGATACAAGAACAGGCAGCTCAGCTTGTAGAATGGAATCAGTTGCTTGAAAGACGGGTTCAAGACCAGCTACTGGAAATTGAGCGATTCGGAAGGCTGAGACGGTTCCTTTCTCCTCAGCTTGCACAGCTTGTCGTTTCCTCTGAGGATCAAAACCTTCTAGAAAGCCATCGACGTGAAATAACCGTGGTATTCTGTGATCTTCGCGGGTTCACGGCATTTTCCGAGATGGGAGAGCCTGAAGAAATTATGGAGGTGCTACGCGAGTATCACCATGAAATGGGAAGATTGATATTCCATTACGAAGGCACCTTGGAGCGTTTTACCGGTGACGGATTGATGGTTTTTTTTAATGATCCGCTGCCCTGTCCTGATCCGGCTGTAAGGGCGGTAAGGATGGCTGTAAAGATGCGTGACTGCATGATCGAGTTGAACGATAAATGGAAAAATCTGGGCCACCAGCTCGGGTTTGGGGTGGGGATTGCCCAAGGGTACGTGACATTAGGAAGGATTGGCTTTGAGGGGCGCTTTGATTATGCGGCGATTGGAACTGTAACGAATACAGCTTCCCGCTTATGTGATAACGCTGAATCGAACCAAATACTTATTACACAGAGAGTTTACAGCGCGGTGAAAACGATTGTAGAGGCGGATCCAATTGGTGAAATAAAATTGAAAGGAATGCATCGTTCCATGGTCGCCTACAATGTGGTTAGAATCAAGCGACCGGAGCACGTACCTGAGAAATGAAAGTTCAATTACCAGTGATCCCTAATTCAGGATATTGCTATGTGCACCCGGAGGTGGTGCTCTGAGGGTGAACATTAATTGGATTAACCCCCGCTACGCGATGGCTTTTCCCCAGCTAAAGGTTGCGGCTATCCCTCATTTTGATCTCATCGTAATAAATCCGAACAGATAGACAAAACGGGCCGAATCACCGGCCCGTCTTTTTGACCCCTTGTCAATCCGAGCCGATGGCAGAGGGCCACAGGTAGTAAAAGCCGGGCTGCATGTTGGCCAGTTGGCCAAACATACCTGTGTCCACCAGGGCGGATCCAGAACCCGCGGCCTAGGTGGTGACCGGGCGGCCGAATGCGGCCAGATCGGCAACGCCCGCTTCAAGCCGCTCTTCCGCCATTTCCCTGGTATAGCCGCAGTTGCCCATGATGATGCCGTTGTATTCGGCACGGAACTCAGCCAGTGTCATCGGCTCCCCTTGCTCGTGGAAACCGAAAGCAAGCCCATCCATGATATGCACATATCCAAGATCGAGTTTGTTAAGCTGCTTTATGGTGTAGAGAAAGGTTTCCCGAAAATCGGGGCTGCCCATATCGTTGAACACACCGTTGGGTGACAGTCGGATGCCCACCCGCTCTGCCGGCCAGACTTCCAGAACCGCTGCCAATACTTCTTTAAGGAAGCGATATTTATTCTCCAGGCTTCCGCCATAGGCGTCCGTTCTGAGATTTGTCTTGGAGTCGAGAAACTGATTGATGAGATAGCCGTTGGCGCTGTGGACTTCGACACCGCTGAAACCAGCGTCTTTGGCATTCGCCGCGGCGGTGCGGTAATCGCTCACCGTGGCCTTGATGTCATCAACGGTCAGGGGGCGCGGGGTCTCATACTCTTTTTTGCCCAGCGGCGTGTGAATCTGGTCGCCATTCAGTTTCACCGCGGAGGCGGAAACCGGTAATTCGCCATTGTGAAAATCGCTGTGGGACGCCCTGCCGCAATGCCATAACTGCAAAAAAATGGGGGTGCCGGTGGGCTCCAGTTTCCGGGTGACGATGCGCCAACCCTCCACCATCCCATCGGTGTAGATTCCCGGCGAGTCGATCCATCCGTTGCCTTGTGAAGAAACAACCGTGGCCTCAGTGATCAGGAGGCCCGCCGAAGCGCGTTGAAAATAGTATTCGGAAATTACCTTATTTGGAATACGCTCATTACCGGCCCGCCCTCTAGTCATTGGTGCCAAAACGATTCGGTTTTTGAGCTCTAAGTCTCCCATTTGCAGTGGTTGAAACAGTTTGGATGTTGTCATACTAACCTCCTGTGACGGTTCAGATAGATTAAACATAATTCAGCCTAAAACGATAATCAGCATTTGACCCTTATCTGTAGCTAAACCAAAATCTCATACGGTACGGATTCACTGAAGATTCAAATGAAGACAGCAGCCCATAACGTAAGGCTTTTTATAAGAGGTTAGAATGCACAAAGAAATGGTTCGAAAATTTTACAGTCTACTCTGGGACGCTCATGACAAAGCGTCGATTCCGTCCATCCTTCATAAGGATATATGGGTGCTCGGTGACTTGAAACGTCTGGAAGCGCAACTAGAGCACAACAGTATGCTAAGATAGTGCAGCCTGTCATAAACGTTTCATCGCCCTGACATTCCATCATCTTTGTTTGGACTTAAATCAGCAGGAGCATTACGGTGAGAGCAATAGACGACATGATTGAAGAGCCGGTCAGAGGCTCGATCGGAGATCTGAGAACGTTCCAGTCTCCTGGTCTGGAGACATTTCGACGCTTCATCCGGGAGGATTTGCCCGGGCCTCCCATTTCAAGGCTTTTGGGAATGCGACCGACCGAAGCCGGCCTTGGCAAGGCCACTTTCGCCATGCCGATTTCCCCTTGCGAAGTGGACAATGCCGAGGGAAAGCGGGTCGCCATGGCGACCTCATCGGCCCTGGTCGTCGAGGGGGGTGTGTGCAAACTCAAGAAAGGACGTCTCCCGGAGGAAATCCTGGCCGAAGCCGAGGAAAGCGAACATCGCTCGCGTCATGGTAGCGTTTGCTGACGCGGACACTCACGGATTCTGATTACACAGAGAGTTTTTGAATATCGGTACCCGCCGGGAATTGAAATATTTTGAGGTCGAACTCGCTTGCGATAGCCAGCAGGTGGTCGAAGATGTCTGACTGCACGCCCTCGTAATAGACCCACCGTTTATCTTTGCAGAAAGCGTAGATTTCCAGGGGCAGACCGTGCTCGGTGGGGGCCAGTTGCCGTACCATAAGGGTCAACGCCTGGTTGATATCGGGATGGTTCTTCAAATAAGCGAGCGCATAGGCGCGGAAGGTACCGATGTTGGTGAGCTGTCGGATGTTGGCGGCATCCTCCGCATCATCCCCCAGTTCGGCGTTGTGCGCTTCGATTTCTCGATTTTTTCTTTCCACGTAATCGGCGATGCAGCGAATATGAGCAAATCGTTCCAGCATCTGCGGCGTGCAGAACTTGATGGAATTCATGTCGATGTAGATTGCCCGTTTGATACGCCTGCCCATGGATTCCTGCATCCCGCGCCAGTTTTTAAAGGAGTCGCTCATCAGGGCGTAGGTGGGGATGGTGGTGATGGTATGGTCCCAGTTGCGCACCTTGACGGTTGTCAGAGAGATGTCGACCACGTCGCCGTCCGCGCCGTACTTGGACATCTCTATCCAATCGCCGTTTCTGAGCATGCGATTGGAGGATAGCTGAACACCGGCTGCGAACCCGAGAATGGAATCTTTGAAAACGAGCATGAGCACTGCCGATATAGCTCCCAGGCCACTTAGCAGGATAATCGGCGATCGGTCGAGGATGACGGCAATGGCCATGATCACGCCGGTAAAGTACACGATGATCTTGAGGACCTGTGCGAAGCTCCGCATCGGCATGGCCTGGGACACCCGCATCCCCCGGTAAATGTTGTACAGCGCGTCGATCAGAGCGTCGGCGACCATGATGGCCACGATGACAAAATACACATTGAGGGCTCCTGTCACCACGGCGATGGCCTGGTCGTATCCGCCGAATATGGCCGGTACAAACAGATAGATGATCAGTGCCGGGACGATCAGGGTCATGCGCATGAAGAGCCGGCTTTCCACGAGTTTGTTATCCCAGGTAAACCGAGTGCTTCGGATCACTCGGTGGACCGCCATGCGGACCACACGGCGGCTGATCAGGAGCGCGATGACACTGATCATAAGAACCGCAACCGCCAGGATGATTTTGGCCAGCAGGCTGCTGATTTCCGCTCCAAGATTCAGGGCCAAAAGCCAGGATTCGATCATTTCAGGCAAGTTCATGTCGGGTTTCTTTCCCCTCTTGATGTTGGCAGTCCCGGTCTGTATACGTCCAGGTTAACCTGTCGAAAAGAATGTGTAGCGGCAAGCGGGCGCAATTGAAATCGGGGCTGGCGCCTATCCGGCCCCGATTTGCTTCTAAATGGTATGTGGAAGAAGGTTTGACACCCATGGGCCTTCCGCCTTCTAATGGGCCAAAGCCTGGCAGACGAGTCTGACCTGCTCATCGGATGAAAGCTGGACGGGGACCACGACCGCGGCGTCCGGCGGCTCCAGTTCCGCAATCTGGCTATCCAGCAACTCCGGAGGCATGAAGTGTTGCTTCCGTGCCTGTACCCGTTCCCGTACCACCGCCGGGGCACCGGAAAGAAAGACGAAGCGCAGGTCGGACACATCTCGGCCAAGGATCTCCCGATACTCGGCCTTGAGGGCCGAACACGTCAACACGACGCTCTGGCCCTGATCGGAATAGCGAGCCACGATATCATGGAGCCGCTCCAGCCAGGGACGGCGGTCCTCGTCGGTCAATGGTCGGCCCGAGCGCATCTTCTCCACGCTGCGATTCGAATGATGCTCGTCCCCCTCGATGAAATCCCAACCGAGATGACCGGCCAGTGCACGACCCAGTGTGCTCTTGCCCGAACCCGAGACACCCATAACGACGAGGATCAAAACCGAGGCTCCTCGTTAAACGGAACCGTATCGAACACGGAGATGGCCAACGCAAACGACATAAAGCCTCTCATTCCACTCAATTTCAATTCACAGCACGGTGCCTTGGCCTGCTCCAGTCGCTGCATCTGGGCGACGGTGATGGCGATCACGTTGACGACATTTTCCATTTCGGTATTGCGCTGCAGCACGTTGAACGGTTTGCTGATACCCATCAGCAGCGGCCCCACGGCCTTGGCCCCCCCCAGTCGTTCCAGCAGCTTGTAAGCCATGTTGCCGGATGACAGCTCGGGGAAAATCAGGACATTGGCCGCTTCCCCCGGGCGGTTGAACGGAAAATGTTCTGCCAGTGTCTCGGCCACAACGGCCGTGTCGGCCTGCATTTCGCCATCGATCAAACTGTCCGGTCGACACCGGCGGACAATCTCCACCGCCTGTGCCACTCTCCGGGTATTGGCATCGCGAACGCTGCCGAAATTCGAATAGGAAAGCATGGCCACCCGCGGTTCCATATTGAAAAACTCCGCCATCTATGCTGCCAAGATAGCAATTTCCGCCAGGGTCTCTGCATCCGGATGAATATTGACGGTGGTATCGGCTAACAGATAGGAGCGATTTTTAATTATCATCAAATACAATCCGGACACTTTGGAGACACCCGGCCGTCTGGCGATGACCTGAAGTACCGGGCGGATGGCGTTCGGATAGCTCTGGTCGATGCCGTGCACCTGACCGTCGACCATACGTTCATGGACCATCATGGCGCCAAATACATACGGGTTGCGCAGCTGTCGGCGGGTCTCCGTCATGGTCCACCCTTTGCGGCTGCGCATTTTGGACAATTTCTCGGAAAAAGCCTCGAAGTAACCATTGTCTGCCGGATCGATGATCTCAAATCCATCTACAGGTATTTGAAGCGTTTCGGTCAGTTCGCCGATGCGCGGATATCCTCCAGATTGATACCGCCAAAGGTCGGCTCCAGTAATTTCACCGTATGGATGAACTCGTCCGGGTCGGTGGTGTTGACCTCGATGTCGAACACTTCAATATTGGCGAAACGTTTGAAAAGGACGGCTTTTCCCTCCATGACCGGTTTTGCGGCCAGGGGGCCAATGTCACCGAGGCCCAGAACCGCGGTCCCGTTGGTGATGACGGCGATGAGATTTCCACGGGCGGTGTAATCGAACGCGCGTTCGGGTTCCTTCTCAATGTCCAGACAGGGCACGGCCACACCGGGCGTATAGGCCAGGCTGAGATCGGTCTGGGTGAGACAGGGTTTGGTGGGAACCACTTCGATTTTTCCCGGTCGGGGTTCACGATGATACTGTCGTGCGGCTTCGTCGTTGCGCATTTGGATCTCCTGATTCGGATCTGTAGAAAAGATTATAGTGACAGGGCTCGTTGTTGACCAACTGCACAAACTAGCACGAATCCATGTCCGAGTGAAATGATTTCACAATCGTGAGCGAGGCATCCGGTACGTATACCAATCACTTCGTTATCGGATGTGAAACTGAGCTGACGAAGCGGCTTGATTTCGATGTATCCTTTGTTTGGGATAGAATCCAAAATCCGCAAGCCAAATCCGATGGCACGGTGCCAAAACCCGACGATATTTATCTCATATTCGCCGTGGGGTTTGATTTCTAAATTTCTTAATCGGACTCAAAGCTTTCCAATAATTTTCCCTTGTCTGAAAAAGGGGTCAAACCTTGATTCAGCGTCTGTATCAATCCGACCCGATGGCCGACGGCCACAGGTAGTAAAAGCCGGGCTGCATGTTGGCGAGCTGACCGAACATGCCCGTGTCCACGAGGGGGGATCCCGCCCCGGCGGCCTGGGTGGTGACCGGATTGTAGATGTTGTCGTTGGCATATTCGGTACGCCGGTAGACGATGACCCGGGCATCTTCGGTGAGCCCGGCCATCTTCTTCGCGGTAGCGATGGCATCGCTCAGGTAGCCGATCTTGTCAACCATCCCCAGTTTCAGGGCATCCGCTGCGATGAAGATCCGGGCGGTTGCCATCTCGTCCATGGCCGGGACGCTCATGGACCTGTGTTTCCTGACTTTCCGGACGAAATCTTCACCCAGTGTATCCGTCAGGCCCTGGAGAATGCGCTCCTCTTCTTCGGTGGCGGCCCGAAAGGGAGACCCCATGTCCTTGTTCTTCCCGGACTTGTTGACCTCCACGGCCACACCGATTTTATCCAGGAGACCGACCAGCTTCGGACGGATAAACACCACTCCCACGGAGCCGGTGATGCTGGTCGGATGGGCAAAAATGACATCCCCGGAAAGGGCGATATAGTACCCCCCGGAAGCGGCCACGTTCATCATGGCCGCCACCACCTTGACCCCGGTGCGCTGTTTGTAGGCCATGATTTCGTGATAAAGAAGATCGGTCGCCGTGGCGGTGCCTCCCGGCGAATTGATGGTCAGAAGCACCGAACGGACATCTTCATCGTCTTCCGCCATCTTCAACTGGGAGACGACCTCCTGGACCATGGACGGGTCCGTCCGCAGAAATCCCCGTTTCGGCATATCGCTGATGATTCCCTGCACCGGAATGACCAGCACTTTCCCGGCCTTCTTACCGGAAAGGGTAAACTCTTCCAGGGGATCGCTGCCATCCGGGAACAGTTTGATTTCGGGTGCGGCGCATCCCACTAAACCCGCGGTAACGAACAATGAGACCCACAATACATACCTGTTCATATCTTTTCCTTTTCTAAAGCGCTGCTGCAAGGCGCGCGCCCTGATCGATGGCCCGCTGGGCGTCGAGTTCGGCCGCCACGTCCGCGCCCCCGATCAGGTGCACCGGCACTCTTTGCTCCACCAGTTTCGCGTGAAGCTCCCGGAGCGGTTCCTGACCGGTGCAGAGGATGACATGGTCCACATCGAGAACCTTGTCTTCTCCTTTTATCGCGATGTGCAAACCATCATCGTCGATGCGTCTGTAGGTCACCCCGTTGATCATGGAGACCTGACGCTTTTTCAAATTCATCCGGTGGATCCAGCCGGTCGTTTTTCCCAGGTCCTTTCCGATTTTACTTTTTTTCCTTTGGAGGAGATACACTTCCCGGGCGGCGGGGTGGATTTGGGGGCCTTCATCTGATAAGCCGCCGGGGGACCGGTACGCCTTATCGATTCCCCATTCCTTTAGAAATGCATCCCTGTCCAGGCTGGTTTGAGGTCCTGCGTGAGTGAGAAAATCGGCCACATCAAACCCGATGCCCCCGGCACCGACGACGGCGACGCGCTTTCCCACCGGAACTTTGTCGGCCAGGACTTGTATGTAGGTCAGCACTTTAGGGTGCCCGAGGCCGTCGATGTCCGGTATCCGCGGGAGAACACCGGTGGCAAGAACGATCAGGTCAAACGCTTCCTGCCTCAATCCTTCGGCGGTGGCTTCTGTCCCCAACTTCAGGGTGACGCCGGTTTTTTCGAGCTGCCGGGTGTAATATCGCAAGGTCTCCTGAAATTCTTCTTTGCCGGGCACTTCAACGGCCATGTTGAGCTGTCCGCCGATGACGTCTTTTTTTTCATACAGTGCGACTTCGTGACCCCGTTCGGCGGCCACGGTGGCAAAAGAGAGACCCGCCGGACCCGCCCCCACAACAGCGATCTTTTTCTTCGCGTCCGTTGGCCGATATACAAGCTCGGTTTCACGGCAGGCACGAGGATTGACCAGGCACGTGGCAATCTTGCCCTGGAAGATATGATCCAGACAAGCCTGATTGCACGCTATGCAGGTGTTGATGTCTTCGGCCCTTTGCTGCTCGGCTTTACAGATGAACTCCGGGTCGGCAAGAAATGGGCGGGCCATGGACACGATATCGGCATCGCCTCCGGCAAGAACCGCTTCGGCCATTTCCGGGGTGTTGATCCGGTTGCTGGTGACCAGTGGAATGTCGACAACACCTTTCAGCCGGGACGTTACCCAGGTGAATGCCCCACGGGGAACCATGGCGGCGATGGTCGGTATCCGGGCTTCATGCCACCCGATCCCGGTGTTGATGATCGTGGCACCGGCGGCTGCTACGGCCGTCGCCAGTTTCAAGATCTGCTCCCAGGTGCTGCCACCGCGAACCAGGTCCAACATCGACAGGCGGTAAATAATAATGAAATCCGTTCCCACGGCGCTTCGAACCCGTCTGAGAATTTCCAGGGGAAAGCGGATTCGGTTTTCAAATGTTCCGCCCCATCGGTCCTCCCGGAGGTTTGTCTCCGGGGCAATGAACTGGTTGATCAGATACCCTTCCGATCCCATGATCTCCACGCCGTCATAACCGGCCTCCCGGGCCAGGGCCGCGCATTGCGCAAAATCGTCGATCTGCTGTTCGATGCCGCTTTTCGTCAGGGCCTTGGGTTTGAACAGGTTAATCGGTGCCCGTAGCGGAGAGGGGGCCACAATTTCAGGTTGATAGCCGTACCGACCCGTGTGGAGGATCTGCATGACAATCTTGCCGCCGGCGTCATGGACTGCCCCGGTCACGATCCGATGATTGTCGACCGCCTCTTCTGAGTTGAGCACAATAGCGCCGGCAGCCACTGTACCGGAAGTGTTCGGGGCCACACCACCGGTGACCATCAGCGCGACACCGCCTCTGGCCCGTTCGGCAAAATAGGCCGCCATTTTCACAAATCCATCCGGCGATTCTTCGAGACCGGTGTGCATGGAGCCCATCAACGCCCGATTCTTCAACGTCGTAAATCCCAGATCGAGCGGCGACAGCAGATTGGGGTACAAAGGGTGAGACATAATTTCCCTCCGGGAATGGGTATTGGGTATTAGGTACTGGGTATTGGGTATTAGGTACTGGGTACTGGGTATTGGTAATGTCGTTAGCAGCGAGTACCTAATACCGAATACCCAATACCGGATTCCTGTATGTGAATCTCCTGCGTCGGAATGATAAAAGGTTGTGCAAAGCACTCCACCATTACTCAATTGATCCGTGCACCATGTTCAGGGAAACATTTTGCCCGGGTTCATGAGTCCCTTCGGATCGATAAGGTTTTTGATGTCCCGCATGAGATCACAGCCGGTCCCGTGTTCGAGGGCCATGAACTTCCGTTTTCCGATTCCGATGCCGTGTTCCCCGGTGCATGTCCCGCCGATTTCCACGGCCCGCTGGACGACGGCATGGTTGATCGACTCAAGCTTTTCCCATTCCTTCGAATCTTCCGGTGCTCCGACCAATACAACATGCAGGTTTCCATCCCCGGCATGACCAAAGACGTAGCCAATCGCCCGATGTTCGTCAACGAGCTGCTGTGCGTAGACCACCATCTCCGGATAACTGGAGATGGGAACCGCTGCATCGACGATCAATGTTTCCTTCCCCGGATGCGCCCGATGGATCGTTTCCCAGGCCTCGTGGCGGGCGCGCCAAAGCTCCTGCCGCTCCTTTTCACGAACCCCAAACCGGAAGTCGATGGCACCGGCGTCTTCGCAGAGCTCCCGGGCAAGGGACCGGGCTTCATCCAGAGTGGCTTCGCTGATACCGTGAAATTCGCAAAACAGGGAGGGGATTTCTTCCAGACCCAACTGTTTCTCAGTGTTCATCAAACGAATCAAGGGCGGCGGCAGCAGCTCGAGGGCGGCCGGCTCCAGGGCGGACCCGATCATCAGCGCCACGGCCCGGGATGCCGATTCCAGATCGTTGAACGTGATTGTCGCCGCCAGGTGGTGAGCGGGAAGGCCGGCCAACCGGAGCGTGGCTTCGGTCACAACGCCCAGGGTGCCCTCGGACCCCACGAATAATCGGGTCAGGTCGTAACCGGATGATGATTTCGGTGCCTTTGTTCCGGTGTGGATCACTTGCCCGTTCGGGAGCACGACGGTCAGCCGCATGACATAGTCGCGGGTGGATCCGTATTTGACGGTCTGGACCCCGGAGGCATTGTTGGCAATCATGCCGCCGATGGTGGCGTCGGCCCCGGGATCCGGCGGGAAAAACAGACCGAATTGGCCGGTTTCATGATTCAGGGTCTTTCGCAGCACCCCGGGTTGGACGTCGGCTTGCAGATCTTCGGGACGGACCCCGATGATACGATCCATGCGGCTGCAGTCCATGACCAGCCCCCCCTGGGTGGGGACCGGATTTCCTTCGGTGCTGGTGCCGGCACCCCATGGGGTTACGGGGATGCCCAGTGTGTTGGTATATTGGAGTATTTCGGACACTTCCTCCGTGGATACCGGCCATACGATTCCCGCCGGCAGGGTCCCGCGGTGGGGCGAAATATCGTGGACGTGCAGCTCTCGACTCGAGCGGCCGGTTGAAAACCGATCCGAACCGACCAGGCTGGAAAGGGTCTGGATGTGTTCTGTCGTGAAAGATTCCATGGGCTGATCTCCCGGCAAAAGAAGGTTTCAGGTGGAGAACCCTTTTTTAACTCCGGCAATGAGCGCTGTCAATCATCCCGTATAGCGCATAAACAATCTTCAAAATAAGAAAAGGGCCCGAACGATTCGGGCCCTTTTAATGACATTCACGATTGGTTTCCAGGTGTTAGAACAGACCGGTCACCTTGCCGGTTTCCGGGTCCACATCCACCCTGCGGAATGCCGGGTTGGAGCCGGTACCCGGCATCAGGCTGATGGTGCCGGCGCAGGGGCAGAGGAACTTGGCGCCGGAATAGATCAGCACGTCGCGAACCGGAAGCCTCCATCCCTTGGGCACCCCTTTGATGGTTCTATCATGGCTGAGGCTCTCATGGGTCTTGACCATCATGGTGGCAAAGTCGCCGTACTTGGGATCGTTTTCCAGCATCTTGGCTTTGGCGTTGGCTTCGGGAGACCAATCCACGCCGTCGGCGCCGTAAACTTCCTTGGCGATGAGTTCGACGCGATCGCGCAGCTTCATTTCCAGCGGATACAGGAATTTGAAATCGTTTTCCTCGTTGCATGCGTCGATGACGGCATCGGCGAATTCGAGGGCGCCTTCGCCGCCCAGTTCCCAGTGCTTGGACTCGGCGCAACGGGCGCCGGCAGCCTCCGCGGCCTTGCGTATGACGGCACACTCGGCGTCGGTGTCGGTGTAAAAGCGGTTGATGCAGACCACCGGGTTGATGCCGGCCTTGCGGATGGTGTTGATGTGATGCACCATGTTCGCGCAGCCCTTTTCCACCCACTCCAGGTTCTCCTGGGTGTACTCGTCTGGCAGGGCTTTACCGGTCACGACCGTGGGGCCGCCGCCGTGCATCTTCAGGGCGCGGATGGTGGTGGTCAGAACCGAGACGTGCGGCTTGAGGCCGGAGAAGCGAGACTTGACGTTCCAGAACTTCTCGAAGCCGATGTCGGCGCCGAATCCGGACTCGGTGACATGGTAGTCGAACAGTTTGAGACCGACGCGGTCGGCGATGATGGAGCTCTGGCCCACGGCGATGTTGGCAAAGGGACCGGCGTGCACCAGGCAGGGGTTGTACTCGGCGGTACACATCATGGTCGGGTTGATGGTTTGGCGCATAAAGGCGGTCATGGCGTTGCCGACTTCCAGGTCGCCGGTGGTGACCGGCTTGCCGCTCTTATCAAAGGCCACCGTGATGTTGTTCAGGCGCTCTTTGAGGTCGGCCAGGTCGCGGATCACCGACAGGATCGCCATACACTCGGAACCGACCGCGATGCCAAACCTGGACTGCATGGTGAAGCCGTCCATACGGCCGCCGAGGCCGATGACGATGTTCCGGAGGGCCTGGGCGCAGAAGTCGATGATCCAGCCCATTTCCACCCGGGTCGGGTCGATCTCGAGCCGAGGCATGCCGGTGAGCCGGGCCAGCTGTTCGTCATTGTAGTTGCGCTCGTGCTGCATGCGCGCCGTCAGTGCCACCATGGCCAGGTTGTGGGCGTTCATGATGTCGTTGATGTCACCGGTCAGGCCCAGGGAGAATTCGGTCATGGGGATCAACAGGGAGTTTCCGCCGCCGGCCGCAGTCCCCTTGACGTTCATGGTGGGACCACCGGAGGGCTGCCGCAGGGCGCCGCCCACGTTCACGCCGCGCTTGCCGAGGCCTTCCATCAAACCACATGAAGTGGTGCTCTTGCCCTCACCCAGGGGGGTGGGGGTAATGGCGGTTACCTCGATGTACTTTCCATCGGGTTTGTCTTTCAGGCGATCGATGATCTTGAGAAAATCGAGCTTGCCCAGCCGGCCCATGGGCAGCATCTCGTCTTTTTCCAGACCCAGTTTCTCGCGCCATTCGTCCGGCGTCGGCATGTTTTTTTCGGCTTCTTCTGAAATCTGCCAGTCAGCCATGTTTACTGCATCATAAGCCATCAGTCCATTCCTCCTCTACGTTAAGGTTATCAGGATCTCCTTCCCATTTGGCTTGTCCGCCAAAAATCCATTCTGTTATTATGCAACACTTTGATAACAATGGAAAAATTTCCATATCACACGCTTTCTGATTTAGCAAGTGCAAATAAAATCGTGCAACGATTTTATGAAACGCGACCATGTCGCTCATAGAGCCGTTGGCCCGTTTGCCGGCTTGCCGGTTATCCTGAGATACAAGATCCAAGACCCAGGATTCAGGGGGAAGCAATAAACATCCCGAAGCCGGTTTCATGCGTCCTGCTTCCGGCATCTTGCATCCTGGATCCTGTATCTTCGAGCCTAGTATCCAGAATCCATTATCCGGCCCGCCAGAGGTTTACCCGCCTCCGGCAGACGGGCAATTATCCAGAATCAAGCATCCAGAAACCAGTACCCAGAATTCAGTTCTGTATCTGGTGCAGCCTGTAATAAAATCCCTGGTCGGCCATCAGTTCCGGGTGACTCCCGGATTCGATGATCCGGCCTCTGTTCAGAACAAGAATCCGGTCGGCGGATGTGGCCGTGGAGAGGCGGTGGGCAATGATTATGGCGGTGCGCCCTTTCATCAGGTTGAACAGGGCCTCCTGAATGCGCTGTTCGGTTTCGGAGTCGATGTAGGACGTGGCCTCATCGAGAATAATGAGATCCGGGTCTCTGGCAAACGCCCTGGCGATGGAAAGAAGCTGTCGCTCGCCGCTCGATAGAGATGAGCCGCCTTCGGATAAGGTTGTGTCGAGTTTCTCCGGCAGACGTTCGATCATGTCGGCGCAGTTGGAAGCCTCAAGGATGGCGCTCATCTGTGCGTCTGTTAGATCCGAGCGCCCCAGGGCAATATTCTCCCTGACACTGGCGGAAAACAGAAATGGGTCCTGCGTTACGATGGCGATTCGGGAGCGAAGGCCGGCAATTTTCACACTGCGGATGTCCTGACCGTTAATCCGTACGCTTCCGTCGTCCGGATCGTAGAACCGCATTAGCAGGTTGATCAGGGTGGTTTTCCCGGAGCCGGTAGGGCCGACGATGGCCAGACTCTGTCCGGCCTGCAGGTCGAAGGAGACATCCTGGAGCACGGGTTCGTCTTCCAGGTAAGCAAAATCGACCGAGGCCATTCCCACGGATTGAATCTTTTCTACCGGCCTGCCGTCGGGGGATTCCAAAATCCGTTCGTCGGAATCGAGGATCAGAAAAATTCTTTCCGCCGATGCCATGGCATTTTGCATGACATTGTATTTTTCGGCAATGTCGCGTATGGGGCGGAAGAACATACGCATATAGGATATAAAGGCCACCAACGCCCCCAGTGTGATGCTTCCCGTCAAAACACCTCCGCCCCCGTAAAAAATGAGAAGGGCAACGGTCACCGCACCCAGCAGCTCAATGATCGGCATAAACACGGCAAATACGTGGATCTGACGCATGCCCGCCAGGTAGTTCGCATGGTTGAAGTTATAGAATCGGCGCGAGTTTGCCTTCTCCTGACCAAACAGTTGGATGACAGACATCCCGCCGATGGTTTCCGAAAAGTGCGTATTGATTTCGGCAATCCGGATCCGAAGCTCCCGAAACGCTTCCCTGGCCAGGTTGGCGAATTTAAAGGAGGCCACCACGATCAAGGAGAGTACCGAAAACGATATGAGCGCCAGTTTTACGTCGATCCCCAGAAGAACTACGGCGATTCCCACCAGGAGGAACAGGTCCTTGAAGACGAAAGCGATAACGGAGGTAAACAACTCATGCATGTTCTGCACATCATTGGTCACCCGGGTCACCAGTCGGCCGACGGGATTGCGGGTGAAAAAGGATATGGAGAGCCTCTGGATATGGCGAAAAAGCCGCATGCGAAGATCGTGCATAATCAGCTGGCCGGCATATTCCATGATCATCGCCTGGAAGAAATTCAGCACCAGACTGCACGCCACCAGGGCCAGCAGCATGGCGGCGGCCATCTTCAATCCTGACCGGTCCTGCCTTCGAAGCTGCTTCAGATCCTCTTTGGAGAGGCGGCTCAATCGATCGAAGGGAATATAGACCGTTTCCCCCTGAGTGATAAACAGATCCGGATGCCGTTCCACGATTGCCTGGCTTTCGGGATCCTCCATATCTACCGGATAGAGACGGACGGCTCTTTCCGCGCTTCCTGCAGGACTGTTTTGAGCCGGCATCGAATCGGACTGTTCCGGCACGATGTAGCGGTCAATGGCGATCTTCGTAATAAAGGGCAGGGCCAGGTCCAGGAGGGTGATCAGCACAATGAGGCAAATCGTTCCGAAAAACAACAGTCGGTACGGTCGAATCAACGGGTAGAGCCGTGACAGCAACCTGACATCATACGGCTTGCCCAGCTTTTTCTCCTCGAAATATCCGTAATCCATTCGCATGATGCTAATCCGTCAACCGTGCCCTGAAGTGTTCCAGGGTACCAAAAGACGATCTATCCCTGAACTGGTGCCGGTTTCGGGGGTTCCAGGGGAACCGTCTGGGGACAGGTTTCTTCCTCAAGCTGCTGGAGACGAAACGTCCGTGTGTAAAAGTTGTCAAAGGCCGTCAGTTCTTCATGGGATCCTTTAGCCGCAATTTGCCCTTGATCCATAACGACAATCGTGTCGGCAAAACGGACTGCCGATATCCTGTGGGACACGATAATAATCGTCCGGGAACCGACCATGTCCTGGATGGCGTTCATGATAGCCGTGCCGGTGGCGACATCAACCTGGCTGATCGGGTCATCGAGTATGAGTATGGGGGCAGTCCGTATCAGGGCGCGTGCCAGCGCCACCCGCTGTTTTTGGCCGCCTGAAAGGATGACCCCCTTTTCTCCCACGATGGTATCCCATTGATTCGGAAAGTGCTCCACGGTGCGCCGCAGAGCGGCTTTCTCGGCCGCTGAGACGATATCACTGCCGGATACCGGGCCTCCGGCAAGGATATTGTCCTCGATGGTTCCGGAGAACAGAAACGGTTCCTGGGGGACGTAGGCGATCTGGGATCTCAGGTCGGACAGGCGGATGCTTCGAATGTCCGTTCCGTCCAGGAGGACCATCCCGGTTCCGACATCATAGAGCCGGGGGATCAGACGGAGCAGGGTCGTCTTACCGCTGCCGGGAGGACCCACGACACCGAGGGTGCTGCCGGCATTCAGTGTGAGCGAGATATTTTTCAGCGCCGGCCGATGGGTGCCCGGGTAGTTAAACGAAACGTTTTTAAATTCGATATGCCCGTCAATTTCCGACAAGGGTTTGCCGTCCGGAGCATCCAGGACATCTGGGGTGGTCTGAAGTATCCGGTCGATGCGCTCCAGGGACGCCTTTCCCCGCTGAATCAGGTTCGTCACCCAACCCATGGCCATCATCGGCCATGTGAGAAGGCCGATGTAGCTGATGAACGCAACAAAGTCCCCCGGTGTGATGGTCTGGTCAATGGTCAGGCGCCCTCCGAGATAGAGCACAATCACCATGCCGAGGTTGGAAAAAAACAGCATCATTGGAAAGAAAAAGCCGGTGACCCGCACCAGTTTGATATTTTCGGCAACGTATTCCCGGGAAATGGAAGAAATTTCATTGCTCGATGCCTGTTCAGCGGTGTAGGCCTTGACAATGCGGATGCCGGCAAATCGCTCCCGTACCGCTTCGGTCATGTCGGCGAAGGTGCCCTGCACCGCCCGGTAGGAATGGTGCATCCGGCGGCTGAAGAGGCGGGTTCCGACGATGATAAACGGCGCCGGTATCAGCACAAACATTGTCAGGGTGATGTTGATGTACGCCATAAACGCGATGGCCGAAATTCCCAGTACGATGCTGTCTGTCAGTGCCACCATCCCCATGCCGACAGCCATGCGGACATGCTGGATGTCGTTGGTGGCGTGCGCCATCAGGTCTCCGGACGTGGTCCGGTCGAAATAGGCCGATGAGAGCGTCTGGATGTGGTCGAACAGCCGAAGTCTCAGCCCCTCTTCGATAATCCGGGAAGTGCCGATCAGGCACCGCCGCCAGATGTAGCGAAACATGCCGATAAAGGCGGCAATGATGACGATATAACCGGCATACGTCAGAAGCCCGGTGCTCCCGATCGCGTACCCGGTGAGCCCGTCCACCGTCCACTTGATTACCCGGGGGATCAGCAGCTGGAGGAAATCGACAACGATCAGGCACAGGATGCCGGCAGCGATTTGCCATCGGTGCTTTTTGAAAAAGGGCGTTATGAGATGTATCGAGGCGCTACGGGTCACCAACTTCTCCGGTCGTTCAGGGTCTTTCTCCGATGCACACGGCTCCGAAGGGCTCGTCGACGGAGGCGGCCTGTCGTGCCTGTTACCAAACGGAGACGTTCGTGCAATACTCGGGTCGACGCTTTACAATATAGGCGGTCTCCGGGAATGGTCAAATCGGGCCGGTCTCCAAATTGACTTTGACCATGCCCATTGTTATCCTCTGTCACTATGAAATCCGGCAGTGTGGTAGCGTATATTGATCGTCAGCGAATTGTCTACGCAGTTGTTCTGGAAGTAAAAAACAGCCGACTTCGGCTCCTGACCGAGGGTAATCGGGAGGTCAACCTCGCAGCCGGGCGCGTTCTTCACGCCGGCCAAAACGGTCTCGATGTATCGGTTGGCAGAGCCGGTCTCGTCGAGTCCCTCAAAGCCAAGCAACGGCAGCGACAGGCTCTTGCAGAGGAGGTCCGGGTCAGGGAACTCTGGGAAGTACTCAATTCGGAGCCGGGGTGGATCGACCTTGAGACCATGACCGGGTTATGTTTCAATGGGCCTCACAGCGATGATCATCAAGCCGCAGTTCTGCATGCACTCTTTGAAAACCGAAACTATTTCAAATTCGGCCAGGATCGATTTTTCCCCTACACAGAAGCACAGGTCGAACAGATCGCGGCCCAGGCTCGAGAAAATTCCCGGCGGCAGAAGCTGGTGGAAGACGGCGGAGACTGGCTCAACGCCGTGTTGAATGCGCCCAACCCGACCGTTCCGACCGACAAGCTGGATCTGGTGAGGATACTCGATAACCTTTACCTCGACGGTAAAGAGAGCACTGACTACGCACTCGGCAATGCCATCCTGTCCCGCGCCGGTCTTAAGGATCCGGACATCATTTTTCGGGCCCTCGTCAAGCTCGGTATTTACGACGAGAACGAGAACATTGACCTTCGCCGTTTCAAGATCGCGTCAAAGTTTCCGGAAACGGTCTCGAAACGGGCGCAGGCGTTGATGGCCTCCGGCGTGTCGCTGGACGGAGACCCCCGCAAAGACCTCACCCATCTACCGATTCTGACCATCGACGGTCAGGCGACGCTTGATTTTGATGATGCCCTGAGCATCGAAAAGATTCGAGACAGCTACCGGCTCGGTATTCACATTGCCGATGTGGGACAGGCAATCCCCAAAGGCGATCTGATTGACCAGGAGGCACGGCGTCGCGGCAGTTCCATTTACATGCCCGACGACAGGATCCCCATGCTGCCGGCACCACTCGCTGAGGGCCTTTGCTCCTTAAAAGCCGGGGAAATCCGTCCGGCCATTACAATAATGGCGCTGCTCTCTTCGAACGCCGACGTGCTCGATTATGAGGTGTTTCCCAGCCGCATCCGTGTTTCATCCCAGTGGACATACTACGACGCCAACGTTGCCGCGGAAGACAACCCCGAGCTTCAGATGCTCCATCAGGTCGCCAAACAGTTTCGTGAAAAGCGTCTGGATTCGGGTGCTGTGCTGATATCGGTGCCGGAGATACATGTCTGGATGGACCGGGACGGCGAAATTCGCGTCTCCCGGGTGAATCGGGAGAGTCCCGGGAGGATGCTCGTTTCGGAGTTAATGATCATGGCCAACTGGCTGATGGCCAGATTCCTGAAAGATCATGGTGAGCCGGCTGTGTTCCGTTCGCAACCCAAGCCCCGTGAGCGGCTGTTTAAAAAAATGGAAGGGACCCTCTATCAGAACTGGATGCAACGAAAGCATCTGAGCCGTTTTATTCTGAGTTCCCAGCCAGATCATCACTCCGGGCTTGGATTGACCGAGTATGTCACCGCCACTTCACCGATCCGTAAATATTTCGACCTGGTAACCCAGCGACAAATTCGGGCGATTCTTGGCCTGGACACCCCGTACTCCGGCGAGGCGATCGATCAGGTGATTCAGGACCTGGAGCAGCCGATGAGCCGAGTGACGCGAACGCAATTTCGGCGGCATCGCTACTGGATGCTAAAATACCTGGAATCCCGTATTGGACAGCCGGAAGAGGCGATTGTACTTTACCGAAAGAAAAACAGCTACCTCATCCTGTTGACGGACTACATGCTTGAATGTGATCTGCCTGCGTCGGAGAGAACCCGACTGAACCCGGAGGATCTGATCCAGGTGCGGATTCAGCGGGTGCATGCAAGGAAGGATGTGCTATCCGTCTATCTCGGCTAGAAATCTATCTCCAAAGAGTTATCCCGCTTCCAGGGACGCCGCCAGCGCTTTCCCCGCTTCACAGGCTTCCGTAAGATATTCCGGGTGCTTGTCCACATCCCCTTCGAAGTCGAGTCCGCGGTAGAGTAAGGACTTCCACAAGGTCGCATCCAGAACATCAAACCAATACCTCACCGTAAGCAGGATTCCCTCGAAAAGCCGCTTTCCCGTGGTGGCCCCGACGCCGATGAACAGGCCTTTGCGTTTGGGTTCCCACATTCCGACCGGTGTCTGATCGATCCAGTATTTCTTGACCCAAAGAGATTGGCAGCGATCCATCAATATCTTGGTGTGGGCCGAGACGGTGTAGAAAAAAACAGGCGAGGCAAGCATCACCCCATCCGCCGTCACGAGTTGGTCGCGTAGGGCCTGGAAATCGTCCCTAATAACGCAATCGCCGGATTTCTTGCAGCCGTATATTTCCAGACACGGCGACATCCTTAAATCCCGCAGCACGATCCGCTCCACCATCGCACCGGCATCGCGGGCCCCGTTTACCGCTTGATCCAGAAGTGCGGCCGAATTTCCGTTTCTTCTCGGACTTCCGTAGACGGCGATGATCTTTGGCATCAGGGTTGACCTCCTTCTTCAAACATATTCTTCTTGCGGTTCTTGCGCACTTTCTTCGGGTCAAAAATACGTCCATTCATGGCAATGTAGACCCCCTCGGGCAGGATCTGAACAGCGGTCACCGCGCCACCGATGTTAAATGCGGCGTCGCTGGCCTTAAAACGTGCCGGCGCCATGGCACCGGTGAGCACAATGGTTTTACCGGAAATACCCGACAACCTTCTGGCGGTATCGATCATGGTGTCGGTGCCATGGGTGATGACAATCTGCGTCAATTTCTCTGATGCTACACGGCGGACTATTGTTTCCCGATCGTTTTCGGATATCTGCAGACTGTCCTTTCGAAACAACGCTTCGATCGTAAAAGACAGGTTCACGTTGGCTTCCTTGAGAACCTCGCTGATTTTTGGGGTACCGACTTCATAGGTGCTTTTCTCGTCGAAATAGACCTTGTCGATGGTACCGCCTGTCGTAAAAATTTTAATCCGCATGGCTGTCTCTCCATTGGCGTGTCTCACGGCCTAAAATCTCCTGTTTTCCATATACCGTTTTCAAAGGCCCCCGGCAAATGGAACCTATCCCGAATGTGTTCTCCCGGTTTCCACCCCAGTCGCGGTTCAAGATGCGACAATCGGTCACCGGGACCCCGCCAGGCGGTCAGTTAAGTATTGTATCATTGGCGGTGGTGTGTTATAAGTCGCTAATATTAAACCTTAATATTGTGAGACTGTGATACGGGACATGGTCGAAGATATTTACCTGATGGAGAGTGACGAAGAGGCGATTCGTCTGGATGTAAAAACGGACCCGGAAGTTGTTTGCCGGCAAGCGATGTGGGCCGGTGCCGCATCCGGCATGCGTGTTGCCGATCTTGGGTGCGGCTCGGGAAAGACCACCAAAATTTTGCACGAACTTGTTCAGCCGGGAGGATCGGTGGTGGGACTGGATTTTTCCGAGGCCCGGGTGGATTTTGCAAAAAAGACCCACGGCAAAACCGGCGCCCATTTCCATGTCCGGGATATCCGCGATTCCATGGCTGATCTTGGCCAATTCGACCTCGTATGGGTCCGGTTTGTCCTGGAATATTATCGCACCGAGAGTCAGGACATTGTTCGCAATATTGTTTCATTGCTGAAGCCCGGCGGCATTCTGTGCCTGATCGATCTTGATTACAACTGTCTCAGCCACTACGGCCTGCCGACCCGCTTGGAACGCGGCATGCACGGGATCATGGCGCGTCTGGAACAACATGCCAACTTCTATCCTTACGTGGGCCGAAAACTATATGCCTTTGTGTACGATATCGGGTTTACCCATATCGATGTGCAGATTACGCCCCATCATTTGATTTACGGCGATCTGGAAAATTCGGTCGAGTTTAATTTCACAAAAAAGGTGGAAATCGCCGGAAAGAAATCCGGCTACCCGTTTCCGGAATACCCGAATGGGTACACCGGTTTTTTCGAGGAGTTCAAAGCCTCTTTTAAATCCCCCCGTCGATTTACCTACACCCCGGTGATCTGCTGCAAGGGACGCAAGCCGAAATAGCCCGTCACACCGCCCGTCACCCCAACAATACAGCATTGTTTCGGGACACCCAGCGCAGGGTCGTTGTCCGAAAGAAAGATATAGCGATTTTCAGAATTCCGTTCTGAAACCTGGCCCTACCTTCAATCGGAACATATTTATGACAACTGCTCTAAATGCCCCCTTTGAACGGGAGCGGCTTCTATAGCGATAGCCGGAATCGCGTTCCGATTCATTTTGCGATCAACGGTTCACCTCAAAGTTGCGTGCAACGAACGGTGTGTTGCTGTGATGACGCATCTTTCTGGGGGCTATCCGACGGAGACTTGAGTTATTCGGATGACCTTGTCGGTGGCGGGTTTCGGCTTCTGCCGGAGGATCCGGATGGCTTGGGATTTGTCGCAGTACCGTAGGAAGGCGTCGACAACGTCCTTATCAAAGTGTCCGGCAGCCTCTTTGTGAAGCAGCTCTATCGCCCGGTCGTAGGGCATGGGATCCCTGTAATGACGCTGTGCCGTGACGGCCTCGAAAAAGTCGGCCACTGCAATGATGCGGGCCCCAAGGGGAATTTCCTCTCCCTGGAGTCCTCTGGGGTAGCCGCTTCCGTCCATCTTTTCATGATGGGCGCTGGCTATTTCAGGCACCTGGGCAAAGTATCCCTCGAAGTTGATTCGGTTCAGAATTTCCAGGGTTTTCGTGGCATGGGCCTTCACGATTTCAAACTCTGATGGATTCAGGGTGCCTTTTTTCTTGAGTATGGCATCCGGCACGGCGATTTTGCCATAGTCATGGAGCAGGGCGGCAACACGGATGACCTCACGGAATTCATTGGAAAGACCGAGTTCATCACAGATACCGCAGGAATATTCGGTAACCATTTCCGAATGGCCGGCCGTGAGGGGATCCCGCGCGTCGATGCTGGCGGCCAGCGCATGCAGGATGGCATCGAATTGCCTGGTCTTGCTCTCCAGAAGCTCTGCATTACGGATGCTGATGCCGATGATCGGCGCGATTCCCATCAGCAGGTTGATATCACTGTGCACCAGGGGACGCTTGGATCGAATGTTGTCCACGGTCAGAATGCCGAGGGACTCCCCATTTCGGAGAATTGGACAGCAAATGAAGGACTGTGCGCCCATCCGTTTGGCGAATCGTAAGCTTCGGGGAGAGATGCTGTCTTCCAATTCGTTGACGTTGTTGATCAAAAAGGGACGATTTTCGCGGAAGGAGACGACAAAAACACCGGTGGATTCCGGTTTGTCCAGGTGAAATTCGGCGTTTTTAATTGTCAGAAATTGCTCATCGGTATAGCCGAAACCGGCCCGAAACTGCAGACGTCTCCTTTCCGCATCTGCCAGAAGGACCATGCCCCGGTCATACCCGAGCAATTCCACCAACGTGCGGATGACCTGCCGCAAAACATCGTCGAGGTTGGTTTGCCGACTGATGGCCTGCCCGATCTCATTGGTCATCAGCGCATTTTTATAATTGACGTTCATCTGTTCGATGAGGCTCTCGGTGGAATCACGAAGTGAGCGCAGGGTTTTTCGCAGCTCGTTTTTCTCGTGGGTATCGGCAACACGGGTGAGCCCCATGACCGCAGCCAGGGACAGCGACAGGACGATGCAGACCTCAACTGTCGACGCATACATCCAGCTGGCTCCAATGGCGGCCATAGACAGCAGACCCAGGTAATTCCGAACGCGTTTGACGATCGCTGAGAACGGGACTTCCCAGGAGACAACATACCGGCATCTGTCCCCGCCCCGAAACATGCACTCCGTGTGCTCCACGTTGGGCAGACGGTTCGTAAAAATCTGACCCATGGCCTCTATAAACCCGATACGGTTTTCGCACTGGAAAGGTCTTTCGGTGACACCATCCACCGGTCGCACCGTGATTTCGACCGTGTTGCTGGCGATCTTGCGGGATTTGAATTCAGAAGACCGTGTAAAATTCCGGGTGGCCCGGCCGATCATCTCATAGGCCCGTTCCGGGGTGATAAATCCCAGGATATATTGCCGCATCACCCCGGTGGCATCCGGAGAAGTCGCATAGCGGCCTGCCTCCCTGGCAATTTTCAGATTGCCGGTCAGGTTCTGCAGGACTTCGTGGAATCGGTTGATTTGGTTCTGGGTGAACCAATGGTTCTGATCGGCGACCTCATAGGCCTTCATATTGGCGCTGCGAAGCAAATCCCCCACATCGATATGGGGATATCTGCTTTTAATCAGCTTGATATACGAATCGATGATTCGGCTGTTATAAAGCGGTTTTTCTTTCTGTGAAGAAAGGTTCGCCATAGGGTTGCCCCGCCGCTACAGGCCGACGAATTTGAGAAGTCTCTTTAAGTGTCTGAAATAATGATCGGAATACTCTGTCTTCATGATCCAAAGATTGTACAGCTTTTCCGTAGAGATGGCCAAATCCTCGGTGCACTTGGCCGGAAATATCATGACCGGCACCTCTGCCTGGCTGTAAAGCTCCGACACCAGATGAAGGGCATCTTCGACGACAGAACGGGTAATGTTGGATGGATCGAGCACGATCATACTCAGGGAACTCGTCAGATCGGATAGATTGAGGCCGACATCGGAGATGTTGGCGATGATGACCGCCGTGAGCCGGCCGTTCTTTTTCAACGCAAACAGATGGCGTTCCCGCCGAAGCCCGAGCCGCTCGTACTCGCCGACAAGGGCCCCCATGTCCTTTGTGTCCGGTTCCAGGTTGAGCGCTTCAATCATCAACCCCCCGGAAGATTCCTCGTAGAAATATTTCAACGCGCGCAGCTCATCGGCCTGGATTTCTCCCAGTTCCCAGCCGCCAGGCAACTTCGGCTGGGTGGCGCGGTTCCGTTGAAAATGAAAATAGGCAAATGTATCGATTGAACTGCCATCCGGGTCATTGATGTTTCGCGTAATTCTTCCGAATACGCGGGATGGAAATTTGTTTTGCGGCCGGAAATAACAGAGCATGTAATCCATGTGGATGGAATGCAGCCGGTGGGAATCGAGAATGTAACGTCCAATCTGATTGAGTACATCGAGACCGGCCCGTGCAGACGCGGCGGTGTTGCCGGCGTGGTGATGAATCAACCAGGCCTTGTCGTAGAATCGCAGCATGGCAATATGGCCGAGGATCTGTTCATTGTTCTGATATGTAAAATGGCGGGCGATGGTCGAGTCCCCGTTGTACAGCCGCTCATACGTGGCCTTGATCTGTTTCTTATTGGACAGAATGAACGCATATTTTTGAGGATAGATAAAACCGGTTTCAAAAAAGAAGTCCCACAGCACGTCAAGATCGACGCGGTTGCACACGTAGCAGTGTTTGTTTTTGGCGTGATGCAACAGGGCCAGCAGTTTGTTGTGGTCCTCGGCGGAGATGTCCAGAAGGGCCAGCCCGCATTTGACCCGGCTTCCGGTGTCCGGGCTGCTCAACGGTCGTCGATAGACCACCTGGACTTTGCAGGAAAATCGAAAACTGCCGGCAAAATTGACTTCGACCTGGGGTAGGATCATGCCCGGCAGAAAGACCGCATCCGGATCATCCTCCTCAACCGAGAAACCGGAGCCGGAAATATCGATGACATTTCTGTGAATGAGAACGCCCGTGAACGGATGGCGAAGATTGACATACGGAGAGGGGACGAGCCGATGTCGAGGACTTCGGAATTCTTTGGTTCCGAATCGCTGCAAATGCTCGCGTAACGGTTTCAGGTGAAAGCGCCCGATTTGTCCGTCGATCTGATACTCGACGATCCGGCACTCTCCGGCATACAACGTCTCATCGGCATTGGAGACGATCAGGCTGATCGGTCGTTCCAGGTTGATCCATTTAAAAGATTGTGGGGGGACCGCCTGGAGTTCGACCTGAAACGTCAGTTCGGTGTAAGACGCCAGGTTTCCAAAAAAATGCGCCCCTGTTTGTATGAGCTGCACCTGGATGCCTCGGCACAGGCGCCGGGATAGCTTGCCGGCGATCAGCTCCGTGCCGTTTTCAGGCAGGCGGAGCAGCATCCCGGACTCGGTGATTTCCAGTAGCTCCGGTACGAAACGGATGACGCGTTGGTAAGACTCGATGACGATGTTCTGGAATTCATAGGTGTCGATTTCTTTAAGAGGGAGAGCTGTTTCGACCCATCGGCATTCCAGATTTTCATCCAGACAGGGTTGGGGCTTTACCGGGAGGGAAAAAATGCGATCATAGCGTTTGTGGCGGAAGTTTACCTTGAGCGTCTGATCTTGAAAATTGATGTAGTTGATCTTGTTGACCAGATGTTTTTGACCCACCAATCGTTCATCGGGGTTCTCCTGTTCCGGCGTACCGATGCTGACTAGATTGGAAAGCTTTCTAACCGTGGCCATTTCCACCCCATTCTGACCGTGTTGCGATCCGCATTCGAACAGAATCTAGATTTTTGTTGGATGATTGTATGCCCGGGGGAAACCGGTGACAGACACACCATTACTAACATAAAATAGCCGTTTATACAAGCATTTAAAATGTATATAAGTACTTATAATTACTATAAAATATGGCTAATCCGGAGAATCGTGGGGATGCGATGGGGGGGGTCGGTTGAACCCGATGCTTGGGACGGACCGGGCCAGGCAAGGGACACTGGCCGGCGCCGTCACGATATTTTACTTGACCATGAACGGGTTATCGCTTATATGGCGCTTTTCTTTACAAACCGGATGCGAACAGGCAAGCACCCATGGGAATACAGGAGCGAAAAGAAAAAGAAAAGGAACGCCGGCGGCAGCAAATCATGGTCGCCGCAAAACGCGTGTTCACAGAAAAGGGATTCAGCCGGGCAACCATGGAAGATATAGCCCGGGAGGCGGAACTGAGTCCGGGGACGTTGTACCTTCGAGCGAGACCCTGAATAATTTATCCGAGGAGTTTTTAGCCGAGATAATGGATCTATCTCGAAAAGCACTGAGCATGATCGCCCGCATATTTAAGGAGGGGATCGATGCCGGGGCGTTCATCGAGGCCCATCCGGTGGCCATGGCGGATATTTTCTGGTCCATGTTTTCCGGGATTGTCCTCTGGGAGGAGAGCAAGCGGTTCATCGACGATCGTAAAGATTACCTCAAGGAAACCCTCGATCTGGCCATGCGGATTTTTCGACAGGGGATCTCTGCCGGGAACTGAGCGAATTTCAAATCCCATGCCCGTTGGCCCGTTGGCCGGTTGGCCCGTTCGCCCGTTGGCCGGTTTGCCGGTTGGCCCGTTGGCCCGTGGGCCCGTTTGCCGGTTTCCTGACACCTGACACCTGACACCTGACACCTGATTCTTAAGCCTCGGAAGACAACCTTCGGCTTATATCCAGCATCCAGTATCCCGTTGGCCCGTTAGCCCGTTTTAGATATTCGGTATTTGGTACCGGGTACTGGGTATTAGGTACTCGGTACTGATTTAGCATCTTGTTCTTTCAGCTTTCAACTTTGAACTTTCAGCTGATGAGCAACCCTGTATTCTGGATCTTGTATCTTCGATCTCTGCATCCAGAAACCAGTATCCAGTATCGAGCATCCAGCCCGCCAAAGGTTTATCCGCCTCAGGCGGACGGACAAGCATCCAGTAACCAGCATCCAGAAACCAGCATCCAGAAACCAGCCCGCCAGAGACGGACGAGCATCCAGAAACCAGTATCCAGTATCCTGCATCCAAATTCCCGCCATTACGTGCCAGTCGAATCCCTCCCCACCTCGAGGCGGATAATGGCTCCGGGATATTTCGCATCCGGGGGTGCTTCCCAGATGATTTGGCCGGGAATGCCGGTCGGTGGCGGGCGGTTGACATACACCAGGTAGTCCACGTGACCGGCCAGGGCCATCATGTCCGATGATTGGACACCTGCTGGGGCTCGGAAAAAATGCACATCGGGCCGGGATATCAGAAGCGGAACCAGCCAGTCCGACACATCCCCGACCAGGCCTACCCGGTTTCCGGATTGAATTGATCGGTCGATAATGCTCAGGCGATCATCGCCCACCACGTGGGCGGCCATCGCCATCTGCCGATCCGATGTGGGGATGTTGCGCCAAATGCTCTGTTTTGCCCATGCGGACCTGGGTAAATCAGCGAACGCCTCCGAATCCGGTGATTTGACCAGTAAACCTTCCAGGCTGATCAGCGGTTTCATGGTGTTGGCGGTGGCTGCATATACCAGCAATAGAATGCTGACTACCTGTAACGTGAGCTTTGCCGTGGACGTCAGCCGCCAGGGGGGAAGAAAAAAAGCGATACAAAACCCGGAGCAGACAAAAAAGGAGGTGAACAGCCATGCATTTCCCGGCATCCAGGCCGGTACCAGGCACAGGATATACACATAAACCGTGAGGGCGATGGCAATGGCTTTAAGACGTCGTGGGCCTCGGATTAACGCATACACAAGGGCCGGCACGGTCAGCAGTGCCCCGTACGGCCCAAACCATGCCAATGCCTCATCGGGAAACCACAGGATCCGAAACTCTGCGGCTGTTCCACCGGCACCGAACAGCGAGGTAACGATGACGGTATGGATGCCTTCCAGAAATCGGATAGGGCTGAAACCGAACATCCAGTTGCTGACGTGCTCGACCGGTAAGGTCAGGTGTACCATTTCCAGCCCATACCGGAGCAGGTTGGCGCCGGCGCCGAAAAGCGCGTCGGTGTTCGGGGCAAAATTTTCCGACAGCGGCGCGTCGGTCCATCTCCCGTGGTGAATCAGGTGATGCCCGAACAACCATATTTGGGAGAATATCGCTGCGGGGAACAGGGTTGCCAAAGCGGCCCCGCGATGGTCGGAAATGAGTTGCCACCACACGCCGGCACCATGCCGCCGAAACAGCAGCACCGTTGTCAGGGTCATCAGAACGATAGGAAACGTCAAGCTCAGGACCCGGCCGGATATGCAGAACAGAATACCGACCGTCAACAAGCACATGTCGGAAATGTTGGGTTCCTCCCCCAAACGGTATAGCGCGAGGAGGCAAACCAGGGCTGAGGCAGCCGCCACCATTTCCGGCGCCGGGGTGGTCGCCAGCAGGACCAACCGTGGGAAACTCATCACCACCAGCGTCACTGTAAAGGCCGTCGGTGGCCAAGCATACCGGCGTGCCAGGGAATATGTGGCGAATCCGACAGACAGCCACGCTGTGAATCCAAACAATCCCACACCGGCATCGGTACCGAATCGAAGCAGCATGTGGGGCAGGATCAATGCGTTCTGAGGAGTTCCCGGGCGTTCCGGCAGCCATTCCGGACCGATGCCGGGCGTGGTGAAAAACCCACCCTGATGTTGAAACAGGAGGAGATCGGCCATGTCGGCCCAGTGGGTGATTCCGGGTCCGATCACTATGGCCTGGGTTAGCAGGTAAATGGCCGCCACGCATAGGCCGAGGCCGGCGATGGAATGATCTCCGATGAGGTGGCGCATCTGAACGGGAAGTTCGGCAATGGTGTGTCGGCCACGCCAGACCACCCGCAGGGCGATCAGTGTGATCAGCACTTCGAAGATCGGCGCCAGCCAGGCGGCACCCAACAGGAGCGCCACCTGAAACACCAGGGACAGTATCATCAGGACGGTGATCAACCCGACGGAGACCGCCTCTGGAAACGTGTAGCCGCGGCCTCTGAAAAAGGCGAAGCCGGCCATGAAAAACAGAACCATTTCCATGGCCGACACCAGGGCCGGAACCGTCGCGGGAAGTTGAAAGGTCACGGATGTCCGATCCAGCCGTTTATTCCGAACATGGCAATGTCCGGGCGTGCAGGTGGATGATGTGTGCAGGGCCGGCTATTATCATTCGGTGTTGCGGATCCGCCTGGTATGTCCATGGAATTTATGGGCCGTTCTGTTTCAATTTCTTCTTTTTTTCCGCTTCGGCCTTGAGATGGTCCACGATCTCCTGCATATAATTCCGCATGGCAGTAGCAAGGCGGAGACACTCGTCACAGCGTACTTTCTTTCGAAACTCTCCATGCTCCTCGATCTGGTGCCAATACCAATCCGGATACGGTGAGCCCTTGCAAAATTTCTTGCCGGTATATTCGGAAATCGGGCAACCAATGCAGATAAGTACATAGAATATTCGGCACGGCGGGCAGTCGAAGACGCCTCCGTCCGAGCCTTTTCCTGCAATGATGCGATCCCATTTTTTAACGGATGCTTCCATGATTTTAATTTTATTCATGGAGCCTCCCTTCTATGCGAATTTGCGTTTTCTGAGCGACGGCCAGAAATTAGCATGGACGCCGATACTGCGTTTCAGTGCATACTTTAATTTTTTTGGTTCGGCCTGGGCCATTATTTCAGCGATGTCGGTGCGGGAATTCCCGGAAGTTTCCCGCAGGACCGCCTGAACCGAATCCGCCAGCGCCGGCGGGTTGTAGCCGCCCTCGAGAACGAAGACAATGCGTCCGTCGCAGACTTCTTCAGAGAGGTCCAGAAGCGATCGCGTCATTCCGGCAAAGCCCCTGGGGGTAACGCCCATACCACCCAGAGGATCCTCGGGATGGATGTCGAATCCTGCAGATACCAGAACCAGGTCCGGGGTAAAGTCTCTGGCGACAGGCCGAAGCAGGTTTTCCAGAATGGCCACATAATCCCCGTCGCCATAACCCTTCGGCAATGGCACATTGATTGTGTAACCTTCCCCATGCCCGATTCCGGCTTCCGTAAAGAATCCGGTTTTCGGGAAATGGGGATACTGGTGGATGGAAAAGAACAGAACCGTATTGTCCTGCTCGAAAAGGTGCTGGGTTCCATTGCCGTGGTGAACATCCCAATCAACAATGAGCACGCGGTCCATCCCGAGATATCGGCGGGCGTAGGCGGCTCCAAGCGCCACATTGTTGAACAGACAGTACCCCAAGGCGCGGCTTCTTTCTGCGTGATGTCCGGGAGGGCGCACCAGGGCAATGGCATTGGGGATACGTCCCTCTACGACCTGCCGGATGGCTTCCACATATCCACCGACCGCCAGTCTCGCAGCCAGGTAGGAACCTTCGGACGTTACGGTATCCATTGTCAATGCGGATTGGGGTTGCCCCTGGGTGGCAGCGATTTGCTGCAGGTATTCCGGGGCGTGCAGCATTAACAATTCGTCGCAACTGGCTTCCCGGAACTCGACTTTGCGCCACAACGGACGCATCTCCGGTGTATCCAGCATCTCGTACACGGCAGTCAGGCGTCGCGGATTCTCCGGGTGATCGTCGCCGGTCACGTGATGCAGAAATCGATGATCCCGAACGATGCCGGTGGGTTGACTCCTGTGGCCCGCTTTCTCATCCATTCCCGGGCGCTTCATGAGTTCTGCGGGGATGTCCGCCGGGACCACCAACAGGGGGCACGGTCCCTTTCTGATCAGCGCTTCAGTTGTGGATCCTGAAAGAAATTGAAACCGTTTCTCTCCCGGTTTCACGCCCGCAGCCATCAAATCGGCCCCATGCTTCCGAGCGTATGTGGGGATGCCCTCCCCGGGGACCCCCTGCACCACGTCGATCATCACCTTTGGAATGTCTGCCTCCAAGTTCACCAACAGCTGCCTCAAGCGTTGTTTCAGACGATCCTGAAGCATGGCCTGCACCTGTTCATACGGGGCTTCGGTGGGTTCCACCACATCTTCATCCAAAGGGGCTTCGATGGCATGGAGCAGATGCAATTCAGCGCCCATGGCGTTGGTCAATTCAACGGTGTACCGCAGGGCCACCTGTGAAGCGGGGGAGAAATCGCAGCTCATGACAATTCGGCTGGGGGGGGGTGAGTGTTCCGGGCCATCTTCGGTGGGCCGAACAATAATCAGCGGCCGTTGAAGCGAGCGTGCCATGCGTTCCACCACCGTGCCCATGAGCATGCGTTTCAGGCCGGACAGGCCGTAACTCATTGCGATGACCAAATCGATATTCCGGTGCTCAACCAGGGGCCGTATGTTCGCCACGGAATCGCCGAAAGCGATCAGCGGTTTCCAGGAGACATCGTGTCCTCGCATCAGCTCTGTGATTCTGTCGACCGTCTGTTTACGGATGTGATCGGATGGAAGCTTTGCCTTGGCGACATCGGTCCCGAAGAGATCGTCACGAGCCGTCTGAACCGAATGAAATATGATCAGTTTGGCGTTAAAGCGGCGGGCCATCGCGACGCTGTAGGCGATTCCGGTGGGTGCAAACCGCGAAAAATCGGTCGCGTATAGGATTTTTTGTAATCGGACTCCCATGACCGATGCCTCCGCCGGGGGGCCCGCCGTGGGTCTGTGGAATCCGCACCGTATCGATGGAGGATCGGCGTACCGGCACGGCAGGCGGGCGATGGCCGATACCGCGATGCATGAATCCGAGAAACGGTGGGAGAATGTACCTGCTAACCTGAGTTCATCTCCAACGTGAGAGAGAATGGGTCCAAGGAACCAAGGGGTCAAGGATTCGAGTGTTTGTTGAGTGACGCTTGGATTAATCTCGATAGAGTTCTATCGTGTTTTTCGATATTTCCTTTTTAGCGTTCTACTTCTGGATCAAGATAGAATCCCTGATGCCCATCTATGGGTCTCCGGTTCTCGGATCCAATATTAACTGAGCTTATTTTAATAGTTCACCCGGACCCTTGAATCCCTGGTCGCCTCCGGCGCTGTTACAGGCAGGTAAACCTCGAACCCCGGGATCCTTATGTAAAGTACCCATACAAGTTGTGTTGCCAATGTCTGTCATTCAAGAACAGCATCCGCTCAAGAACGCATAGTATATAACCGGCCATCAGGTGTCAACCGGGCCCCTACGCCGTCCACGCCGTCCGCGGGCGGTTTGCGCGCCTCTCGGCCGGGTCATGGGTCCCAGTGACTCATTGACTTTTAGCGATGAGATCGCATATTGAAATCAATAAATTAGGTGTTTCTAGTATGGGTTTAAAATTGAGGATACACGTCTTCGGGCGGCTGATCTGTGCGGCACTGATTGTCGGGTGCGTTGGGATGGGACCCGAGTACCAGCGACCGGAACCGGTCGGAACGCTTCCCGACAGTTTTGAACAGGTCTCGGCCGAAACGGCTGGATATCTGGTGGATGACGCCTGGTGGCGGGAGTTCAATGATCCGGACCTCGATCGGTTGGTCCAAGACGTGCTGGCCTACAACTGGGATCTCAAGCAGGCCGCGGCCCGGATCCTTGAGGCCCGGGCAAGGTTTCGGGAAACCCGATCCGACCGTTACCCGGAGCTCGGCTTCAATGCCAGCGCAGACCGGCGGAACCTGTCCGGAAACCAGGGCAGCGCCGAACTCGATATCACCTCCTACGAATTATCCCTGGGGGTGTCCTACGAGGTGGACCTGTGGGGGCGTTTTGCCAGTTTGACCGATGCGGCGCGGAGTGATCTGCTCGCCGAGGAAGAAACCCGCCGGACCCTTGCCCAGAGTATCGTGGCCGAGACTGTGTTGCTGTATCTTGAGATCGAGTCCCTCGAGCGCCGCATCCAGATAGCCCGTCAGAATATCGACAGCTTCCGTAGAAGCTTGGAATTTGTCTCGACCCGATACCGGCGGGGACTAATTTCGGTTCTAGATGTGCGACAGGCCCGGCGCGTACTGGCCCAGGCCGAGGCGGTGCTTCCCGAGCTGGAGCAGCTTCTCGGTTTACGGCAACAGGAACTGGCCGTATTGCTGGGACGCTATCCGACCACATCCGATCCGCGTCAACAACCGGAAGACTATTTTCAACAAATGCCCCCGGTGCCGCCCGGGCTTCCGTCCGAACTGCTCCAGCGACGGCCCGACATCCGGGCTGCGGAAGCTCGGCTCCAGGCCGCCAACCGGCGTATCGGCGCCGCCAAGGCAGCCCGGTTCCCATCCATATTTCTTACCGGTGATTACGGATTTTCCAGCGACGAGCTGAACCGCCTGGTGGATCTGGATTTCGACTTCTGGAGCGCCACCGCCGGCCTGACCCAACCGATTTTCAACGCCGGCCGCTTGAAGGCCAATCAGCGCGGTGCCGAGGCCCGCTACGAGCAGGAGGCCGCCGTATACGCACGGACCCTGTTGACAGCATTTTCGGAGGTTGAGGCGGCCTTGCTGACACGGAGAAAGCAGATCGAACGGCGGGAGCGATTGTACCGGTTTCGAGAAGAGGCCCGGGCCACCGGGCGTGTCGCCGCGCAGCGGTACATCCGGGGATTGACGCCGTACCTGGATGTCCTCGATGCCCAGCGCACCCGGTTTGAAGCGGAAGACCAACTGGTCCGGGTGGAGCTGGTTGTTCTCAGCAACCGTGTTCAACTGTATCGTGCACTCGGAGGGAACTGGGCCGCGCCGGACATGTCTCCCGATGCGCTGCTCTCCGATGCCCAGGTTACGGGAAAAGGCGAGGAGAGCCCATGACCCCCACGAGACAACGACTGGTTCAATTCCTATTCACTGCGGCCATGATTGCCGGTGGTGCGGCGGCGTTTCTCATCATCACCGCCAACAAACCCGAACTGAAGCGGACCCAGCCCGCGCCCCCTGTGCCCATGGTCCGGGTGATGACGGTGGAAGCGACGGATCTGGCGATACCGATCGGGGGGGAGGGGACGGTCCAACCCCTCAGGGAGATCGATCTGGTGCCCCAGGTCAGCGGAAAGATTGTGGAGATATCCCCGGCGCTTGTAGACGGAGGACGATTTTCGAAAGGGGATCTGCTGCTGCGGATCGAATCGGAAGACTACGAGCTGGCCGTTACCCTGGCCGACGCCCGGGTCAAGGACGCGGAAAGCAACCTGGTGTTTACCGAGGAGGAGGCCGCTGCTGCCGTGGAAGAGTGGCGGCTGCTGGAACGTAAAGACGACCCCCCACCCCTGGTCGCCAAGATTCCCCAATTGGCCGCCGCCCGCGCCAGGTTGGCGGCGGAGAAAGCCGATTTGAAGAAAGCCCGTCTCAATCTTGCCCGGACCGAGGTACGGGCACCGTTCAATGGGCGGGTGTCTTCGGAAAGCGTGGGCCTCGGTCAATATGTCAGCACCGGCCAAACGCTCGCCACCATTTTCTCTACAAATGCCGCGGAAATTGTGGTCCCCCTGGAGGATAGTGCCCTGTTCTGGTTCCACGTGCCCGGATTTACGCCGGGGGACGGCCCCGGTGCTCCCGTCCGGATTACGGCCCGTATCGCCGGCAGGGATCTTACCTGGGCCGGTCGGGTGGTCCGGGCCGAAGGCAAAATGGATCCCCGCACACGACTGATCAATGTCGTGGTCCGGGTAGACAATCCGTATCAGCGCAAACCGCCCCTGGCGGCCGGGCTTTTTGTCACGGTTGACATCGAGGGCCAGCGTCTGACCGATGCGGTCGCCATTCCCAGCGCCGCTCTCCGGGAAAACCGGACGGTTTGGGTGGTCGGCGACGACGGTGTCCTGTCGTTCCGGTCCGTGGATGTGGCCCGTGTCATGCCAAACCAGGCCATCATCAAAGGCGGCCTGTTGAGCGGAGAACGGGTGGTCACATCTCCCTTGCGGTCGGTCACCGATGGCATGAAAGTCCGTGTCAGCGCCGGTGGGAGGCCGTCATGAAAAGCTGGGTTGCCTGGTTTGCGGACAACCATGTGGCCGCCAATCTGCTGATGTTCTTTTTTCTGTTTGCCGGAATCTACACCGGTCTGTCCCACAAGGTGGAGGTGTTTCCGGAAACCGACCTGGATTTGATCCGGATTACCACCGCCTACCCGGGTGCGTCTCCTGCCGAAGTCGAAGAAGCCATCGTTCGTCAGATCGAGGAAAAGGTGGCCGGGCTGGCCGGCATCGAGCGCATTGACTCCAGCGCCCGGGAGGGGGTTGGGGCCATCACCATCGAAGTGGTCAAAGACTGGGATCTGAAAAAGCTGGTGGAAGAGGTCAAGGCCGAAATCGACCGGATCACCACCTTCCCGGATGAAGCTGAAAAACCGGTCGTCGGGGAGATCACCCGCCGGAGTCGTGTCATCAATGTGGCCGTCTATGGTGATGCCTCCGAATCCACCCTGAAGGCCCTGGCCGAAAAGGTCAAGGACGACATCACCAACATTCCCGGGATTACCCTGGCCGAGCTATACGGCATCCGAAATCCGGAAATTCAAATCGAGATATCCGAATCGACCCTTCGGCGGTACGGACTGACACTGGGCGTGGTGGCCGACCAGGTTCGCCAAGCCAGCCTGGATCTGCCGGCCGGCCGGATAAAAACCGAAGGTGGAGAGATCCTGATCCGTACCAAAGGGCGACGCTATCATGCGGAAGATTATGCGGATGTGGCCGTCATTACCCGGACCGATGGCAGCAAGATCACCCTGGGCCGGATTGCCCGGCTGACGGATGGGTTCGAGGATTCGGATATCAGTGCCCGGTTCATGTCCAAACCGGCGGCCATGATCAATGTTTACCGCGTCGCCGATCAGAGCGCCCTGGATGTGGCTGAAAAAGTGCGGGGATACGTCGACAATATCCGGACGACCATGCCCTCCGGCGTCACTATCGATTTCTATCGAGACCGGACCGAGATTCTCAAAAGCCGACTGGAATTGCTTTTGCGAAACCTGACCTTCGGTCTGGTGCTGGTCAGCTTGCTGCTGTGGATGTTTATGGACATGCGTCTGGCGTTTTGGGTCACCCTCGGCATTCCCATATCCTTTTCGGCCGGACTGTTTGTACTTCCCTACTTTGATGTGTCCATCAACATGATCTCCCTGTTTGCGTTTATCATGGTGCTGGGCATCGTGGTAGATGATGCCATCATCATCGGGGAAAACATTTTCCGGAAGCAGGAGCAGGGGATGCCGCCGCTCAAATCTGCCGTGGAGGGGGCCCTGGAGGTGGGGCGTCCGGTGGTTTTTTCGGTGCTCACCACCGTGGTGGCATTCTGGCCGTTGCTGCTGGCCAGCGGTACCACCGGCAAATTGATGCGCAACATTCCCATCGTGGTGATTGTGGTGTTGCTGGGATCGCTGGTGGAGTCCCTGTTTATCCTTCCGGCCCACTTGAATCGAAGCTCGGAAAAGCGTGGTGGAGATTGGGCGGTGAACCGGAAAGAGAAATTCACCGCACGCGCCCTCAAATGGGTGATTCGAACGCCCTACGCACGGCTGGTCGATTTCTGCGTCCGCTGGCGATATGCCACGGTTGCGACGGCCATCGTTCTGCTGATGATCAGTGTCGCCATCTGGCAGGCCGGGTGGATCAAGTTTACGTTTTTCCCAAAAGTGGAGGGCAACACCATGCGGACTTACGTGACCATGCCCACCGGTACGCCCGTGGAACGGACCCGGGAGGTGGTGGCGTACGTCGAGCAGTCCGGGCTCGAGGTTCTGGAGGAGGTGGAGAAGAACCGGCCGGTCGGTACGGACCGGTTACTGAAGTACAGCCAGTCCATCATCGGCGTCCATTACGGCAGGGGCGGCACTACCGGCACCGGCGGTCACCTGGGGCAGGTCCGGCTCAATCTCCTGGAAAGCGAAGAGCGGAAAAGCAGTACCCGTGAATTGACCAATCGGTGGCGGAAGCGGATCGGCAGTATCCCCGATGCGGAGAAAATATCCTTCCGGAGTGAAATTCACAGCGCCGGGGATCCCATTGAAATTCATCTGTCGACCAACGATTACGATACGCTCCTGGCCGCCTCAGAAGTGTTGAAAGAAGAACTCCGACGGTACCCTGGCGTGTTCGATGTGGGGGACAGCTTTCTTCCCGGAAAAAACGAGATGCAGCTCAAATTGAAGCCGGCGGCCCGGTCCCTTGGGCTCACCCTCAACGACCTGGCCCGACAGGTCCGCCACGCGTTCTATGGTGCCGAAGCCCTGCGCTTGCTGCGTGACAAAGATGAAGTTAAAGTGATGATCCGGTATCCGGAATCTGAGCGACGGGCGTTGGGGTATGTGGAGAAAATGCGCATCCGCACGCCGAACGGCATCGAGGTGCCGTTCCGCCAGGTGGCCGAAGTCACCATGCAAGCCGGATACACCACCATCGAACGCGCCCAGCGCCAGCGGGTGATCAAGGTCACCGCCGATGTGGACGAGACGGTATCCAACGCCAACGAGGTGCGCAACACCCTGGTTTCCGAAGTGCTGCCGCGGCTCGCCAGTCAGTTTTACGGACTTCGCTATACCATCGAGGGAGAGGGGAAAGAACAGAAAAAGGCGTTTGGTGATGTCTACCAAGGATTTGGGATCGCCCTGTTTTGCATCTATGCCCTGCTGGCCATCCCGTTCAAATCGTTCACCCAGCCGGTGGTCGTGATGGCGGCGATTCCTTTTGGATTCGTCGGAGCGCTGATCGGGCATCTGATCATGGGGTTCAACATCAGCATCCTGAGCCTGTTCGGCATGGTGGGTCTGGCCGGTGTGGTGGTCAACGATTCCCTGGTGCTGGTGTATGCCGCCAACGGCCTCCATCGGGGAGGGAAAACCGCCCACGATGCGATTTGCGAGGCAGGCGGCCTCCGTTTTCGGGCTATCATACTGACATCACTGACCACCTTTGCGGGTCTGACGCCGATGCTCGTGGAAAAAAGCGTTCAGGCGCAGTTTCTGATACCCATGGCCGTCAGCCTGGGCTTTGGTGTGCTCTTTTCGACGTTTATCACCCTACTGTTTATTCCCTGCAGCTATATGATCCACCAGGACATCCAGCGTGGGCTGACCCGTCTCAAGGGGCGTCTTCTTTTCGGCCCCGAACGATTCCCTGACCGGCCATGAATGCATCTGAACGAAGGAAGCTGGATATATTTCAAGAGGAGGCCAAGGCCAGCCACACCACCCATTGGGACTGGGACTATATGACCGATGCCCAGATCGAAAACTGGATGGCGCAACAGCGTCGGGCGCACGTGTCCCGGCGCAGGAAGATTATGCTGGCGATGGGCCTTGGCATTGCCGGCGTGCTCGCGGCCGGCCTGTTGGTGTTTCATGGCCTGGTGTCGTGGTGACACGGCTCGGTCCCTGGCGAGAACAGCCCTGGGCTTAAGGACGAGATCAGCCGGTAGCGGGTCAGCGGTCGGTACGATCGGGATGTCCGCTACGGCCGCTTCGAGTTGAAAAATACGTTCCTTCCTTATACAATACACTGAGTGGCAGCGTTGAAGCGCGCCGGTAACAGGCAGCAGAGAGCGCTGCCCCGCGTGTTTTTGTTCCCCAAATCGACCCAAAGGAGAACGGCCATGACGAAAATCGCCAGGATGATGATTGCGGTGCTTGGCATTCTGGTTCTTGCTGCTCCGGCAATCGCCGGTTGGGATGCCAATCTGGACAAGAAAGCTCAGAAGGCGATCAGGGAGTTTAAAAAGGTCGATCCGGGCATGAAGGCCTTTTTTAACAAGGCATACGGATACGCTGTTTTCCCGACGGTCGGCAAAGGCGCCATCGGGATCGGCGGAGCCCACGGCAAAGGGCTGGTGTATCGCAAGGGGCGCGTCATCGGCAAGACGTCCCTGTCCCAGGCCACCATTGGATTTCAACTTGGCGGGCAAGCCTCCGCCGTGGCGGCAGCTTCCGGGGCTTCGGCCAATGTGGATTATGCCGGCGGTGTGGCGGTGTTTACCATGGCCAAGGGTGGGTTGATGTTCGAGGCCAGTATCGGCGGTCAGAGATTTACGTTCAAACCGAAATAATCATCAGAGGCGATTTTGGGCTTTGCGGTAAATACCCGTTTTAATACGAATCGGATTGGAATGGTTCAATGTTTTGCCCCGAACGCGGAAAATCTCAAAAGAGCCGCGTCAGTTCATCCGCATCAAATACGGGCCATTGCGCCGGTTGCCCGTGATCCACGGCTTCGATACCCCGGCCCTGCTCGAGCACCTGCCCGATGAGAGCCGCATCGATACCGGATTCCCGCAGCCGTGCGGAAAGCGCATCGGCACCGTCTTTCCGACAGCAGATGATCAGGCTTCCGGAGCCGATCAGCCCTAAAGGATGGATCTTTAACAGGCGACACATGGTATCCGTTTCCGGGAAGACCGAAATGCGATCCATGTGAACCCGCATGCGATGTCCCCCGGCGGCGCTGAGTTCATCCAGGGCGGTGGCAAGCCCCCCCTCGGTGACGTCATGCATCGCGCTGGTGCCCCCATGATCGGCCGCGATACGGGCTTCGTCGATCACTCCGATACGGTCCAGGAATGTGGCGGCGTGCTGGATCGCGTCCCTCGCCATACCCAGCGTTCGGAGCTTCTCGGAAAATTCCCGCGCAATGATGGCCGTGCCCTCTACGGCCACTCCTTTGGTCAACAGCACGGCATCTCCCGGTCGCATATTCTGCTTGTCGATCAGGCGATCCCTGGCGACGGTGCCGATGAGCATTCCGGTGACGACCGGCCGGGTCACCGCGGCGGTCACCTCGGTGTGGCCGCCGCACAGGGTGATTCCCCATTTACGACATACGGTCTGGAGCCCCACCATGACCTGGCGGATGCGGGAGGGGGTGGTGCCCGGCGGAAACAGCAGGGTGGTCAAAAACCATCGTGGCCGTGCCCCCGATGTGACGATATCATTGGCATTGACCAGGACCGCGTAGTCGCTGATCGCATCTGTGACAAAGGTGATCGGGTCTGATTTCAAAATCAGTACCGGGTGCTCTTCTACGTCAATGGCCGCCGTATCTTGACCAATACCGGGAGCGATGAGCACCGATGGGTCGTCAACGGTGACATCATCAAGAAACGTTTCCAACAGATCGTTGGGCAGCTTCCCGCCGCGGATGGGCGTTCCCAGCCGGACGATATCCGGCAACTGATCAAGCCGTCCGATGCGAAAATCCGGTATGACCCCTACCGACGCCTCCGACATCCCGTGATCCAGTAGAACCGTGACAGCGCCGGCAGCGGCCCCGGCCTCGATGTCCAAACGGAAGTCGCCCACGACCAGAACGTCGGACACCGGCACCGCGATCTTTTCGGCAAAGTACTCCACACCCCGGGGGGATGGCTTGACGGGTACGGGCGTATCCCGGGTTACGATCAGGTCGAAATTGCCGGCGGTGAGAGAAGAAAAGTTTTCAAGGGATCGATCGATCGCCACCCGGCTGTTGCGGGTCAGAATCCCCACCTTGAGGCCCATTTTCCGAAGCTCCTGCACGACCGCTTCGGCACCGTTGGCCGGCTGTGAGGCACCGGCTCCGAGTGCTTCAAAATGATCCAGAGCTGCCCGTGCCTCCCGGCGGCGCACCTCGTCGGAGAGGCCCTCGATAAACTCCAGCACGGGCCGGTCCAGCGGACACCCCAGACGCTCCTTGAGTGCTCCCCAGTCGAGAGCACCGGGATCGGTCAGCGTACCGTCAAAATCGAACAGAACGGCCTGGGCTTGAAACGGGCGACTTCGGGTCATTCACTGGGCCTTTTCTGAATGATGTGGAATCAGCATGCGATATTCGGATTAGGGGTTCAACAGCCTATCCAGTTCTTCCAGGTGACGGTTTTCACCCACCACGACCAACGTGTCACCGGCCTCCAGACAGGTTTCTGCGGAAGGATTAAACCGCATCTCTCCACTGGCTTTTCGCAGGGAGATGACGATCAGATTCAAATCCTGGCGGATACCTGAGTCCTTCAGGCATACCCCCACCAGATGGGACCCGGCTCCCACCGGGCACTCTTCGATGGCGATGTCGGTGCTCTCATCGGCGAACGCCAGTTCGAGAAAATGAATGACCGTCGGCCGGAGTACCGCATGGGCCATGCGCCTGGCGCCGAGGTCATATGGGGAAATGACTTTATCGGATCCGGCGGCGAGCAGTGTCTTTTTGGTTTCGTTCCGGCCGGCCCGGGTCACGATGAAGAGATCCGGGTTCATACGCCGTGCCAGAAGGGTCAGCATCACATTGGCCGCATCGGTTCCGAGTGCCCCCAGCAAACCTTTCGCCCGATCGATACCGGCCTTTTTTAAGATCGATTCCTCCCGGGCATCTCCGAGAATGTACGGCACGCTGTCCGCTTGCATGGCATGGATGCGGTTCTCATTGTCTTCGATGATGACGACCGGCAGGCGTTTCTGTATGAGAAAACGGCTGAGAACCCGTCCGATGCGGCCGTAGCCGCAGATGATGTAATGGCTCTTTAAGTGGCTGATGCGCCAGTCCAAACTCCGCCTCCCGAGGACCATCAGAATTCTGCCCTCAACCAGTGACCGGACAATATATCCGATGACATAAAAGGTATACCCCACACCGAGCAACAGGAGCACCATGGTAAAGATGCGCCCGGGGTCGCTGAGGGGGTGAACTTCGTTGTAACCGACCGTCGCCAGGGTTATTACGGTCATGTAAAAGGCGTCTTTCGGGTTCCAGCCCTCCACCAATATGTAACCGACCGTCCCAATGCCGAGCAGCGCCGCTGAAAGGGCGAAAACTATGCACAGCCGTCTCAGGTGCTCCAACTAAGCTCCCCGTAATTGATGGTGGTTTATCGCAATTCCGAGAAGTATAGATAGTAGTCCGTTGGGGTGTCAAGGTAGATAAGCTTAAAGTTCAAAGTTCAAAGCTGAAAGATTCGAAGCTGAAAGTTCAAAGTTGAAAGCTGAAAGAACAAGATGCTAAATCAGTACCGAGTACCTAATACCCAGTACCCAGTACCAAATACCGAATATCTAAAACGGGCCAACCGGCTAACGGGCAAACGGGCCCACGGTCATAAAATCGTTTCACGATTTGATTAGGGGTTGTCTTTTAGAGACAAATTGGTCATATTTTCGGACAAATTATGGAATGATCCGATGTCCGGTGTTTATCGCCGGTCGGCCGTCCGATCGGACATGCCGATGACATATTACCGCAAGAATAAAGAATGGAGGGAACGATTCATGGGGAAAAAGTTTCTGGTCGCATTTGATGATTCGGAGAATGCCATCCGCGCCGTTGAGTTCCTTGCCAACACATTTGCTCCCGAGCACCGGGTTACGCTGTTTAGTGTTCTTCAGGACACCGCCGCCCTGTGCGATATGAACAGCCCCGAACTGACGCCATATTTTCAGCAGCAGCAGCAGAGCTTTTGCACCTTGGAAGAGAAGAAAAAGAGTCTCCTGACCTCAGCCCTTGAGCAGGCTAAAGACATCCTTATACGGGCGGGGTTCTCCGAGGAGAATATCGATATCAAACTCGATTTCAAGTCCAAGGGGGTCGCCCGCGATATCGTTATCGAGGCCGCCAACGGTTATGATCTAATCGTATTGGGTCGCCGGGGGGTTTCGGGGATTCGCGAATTCTTTTTCGGTAGTGTGTCCCAGAAGGTGCTTCACTCCGCCGGAAATGTGTCGATTCTCGTCATCAATTGATGCGCCTTCGGCGTCATAACGTCCTCCCGGTGTTTTTGGTGTGCCTCGTATGCCTGCAGTGCAGTGCGGCATCACGATCTCGAACTCCTTCCGCCGAAGGCCCAGGATCCGCAGTGTTGACTCCGGCCGAAACATATGCCGCGGAAGTACTTTCCTATATGATGCAGGTGGTCCTCGGTCAGGCCGGAAATCCCAAGTACCGGGAGGCCTGGGCCACCCGAGGTCTTAACAGCAATCTTGACTTTGCCATGATCAGCGGGATCATGGGGGATGCCGCCCAAAAAAAGAACTCCCTGCTGGTATACGATGCCAACATTCTCGGGCTCAGCGAGGTCCTGTACTACTACAACCCAAAACTCAATCAGTTTAAAGGACGCCACGGAAGAGTCAGCCTGTATCCGTCTTCGGAAATGGTGGCTCTGAGAATTCTGCTGCTCCAGAAACGGCATCGCGGCGAACGGATCTTCATCGGGGCGCTTCTGGATCGCCGGAAACTGCTTCTTGATCCGGATGCCGTCCCCAGTGCCATGGATGTTCAGGCAACCGGCCTTCGACCGGACGAAATCAAATTTCTGCAGGATATTTTTGTCAGCGAGCCTCAGCTCTTCGCGTACCTGGAGTGCCCGTGTCTCATCGACAGTCTGATTCACCTGGGGATCGTCGAAGAAGACGCCCGGGTCAATGCGATGCTTTCAAACCCCCCCAATCGAATTGTCCGATGCAGACAATACGCCGCAGGATCATCTCCGGATGCGGTGAAGATAGCGATTCTGCCGTCCTTGATCCATGAATTTGAAACCGGCTCTCGCTCAGACCCTGCCTATACCGGCGGATTCCGCCCGACACCGTTTTTTATGGAAATGGTGGATCGACTGGTGGATGGCATCCGCGAATCCCTTCAGGCGGCTCTGCTGACCCGCTTCCCATCGAAGGAAATCTCCGGCAACGCTATCGCTTCCGGTAACCTGCCGTTTGAAAGAATTTGGGAGGAACAGGTTTCAATCCTGCTGGAAGACGAACGTCCCCTGGTGATTCATCCGGGAAACGCGTCTGACATCGAGGCAGACACCTGCCCGGAAGCGGATCTGGTTCTGATCCTCACCGGAAAGGACATCTACCTGTCACTGGACCTGGAGCCCGGACAGGTCTTCCCGGCAGTGAATCGTATCTACATCGATATCATGGACATCCGGCGATCTCAGATCGACACCGTCACCGAAGATATCGCAATATTTATCCGTGAACGCCTGTCCCCCGGATCGACGGTCCTCAGTATGGACCAACAGGCGCCCTAGCGGCACGGGCGGCGTGTTGCCGCCCGCCGGAAACCGTCCGGGTAGGATTGATCGATCCGTTACGGAAATCCCATCAACCGCTTCGTTTGCTACGGTTCCCGGTCACGCTATCCGCCGATTTCCACCGGCTTGCATAAATGGTGAGATTCCATCGACACCCGTCCGCACCCATCACAGACATACTTCATGGATGCCAACTTGCCCCTGCAGATGTGGCGGGCATCCGCTTCCGGTGCCCCGCAGAAACTGCATTTCGCAGTATCCCCGCATGGATCGCACAGATGACCCGTAGCATCGGCCACTGCCCCGCATTTTTGACATGTATAGGCCATATTGCCTCCTTCCCTGCACAGAAGCGCTAAGCGCGTGTTTTCGAGAGGTAAATACCACAATTCAATATGCGGATCATTGCCGAAGAATCAAGCCGCGGCATATAGCCGTCGACAATGCCTCAATCTGAATCCGCTATTGCCGCAAACGACTCAGGAAAGCATATCCCGCAACGGGGAGACAGGGACATCTTGACTCACCCCGGGCGACACTTACTTTGGTGATACATCACGATGGCGAATCCGGTTATGGGTCCAATGCGCCAGGTGCCCAATAAATGTCGCGCAACGTTCATGTTCACCCCACGGGAGGAACCGGCATGTTTAAAAAGTCAAAAAAAAAGAAGGGGTTCATCATAGACTTGGAAAAACTCAACAGCCTGAATTCCGAGGGCTGTCCCGCCTGCGGTCAGAAGTTTTCGTTGGGAGAAACTGCCGTGGTAGCATGCGGGGCCTGGGAAGGTGGCAGTAAAGTAATCCATGAAAACGAAGCCGTTTATGATCCAAAAACCGATGGTTTCGTTGAACGTCGCTGTCACGAGGCGCGTCGAGGGCGGATCTAAGTTTAGTCCATACGGTGTGTAAGGCCGGAGCCGGTTTTGCCGACCCCCCCCATAGACGTGAACGTGTCCGAGCGGTCAGGACACACCCCATAGGGAGTTATCTGGAAATGCGAGCTATCCTCATATTCAGGATCATATTCATCAGTGCGGTCTGTATCGGCCTGTTCGCCGGTGGTGCGGTTGCCATGGAGCTGATTGGTGTCGTGAACAGGGTCCAACCGGCAGTGGTAACCGTGGTGACATACGATTTTAATCGGGATGTCTCTGGTTTCGGGAGCGGATTTTTCATCGATCCGCAGGGCCATCTGGTAACCAACTATCATGTCATGGACGGCGCGTATGCCGCCGACGTCCGCACCCTGGATGGCAACACATATCCCGTGGAAGCCGTTGTCGCCGAAAACCCAGCGTCGGATCTGATAAAGCTGCGTGTCCGGATTCCAAAGGCATCCGTGCGCTGGCTGCAAGCCAAATCCGAGCTGCCGCGCATTGCAGAGCCGATTGTCGTTCTCGGGAGCCCCATGGGGCTCGAGCAAACCGTCTCCGAAGGCATCGTGTCCGGAATCCGGGAAATGCCCGGTTTCGGAAAATTCTTTCAGATTTCTGCACCCATATCCCAGGGATCCAGCGGCGGCCCTGTGGTGGACTACGAGGGCCGTGTTGTCGGCATCGTGACATTCATGATGGTTCTTGGGCAGAATCTCAATTTCGCCGTTTCCGCCAAAGGGATCGAGATGCTGGGACAGGGCAGGCCGGCAAAAACTGTTTCGGAATGGACCTACGGCAAGAGCCTGGATAAGCCCGGGGTGGCCGAAACGCTTTGCCGCAAAGGCTTTGAGTTCTCTGTCAACGGACAATACGACCGGGCCCTCAAATTCTACGAGGAAGCCACAACCCAGGACCCAACCAACACTCTGGCCTGGCACGGGTTGGGACACTGCTATGACGGGCTCGGAAAACCCGAGAGGGTCATCGCTGTGTACGAGCAGGCGATCCGGATACATCCGAGGATGCGGAGTTGCGGTTTGAACTGGGGAATTATCTTTACAAGATGGAGCAATTGGAAGATTCGGTAGACGCCTTCAGGAATGCCACCCGAATAGACCCGGATTATGCCGAAGCGTTTTCCCGCATGGCCATCGTCCAGACGGAGTTGAAACGTTATGCAAAAGCGGTTGAAAATCATCTGGAGGTGATTCGGGTACGTCCGGAATCGAGCCCGGCCTACTACAATCTTGCCGTGACCCTAAGCCATCAGAATAAGCTTGAAGAAGCCGTTGACGCCTACCGGCAGGCGGTGCGGCTGGACCCGGAGAACATATACGCGTTTCACAACATGGGGATGCTGCAAGCGAAAATGGATCGCCCCGAAGCCGCCATCCAATCCCATAAGCAGGTGATTCGAATCAAACCGGATCACGCGCCATCCCATTATCAGCTTGGCAAAGCGTTTATCGCCACTGGTAACAAACCAGATGCTCTGGACCAGTATTCGATTCTGAAATCACTTAATTCGGATCTGGCGGAGGAGCTGTTTGCCGTTCTGTACCCTTAGGGCCACTTTCATTATTCAGCTCACAAAACGGGCGATCAGCGCCATTATCCCATTGGTCGGCTCTGATCTGTCAAATTCGAAGCCCGACCCGCCGTCGCAGGTGCTATGGCGGGCAAAAATCCGAAACCCGAAGAAATTGCCCAAATAGTATCTATTCGAAACCTCGTCGATTATTTGAATAACTTCCCACACATGCATGTAAATTAAGTGAAATTATGATAGTGGCTAGAAACCATCAGTTTTTATAGTAACCCATAAAAATAATTGGAGGATATATCGAATGGATAAGATCAATTTGGGATCAACCATACCCGCCTATCCCATGCCTGTTTCCCTTGTGGGAGCCCATGTAGACGGCAAGCCGAATTTTTTAGCTGTGGCATGGTTTACCATGGTCAGCTATAAACCACCAAGAATTGCCATTGCCCTCGGAAAAGGCCATTACACCAATCCTGGAATTAAAGAGAATAAAACCTTCAGCGTTTGTCTGCCGTCGGAGGAAATAGTGGAGATGACCGATTATTGCGGAATTGTATCGGGTAAAAAAACCGATAAATCGCAGATCTTTGATCTTTTCTATGGAGAGCTGGAAACAGCCCCGCTAATCAGAGACTGTCCTCTAAGCATGGAATGCAAACTGTTGGAAATTGTAGAGAGCGGTTTAAATGAAATCTTCATTGGAGAAATCATAGGGACCTATACTGAAGAAAGATTTCTGACTGATGGCAAAATGGATTTTAGAAAAATGAGACCGCTGATACTCTCGCAACCGGACACCTCTTATTGGTGTCTTGGGGAACCGATGGCCAAGGCTTGGAATATCGGAAAACGATACAAAGCGAAACGCAAGTAGCGGCGATAGCAAGGAAAAATGGAACTCTCACATTTCATCCGGACGAATTACTGGAGATAACCAGATGGTGACGTTCGACGTCTTTTCAACAAAAACAACGCAATCTATGGAGGTGTCTCTGTGACTGAAAAGATTATGACCGACTACTTCGACGGTCCCGTAGATTTTGTTCCAGCCGAGTGAGAAGTTATTTGCTACTGTCCATTGAACTATTAAATACCCCTTTCCCTTCAGATAGCCACAGTAATCCGTCACATTTGATGCGATTTGTTATAGTTGGTTTAGTGGCAAGCTATCGCAGGTTTTGACGAGCCGGATTTCCTGGCGATAATCTCAATTATCACAAGTTTCGTCCCATGGGGGAAGCCTTAGATATTCATTAGATAGTGTTGATGGCCGGAAAATAGGCGTCTATACTGAGCACATGTATGTCACGCTTTCAGAGTTTCATCAAAATTGGTATGATTCCCCCCAATAAGGGAGAAATAATTACAACGAATGCTGAAGAGCTGGCAGTTGTGCTGAAACCATTTTTGTCGTCATCTGGCACTATCTTACCTTATCCACAAACCAACACGCTCATCATTAAAGCTAAAAAATCGATTGTGAGAAAGCTGATAAAGGTTGTGAAAGGTAGTGAAGATTTAAGGGTATGCCAAAATTTTCATGAAACGTCAGAGAACTAGCCAGTATAATCCAGAACGAAACAGTAGGTATTAGAAAGGTGCGGATAACTGAAATAATGTTTCACTTATTAAATTTGACAGCATAACCATCGAAACTAGCAAGAAGTGCTTGATATAACCATTCCCGTATCATAGGACATTCAGAACGAATATCTAAAATCTGTAAAAAAGACCCTGGCGGTATAACCACGATAAAAAGCCGCAAAAATCGCTTGGCATCGCCCTACAAATTTTGTGAAAAACACCTAACATAAAGTTCGACTACGGATAATTTATGAAAATACTAAAAACACTGCTTATTTTATCAATTTGTTGCCTATTTTCTCCTCCAATTATACAAGCTGTTGATGTCAACACATATGTGAATAGAGGAGCCCCATCGCCTGATAGAGAATGGTTCTCAAAAGATTATGACAAAGTTAATGAAATGATAGCCACAGGCCAGCTGCCATTACCAGTTCTTGACCCAGCGAACCTACCCCTTTCACTTTTCTTTCAAAGACTTGTTAACGTTGACAATCTTTCATTCCACAATAACAAGACTATTCCTCTCGATAACCGATTTTCTGATTTAATACATTTAGGACCTAATTTTAATAATATTTTGCTCATTTATGTTCAGGCTGCCAACAAAGGAGAGAAGATTGACTCAGAATTATCAAAATTAATATTCTTTCAATTAGCTATGGCAAGTAGCATGATAAATCTTGTTAATGAATATGTTCCAACAATTCCAAAAGACAAATCGTATGAGACTAGAATGGCTGGTCTTGAGCAGATAAAAAGCGGAATGGCAACCCTCTTAACTGGAGCGGTAGTTTCTCTTTCAGAACGTCATTTTTATTCGACAGAAAGTGTTATTACTATCGCTTCAGGGATTAAGCAATATTATCCATCCTTTGACCTTGTATTGCCGGAAACATACAAAATTGAATTAAAATATAAGATTAATACAATGCTTAAAAATGAAAAGAACGAAACAATTCGGCAAAAACTATCCGCTATTAATGACTTAATCGAGGTCGAACAAAAGCCTTGAGCAGAAGGGAACTGGCGCGTACTTTTTTATTGAATATAGTCGGGCCGCCGCTCAGGCTAACGTTAGTGCGGATATCGGCTATTGTTCCGCACTCATGTGATACGCAATCGAGACACTGTTAAACTGTGATAGTCCTTGAAATCGGGGTTTGGATTTATTCCAGCCCCGATTCGTTTCTTGTGGTGCGAATTGTCTACGCAGTGCGGCAATGGCGTCAAAGCGCGGAATACCCTTTTAAGTGCGGGAATTTTTGAAAGATCTGGATAATTATCGGAACTGGCAAGTTAACTGCCCATGCACCTTCCGAAGTTACCCTACTTTTACACCTCTACATGTTGTGATCGCCTCATCGGGTCGAAACAGAGGGGAAATGGTGTATTCCTCACCCATCTGGAGCAGCTGTTAGTGAGGATTGTTGGCAAAAGTGCTCGGTCTAGATATTCTCAATATATCACCACCTTTACTCTTAAATGCTCCTATACAAAATGTTGTGGGCAATTTTGCCACTGCATCTCGCAAACGGCCATAACAGCTCAAAAAAGAAAAGTCTTTATGATGTGTCCCTTTACAACTCCTTGATCTTGTATAATTTATACTGAACTACTGTCATAACACTTTGGCTTTAATAGAAATTAAAAAGTCTAATATGTGTATTAGCGGGGGAAAGTTATGAAATTGAATTATAAAGTTATCGCTATCGGTGTTGTTTTTATAATCGGAGTTGTAGCGGCCTATCAAAAAGGGATGATCGACAGCCAAACTGGAAACGAATTGGGGGTGGTTGCCACTGCGGAAGCAAATAATCATGAAACCGAGGCCTCTGACGAATGGTCACCAACCAAACCCTATCCAAAACACAATGTCTATTACCCTGGAACAGAGGAGCTTAAACCTAACGAGATGCGGGTCATTGCCCTCGGATCAGGTATGCCTATGCCGCGGCGAAAGCAGGCTGCTGCTTCTTTCTTGATCGAGTTGGGCAACGGTGACAAGTTTATCTTTGACATGGGCACCGGTTCCATGGAGCGGCTTTATGCCATTGGCATTCCATTAGATTTCATAAATAAAGTGTTTCTAACCCATCTTCATGCAGATCATATGGGTGACTTACCCGGGTTTTATATTTACGGACCTCAAAACAATCGTTCAGTTCCGCTGAAAGTTTGGGGGCCAGGAGGAGGTGGTACTCGCCCAGAATGGGGCACACAAGCAGCCATGGATCACCTGCAAGGCATGTGGACGTGGATGACGGGGACGCTGGAAGGAATGATAGACACCAGTTCATTCAAGTTGGAGGTCACTGAATTTGATTGGACTAAAGTTAACAACGTTATCTACGAACATAATGGTGCGGTCATTAAAAGCATTCCTGCAATTCATCTAGAACAATCGGTCAGCTTCATCTTGGAATGGAACGGAATGACACTAGCGTTTTCAGGAGATACGCTTCCAAACCAATGGTGGATTGACAACACGAAGGGGATAGATTTTTCGATCCACGAATGCGTCTTTACGCCCGAGTTGGGAGTGGAAAAATGGGGTTTCTCAGCGCAAGAGGCTTTGAATGCAGTGACCACGATCCACGCCAACCCCTCTTACTTTGGTAAGGTGATGGCAATGACGAAACCAAGGCACGCTGTGGCATACCATTTTCAAAACGACTACGATACGCTTCCCGTCGTCATGAATGCAGTAGAAGAATTGTATGACGGGCCTGTGGATTATGCTCAAGACTTTATGGTGTGGAATATCACCAAAGAAGGCGTACGCACACGAATGGCTGTGACAAACCCTGATGCTTATCCAACCCCACCTTTGAAGGAAAAAAAGATAGCAGAGGGCGGGGATCGATACCAGACACCTGACTCAGTACTTGCGGGATGGCCGGAAGAAGTCCAGGTAGTTGCAGAAGAAATTTACAGTAACTTTAACAAGAAGCATGGGACGGACTACAAGTTTCAATTGAAGAAGTGAGTGATCACCGCTTTTTGCTCAAGTTCAGTAGATGGCCCTAAGCACTACGATCATTAGTTTGCTATCGGGGGGAGTATAGACAAGGCGCAGACTACGCCCTCATTAGCACCTCCGGACATTTCTGACAAAACACAACATATTGATCAGACCACCTCAACGGTCGGATTGCACATACCGGCTATCTTTGCGCACCATCGAAAATCTGAAATGGGGCATGGACTATTTGAAACAGTCTTCAAAATCGGGGGCAGACATCATGCCGGTCCCGGTTTGAATTTTATCGGGCTGATTTAGTCCCGCAGTGCGTTATTTGCATAAAAGTGCGGATTGTCATATCGATTGCGCAAATTTTGAAATTGATCGCATAACCGTCGAACCTGGCAAGTTATGTTCCCTACAAAGTTCATGCATTCATCGGCACCGATTAAACTTTTTTTGGATCGGGTAATAAGCAGGCATGGTTATTATGTAGATTCTACATAAGTAATAATATTCCGCGCTAAAGCCGAATTATACATATTCGGAATAACCGGTGGTTTAATTTAAAATAAGGTTTAGGTATTCAATTTAAATGAAATTTTATGATATTATAGCTGTGTTATTCTGGATTGTGCTTCGTCCTCTGAACAGAGGGAATGGTGCGCAAAAATAGAATCTACTCAATATATAATGTTATCTCTTATGAATAACACTCTGATGGAATTAATAATTTTCTGGACCGCTCTAATTGCCTGCCTTTTTTATGCTATTATTGCAGGCATCGTTTCTGTGTCAGATGGACCTGAATCAATTGTGAAAGTATTTCTACCATTTATTCTTGGCGCGATCCTCATTTTGACCTCCTTGGCTCCTGAACGCTGGGTTCCGAAAATGACGATTGATTTTCCCCTTTTAAGAGGTGGAAAAAATAAAATCGGGAAAATCCTATTTGGGGTCATATTGATCTTTGTCAGTCTTTACTGGCTCACTGTGGCATTTGTTCTATATTAAAAACAATATACTGAGATAACAAATCGCTGCAGCTGACGTGCCTAACTGTCACGGGCCTTGCGTGCGCAACCCGCGCGCCAGCATGACGGCACGCAGCTGAGCTCAGACGTTAGACCAAAAGAATATTATGCGATTCGCCACAATTATTATACTCGCATTATCGCTCTCGATCGCCTTCGCGCAGAACGACAAGGTTGAGCCCACAGATGCACCCAAAAAGAGAATACCAACTACGCTTTCCGAAGCCCACGCTGAGTTGGAGCGAATCCTTCCAGCCGAAGAACTTGCGAAGATCGACGCGATGGAATCCGAGGACGGCATGATCGAGTATCATTTCGATCTTGGAATAGGCATTCGGAATAGCTGGGGCCTTTGGGGCGGTTCTCCCCTTTCGAAGCATATGCAGCAGCTCGGATTTACTCATCCGGACGACATGTCAGGGGCAATCCTCGAAACATTTTGGTGCAAGCGCCATGGAAAGCCCTTCCGACTGAAGGAACGCGCAGCCGAGTATGCTACGTATTGGGACGCAGCACAAAAAGCGGAAGAGGTTGAGAAGATGCGCATCGAGTCCGCGAAGCTTAAAATGCGATCAATGATGATGGGGCTCCGCCTGAACACTGAGGGGGTCTCCACCATTAAAATGCCTGACAGAATCGATAGTTCACTCCGGGCGAGATTCCTATCACGATATCGTGACGGTGTTTTCATTGCAGTTCGGAAGCACAAAGGGATGGGCAACGATGAGTTCGTCACCGAGCCGTATTTCTTTTCGCCCGAAGACGGTATGATCCATAAGATTCACATTCCCGAATTGCAGGATTTTAGCTCAGCGGTCGTTGCAGGGCAGACCGCCTGGTTCACCGGAAATTCTGATGGTGCAAGTGTTATATTCGGGATCACCCCACACCGGCGTCTAAAGATTGACTTGCCGAAGGTTGGCAGACCTCCACAATTAGGCCTGCACCATGACGCTATTCTGGTAGTATACTCCAATGGTTTTTACAAGCTCGTCAATGACAGTTGGCAGGCTGTGTATGAGGGAGAAATATCCCTTCCCAGATCAGGACCTCCGCCGCAACTGAATGGAGATTTACTCTATTTGCGGGACGAGGGAAGGGGTGAGAATCAGAAAAGATTGTGGTGGCTCAAGGTGCGAGGGGAGCCTGAACTCAAGTCTTTGGACATGGATATAGGGGTTGTGGGATCACACGGACCGCGATGGGAAAATTCGTTTTCCTACACAGTAACCAATACTGGCGAACTTTGGGCCTGTGTCGGTGAGGGGCGCGCTCGCAAATCACTTGTTCGCAGATCGAAGGACGGGGCTTACTCAATCGCAATCATGAACAATTCAGTGAGATTCACACCTGAACTATTCGGTTCCGAAGAAACCGACCAAGGAATTTCGGTCTCTGCCGTGAGCATGCTCCAAGACAACACAATCCTCCTTGTCGGAAACTCTGGCTTGTATCGCCTCAAAGGAAACGAACTGTTTCAAGAACTGGCTTTTACAAACACCCGGCAGAAGATTCCGGTCAATGCTGGGAAGAACGTCTATAATTGGCGTTGGGATCCCAGCAAGGTATTGGTGCTTGAAGAGGACTCTTATTTCATCAGTGGCGCATTCGGCGGCATTTACACTCTGAAGGTGGACAAGAAGGGAGAATGGGCCTTCGAATCACTGGATGAGAAGCTCGGCGAGTCGGCAACCTGGTGACAGCACAGATCTAACAATTCGCCGGAGCAGACGGGGACAAAATAGCGGCTTTCTCGAAATTCAAATTCTCGTCTTGCATCAAGTGCGCAATTCCGGTCAGCCGTGCCTCATGCTTGACGTTATGTGAATAATTTGATTGACATATATGCATGAATTATACATATTAATGCATATGAGAACGACACTCAACATTGATGACCAGATTTTGGAAAAAGCATCAAAACTCACCGGTGTTAAAGAGAAAACCGCTTTGGTGCGACTTGGTTTAGAGGCTTTGATTGCCCGCGAAAGTGCCAAGCGTCTGGCTAAGCTTGGAGGATCCGAGGACAATTTGCGTCCTATTCCTAGACGAAGATCTGGATAACGCCCATTATGGTGCTTGTAGATACCTCGATTTGGGTTGCTCATCTCCGCAAAGGGAATCGGCAGCTTGAACAGTTGCTGATGGATGCCGAGGTTATATGTCACCCATATATCATTGGTGAACTGGCCTGCGGTACAATCAAAAACCGCCATGAAATCCTCTCGTTACTGAAGTCACTCCCCTCGGCCCCTGTGGTTCAATTTGACGAGCTTATGTTTTTTATCGATGAAAATCAGATGACGGGAATCGGAATTGGTTTCGTCGATGTACATTTGTTAGCGTCTGCTCGGCTAGCTGGAACTTCTTTGTGGACAGCAGATCAAAAGCTAAAGTCAGCGGCGATTAAGCTTTCACTCAACTTTAAATAGCACATAACAAGTCGCTGGAGAAAGACGTGAACCGCTGACGCGCTTCACGCGTCTCAGCTCAAACGTTAGCGCGGACTCCGGCTATATATGCGCACCCTGAAAAGCGCTAAGAACGGGGCGGAATATCGAAAGTGTTCCACGTCAATTTATTAATCCCCAAGCACGAATCGAGGGCGCGGCGTTTTGAATTAGTAGTTTGTCTCGTATCTTGAAAGCTATATTTCGGATTTGGACCTCGATGGCAGCCTCCGATCATCGGGGAGCACCCAGGTTCATACTCGTAAAGTGAGCTCATCCCTTTACTCTCACCTCTGGTCAGATTCCAACTGTTTATAGAAGCGCTCTTCCATGTTTCGAACGTCGATCATCCGGTCCGGGTGGAGAAAATGCGCATAGGGCCATGCATCGATATCGGTATCCGGCGCCAACAGGTGCCTCTCGAGTAGATAGAGCGCTTCAATGGATTTATCAGAGGCCGGATAGCCCTTGTCATCGAGATGGATGACGTGGTCGAATCGAACGCGGCAGATGTTGTTGATATCCACCAGGCGGATTCTGCCGGATCGGGTCAGCAGGATATTCCCGATGCCGGCCAGATCCGGAACCATGCCGCTTTCCCGGATCATGCGTTTAATCGAACGGATGAAGATTTCCGCCTCGGCCTGCAATCGGCACCAGCGCTCCCCTTCTGTCTTGTCGTCTTCCGGTTCACGGACAGTTGAAATGCAGGTCAGTAGCTCCAATATTTGCTTTTCGGCATCCAAACTCCAGGGATCGAGAATTTCTCCCTCCACGAACACCTGGAGGCCGCATAGAAGTATTTCCATTTTTCCGGTAACGGCATAATCTACGAGAAATTCTTCGGACGTGGCGATATTCTCTACGGGCAGGTAGGTTTCGATGACCTTGAGACGCCGGATCTCTTCGAGTGCGTCTTCCCGGGAGCGGAAGCGGGTGCGGAACAACCTCAGCATTTTCAGGGGCCTGGCATGGGGATACCAGGTCACACCGTCTCTTTCCACGCCGTGCTTTTCGACATGGACATCCTCCGGCCGCAGGACTTCCATGATGTGGGACCGAAGCCCCTGCCGCGGGTGGGGTCGGTAGACGTAGGCTGCCGGCGTCCGGATGAAGTTGAGGCCCAGGACATCGGCCGGCTTCAGCCGTTTTTTCGTTCGGATGTCGATTCCGGTCATGTTTCGGATGTCAGCATGATTCCATGCAGGAGAAATCCTGTTACCAGTACTTTCGGCATCGGTATCGCTATCGGAATCGGAATCGAAACAGGACGCCCATTTTTAAAAACGATACCGATGCCGAACCCGATACCGATTCCGACAACTCATTCAAAATCCAATGTATAGACAATTGGCTGGTCACAACGGATCCCAACCGTTACGATAGCGGGCTACACGCTAAGGTATTTCCGTCGGATCTCCTCGTTCTGTTTCAGTTCTTCTTGCATCCCGTGGTAACGGATGACGCCATTGTCGATGATGTACCCGCGGTCGCTGAGGCGAAGGGCCACGGCCAGGTTCTGTTCCGCCAGCAGAACGGTCAGCCCGCTCTCCTTCAACCGCAGGATCTGCTCTTCGAGTGTGGAAACGATCAGCGGCGCCAGCCCTTCGGTCGGCTCGTCCAGCAGGAGAAACTCGGGGTTGGTCATCAGGGCCCGGGCAATGCTCAGCATCTGCTGTTCACCACCGCTTAAAAAGCCGGCCCGGCGCCGATCGATGGCTTTCAGAGCGGGGAAAAACGTATACACGCGGTCGATGTCCCACCCGTTTTGCCGATAGTTTCGGAAGGATATATCCAGATTTTCCCCCACCGTGAGGTCGGCAAACACCCGCCGATCGTCGGGCACGTATCCCATGCCCATACGGGCCAGCAGATGCGGTTTCAATCCGGCACACGATGCCCCCTTGAATTCGATCTGGCCTGTTTTCGGCGGTGTCAGCCCCATGATGCTCCGCATGGTGGTGCTCTTCCCGGCCCCGTTGCGACCCAGCAGACAGACGATTTCACCGCTGGCGACATCCAGGGAGACGTCAAACAGGATGTGGCTGAGACCATAATACGTGTGAATGTGTTCTACTCTCAGCACGGGACATCCCCTCCCAGATAGGCTTTCTGTACCTGCCGGTTTCGGCGCACGTCTTCCGGCAGTCCCTGGATGATGGTGGCTCCGTGGTTCATGACCGTTATCCGGTTGGCAATGGAGAAGACAAGGCCCATATCGTGTTCACAGAATAGGATCGTCAGACCGAGATCGCCAGACAACCGTGTCATCAGATCGAGTGTGGCGGCGGTTTCGTCGGGCGACATCCCGGCGGTGGGTTCGTCGAGAATCAGCAGTTCGGGCCGACTGCCAAGGGCAATGGCGATTTCCAGGACCTTCCGATCGCCGTGGGAGAGCATTCCACTCGTCATCGTTCTCTTTTCGGAAAGGCCGACGTTGGCCAGGACATCTCCCGTTTCCTTTACCGCCATGCTGCGGGCCGGACGAAAGAGATTCAGCGTATTCCCCCGACGGGCCAGGACGGCAATCTGAACATTTTCAAACACCGTAAGCCGATCAAAGACATTGACGATTTGAAAGGACCGTCCGATGCCCTTGCGGCTGATGACATGGGCCGGCAAACCGGTGATATTCTCCTCCCGGAACCATATTTCGCCCGAGTCCGGTGTCAGCTGCCCGGTGATCAGATTGAACAGGGTGGTTTTCCCGGCCCCGTTGGGGCCGATGACGGCGACCACTTCTCCCTTCTCGATGTCCAGGCTTGCGTCGGCGACGGCCTGGAACCCGTCAAAACTCTTGTTCAATCCGGTAATGCGCAGCATTTAAGCCTCCTTTCCGGAGCCTGCTGCCGGCTCACGGTGCCGGAGCACCAGCCCGAGCGCCCCTTCCGGGAGGAAGAATATCAGCAGCATCAGAACGATGCCCAGCACCAACGTCCAGTATTCGGTATAGATCCCGACAAAGGTTCTCAGGGTAACGATGATGGCGGCGCCCAGCATGGGGCCCAGGAAGATGAACCAGCCTCCCAGCAGGCACATGATGACGATTTCAAGGGACAGGGTCCAGAACAACAGGTCCGGGAATACCGAACCTTCCACCGTGACAAATAGGGCTCCGGCGACACTGGCAAAAAAACCGGCGAGGCCCTCCCCGACAAGCTGATGTCGCTGGACATGGATACCCAGCGCCCGGCATCGTTCGGGGTTGTCCCGGATCCCCTGAAAGGTCCGCCCAAAGGGCGAGCACAATATCCGATACATCGCAAACAGAGCCGTCAGGCTCACGGCCAACGTGAAATAATAGGCACCGGTGGAGGAACCGATAAGGTCGGGAACGGGTATGCCGTGAATACCGTCGTCGCCGCCCGTGAACGCATACCATCGGAAGACGATTGCCCAGACAAGGGATCCCAGCGAAATCTGCAGCATGCCGAAATACAGTTTAGACAGGCGCACGGTGATCACCCCCATGATGAGTCCCAGCGCTCCGGAACATATGGGCGCCGCCAGGAATCCGATCCACCACGGCCAGCCTGTTTTAGTGACCACCAGCGCCAGGGCGTATGCTCCGGTGCCGTAAAAGACGGCATGATGGAACTGGTACATGCCCCCGAACCCCAGGACCAGATTGAGACTGGTGGCCAGCAGGCCGGTGACCAGCATGAGCGATACCAGGTAAACATAAAACCGGGAGACCCCCAGGGGAAGCAGCAGGAGCACGGCCATGACCGGGATGCCCAGAAATATCAGGTGTCGGTGTTCCTTTTCCATGCCCATGATTACCACGTCGATTTTAACAGACCTTTTGGGCGGAACAATAGCACGACCACCACCGCCGCATAGGGGAACACGATGGCGAACTGGGGCCAGATCAGGATGCCGATGGCATCGGTCAATCCGAAGATGAGAGCGCCCAGCAGCGCCCCCCAGATATTGCCGAGGCCGCCGATAATGACGATTAAGAAGGCCTCGATGATGATGGTGTGATCCATTCCCTGGGTGATATTCTGTGTCGGTGCCACCAGAGCCCCGCCCAAACCGGCAAGGTAGCACCCGATCACGAAAACGGCGGCAAACACCCAGCTCACATTGATGCCCATTGCCCCGACCATCTCACGATCCACAGCGGCGGCACGGGCGATTTTACCGATTTTGGTTTTGTTGGTGAGGAACCACAGGCCGGCCGCCACCAAGGGGCCGACCAGGAGCAGAAAGAGGTTGTACCGGGGAAAGGGGAATCCCTGGATCGAAAACGACCCCTGCAAAAAAAGCGGGGCCGTCAGGCTTCGGTAGTCGGATCCCCATATCAGTTTGACCAGGTCGCCGAATACCAGCATTATCGAAAATGTAAAGAGCAGGAGCATCAAGTGCTCCCGCTCATAGAGATGGCAGAACAGGCCCCGCTCGACGACAAAACTGATCAACGCGACCCCCAGCGGCGCCACGGTCAGTGCGACGATGAACCCCACCGTCCCTCCGCCGGCCAAGGTTGCCACAGAGTACGTCAGAAACGCCCCGATCATGTACAGCGAACCATGGGCCACATTCGGAATTCGGAGCACCCCGAGTACCAGGCTCAGGCCGGATGAGACGATGAACAGTATGGTCGTGCGGCTCAGCCCCACCAGAATTTGCTGGAGCAGAGCCGCCGCGGTGATGTTGGCGGCACCGTCCATCGGCTGTGTTACCGGGCCTTCTTGATTTCCGCGACCGAGGGCATAACTTTTTCTCCGGGAATAACCATGATGTCGCCGGCGATCAGAAAATTGTAGCCCTCAATTTTCTGCGTGACCCCCATAAACATCGGGAGCATGGCCTGGTGGTCGTAGGCCCGCATGGTCACCTGGCCCAGCGGGCTGTCCACCGTCATCCCTTCCAGAGCATCGACGAATTTCTCGGTGTCCACGGAGCCGGCTTTTTGATAGGCGCCGGCGATAAAATCCGCGGCCAGGGAGCCGTATACGGCGCCGACGGCCGGGTACCGGTCATAGGTTTTCTGGAACGTCTTCACGAAGGCCTTATTGGCCGCTGATCTGGGATAATAGAAAAAGTAGTTGGAGGTTCCCAGAACGCCTTCCGGGGCATCGAGACCCAGGGGCTTGAGGGTGGACAGTTCTGTGGCCGTATGCATGTAGAAGGGGACCCGCTGGTTGAATCCCGTTGCCTTCGCTGCCTTCAGAAAGGGCACGCAATCCCTGCCCCCGGTGGCCACGATGACGGCATCGGGTTTGGCTGCCAGGATCGCGGTGATGTAGGGCGTAAAATCCGGCTCCCCGACTTTCCACCAGGATTCGCCCAGCAGTTTGACGTCGGGTCGCATGTTCTTCAGGTTCGCCCACACCCCTTCGGCAATGGCATGCCCGTACTCGTAGTCATCCCCGGCGATCCAGTATTTCTGGAACGGTTTTTTCGACAGCCCGACGGCGGCGGCTTTACCGGCCATGGCGGTGTTTTCCGTGATGGAAAAAACATATCGGTGGCCCTTGGCCCCGGTGATTTTGGCGCTCTTTGAAAACGTGACCACAAAGGGGATTTTCTCTTTTCGGCAGAGATCGGAAACGGCCAGGGCCAGGGCGCTGTTGATGGTGCCCATGAGGATGTCCACCCTTTCCCGCATGATGAGCTCTTTAGCGGCGCTCAGGCCGATGTCGACCTTGAATTTGCTGTCCCGGGTCACGAAGGTGATCTCCCGGCCGAGGACCCCGCCCGCGGCATTGATCTTGTCGATCTCCATCTTGAAGGCGTCCCGCACGTCGTTGGTGTAGGTGCTCGGCGGACCGCTGTAACAGTCCACGATACCGACTTTGATCGGCTTTTTTGCCAGAGCCGGTGTGGCGCTCAGCACGGCGACACACCCCACGAGGCAGAGGATAAGGCATGCGACTCGTTTCATGGTACCTCCTCTCCGATTAAGGTGACTGGAATCTGTCTGAAGAACCTTATTAAAGCTTGTCCAAGATCTTTATCCGGCTGGATAAGAACCCATGGCACCGCCGGAGGTGTATCGGCCTCAGGCGGGCGGCTAAACCCGCCACAAAACAGCGGACACGCCTTTGGCCCCATGAGCGACAAGGTTGCGTTTCATAAAATCGCAGTGCGACTTTATGTATATATGAACCGCCTGAAAACGCAAAACGAATATGCGAACCACCGGGCCGCGAAAGGCAGGCTGTCGAATTCTCAACAGGCGTTTGAACGTCATGATCTTCCTGTGATGACAAAGAGGTAAAGTTCCCTGGGGCCATGGACACCGGGAACCATCACAGCTTCGATATCGCCGGTTTTACTGGGGCCGGAAATCATGGTCACGCAGTGGGGCAGGGTGCTTGGCGGGCCGTCTGTCTTCCAGCGGAGCACGGCATAAAGCTCACCAAGATCCTCTACCAGTTGGTCCAGGGTGATGACCGCCACATGGACCGTGGGCAGCAGGGAGACCCCGCGATCGCATCCTGGCCGGGCCTTTAGGACCAGGGTCGCGGTATCTGCAACGCAGTAGTCGGCCGCCGTTATCCCGATCGAGCTTCGCGCAACCCCGTCACGGAGGCCTCGGCGAGACGCGTCGGCGGCCTCCCTGTCGAGAGGCTCCGACAGCGGTTCGGTAACGGTGAGCGGGACCCCGGCGGTCTTCAGTGCCGCTTCAAGGTTCAAGCGGTCCACCAGGGGATGCCGCCAGGCCGTCACCCGTTTGCGCCTGTCGAACTCCGGCTCTATGCGGTCCACCAAATCGACGATGGCGGCACCGGCATCGGATAGACTCGAGACGGCGGCAAGCCGGATCTGGAGGGGGCGGGCCGCCGCCTCGAGTCGCTTCAGCAGACGCAGGCGTTCTTCCGCCGAGCGGTTTTCGAAGGACGACAGCCGGTTTCGGCTGTGCGCCGGGGGGTGATCCGGAAAGAGGCCCCCGGGCGGCCGGCGCCGGAGGTCCGCTGAATGACCGAGGGCCGTGCGGATTCGGGATATAAACGCCTGTTGGTTCTTCATGAGTTTCCTGAGAAAAATTGGTTCCTATCCAAAACCATCCTCTTACTAAAACGATCCGTTTCGTGGCGTTAAACATTCCTTTTTTTGTTCATTTTCTTTGCTTGCCCAAAGAAATACCATGTTGGCCATCCCAACCGTGGTATGGTTGAAGCACCAACTTTAACCTTCCGCAGACAAGGAGGCCAACATGGCAAGAATCAGTTTATCACGCAT
>Ga0209791_1000066_pt1 | contig 71315 bp, 57 predicted proteins | sample WorMetTyACAVOLI1_FD_187422 | JGI IMG/M metagenome (GOLD analysis project Ga0209791, IMG submission 187422) | Marine gutless worms symbiont microbial communities from Max Planck institute for Marine Microbiology, Germany - Olavius algarvensis... ... | reverse complement strand
GTTTTGGACAGCATCGACTTTGAAAAGGTACAACCTGATTTCTAAATCACTAATTTCCCGTTTATAACTGCCTGTTTTTATTAAAGGCAGTATTTGATTTTCAAATTATTTTGGACAGCAATGATTAAAATTAGCACTGAAAAATCTCAAAGAAGTAAAAACCCCCTACTCCCAGGGCCTCTTGATCGGGTTCTTATCTGGATTTTTAGGGCTTATCGTGCATGCCTTCGGTGCGAATACTTTTATTATCGTACGCATAATGGAGCCTTTCTGGTTTTTTGTGGGGATTATAACTGTATTGCCGGCTTTGGAACGCCAGCAAGCCGAGCCGAGCCAGCCGGCAAAAGTGACGGGTCGAGTTGTGACGGATCATTCCATTTCCACCGCGCGCTAACTTTTTTTTACCCGGAAGTGCTTCTTTCTAGCTGGATTCGCGCCAGCAAAAGTCCTGTAATGGATTTAGCATCCTGAATTTCTCCCAACCTAATCATCTCAATTGCTTCACTGAATCCGACTTCATGAACATTTATGATTTCATCCGGATCCAAGTCTTGCTCGGCCGGCTGTAAATCTGTTGCCAGGTAGATATGAATCCTTTCATCCGAGTATCCCGGCACCGGCGTTATTTCCCCCAAACTCTGCCATTGGTTGGCCGAATAACCGGTCTCCTCAATCAGCTCTCTTTTGGCACAAATTATCACAGATTCCTGCGGATCTATGGTACCGGCGGGAATTTCCCAGATGTACTGCCGCAGCGCGTGACGGTACTGTTTAAGCAAAAGAACGCGGGATTCATTTAATATGGGAATGATGGCGGTTGCACCGGGATGCTCCACAAATTCCATGTCGGTGGTGACGCCATTGTCCAGGGTGACATTTTCCCTGATCAGATTGAATACTCGGCCCTGATGAACGGTTGTGCGGCTGTTTATGATTGTGGTCGTAGAGTTCTCCATTCCTTCAGCGCCTCCCTGCCTGCCGGTTATTTTTTCTTATTTGGCTTTCACTAAAAATATAGTATATAAATAATAAGTCTATCGTCAACAGGTTTAGCCATGCCGGGGAAAAGAAAAAATAATCCGAGCGGTTATCTTTTATTATGCGGCCTTGTGTTTGTTTCCTGCCAGGTAGCCCGAACCACCTATGACATTACCGAAGAAACCGTCAAAGCCACTTACAAAGTCTCAAAATTTACCGCCAAATCCGCCTTCGGTGCCGGCAAACTTATTTATCATGTCGGCGGTTTCGCCTTTAAGGTGGTTGCTGCACCGCTCAGCTGGCCTTTAACCCGGCAGGAGATCGAGACGATTGACGGACTTCCGCCCAAGGAAGCCATCCGGCGGAAGAAAGTTAAAAAATCACCCTATGTCGTTAAAGGACGGCGGTACGTGCCCATGTCCGTGGCCCAGGCGCGCAATTATCGGGAAACCGGCATCGCATCGTGGTATGGCTTTGAAACCTATCACCAAAAAGACGGCCACATGACGGCCAATGGTGAAGCGTTTGATCCGAACGGACTCAATGCGGCGCATAAATATCTACCCCTGCCGACCTTCGTTAAGGTCACGAATCTTGAAAACCGCCGGAGCATAATCCTGCGGGTAAACGATCGCGGACCCTTCGTCGACGGTCGGATTATTGACCTGAGCGCCGGCGCCGCCCGCAAATTAGGATTTTATGATAAAGGAACCGCAAAAGTCCGGGTGGAGACCTTTGCGGGTGAAGGGTAAAAAAAATGCCTAAAATGCCTAAAGTCAGACCGCGTCCTTCAGCTTGGAAAAATAGGTGTGATTCTTTTTTTGTCGTGGAATTACATGAAAATTGGAACGGTCTATGGGAATTAAGGAATTGAAGGAATTCCACCTATTCTTTATTATATTGATTTTATCCTTCTAATCCCCCAATCCCTAAATTCCTAAATTCCTCAATCCCTTTTCTAATTATCTTTAATGATCAACTTGATCTCATCCGAATTGGCCTTCAGCTCCGGCGCGTACATGGCATAACCCCGGGTGGGCAGGGCGCTGAATTTGCCGGGTGTTTCCGCCCTCAGCCGGTAGCTGATACTGTGCCGGCCCCGGGCCAGTCGCTGCACGAAAAAACAGACTTTGCGATCACGGTATTCTACGTAAGCCCCCATCTCATTGTTGTTGTAGCCGCTGCGCACTTCCACCGGTTCAAAGCCGGCGGCCTTTAAATCCTCAAACACCAAATATTCATAGTCGTTTTTGCTTTCTATCTCCAGTTCTACTTCCACCAGATCGCCGCTTTTTATTGCCGACAGATTTTGCAACGGCTGCCGCACAAACTTTTCAACCCTGCGGTCCACCACCTGGCCATGGGATCCGACATCTTTTATCTTTTTGTCAGCTTCTTTTAAGCGGTAAACCTGACGTTGGACTTTGATTTCCAGGCCTTCGGCCGTAATGAAATCTTCGAGGGTGAAGTAATCCAGGTAGGCATTGAAATAGATAGATCCCTGACCGGTTTTTTTAAGCTTCAATGTATGGGGGCCGGAGGTGATATCGGCGCCTTCAAGGATTAATTTGTTATCGAAAGTGAAAAGATTACCAGCGTTGATTCTGACGGTTTTCCTTTTGATGCCGTCAAAATAAATATCCAGGGTTAAATCCGGTCGATCCTCTCCGCTGTTGGTCAGGTATTCCGCGAATGCTTCCACCACAACGGCCGTATCCCGGGTGCTTTTCCAGTATGTGGCGTGTTTGCGGTTGTTGAGCAGGTATTTTACCAATCGTGAAGCCTTTTGGCTCTGAGGATCAGTTCTACTGAGCAGCTTGAGGTAATATCCATGGGCTTCGTATTCACTGCCGTACCAGTACCACCAGTAAGATTGATTGGGCAGATTCAAGTAAGCCGTCTGGTTTTCGTCATCCTGCACCAGGTATTGTTCGATGTTCTGTAAAATCATGGCAAGCTTTGCGGAATCCTGCATTTCATACAAAGCCATACCGAACATCGCCTTGGCATACACTGCCAATTGGTGGCGGTCACGGTAAAGATAGTCACGCATTTCCTTGCGATCGATGTTTTCATCGACCAGCACCATGTAGACAAAGGCATCCAGATTGTCGGCCTGTCGCTTGCCGTCTTTTTTCTTCAAATCATAGCGGTGGAGCCGCTCAACCTGCTTATTCTGGTAATGTTGCAGCCAGCGAAGGCCTCGGTCCAGGACACCGCCCGGCAATATTGCATCGTTTGCCCGGGCAATTTGCAGCCCGTGCACGACATAGGCGGTGGTGTGGGGATAGGATCTTTCCCCATAACCGCTAAACCAGCCCCAACCGCCGTCGGATAACTGCATATTCGCCAGTCGTTTGACACCGGTCCGGACCATATCGGCTACCATTTCTTGATCGAATACCGGATTGTGGTCATAACGGCGCCATTGTTTGGTCCGTTGCGCATCATCACCGATTTCCTGGGAATTGAGATTGGTCCGTTTCTCCTCAATCGCCCGCAAATCAAGTCCCATTTTCAGCAAAGTATGCTGGGTGATTACGGTTGGCAGAAAGCGATTCAAGGTTTGCTCGGTGCAGCCGTAAGGATAACTTGTCAGGTAGGGCAGGGCATCGACCATGGCCCCGGCCAGCGTGGGTGAAAATCGCAGTTCCAAGCGCGACTCATCTACCCGCCGCTCTGCCGGAACTTCAAATAATACAGCAGCCTCGGTTTTTTCAGGCCGGATAACGCCGCTTTTCGGCACCTGCTTGGTCATGCCGTGAACGTAGACCGGAAAATGCATCTGGACGGCATCCGACTCTTCATCGGTCAGCGCCTGCATGCGAATGACGGCTTCGCCCTCTTTGACCACGCCGATCCGCCAATCGACGCGCTTTTCACCATTGGGGTCGATGACTATTGATTTTATGGGATTTTCTCCATTTAACAGGGCCAGACAGCCACCCTCAAACTCCAGACTGACACGGGCTGTTTTTTTATTTTTCAGGTAATTGTGGACATTGGCCGACAGGACGACTTCGTCGGTTTCGACAAAAAAGCGCGGCGCCTGCAGACGCAGTATCAAATCCTTGCGCGTGACCACCTCAACCGAGCCCTGGCCGACTTTGGTGCCGTGTCCCATGGACCATACCATGGCTTTCCAGCCGGTGAGATTTTCGGGCATGGTAAAATCGACTTCAGCCATCCCGGAGCTGTCGGTCAGGATAGTCCCGCTCCAAAATGCGGTGTCGGCAAATTTGGTGCGTACCAGGGGGTTCACAAGATCCTCCGCAGGGGCCGGTTCACCGGCCAGCTCTCTTTTGGCGGGTGCTTTCTTTTCCCCGCTAAAGTTGTCCTCTTTGAGCTTTTTCATCATCCCTGCCTTTCCGGCAACTCTGGATTCTGCTGCTGCCGGCGCCATATTCGATCGCAACGACTCCTGCGCGACAGCCTCATCCCTTTCGCCGCCCTCCTTATCTGAAATGTCCTGGAACATGATATGGCCGAATACGCCGATATTGCCCATGGGGACTTCATTTTTCCTTAAAAGATTATAGAAACGACGTGCCAGGCTGGATTCGGTCTGAGACTGATGCTGGCGCCGCCATTTCCAGAAAAAGCTTCTTATTTCGGGCACATTGGACCCGCCGGATATATATTCCAGGGCACGGTCATAAACGGTCATTACCGCGGCTCCCGGAAATGGTTCTCCGTTGTAGTCCGTGATTTTGATTTTAAAATTTGCCTTTTGTCCGGGGCGGTATGCGTTCTGAGATGGATTGATTGCGACATTCAATACCCGTTTTTCCGGCGGCACGATAATTTCACGCACCTCACTGTAGAGTTTGCCGTCATAAACGGTAACGGCCTCCACGAAAAAGTTGGGCATATCCTTCTGGGTAACGGATATTTCTGCAACGGTACTTTTACCGGTCATGCGGATGACTTTCGGCGGCAGGTAAATTCCGTTGGCCGGGCGCACGAACAACACCACCGCAGCCCCGGCACGGTCGGTATTGATCTGGAGCCTGAGACGATCCCCCGGAGCGTATTCACTTTTATCCGGAACCAGTTCGATTTTGGAAAAGCGATACCGGGCTCCGTCATCTCCTTCACCCCGTACCGTAAATACATAGCCCCCTTCAATGGTGTGGTTTTTTAAATCCGTTACCTGGAAAGACAAACGATACTGCCCGGCCCGGGAAGCCTGCAACTGTATTTGAGTCTGGCCCTGGGGATCCGTATCCAGTTTCCAGCGGCCCACTTCAGACTCTTGCGGCGCATTATCACGGTAAGTGATTCGCAGCAGCCTTAGCAAACCTTGGCCCTGAACCGGTTTTTGATCCAGCGTCTGGGCCTTGAATCCGGCTTGAATGGAATCGCCTACCCGATAATGCCCCCGGTCAACCCAGGTATAAACTTTAAATGGACGACGGGCCGCCAGCACTTTACCCTGGCCGACAATGGTGCGTCGAGATTGATCACGCACTTCTGCGCTGATGGTGTAGCGATGATCCTTATCCCCGTGGATCAGTTTGGTCAGTTCAGTATCGATCTCGACCCGGACCGTGCCATCCTCGCCGATTTTGACTTCACCCTCAGCGACTACCTCAGGCGGTTGCTGCGGCCAGTGCTGCCACCAGCTGAAGACCGGTCTTCTGCAGCCCCATAGGCGCCAGCCGGGATACCAGGCATAGTCATAGCCGTACCACCAGTATCCGGGCCCATAAAACCAATCCCAATAAAATGTGGGATACCAGCGGTCGTCGTGTTCGGTTCGATAAACCTTGTATTTTACGGTGGCCTCGGTCACCGGTGAACCAAAGTAGTAACCGGCCTTGATGATCGCGGTTATTTTTTCACCCAGCATGACCGGCTCTTCAGGAGCCGCTACCTTAACTTCAAATTCAGGTTTTTTATATTCTTCCACCCGAAAGGTATTGCCGCCGTAAACGCCCCCTGAACCATGAGAAATACGATACACACCGAGCGGAGCATCCTGCGGGATATCGAATTCACCATCCAGGCCGCCATGGGAATCGGCCTGGATACCGCGCGAAAAGATTTGTTCATTCTTGGGATTATGAATCCTGACGGAAAACGATCGACCGGCATAGACGGAAGCATCCGCTTGATCATACTTGGCATGGCGCACCCAGAGTTTAAAACGAACTTTTTGTTTGGGGCGGTAGACCGGCCGATCGGTCATGATAAAGGTTTTCATTTGATTGTATTGGCGATCATAGTAGTTCGGGTACCAGACACTGGAAAAACCTATAAAAGCCAGCCGTTTGCCGGCCCTGACCAGCGCCAGCCAATGATAATCATTTTTCATTTCCGATGGAGCCAGGATGATCCGACCGTCTTTGTCGGTTTGACGAGAAAAATCATGATAGAAGATTTGGTAGCGGTTGGTGCCCTTGATCCGCTTTGTCCGATAGCCGAAAAATTTAACCTTTGTATCTGAAAGAGGCTTGCCCTTGACGGCATCTGCTGCATAATACAACACCTGCTTGTCAAGGGGTTTTTTGACGAGGATGGTGTCGCTAACCCAGATAATTATGCGGGCGGTGTTGCCGTTGCGAATTTTGCCAACTAGCAGGTAGGCGCCGGGTTGATCCAGCGGCCGGGGTAGATTGACGGTGATACGCCGATCCCAGTGTCTTTTATCCGGGTTCAGCCTCAGATCCCAATCCGCAGCCTCCCGGCCGATGTATTTGGTTTGATTTTCATGGATCAGACGCCAGCCGATATCGTCGATCCGGACCCTGTTCCAGTCCAATCGCCACGGATTGGACCGAATATAGGATTTAACATCATCCAGCAGTCGGTCAATCCGGATATGGTAGGCTTTAAAATTAACCTCTGTACCATTGCGAAAACGATACTCCACAGTTGGCAAGCGACCGGAAGGCTGGGAGCCGATGGGTTCAAAAATGCCCCAGTTTTTGGTTATCTGATCGATGTGCTGACGGGACTCGGAAGCGTTGTATTTTTTATAGCTAATCCAGTAATCGACAGACCGGTCATATAACCGACGGTTTTCGTAAATTTGGGCCAGCATTCGTAAGGCACTATTTGCATACCCTTGATTCGGATTGCGGGCGATTTCATTCAAAAGTCTGATGTAGTTAAATTCTTCGGGCAGATCAAAGCGCTTGACACCGTTGGCCAATCGGGCCAGCGTCTCATCATCAGTCAACGTGTGAACCTCATACGGGCTTGATTCGTCTTTCTTTGAATCCTCATTCGATACTGCCCGACTCCCGGCAAAATAATGACTGTAAGCCGATAAGGTCTGGACACCAAATTGCTGGTGCAGAAAGGATGCAAACGTAAATTTTACCTGGGAATCGAGGCCGGGGTTTAGTTCGGCGGCTTTGACCAGTAGCCAGCGCCAGCGCTCTCCGTCCGATTTGGCAGCGTCAAAACTAGTCGGAATTTTGTGCAACACCGGCCGACCTTCTGGATCGACCGGCGCTCCCTGGGTGCTGCGGCCGTAATCATAACCATGGCCGGATTCGTAATCGGGCAGGCTGCTCAGGTCGGTTAAATATTGCAGGCGCCAGGCCTGCTGGTAGCCGCTGTATTGGATGATAATGCGGGCATACTCCAGGTAAAAAGCGGCAGCTTCATGGCGAGCCGGCTCAGCAGCAGTCAATTTCAGGGCGTGGGTCATCAGCTGTAGCGCCCTGACACGATCACGCTGGATGGCGTTCGCATACCGGCCGCCGCCGCGGTGCTGTCCGCGATGAAATTCCCCGGCCACCGTATAGCCCCAGTGATTATTTTGACTGTAGCTGGCGGCGGCCGCCCGCAGCAGGCGCCAATTGTTGAAGTGCTTAGCGATCACCGCTTCGCGAAAGGTATCTAACTCGCTCAAACGGTTCAGATTGCGCAGGCACTGCCAGGCCTGCAAAAGGTCATTGCCGATTAATTTTGGATCGTTGGCCGCCTCAAGGCACAGCTGTTGATACAACAGATAGGCGTCTTTCCAGTTGCCGTCATGGTATGCCTGGATTGCCTGTTTGCGGATTAGCTCGTGCCCGGCCTGTCCGGCCCAACAATTGGCGGCCGCCGCCAGGGCCAGGATGATGATCAAGCAGATGTATTTGGTCGGTTTCATTGCTTTGCTCCTGATTACAGACATTTTAGAATAATTGTCCGGGTAATCGGTTGACGTTGAGAATTATAAATCGTTTAAACCTTTGGGCCATTGCAGCATTTCTTACTATTTTATTAGGTTATTCATTGAACTGTCAACATGTGCACCGAGCTTTTACATAAGTTTTACATGTGCGATCGATGGTTGAAAGGTTCAGGGCCCAGTGGCTCAGCGGTTCAAGGTTCAGTGCAACCGCTGGCAGTAGAAGCGTCCAGTTCGATCGAAAAAGAATCTTTTACAATGTTTCATATGATCACCGCCGCTGGCCGCAAGCGGCCAGTCTGATCGTAGAAGAAACTGTAATTTCATATAAGGGCGAGGCTTCAGGTGCCGGGGTGCGGATGTCCGATGGCAAAATCGAAATATGATCTTTGATACGGTGCCGCTAAGCGACGATCTTTATGGTAGGCTCGTCGGGTGAGAAATTGTAGGCATTGGGATTGGCGGCGGGAATAATATTGGATGACATTTCATCTGTTGAGTCATCCTGCTTTGGTTTCTCGGCGTTTTCCTTTAGCAGTTCTGTGCGGGCCTCAGCCTCGATCTGAGATGCTCTGGCGGCTACGCTGCGGTCCTGGCCTGATGGTTGTGAAGGTGCCAGGGCCGCCCGTTTGATCTGTTGCATTTTGGTGATCGTATCTTGGGGATCATTTTCGCGGGACGTGTCGATTTTAACCTCTCCGCCCACGGCATACATCTTCCCGTCGGGCCCGCGCTGGTATTGATAATTTGCACCGCCCATGACCAATCCGGCACCGGCCGCCATATGGGCTCGTTCATGCGCTTTTACTTCCTGGTCGGTTCTTTTGAGCTCATCGACTTCCCGTTGCTGTTCGAGATCAAGTTCGCTATTGCCCGGAATGCCGGTGGCCGCTCCTTTAACCTCATTTTGTTGTTCCCGGCCCTGTTTTGATATTTTCACGGTGTCAACGGATTGAGACGCATGCGTGGTTGGCACCTGATCATGCGTATTCGCCGACGGAGCGCAGGTGCCTGTGCCGCATGGTGAAGACTGGATATCTGGGATACTGTCAATCATAACATTTTACCCTGGAACATAATAAAAAAGTATGTGGTTTTTATATCGGCACTTGTGCTTGATAACTTTAATCGATATTGGATCTCCTCTTGACCTTTTGTTAAAATCGCGATAAACTACTGTATTCAGTATATAAAATTACCATTTGCAGTGGTCGGTGAATGGTTTGACAGGGTTTGAAACCGATCGCGATTTTAAACGAGAAAGGAACTTCAATGAAAAGACCGCAAATAAAGACTTCGTTGCCCGGACCGCAGGCCAAGAAATTGATTAAATTGGACAAGTCATTTGTTTCCCCTTCCTATACTCGTGTTTATCCGCTCGTTGCCGATAAAGGCAAAGGCCTTTGGATTCAGGATGTCGACGGCAACATCTTTCTTGATTTTACCTCGGGAATTGCCGTAAACGCTACCGGCCATTGTCATCCTCAGGTAGTTAAAGCGATTCAGGCACAGGCCAAGCGCCTGCTGCATATGTCCGGCACGGATTTTTATTATACGCCCCAGATTAAGCTGGCCGAAAAGTTGGCGGCACTGGCTCCCGGTAGAGGGGCTAAAAGAGCATATTTCGGCAACTCCGGTGCTGAAGCGGTGGAAGCCGCTTTTAAGCTGGCTCGCTGGCACACCAAACGCGAGTTGAACATTGCTTTTTTCGGTGCTTTTCATGGGCGCACCATGGGGGCCCTTTCTCTAACGGCCAGTAAAACAGTGCAGAAAAAACACTATAATCCCCTCGTACCCGGTATTACCCATATTCCCTATGCCTACTGTTACCGCTGCGCTTACAATCTGACCCACCCCAAATGCGGCCTGTACTGTGTGCACTGGGTTGAAGATACCCTTTTTCGTACCACGGTGCCGGCGGAAGAGGTTGCGGCGATATTTGTGGAACCCATTCAGGGGGAGGGCGGCTATATCGTTCCCCCACCCGGATTTCACAAGGAATTAAAAAAGATAGCCAAAAAATACGGTATCTTGTACGTCGCTGATGAAGTTCAGTGCGGCATGGGGCGGACCGGCAAAATGTTCGCGATGGAGCATTTTGGCGTGACGGCGGATGTCATTGCTGTGGCCAAAGGCATTGCCTCCGGATTGCCCCTCGGTGCCATGATTGCTCCGGCTAAAATCATGAACTGGGAAGCCGGCTCCCATGCATCAACCTTTGGCGGCAATCCCCTGTCGTGCCAGGCAGCCATGGCGACCATTGAGCTGCTGGAGAACAACCTAATGAAAAACGCCACCAGGCAGGGGCAGCGGCTTTTCAAAGGTTTGCTTGAACTGCAAAAAAACTATGAATGCATTGGAGATGTGCGCGGCAAAGGTTTGATGGCGGCTGTTGAACTGGTTAAGGATCGTGAAACCAAAGCGCCGGCGACGGATTGGCGGAGCCGGATCATCAATAAGGCATTTGCCAAGGGATTGCTGGTGTTGGCCTGCGGTGAGAACAGCATCCGATTCTCTCCGTCCCTGACGGTCACAGCGGGGGAAGTTGATGTTTGTCTGTCAATATTTGAAGAAGCAGTAAAAGAAGTGGCGGAATAAAAGCGGGTTGCGTGTTGAACGTTGCGAGTTGTGGGTTGTGAGTTGTGAGTTACGGGCATTCAAAGGTGCGCGGCGCAAGGCAATTGACGAACGGCTGAGAATTTATGCTGTAAAGTAGAGCGTGAAGTTTAAAGTATTAACGATAGGGGTTTAATTCAAGAACTTCCTGCTTGCCGTGCCGTAGCTTTTTGGGGCAATGATCTGATCGAGGCTGAAAACTTTCTCAGTCATCAGGGCAGCGATTGTTGATCATGGATTTCAGGTTTCGGATTGGAAAAGCAGCGCTTTTAAGCCGGAGGGATGGGAAGTTTCTACCTTACACCTTACACCCCATACCCTATACCTTGGGCCATATGCCTTGCGCCTGTAACCATAGGCATTGAGCCGATACCTTAACCTCTTTACCCTATATATTGTATCTTTCCGTCAACCACCTCTTGGCTGCTTCGGCCACGCCGCCGTTGTTGTTTGAGGCCACTGTCGTAAAACGGTTTCTGAGATCCGTCGGCGCATTTTCGACCACATAGCTGCAGTCGGTCCACGCGAGCAAATCCAGATCGTTGTAATCATTGCCGACCGAGACAATTTGGCGTTTATCAATTCGCAGTTTTTCAGCCAGCCAGGCCGCTGTCTGGCTCTTTGAGACCGTGGTTGGAAAGATTTCAATCCAGGTCGATTCTCCATCCAGCGGTGAGGTGGTTTGTATGACAGTAAAATCGATTAATTCGTTACGAATCGCTTCCAGGACAGCGGTGCCGCTGCGGGCTGGAACCACTGCCAGCAGCTGGGTTGCAGGGCCGAAACCATTTGCGGTTTCAGTCAGGATAGCCGCATGCCGGCTGTAAAGTTCCAAACGTCTGTCAAAATCATCATTTTTATGATTCGTTCGATAATAGGCGAACATGTGATTGTCGGGAATAGTGCGATGAATCATAAAATCAAGTCGATAGGATTTAAGCACGCTGCTTGCCCGTTCGACTTCGTGCGGTTCGAGATTTACCTTACGAATAATTTCAGCGCCATTAAATTGCAATACCCCGGCCCCGGTGGAAAAAATCACAAAATCCATCGGCAGGTCCGAAATCGTGACGGTATTAAAAGAAAACAATGATCGACCGGTGGCGATAGCTCGAATAATACCGAGTTCACCGAGTTGGCGCAATGCATCCAGATCTTCCAAGGCCACGGTGCGATCGGACCGCAGCAGTGTACCGTCAAAATCCACAATAAATAGCCCGCACGGTTTAACACCCTCTTGCGGGTTGGCTGTCTGGTTGTCCCGGGAGATTGTCATTTAAAGAGATATTAAGAGAGGCTAGGGCCCCTGTCAATTAAAAACGTATATCAAACGATGATCTAAAATTGTTCAGATTGTAGCCTCCAGCGTGCGCCCTGCGCCCTGATTTTGAACCCGGCTAACTCAACGAATGTAATAAAATCAGTATGTTAAACAATAACCAGAGACCGGCACCAACTATCGCTAAAGAAAAACCCTGAAGGTGACGATAAATAGTTAGCGGGAGAAAAAATGGGGAAAATTTATTGAATGGTTTAAATTTTTATTAAATTAAAAAATTTCAGCATGTTGTTCATTAACGGGCTGATCGGAAAATGTTTGGAAAGGAAATTTATAGTGTTTACGGAGGTCAATTGGGACATGGAAAGGGATACGATCATATTCTTTGATAACTTGGGGTTTGGGTGGGTGCTTGATAATATGATGATCAAGGAAATGAAGTTAAACCATCTAAAAGATGACTGTAGCGTTAATAATTCCTTAATTAATATTCTGGAGAATTTATTCGACAATCCCGGTATATGATATGTCTCGCAGCCGATACCCCTCACCAGCAATCAATTGTATAATCGGTGGGTTATCTGGTCGTCCGTGATTGGCCGTGGTTGTTTGTTGATTCAGAATAGATTCGGCGCACAAACTTCAAAGAATCATTCCCGGGTGTTGACGGAATTGCCATTTCTATAAAATTACCCTTATATCCACTGAAAAATTGCAGCCGAATATGTTCGCGCCTGATCACGATTCCCTGGTCTCTAAATATTGCGCCCTGAAAAATATGCGCAGCCTAACGTAATTAAGCCGCCGGCGCTTTGGCCGGCCAAGTTTTTTCAGTTCAAAAAACAAATTATAACCCAGGATTTACTATTTTGCAGGGCGGATTAATTTGTAAATTCAAAAACAATGGTAATATTTTTGTTCTTGGAGAAACAAGCAATTTCACAGGCGCCCGATTTCATAAGACCGGCTGAAATCCGAAACCAAATCGAAATCCTATTTTTCAAGCACGCGATCCATTATTCAGGATAGACTGCACGTATCTCTTTTTGAGGATAGATGTTATGGCAAGAAAACACACCAACAACCACCTGTTCCGCGGGCTTCTGCAATCCTCAGACGGTCTGATCACAAAAGTCATTGATGCCGGCGATCAATCGATAACTTTTGAGGCTGCCTTTGGGCTCAGCGAAGAACTGATTGAACAACTCAAAAAACAGCCGGAGCATATTGTATTCAGCGAGCGGTCCCGAATCGCTAGACTGGGGATACAGATCGAGTGCGAACCGCCCGGAATCGACGGCCTGGAGGCTGATAAAATTAGGCTTTGCCTGGTAGCCTCGGCAGTAATTTCAGGCTATCCGGGTTTAAATGAGATAAAAGATTTTTTCAGCCTGGGACTGCCGGTTGGCAGACTCGTATTTTGTGATCCGGATGCCTTGCTGAGCTCAGATGAAGTTCTGGAGGCAATTGAGCGTGCCGAGCTCAAGCTGCCGGAGGCCACCACCATTTCGAGCGATGGCAGCATTGTTATCGCTCCCCATAAAGTTGTTTGCCGGTTTCGCGAACCGCTGGATAAAAAGACCCTCGGTCGGATTTTGCTTCGCGAAGACGGCCGCGAACTGCTCAACCGTTATCAGGTCCGCAGCGCGGTGCCTTCGGTAAACGTTGCGGCCGGTGAAGGTGTGGTGACCACCTGCTCCATGTATCTCAACGATCATTTTGTTGTGTTGCAGAGCGGTTTTGCCACGGGCCGCAATCTGCCGGCAACGGTGCTGGATCCGATAAAAACCAGGGGTATTCGAATTTATCTTGAAATTGTCAATCAGAGTGATCATCCCATTGTAAACCCCTTGATATCGGCGAGAATTTATAGCGCCGCCAAGTCTCGCAACGGCGTGCGGAAGAAAAAATCATCCAGCAAGAACTCTCATTTCACCTACCACCAAATGCGCGATTTCGAAAAGCGCTTGACGCCCACTGACAAATCCACCTGCCATTTTATTGATAAACCGGTCGCGGTCATTCAGGACGAAGTGGATGGGTTAAAAAAAGCCAGCGTTTTTTTAAACGGTCCCGGTCAAAGCTGCGAGGTGACCAACGCCATGTGCGCTGTGGCCAGACGCGATTTTTCGCCCGATAGCGAATGCGCCCATCGGTATGCAACTTCAAGACTGCAGGATGTCGTCCAGAAATTTCCGGCCGTGCTGGCTGCCAATTACTTCCCCAACATCATTGAACATCGCGATATCATCAATTTGACCTGCGAAGGTAAATTAAAGGCGCTGTATTTTTATGAACCATCCTGCGAACATGGACCGTTTTTATCGCAACAGGATCATCATCGTCTGGAGGAGTACCATGCCTTTGGCCTTGAGATCTACTGGGTATCGGATTTGAACGGACGCCTCATGAAGCACACCATGCGGGACGGTATGGGATATTTCGTGGCGCCCGAGCGACTTGCTGATTTTCACAAATCCATGCTGTTTGCATTTTACGGTTCCAACCAGAGATTATCTTTGAGAGGAGAAGAACGCCTCGGCACACTTATGGATGCGCTTATCGCATTCTGGGGGCAGCGCATTGGGATCGTCACCGGTGGTGGAAGCGGTGTGATGGAGCAAGCCAACACTCTGGCCCGAAAACGGGGTATCTTATCGGGTGCCAATTTTCTGGATATTACCGATCAATCCATGACGACTGATGTCGATTTCTGCCAGGTATTTCAGGCGACCTGCCGCCACAGCCGTCAAAAATGGTTTGAGATTGCCTCATTTCCGATTTTTAACGTTGGCGGATTGGGCTCCCTGGAAGAGCTTGGCATCACCCTGTGCAACATGAAGCTGTCCATCCTGGATCCGGTTCCGGTTGTTTTATTCGACACCGAAGGTGGTGGCAATTTCTGGTCCGGCATCGATGATCAAATCAACGAGATGGTCAAACGGGGCCGGGCACCCGACTGGATCAAAGACAATATCGTTATTACCGACGATCCCAAAACGGTTACCGATGTCTATCGTCAACGGCTGCAACTGTTTTAGATCCGTAATTGTTGGTTCTCCGCACAGGGCGGATCCGGCTTAGCTGAATCGAGGTTATCAGATTAATTGTTTTCGCTAAAGCGCACCGTTGCCCCGATTTGCCCCGGGATGTAATTATCTATCAGTCGGTAACCGATATTTATAGGTCGTCGGCATGTTTAGACAAAAACGCTGCCACGCCCTCTGCCGTGGGTTTCATTCCCGTCGCGCCTTTGTTCCATCCTGCCGGGCAGACTTCTCCGTATTTTTCGGTAAACTGCAATGCATCAACCAGGCGCATCATCTCATCGACATTCCGCCCCAACGGCAAATTGTTGACGATCTGATGCTGGACAATACCCTCTTTGTCGATCAGAAAAGAGGCTCTTAAGGCCACGCCGTCCGGATGTTCAATTCCATAGGCCCGGGTTATCTCGTGTTTTATATCCGCAACAATCGGAAATTGAACTTCGCCGATTCCGCCGTCTTCGATGGCAGTGCTGCGCCAGGCAAAATGAGTATACTCAGAATCAATTGAAATTCCTACGACTTCGACGTCCCGCTCTTTGAACTGTTCCACACGCTTATGATGGGCAATGATTTCAGTGGGACATACAAACGTGAAATCCAACGGCCAGAAAAATAAAACCACATATTTCCCCCTCAAATCCGAGAGCTTAAAATCTGCTTTGATAACGCCATCCGGCATAACAGCCGGTGCCACAAAATCCGGTGCTTCTTTGGTCACCAATACGCTCATGATCATATTCCTTCCGAACTAATTATTTTTCAGCATCGTATTAATATGCATGCATGCTTGCGGCATATATCTGATTGTCGATCGATTGGCTTAATATTATGATGAAATTTGATTTTTCAATAGATAGGGCCAAGATTTATAAAATGGGCAGGGCAACGGGTCAATTAATTGCTTTTAAATGGCATCGGCCTATTGTGAGCCTCGAACTTTTATAGTTGCCAATCCCGCCAAAAATTGGCGCGAGAGTTTTTCAGAGATGTGATGGTTGAACACTTGGCCTTGCGGCGTCACGCCGCAAATCTTGCCGTCTGCCAAAAACCTGCTCAATACCTGCTTGCCCGTGTCAAGGCGGTCGGCCGGATCATTTACCTGGATTGCGGCTGAGGATGCTTGCGGCAGGGGTATCTCTTGGTCCAAAAGGGATTTTATGAAATTGAGTATTCGAGCCAGCCGAAGCACGGTAACAGCCTCTTTTCTGGTGGTCGTGTGAGACAGAGGCAATGCGCTTGAGCGCAGGCGGGAAAATCCGATGGGCAGAAGGTCATGGTCTTCACATAAGTCAAAATCCAGGCTGCCCGGGGCTGGATAAAAGGTGGATACACCTGCTATAACCCTTCTTTGAGCCAGGTATAGAAGATCTGAAATCGAATCCGCCGCACGCTGAAAAGGGGCGGCACAAATCACGTACCCGACTGCATTCAGGCTGAAATCTTCAGCATGGCTTAAGGCCCGGTCAAATGTAGCGCGCACATCGGATCGGTTGAATCTGTTAAGCTGCTGCCTTGAGGTTGAACCCAACGACAGATTCAGGGTTCTAAAACCGGCGGCCTTCATCTCCCGGACGACTTCTTTATCCAGGGACGGCGGATAGAGTCCATTCATGGCCCTTAGCTCAAATCTGCCGGATCCAAAGCGGCTTTGAATGGCATCCAGCAGGTTGATAAACCAGCGGCGATCCAAAGACAGGTTCTCGTCTTCAAAGTCAATAAAACCGATGTTGCCATGATCGGCAGCATGCTCAATTTCCCTGATAACCGATGGTACACTCCTTTTGCGGTATTTCAGAAATGACTTTTGGCCGACACTGCAATAGGTGCAACGCATGGGGCAGCCACGGCCGGCAACAATAACCATGCTGCCGCCTTGCTTGCGTCGGTAAAACTTCTGGTTGACAAATTGAACAGCAGGCAGTGGAAAGTCGTCCGGGTCCTGCATTTGAACCGGCTCATCGATGTGCAGCCTGCCGTCTGCCTGTCTGAACACAATTCCGGGAATGGCGTCCAATCGGCCGCCTTCTGACAGCGTTTTGGCCAGCAGCGGCATAGATACTTCACCTTCACCGCGCAGCACGAAATCCACTGCGCTTGATTCCATAACGGATTGCGGCAATGCGGTTGGATGGTGGCCGCCCAGGACGATTTTACATTTCGGGTGATAGGCTTTAACGACTTCAGCCGTTTGAATGGCCTGCCGCATATAGGGCGTGAATAAAGATGATATTCCAATCAGAAACGCACCGGATTCCCGCGCTTTGCTTCCGATATGCTCAAAGCTGTAGCCAAAGTGCTTGTAGTCGTAAAACAGGGCAACCGGTGAACGGTCCGGCTGTGCGTAGTATTGGCGTAAATAGCCCATTTGCTCCGGGAGATCGCGAATACGCGCTTTGGATGTGGCCAAACCGTCAAGGATATCAACCGAATAGCCGCATTCGATCAGGACCGATGCAATACAGGTTAAACCGTATGGAATGGTTCGTTTGGCGGTCAGATAAAAATCTCTGATCGGCGGTTGAATAAGCAGAATGTCGGGCATGTTCTCGATTCTCGATGCTGGTTACCGGGTACTGGGTACTGGATACCGGGTACTGGGTACTGGATACCGGGTACTGGGTACTGGATACCGGGTACTGGGTATTGGATATCGGGTACTGGGTACTTGATACGATGTCGCTGGTTTTCGGAATTGTTGCTGGATGAAAATGGCGCAGGGCGTACGGCTCACGGCGCACGGTAGATTTAATGGTGTCGGGTATATGGTATAAGGTCTATGGTGTAAGGTGAAGGCTTCGTAGCCGTTATACCTATTCCTCTTTCCGACTTCCGCCTTCACCCTTCCGACTTCCCATCTTCCCATCTTCTCACCTTCTTTCTTTTCCGACTTCCGCCTTCACACTTCCGAATTCTTTATCCTTCCATTGCCTCAATTTCGCTAAAAACTTGTGATTGGCTTTGGGGAGCGGATAGTCATCCAGTTGATTAAGCCTGATCCAGCGGTGATCGACCGGTCCGGTTAATTTTACGCGCCCTGAGATATAGGAGCAGCAGAAGACATCCATCTGGATTTTAAAGTGAGTGTAGGCATGTTTGACCATGCAAAGATGCGAATCTACCTTAACTGCCAGGTTGACTTCCTCCTTAATTTCTCTGATGCAGGCCGCTTTCGCTGTTTCATTTTTTTTGATCTTGCCGCCGGGAAATTCCCACAGCCCTCCCAGCAACCCTTCGGGTTTGCGGCGGGTAATTATAACCCGGCTGTTTTTGAATACAACACCCACCGCGATCGGATACTGCGGCGTGGCCTTTTTTTTTAACTTTCTGGGAAATTCTGAAATTCGGTCCCTCTGATAAGCCAGGCACCATGTCTGAACAGGGCATGCGGGGCACAGTGGATTGCGCGGTTTGCAAACGATGGCACCCAGTTCCATCAAGGCCTGGTTAAAGGTTCCCGGCTTTTGAGTGTCCAACAGATCAGCGGCTGCCTGCTGATATATTTTTTTCGCTGAAGATTGGTTTACCGGTTCATCCATAATAAACAAGCGTGACAGCACGCGCTTGACATTGCCGTCCACGACGGAATAGGGTTTGCTGAAGGCGATGCTCAATACAGCTGCAGCGATATAATCACCCACTCCGGGCAGCTTACGGAAATCCGGCCGGCTTTGCGGAATATTGCCCAGGTGCTGATTTAAAACAACACCGGCGGCTTTATGCAGATTGCGAGCCCGCGCATAGTATCCCAGTCCCTCCCAGGCTTTCAAAACTTGCTGAAAATTTGCCCGGGCCAGTTTTTGCAGATTTGGAAAACGCTTCAAAAACTCATGGTAATAAGGCAACACCGTGGCAACCTGGGTTTGTTGCAGCATTACCTCAGACACCCAGATAGGATAGGGGTCGGTAACTTTCCGCCAGGGCAAATCACGTTGATTTACCAGGTACCAGTCTATCAGCGCTTTGCGCAATGCGTGGATTTCTTTTGGTTTCATCGCATGATTTTTTCCAGTATTTTTAGTTTGTTGCCATAGGGCGGGTAGCGCAGCGGGGCGTCTAATCGAAACGATCTTTTCAGAATGCTTTTCTGGTGTGAAAATGTCTCAAAGCTTTTTTTGCCATGATAGCTGCCGATACCGCTGCTGCCGGTTCCGCCGAAGGGCAGGTGCGGATTTGCAAAATGAAGCAGGGTATCATTGATGCATCCTCCGCCAAAAGAAGTGTCCCTGATGATCTTTTCACCATTTTGGCGGTTGTTGGAGAAATAATAAAACGCCAGTGGCTTGGGTAATTTCTTCACCTGTGAGATCGCTTCCGATAATTGGTCATATGCAAGTACAGGCAGCAGGGGACCGAAAATTTCATCTTGCATGATCGGGTCCTCCCAGGCAATGTCATCGATAATTGTTGGGGCGATATACAGGCTCTGGCGGTCGGACTGACCGCCTGTAATGATCTTTCCGGTGTGCATCAACTGCGCCAGGCGCAGGAAATGCTTTTCATTTACGATCCGCGGGTAATCCGCGCTTCGCTGAGGGTCAGCACCATAAAATTCGTGGATGAAAAATTTTATCCGGTCCAGCAATTCCAGCTTAATTTCCTGATGGACCAACAGGTAATCCGGCGCGATGCAGGTCTGGCCGGCATTAATAAACTTACCGGAGCAAATCCGCTTGGCAGTGACATCCAAATTGACATCACGATCCACGATACAGGGGCTTTTGCCGCCCAATTCCAGGGTGACCGGGGTGAGATGCCTGGCTGCGGCCTGCATGACGGTTTTTCCCACGGCTACACTGCCGGTAAAGAATATATAATCAAAGTCCTCATCCAGCAGGGCCTGGCTGACAGCTGCTTCGCCCTCAACGACGGCAATATAGCTGGGGTCGAAATTATCGCTGATGATTTCGCTAAATACCTGTGCGGTGTGGGGTGCGTATTCTGAGGGCTTTACGACACTGCAATTTCCGGCCGCCATGGAACCGATCAAAGGATCAATAACCAGCTGAAACGGATAATTCCAGGGAGAGATAATAAGAGAAACACCATAGGGTTCGGCGTAAATGTAGCTGGATCCCGGGAATTGAAATAAATGGGTTCGCACCCGGCGGGCTTTGGCCCATTTAAAGAGGTGCTTTTTGATAAATCGGATTTCATCCAGCACAATTCCCACCTCTGTCAGGTATCCTTCATAGGCCGATTTAGACAGATCCTGTTGCAGCGCGTCTAATATTTTGGCCCGGTTTTCACCGACGGCCTTTTGCAGGGTGTCCAGCTGCGCTTTGCGAAATCCGGCATCCTTGGTTTGGCCCGTGTTAAAAAAGGCTTTTTGTTCTAATATCAACGATTGTATTTCTTTCATAGATTTTACGATTGGCATTTTTCAATAGACCGGGCCAACGCCCGCATATGGCCTTTTTCTGCCTGGGCGATGGCCAGAAACGTTTCCCCGGCCTCGGAAATGTCGGTCTGTTCCGCCATAACCCGGTACAGGTCATAAGCTGCGTATTCAATGGTCAGGGCTAAATCAAGGATTTCAGAGCAGCTATTGGTTGCAACCTCCTCCAGGTTTTGGCAGGCGTCTTTGAAGCTTTGCCCCCCTTCTAATACCTCCCCTTTCAGGCTGTCATACAATTTGTCAAAGGGTGGCGGATTGGATTCTAATTTTTGGAAAAAGCGATAGATCAGCTTTGCATGTCCCTTTTCAGCAATGGATATCTGTTCGAAGGCCTGGTGAAGGGGATCTTCAACGAACCTGTCCATTGCATACCGATAAAATAGCCAGGCGCCCTTTTCCAGATCCAGGGCCGTCGCAAGCAGTTGCTCAAGTTCCCGGGCCCGGTCAAAAATTTGTACTTTCGGATAGCCGGGCAAAATCCTGCCATTGCGGGCCAAAAGTCCGCCCATCAGGTGATAAACGCTTTTCTCACAGACTTCACCTTCGCCGGCCAGTGAAGCCGCCCATTGGGAACGGCCGCCGTTATGACAATAAAAAATCAAATCCCGCTCGGCCGGCAGCGAAAACAGCCGGGTTTCGACCTCAGCCAGAGGCATGAGTTTGGCCCCCGGTATATGGCCCAGTTCATATTCCGACTCCTGGCGCACATCAATTAACAGGTAATCTTTTTCCTGGTGATTTTTTAAGTACCCATCAAATTCTTCAGCCGTCAATGTCTCAAATTCTAAGTTGTCCATTATTTCCCCAGAATCTTGTCCAACATGACTTGGGTATCGGATGTGGAATCGGTACAGGAACCGTTGCGGCATACGTGGGCGGTGGCTTTGCCTTCAATGACCTGCAAACCGTCAGTGTATCCGGCAAACTTAGCCAGTCGCTCGGCATTTTGATCAGATTTTACGATGGCGACTTTATTCGGTGAAAAATTAAGGTTCAGGGCGGTCAGCAATTGCCGGGTGTCGCCTGCCTGCGGCTCGCCGGTGATGATAACCTCCTGGCCCGGACGCAGCGCAAAATCAAGTGCACACAAAAAAAAGGTAAATGCCTGGGGTTGAGTTTTGACTGTACCGCCAAAGGCCCGAATCAGGGCCTGGGCCTGGTTTTCCCACCTGGGATCACCGGTCAATCTGGCTAAGGATACCAGGTTAAAAAGAGCAACCGAATTGGCCGATGGAATGGCGCCGTCGTAAAGTTCCTTGGGGCGCACCGGTAGATCGACACTTCCTTTGGGAGTCGAGTAAAAGCCTCCGTTTTGTTCATCCCAGAAATCTTCTATCATCTTTTCCTGCAGCACTTGAGCCCGTTCGGCAAATATCAAATCGAACGTCGTTTGATAGAGGTTTAACAGGCCGTGGATTAAAAACGCATAGTCAGCGGCATGGGCTTCCACCGCCAGTTCGCCGTCTCTGAAGCGGTGGTAAAGGCGGCCATTTTTGTCGATCATCTTCGACTCAATAAATTCAGCGGCTTGGCGGGCAGCGCGTTCATATTCGGGTTGGTTTAAAATTCGCGCTCCCAGTGCCAGCGCTGAGATCATCAGGCCGTTCCAATCGGTCAGGATCTTATCGTCCTTTAGCGGATGAATCCGATTTTCACGGATGTCAAACAGTTGCTCGCGAATTTTGCGCCATTCATCACGCAGTTGGTCTTCCGGCACGTTCAGTTTTTCGGCCCATTTGTCCATAGTTGCCGTCAGATGCAGAATATTGGTGCCGGTTTTCTGACGGGCGGCTTCATCGATATAATTTCCTTCCGGGCTCAGTCTTAATATCGTCTCCCACCGCCGGGCGACTTCATCGCCCAGCCCCCGGCGAAATTCTTCCGTCGTCCAAATATAAAATTTGCCTTCTTCCCCCTCGCTGTCGGCGTCTTCGGCCGAGTAGAAACCGCCCTCGGTGGAGGTCATGTCCCGCAGAACGTAAGTGAATATATCGGCGGCGGTCCGGGCCAATAACGGCTCTTTGGAAATTTGATAGGCCTCCAGGCAGGCGCTGGCGATCAGGGCCTGGTCATAAAGCATTTTTTCAAAATGGGGCAACAGCCATCTTTCATCCGTGGCATAGCGGTGAAAGCCGTAGCCGACATGATCCCAAATTCCGCCAAGGCGCATGGCGCTTAAGGTTTTTTGAACCATATCCAGGGCAATTGGATCCTCGTTTCGATGATAATAGCGCAACAGGAACAATAGCCGATGCGGGGTCGGAAACTTGGGGGCCGGCTCAAATCCGCCGTGCTGCATGTCGAAGGCGGCCTTAACCTGCTTAAACGCTTTTTCAAACAGGGATGCATCCGGCTCATCCGCCGCCGCAAATGTAAATGCCCGGTCCAGATTGGCCGCAATGTTTGCGGCCGAGGTTTCGATCTTTTCAGTTTGATTGGACCAGAGGTCTTTGACCTGCCGGCAGATGTCGACCAGTCCCGTCCGGCCGTAGCGGCTTTGTTTGGGAAGATAGGTGGCGGCGAAAAAGGGCTTTTTTTGCGGGGTCATAAATATACTCAATGGCCAGCCCCCGCTTCCGGTCAGCATTTGACAGGCGGCCATATAGACAGCATCGATGTCGGGGCGTTCTTCGCGATCCACTTTAATACAGACGAAGGTGTCATTGAGATATCCGGCCGTTTCCTCATCTTCAAAGGATTCTTTTTCCATGACATGGCACCAGTGGCAGGTAGCATATCCGACCGAAAGAAAAATAGGCTTATTTGCCTTCCGGGCCTGTTCAAAGCTTGCCTCAGACCAGGGGTGCCAGTCCACGGGATTATGCGCATGCTGGATCAAATAGGGGCTTTTTTCGTTGATGAGATGGTTGGGAGACATGATGATACTCCTGAATATACCTGTTATAAAGCATAGCAGGCCTCGAATCTACGGGTTAATGCCTAAAATGCCTAAATTGCACTAAAATGCCTAAAGTGGAGGCATGCTGTCGATTATAATGGAATTCAAATTCGCGTTTTTAAATATAGGCATGCTGGGCTATGTTTGCAATGCAGATTGTAACCAGATCTTGTGTTGACAGGTATTTGAATTCAGAAAGCGGACTTTGGAAGGTGGAAATAAAAAGCGCAGCACAGGGAACCAGTGCAAAGATGAAATATATGAATCGCCCTCGTGAAATAATTAAGATCCGATAGGATACCTTTATTTTAGGCACTTTAGGCATTTTTATAAGTAGCCCATAAAGTCACCTATAAAGCGTCATGATCCGGCATATCGGGTTTTCGATTTAGCGGGATAAGTGGTGGTAGGCAGGGTAGGTCCTGAGACGCGGATCTTCGACCGGTCGGCCAATGGTGAAATGGTACAGGCTCTGATACTGATTGTCATTAATTCCCAGGATCTCATGGACCGCATCGTCAAAAAAACAGCCGATGCCGGTGCCGCGAACGCCGTGAGCTTCGGCCGCCAGGTATAAAACCTGGCCGATCATGCCGGTTTCCCAAAAAAGATGCCGGTAGCGAAAGGGCTCATCCGTTATCGAAGCTTTGAATTGCGCAATCATGCCCAGTGAAAAAGCGCCCGAACCGGCAATATCCTGGTGGCAGCTGACTCTCATGGCTTGCTGCCTGTAATTTCCCTCTTCCAGCAAATACAGCGGAAACTTGTTTTCAACTGGCTGCCAGATAAAGTCGGAACGTATCAGCTGTTTTATAGGGTTGAGCTCTTGATCATTGCGGCAGAAAAAATACAGACCGGGTGTCAGGCCTTCTATATGATGAACAAAAATGAGCAGATGGGTTGAAGCTTTTATGAGTTCGGCATCAAACGGTGCGCAGCCGTTGCGTGGCAGGGTGCTTTCCAGGATGGAGAAAAACTGATTTCTGCTGACCGATCCGTTGCGGTCAAAATCGGTGGCGCTTCGTCGTTGACGGATGATTTCAGCGGCTGAGAGTTGAGGGGCGGTTGGGTGAATCCAGGCCGGATCTCCGTAATCGTAGCGCCTGTTGACCGTTGTCGGCTTGCGCGTCAGGTCTGCAGTTTGGTAGATAATTTCCCAGTTGATTTGCTGTCTGCTCAGCTTGTTTGGGGTGCCTGTAAAGCTGAGTTTTGCAAAATCGGCGATGATGGATTGCGGTAAAGATCGAGGAATATCTGATTGACCCCAGGGCCGGATAAAACATAAAAGATCCGGATGTTCTCCTGCCAGATTTTCATACCGCGTTTGGTCAAAGCCCAGGATGGTGTCCAACGCATCATCTGAAAGGCCATTTAAGTAGGTCACTTTCCAGCCGAACAGGTTGGCTGAGATACTGACGGCCGCCAGTGCATGCCCCACATCATGATTGCAGTAGCGGAATGCGCGTTCCCCGTATTTCCAGGATTCACGCCAAAATATACTGCTCAAACCGACCAGGAAGCCCCGGCAGCCAAAATGCAGCGCAAGCTGCTGCCAGATTTCGTCGGAAACCTCTGTACGCTGCTCCAGGGCGTGGGTAAAGGCGTTATAATGGTAAACTCCACCCGGCACCCCTGGGAGATGCGGCAGCACCAGGTGGGCTTCGGTGGGGTGAAGGTTGCCGCTTGAGGGGTTTATGCGCAGGGACCATCGCGATTGTCCGACTGCCTTCCAGGCTGAAAGTCCCAATGACAGTTCAAGGAATCCCGCAATGGTTTCAATGGTAAATACTTGCTGCTGGTTGTTTTCTCGCCGGTATAAGTCCGGATATTCAGCCCGGGGATATTCTTTTAGGAGCGGCAGCTCGATAACCTGCGTTTTTTCATAGAAACGGAATGGATTCGGCTGGTTCTGCCAGTCCATATGTCCCGGCGATCTGGCATAGCGTTCATAATGGTGCTTGGTTTCATCGTGGTAACGAAAAATTCCTCCGACGATATTTTCATCATTTTTAGGTGCCATTGTGATTGAATTCGCTGATCAAAAAAAAAGCAACACCCTTGGGTGTTGCTTTATTAAATACAAACGATATTAAATTATCATCCACAGCCGTCGCCACTGCCGCATGATGAACACGCCGAGGCCGGTCCGAATTCGATGCTGGAGCTGATTTTAAACCCGTATCCCAAAAAATCCACTGTCACAGGCTTGGCTTTTTCATCAAAATCTTTATCCATGACAAACTGGAAACCATTCACATCGTACACATTATCGCTCTCTTTAGGCTCGTCCAGAGCCATTGCCAATGACGGGCCGCCTCATCCCCCATCATTTAGAAAGATTCGAATCGGGGTGATGTCCCGATCCTTAAAATACTCTGAAATCTGCTGGCTAGCTGCTTCGGTAACCTCTACCATAACATCCTCCTTGAACTGGAATATGATCAGCGCGATTCAACAGCGGGAATTGATCTGATCGTCAAATTAGTCCTAATGTTAATAACGGGGATCGGGTTTGTCAATGTCTAATATCCCTGTTGCCGGGGGCGCGTCATTTCAAGCTGAGTGGGTCTAGATCTAACTGCAACCATGCCCGGTCACCGCCATCGGCTTACCCGCCCAATGAGCGGATATATTCATGGTATACCTTCAGGTCCCCCGCTGAAAAGAGCATAAATATTACTTTTTCCATGGTCTTGGATATTTGAAGAAAATTGCAGGTTGTATCCACCGCTATCCGGCAGGCTTCTGCGATGGGATAACCGTAGACACCGCAGCTGATGGCAGGAAATGCAATCGAGGCCACCTTGTACTCGACCGCCAGCTTCAGACTGTTCTGGTAGCAAGCAGTCAGGAGCGTTTTATCCTGAGGATTGCCGCGATATACCGGGCCGACCGTATGAACGACATGACGGGCCGCAAGATTATACCCTCTTGTAATCCGCGCCTCGCCGGTGGGACATCCTCCCAGGGTGCGACATTCCGCCAGAAGCTCGGGACCCGCCGCCCGATGTATGGCGCCGTCAACGCCTCCGCCTCCCAAAAGGGATGAATTGGCCGCATTGACAATCGCATCCACCGCCAGTTTGGTGATGTCCCCCTGCATAATTTCTAATTTAGCCAATATTTTTTTATCCATTATTACACCCCTCAATAACTATTAATAAATAAATCACAAATCTCAAATAACAAACAAATTACAATGACCTAAATTCAAAATCTCAAACTGTTGGTTTTAATCTTTCAGTGGGCCTGCCGAAAGGATCTGTTTTGGTCATTGATTATTGGAATTTATTTGTTATTTGGATATTGATATTTGGTGCTTCTAAACTCAGGATTTGACATTTACGCGCCGGAGGATCAGTCATCCGCGCATGGTTGAAATTACACTCCAATACGCCTTAAACCTTAAACCCTTCACCTTTAGCCTCTTTTTTACAGGTCATAGAGCGTCTCATCCCGCGTCGGCGCAGGTCGTTTCTTGCCTCTGCCGGTTCCTTTTTTTTCCGCCAATGCAAAGGGCTCCTCTTCCTCTAAAAGATTCCCCATTTCAGCCTCGATGGCATCGGGATCCTCCCCGGCTTCCATTCTTTTTAGGGCCTCCTGCATCCCGGGACCCAGCTCGAGTCCGGTCATATCCGTCAGCTTGCGCATCAGGTTAGCGGCTTGACGGGGATCCTCCTCATTGATGTTTTCAGCTTCTCCGGCCAGCATTTGCATGGCTTTTTCCATTTTGCTTTCGTCAAAAGGAAGATCGTCTAAATCACCATCTTCCTTGGCATTGCCGGTGAATGCAAATGCCGACATCTGTCTGGAAAGTGTTTTTGTTTTACATTTAGGGCATTTCGGCTTTTTGGTGGTATTGATCGTCTTTGAGAAAAAATTAAAAATTGTATTACAGTCTTCACAATAAAATTCGTAAATTGGCATGCTCGCTCCTAATTAATCCGCCCTGAAAAACAGCAGATCCAGGGTTGTAGATTGTTATTTAAAAACTGAAAAAACCTGTCAGACCCAAGCGCCTTTTACTTGCAAAATTCAGGTACCAAATAATAAAATTTGACCATTTCTTTGTCAACCGTATAAACACAATCGTCCTCAGTCCGTCGTCAGTTGCAAAATAAGAAATACCAAACCACGCACAACCGACAACTTGTCGCTGACGGTTATTGACTTGCAATCCGGCATCTGCTATGCCACCGGGGACTGACATCAGGGGCTTCGTCAAGGAACTTGGGATGCTCCGATAAAATTATATATGTCGAGTCAGGGTTTATTATTGCGCGATGTTAATCTTATGATGAAAGGACTTATATTCAATGGAAAGAACTCTGTCAATTATTAAACCGGATGCCGTAAAACGCGGGCTCATCGGTGAGGTCGTCAAACGGCTGGAGCAAAATCAGCTCAACATTGTGGCCATGAAAATGATTCATATGACCAAAGATCAGGCGAAAGGCTTTTACGCTGTCCACCAGGAGAGGCCATTTTTTGAAAGCTTGACGGATTTTATGATTTCCGGGCCGGCGGTTGTCATGGTTTTAGAGGGGGACAACGTTATTGCTCGATATCGTGAATTAATGGGCGCCACTAACTATGAGGAAGCAGCCGAGGGCACAATCCGAAGAGAATTTGCCACTGATATCGAAAAAAATGTGGTTCACGGTTCCGACGCTTCGGAAACCGCCGCTTTCGAGATATCCTATTTTTTTAACAGCTTCGAAATCGTAAACTAAAACCAAATTTATTTTCATGTCCGATCCGAACAAAGTAAATCTTAGCAATATTTCGGTCGTCTTAATCGGCACACGCTACCCCGAAAATATCGGGGCGGCAGCGCGGGCGATGCGCAACATGGGTATCCAGCAGCTGATATTGGTGGATCCTCAAAATTCTGATCCGGCAAAAATCGGCAAGATGGCTACCCATGCGGCTTTGGGAGTCGTAGACCAGATGAAGGTTTGCGATACTTTAAAACAAGCCCTGGCCGATTTTAGCTTTGTGGTCGGCACCACCGCCAGGTTGGGCGGCCAGCGCAAAGTCGTCAGTTCACCGTCTAAACTGGCGCAAAGGCTTATCGCCATTTCCCATCAAAATCAAATTGCCATATTATTCGGGCCCGAAGATCGCGGCCTGACCAATGACGATATTCGTTTCTGCGACATCCTGGTGAACATACCCACGGCCGAATTCTCCTCCCTCAATTTGGCCCAGGCTGTGATGGTCATGTGTTATGAATTGTTTTGCTTTAGCCGGGATAAACCTGGAGAATTCGCTCCGCGTCTGGCCAACCGGCATGAACTCGAAGCAATGTACCAGCAATTAAAAGAAGTGATGATGCGCATCAGCTTTATCAATCCCGCCAATCCGGACTACTTTATGAACAACTTGCGGCATTTTGGATCGCGCATCCAGCTCAGGGCCAAAGAGGTGCGCATTATCCGGGGTATCTGCCGCCAGATTGACTGGTACGGCAAAAAGAGCTACCAGGATGGACTCAAGGCGGGGCAGGAGGATGCTGATACTTAACAATCTTCCCACTTCCGCCATCCGCCTTCCCACTTCCGACTTCAAACTAGTCTGTATCCGTCTTCAACACCGCTAAAAAAGCTGATTGCGGAATCATCACCTTGCCCACCATCTTCATGCGCTTTTTTCCTTTTTTCTGCTTTTCGAGCAATTTGCGTTTACGCGTAATATCACCTCCGTAACATTTGGCAGTGACATCTTTTCTAAAGGCCGATACGGTTTTGCGGGCGATGATGGTGCCCCCGATGGCGCCCTGGATGGCGATTTTATACATCTGTCTGGGAATCTCATCGCGCAATTTCTCGCAGGTAGTGCGTGCCCGGGCGACTGCATTATCCCGGTGTACCAGTTGGGATAAGGCATCGACTCGCTCCCCATTGATGAGAATATCCATTTTGACCAGGTCGGTTTGCCTGAAGTCAATTAAATCATAGTCAAAGGAACCATAACCCTGGGTCACCGATTTCAACCGGTCATAGAAATCGTAGATTACTTCTGCCAGAGGTATTTCAAAAATCATCTCGAGCCGGTCACTGGTAAGATATTGATAATTTTTATTGATCCCGCGCCGGTCGAGGCACAGTTTCATGACGGCACCCATGTAGCGATCCGGTACGATAATCGCAGCCCGGATAAACGGCTCTTGGGTTTCTTCGATCAGTGTCGGGTCAGGATATAACGCGGGATTGTCGATAATGGTTTCCGTGCCATCGCTCATGCCCAAACGATATTGCACCGACGGTGCGGTGAGGATCAGAGATAGACCGTATTCGCGTTCGAGTCTCTCCTGGACCACTTCCAAATGCAACAGGCCCAAAAACCCGCAGCGAAATCCAAATCCGAGGGCAATCGATGTGTCCTTTTCATAAATCAGGGCGGCATCGTTTAGCTTCAGCTTTTCAAGCGCGATCACCAATTCTTCATATCCATCCGATGCCACCGGGTAGATCGAGGAGAAAACCACCGGTTTGGCTTCCTTGAAACCGGGCATCGGCGCATCGCATGGCCGGTCATTTAAGGTGATGGTATCGCCGCAGCGTGTATCACTGACAGTCTTGATGCCGGCAATCATGTACCCGACCTGACCGGCTGAAAGCTGTTTTTGTTTTATCATATCGATCTGAAACAGGCCGACTTCCTCAACCTTATAGACCGCATTGTTGGACATAAACCTGATCTTGTCCCCCGCACCAATCCGTCCATGAAAAACTCGGAAGTGGACAATGGTGCCGCGATAGCTGTCGTAGTGTGAATCAAAAATCAGTGCCTTCAGCGGTTGGGCGGGGTCGCCGACCGGTGGCGGCAATTTATGGACGACCTCTTCCAATAAGTTATCGATCCCAATTCCTTCTTTAGCCGATATTAAAACGGCGTCCGCCGGATCGAGGCCGAGATCGTCACGGATTTGCGATTTTACCCGAGCGATATCCGCCGATGGCAGATCGATTTTGTTGATGACCGGAATTATTGCCAGATCGTGTTCCATGGCAAGGTAAAGGTTGGCCAGGGTCTGGGCCTCAACTCCCTGACTGGCGTCGATCACCAGCAGGGCACCTTCGCAGGAGGCTAAAGATCGAGAAACCTCATAGGAAAAATCAACATGTCCCGGCGTGTCGATTAGATTGATGAAATAGGGTTTTCCATCCGCGGCGGCATATGGCAAACATACGGTCTGGCTCTTGATGGTAATGCCCCGTTCCCTTTCGATATCCATGGTATCGAGGATCTGGTCCTGGAAGTCACGTTCGGATATAATGTTGGTCTTTTCAATAAGTCGGTCTGAAAGGGTGGATTTGCCGTGATCAATATGGGCAATGATGCTGAAATTTCTGATGTTTTGCATTGAGTTTATGTTTTAATTAATTTGCTTTGATTAGTTTGATATTTTTGCTATCGAACGGATATCCGCTCTTCGCTAAAAGAGAGTTGACACCGTTGTGCTTTCCGGATATACTTAGCCATTATAGTTAATAAATTTAGTCTTTTATCAATTTTCGTGAACTGCTGTCAAGTCTGCAGTCTTTTAACATATTTCATTCGGAAACACCAATGGTAAGATCAAAGGCCAATACCAGGGTCTTAATCGTCGATGACGATGAGGCCGTACGCAACACCATGAATGAGTATATCCTAACCGCCGGGTATAACTCCGAGGCGGTCTCCTGCGCCGAGGAGGCTCTTGAAATAATTCAAAAAGACGAATTTCAGGTAATTATCACCGATATTATTCTGCCCGCCATGGGTGGGCTGGAATTGACCAAATCCATCAGAAAGAATAAAGATGCCGATGTCATCGTGATGACCGGTTACGGCGATGAGTATTCCTATGAAGAGGCGATCAACATTGGTGCCAGCGATTTTGTCATCAAACCGGTTCGCCTTGAGGAGCTCTTGTTGCGGTTAAAACGCGTGCTCAAAGAGCGGGAGCTCACCAAGGAGCGGGTCAGGATGATGGAGAAATTGCAAAAGCTGGCCGTCACCGACGGCCTTACCAAACTTTATAACTCCAGATCATTTTATTCCCAGCTGGAAACCGAGGTTGACCGTTTTAACCGTTACAGGCATCCACTGGCTTTGCTGCTGCTGGATCTAGATCACTTCAAAGATTACAACGACAATTACGGTCACCTTGAAGGAGATAAGGTCCTGGTTCGATTCAGCCAGATCATTAAATCCTGCCTGCGGACCAATGACTCCGCCTATCGTTATGGCGGGGAGGAGTTTACGGTTATTTTGCCGGAAACAGCGGGGGCCGAAGCCAGAACCGTTGCCCAGCGTATTCGATCTGCGCTGGAGGCAGAGCGCTTTTCACCGGGAAACGGACAGGAAGTTCAAATCACGATCAGTATCGGAGTGACCGAATACCATTCCAAAGAAGAATTGTCTACTTTCATTCAACGGGCCGACAAAGCCATGTATGTCTCCAAACAAAACGGACGCAACAGGGTTTCCATGCTGCATGCGGCAGACTCCCAGAAACCGAATAAATGAAGAAGGTCGATTGACCTTCCTCATTGTATCCTCACTTTAAGATACAAATTTCCCCGCCCACCCCGATCATTTGACCCGGCATCCTTGCCCAGCCCCTTGAGTCGTAACCTGCTGCCCTCTTTAATTCCCGGCGGAACGGATACTCTGAAAAGTCGTTTGCGAAATCCCCAGGGAATGTTAACCAGTTTGCGCGTGCCGCCGGCAGCCTCATGCGGCGAAATGGTAATGACGCCGTAGAGGTGGGGGTCCGGACCGGGGCCGATCGGCCGGATAACCTGCAGATGCGGCGTTTTTTTCCGTGCGGTGACCCGGCGAATTTTAGTGCGCGGTCCAGCACCCGGCAGGGCCAGCAGAATTTTTAGGAAAATGATGCCGAAAATAAAGCCGCCGATATGGGCCCACCATGCAACACCACCGGCCTGCCCCTGACCGGCCGCGGCATTGATAAATTGAAGTAAAAACCAGATTCCGAGAAAGAAATAGGCCGGTATCTCTATAAAATAGGGGATGAAGAAAATGGGAATGAGGGTTAAAATTTTTGAGCGTGGGTGCAGGATAAAATAGGCGCCCATCACACCTGCGATCGCGCCGCTGGCACCGATGGTTGGGAGATTTGAATGCCAATTTAACAATAGATGAGACCCCCCAGACGCCACTCCGCAAATAAGATAAAACATCAGGTATCGCAAAGGGCCGAGCCGATCTTCGACGTTGTCGCCGAAAATAAATAACGACCACATATTGCCGAGCAGATGCCAGATGCCGCCATGCAGAAACATAAAGGTTACGAATGAGAACACCTGTTGGGGAGCGCTAAAATAAGCGCTGATTTGAGGAATCGAATACCGGGCCGGCACCAGGCCAAAAGTAAATACGAACTTGTTCCACTCAGCTCCCTGTGACAGCTGCAATATGAAAATAACGACATTGATGCCGATGATGGCATTGTTGACTACCGGATAATTCTTGGCTGGCGTGGTGTCGCGTAGCGGGATCATAGTGCGTGTATCGGGTTACGGGTTGCGAGTTGCGTGTATCGGGTTACGGGTTGCGAATTACGGGTCATTTGAATTCAGAATTCGGAATGCGGAAGGCTGAAAAACTTGGAGTCCGTGCCGCATTGACATCACACCTTACACCTTCTACCCTCTACCGTGCGATCTGCGCTTTGCTCATTGAGTCCAAAATATTAATCTTATCAACCCAATAAGCTATTTGCACCCCGCACCCCGATCCGCCACCGCGAACCCCGCCTCGCAACCCGTCTTATTCTTCCATCTCCTTGATGCGCTCCAGGTTCATTTCAAGCTTTTGCTGTTTCTCCAGCAAAACACTCTGTTTTTCCCGTACTTTTTCAATGACGTCTGCCGGAGCCTTGTTCAGAAAGCCATCATTTTCCAATTTCTTACCGACTTTTGTCAATTCGATGGACAGCTTGTTGATTTCTTTTTCCAGGCGTTGGGTTTCTTTGGCAAAGTCAATGATGCCTTCCAAATCGACAAAAACCGACGCATCATTTACCACGGCTGTGGCCGAAGATTTTGGCCGCTGTCCCATATTCTCAACTGTCAGTGCGCTGAGTCTGGCAAGGTTAATGACAAGATCCTGGTGCGATTCAATGACCTCGCGTGTTTGTCCATCTTCTGATTGAACCATTACCGGTAAGGATAAAGAGGGCGCCAGATTCATTTCACCCCGCACATTTCTGATGCCGGTAATCACCTTCATCAGAATTTCCATTTTGGATTCGGTTTGCTGATTCCGCTCGGCAAGGGCGGCGTCGCTGGTATGTGCGGGATACGCTGCTTTCATAATCGAGCCGTTTGTGCCGGGCAAATGGTGCCAGATTTCTTCGGTTACAAAGGGGATAAACGGGTGCAACAGGATCAGTGCATCATGCAGCACCCGCCACAGCACCGAGCGGGTTGCCTCTTTTGCCTGTGGTCCTTCTTTATCGTACAGGGCGGGTTTGACGGCTTCGAGGTACCAGTCACAGAATTCATGCCACACAAAATTGTAAAGTGCCCCGGCGGCTTCATTGAAGCGGTATGCGTCCAGCGCTTCGGCAACTTCCGACGTCACACGTTCCAGCCGGGACAGAATCCATTGATCCGGCAGTGACAGATTCTGATCATTTATTTCCTCGTAACCCTGCTCCAGGTGCATCAAAGCAAACCGGGCGGCATTCCAGAGTTTGTTGATAAAATGCCGGTAACCGTCCACCCGCTTTTCCGACATTTTAATATCGCGTCCCTGGGCGGCAAATGCGGCCAGGGTGTAACGGAAGGCATCCGTCCCGTATTGATCGATGACGTTCAAGGGGTCGATGACGTTGCCCGTTGATTTGCTCATCTTTTTGCCTTCTTCATCCCGCACCAGGGCGTGCACATAGACGTGCTTGAATGGGACATCCTGCATGAAATGGATGCCCATCATCATCATACGGGCCACCCAGAAGAATAAAATATCAAACGCGGTAACCAGCACCGATGTGGGATAGAAGGTTTTCAGCAGGGGGGTCTCATCCGGCCAGCCCATGGTTGAAAACGGCCAGAGCGCGGAACTGAACCAGGTGTCCAGGACATCGGTTTCCTGTACCAGATTTGATGAACTGCAGCCCGGGCAGGTCTGCGGCGTGTCCATGGCGACCACGATTTCGCCGCAATCATCACAGGTCCAGGCCGGAATCTGGTGACCCCACCAGATCTGGCGCGATACACACCAGTCCCGTATGTTGTTCATCCAGTCATAGTATGTATTGGTCCACATTTCAGGGATGATTTTCGTTTCCCCGCTTTTGACTGCGTCGATAGCCTTTTCGGCCAGGGGTTTTGCGCGCACAAACCATTGCCGGGAAAGGTTCGGTTCAACCACTGTCTTGCAGCGGTAACAATGGCCCACACTGTGTCGATAGGGATCGATTTTGACCAGCAACCCTTCAACTTCAAGCGCTTTGATCACGGCGTCGCGACATTCAAATCGATCCAACCCTTCAAAGCGACCGGCTTCAGCGGTCATGTCGCCGTTGTCGCTGATAACTTTGACACTGGGCAGGTTGTGGCGCGCACCGATATCAAAGTCATTGGAATCATGGGCCGGCGTAACCTTTAAACCGCCGGTACCAAACGACATGTCGACATAGGTGTCTTTGATAATGGGAATTTCCCTGTTCATCAGCGGCAGTATAACTGCATCGGATTTAACATCCAGATAACGTTCGTCATCCGGGTGGACCGCCACCGCGGTATCACCCAACATGGTTTCAGGCCGGGTGGTTGCCACCACGATTGCGCCGGATCCATCCTTATAAGGATAACGGATATGATATAAATGTCCGTCACGTTCTTCGTGCTCGACTTCAAGGTCAGCCAGGGCAGTGTGACACCGGTGACACCAATTAATAATATAATTACCCCGGTAGATGAGCCCTTCGTCATAAAGCTGGACAAAGACTTTACGGACGGCTTTAGACAGACCTTCATCCATTGTGAAACGCTCACGCTGCCAATCACAGGATGCTCCCAGGCGTTTTAGCTGATTGATAATGGCACTGCCGTATTTTTCGCGCCACTGCCAGACGGCCTCGATAAACTTCTCCCGGCCCAGTTGATGGCGGTCGGTGCCTTCGCCGGCAAGCTTTTTTTCGACGACATTTTGAGTGGCGATGCCGGCATGATCAGTTCCCGGCATCCACAGAACGTTATCCCCGCGCAGTCGACGATAGCGGCATAATATATCCTGCATGGTATTGTTCAAGGCGTGACCCATATGAAGAACGCCCGTCACATTCGGCGGTGGAATGACAATGGAATAAGCTGTCTGCGAGCTTTGTTCTTGCGCGGCAAACAACTGTTGGTTTTCCCAGTATTCGTACCAGCGTTTTTCCACTTCATGGGGTTCATAGCCCTTGTCAAATTGCTTCAAGCTCATTTGTATAACGCTCCTTTATTCCCGAAATAGATTCATCCTGATAAATAAAAAAAGGGGATTATAAATTAATCCCCAATATTTTACCAGTTTTTTTATGATTTCAAGTTTTTTGAAACCCTAATTGATCAAGGCTGATTATCGTCGATCGTATGGTTTCCCATCAAAGCCCTTTTTAATCGATCAATCTCTCTTGCTACCGCTTTTTCAATCACCTCGTAGATGATATCTTCTATCTTTCCGGAAAACTTTTCGTTGATGACCCGTTCGATGGCCGCATTGATCTCTCCAGCCGGCACAGCCGCCAGCTCATCCAACCCCTGTCCTATTTGAGATTCTTCCAGCCCGGTATCTTCCTCTTCTGCAACTTGATCAACCGGCAACGACGCCACTTCGGACTCGTCGACCGCATCTTCGGACAAAAACGTATCCAATCGATCGACCTGTTGAGCAATGGAACTGTGATCAAAATCAAAATCAAATTTCTCGTCTTCCGAAATAGGGGATTCGGTCTCGGGTGTTGATTCGGCGATTACATCAGGTGCTTCTTGAGCGACCTCCAGGACATCATGGTCAAGTCCGAATTCCTTATCCGATAAGTCTTCAGAAATAGATTCAGTGAGTTCATTTTCCAGCGTTTTATCTGCCAGGTCGTCGCTGAATACAGTCTCCGGAGTTTCAGTTTTTAGCAGGTCTTCTTCCAAATCATCGCGAATGAACTGATTTATATTAGCATTTTCGATTCTTTCCGGTGAATCGCTGAATTCGACAATCTCTTCATCATCAGATAGGCTATCCTCTTCAACGTCAATGAGCTCGAGAAAATCTTCCTCATCAGCACCCGATGCGTCCAATATACCGGACTGTTTCAGCAAGGCCTCTCCGTCTGCTGGAAAATGTTGGTCAAACTCAGTAATTTCGATAATGTCTGCCCCATTCTCTGCTTCGAGGTCGTTAAAGCCGTCCAGGGAGATGATTTCTTCATCAGCTTCCAGGTCCGCTTCCTCATCCCTATCAAGCAAATCTTTATCATTTTCAAATGTCGGAGGCCCATGCTCTGTCAACGACAGGATTTCTTCATCATCTCCCGGTGAACCATCCAATTCCAGGATGGCCTCGTCACCTTCCAACCCAAACTCGGCTTCATCGGCCGGATCGAACAGTTCACGACCATCATCTTGGTCTAGCGACTGTTCAACAGTCCTTGCAATTATATCATCACTGTTGTCAGTTCCATGTTCATCTATTGCCAGGTTGTCTTCCGCCTCTTCTTCACTTTCAAAGTCAAACTCGCCGATGGCTTCTAAATCAGGCAGGTCATCGCTATCGAGAAATTCCGGTGTCTCATCCTCTGTCGGCGCAATGACCTTTGTATCATGGTCCCGGCCGGCATCCAGTACGATTACATCATCCTGTTCTTCAGTCTCGAATTCGAGATATTCCGTCGGCTCTTCGTCATCGTCGCTCTGATCGGATTCCTTAGAAACACCGAGCATCAGGTCGACGAAATCTTGATTATCTTCAGCGCGCTCATCGTCTAAGTCAATGAGTTCATCTTCATCGGATTCGTACTCAAGTTCAATTTCCTCCTCCAGGTCGAAGACATCTTCATCCCTTCGGGCTTCGGCAGTTTCATTGCCGGCCATCGCGTTGATTTCTTCATCCGCCTCATCCAGGGCATTGTCGACGATGATGATATCATCATCATCGGGGGCATTAAGATCGAATACCTCTGTCACTTCCTCGGTTTCATCTTCATCAACCCCCAGCGACTCATCTATCGCCGATGCGATGCGCTGATCTTCGCCTATTTGGTCTTGATCCTCTGCAACCTGATCATTCAGGTCGATGGCCGTTTCGTCCCCCGGTGATTCAAGGATATCAGTTTCGTGCAGTACAAGGATTTCTTCATCATCGGCATCTTCGGATGCCTGATCATCTTCAACGGTTCGCGGAGCATCATCAGCCATATCTTTCGATAGCTCTGAATCGTCGTTGTCGTCTTCGGTTTTAACGATGACTTCATCGGTGAGGTCAATTATGACCTCATCTTCCGAAGAATCGGCTTTGGCAGATTCTGGACCGGGATCTTTTTCATCGATCATATTCATCACCAATTGGAAAGGGGGATATTTTCTTACAACGGAATGATTTTTAAATTATTATTATCTTTTGAAAATTATCATATGGCACGGTAAGTGTCAAGGAATATTACCATTTTCAGTATCCAAGCGCTTTCTTGCAATAACCATTTGCAGGCTATAAAGATCGTTGATGGGCGATCAACAGTGCGGTATTGACGGTAGGTAATCGATATTTATTGAGTTAATTAATTTCAATTGTTATAAATCAGCAAATTTAAAAAAAGAATCCATTCATCTTCTATCAACGATCATTTAAGGCAAAAGACTATGCGACACGTTTACATCGATCCTGCTGCGGCCAAAAAACGGCTGGTAACAATCGAAGGCGCTGAAGCCCATCATATTAAAAACGTGTTGCGGTTAAGACCGGGTGATCAATTAAAGCTATTCGACGGCACTGGTAATGAATATTTAGCCGTTATCTCAAGTATCGATGCCGATAATATGGAAGTTGAAATCCAGCATAAACTTAAACCTGACCTGGGCGCGGCTGCCCGGGTTATTGTGGCCCAGGCCTTTTTAAAAGAAAAGAAGATGGACGATCTGGTGCGTAAGCTTTCGGAGTTGGGAATCGCCGGCTGGATTCCGTTTTTTTCGCAACGCTCCATTGCCAGGCCTGACAAAGAACGCCTCGCCGGCCGCGACAAAAGATGGAAACGAATCGCCACCGAGGCTCTTAAACAGTGCCGACGAAAAAAGATGCTGGAAATCTCAGATGCCCTTGCCTTTGATGAGGTGCTGGAACTCAGCAAACCCTGTGATCTGAAAATCGTGTTCTGGGAAAATGAAGCCGCCCCCCTCACGCAGGATATAGGGACCAAAACAGGAATTCCGCTGAAATCAATTATGGTGATGCTGGGCCCGGAAGGGGGGTTTACCGAGCAGGAGATTGAAGCGGCCCGGCAAAACGGATTTGTCACTGCCGGTCTGGGTCCCCGGATCTTGCGAGCCGAAACCGCCACCCTGGCCGCGAGCACATTGGTTCAATATTTATTCGGGGACATGGGGCCATAGTGGATCAACCGGAATAATACGCTTTTCTGGTCAGGCATAAACCGCAGGTACGAGGACTGTGGCAGCGGTTTGCCCACCTGAGCTGGTCGAAGGTTCAACCGCGAAATCAAATAACGCGGCGGCCGGCCTGCGACGAGCTCGGTCGAATCGAAGCCGCTGCCATAAATTTTATCCAATATTAACCTGGACTTTGTATATAGACCAAATTTGATAATCTGGTTTGATTATCCGGGTAAATCCGCGTCCAATAGATTTGGATTTCATTTAAAAAAATCTTGACAAAGATGCAGGGGTTTAATAGGAATGGTTTTCTTAAAATTAAGGAATTTTACCCTATTTGGGTATTAAAACGCCGAGGTAGCTCAGTCGGTAGAGCAGGGGACTGAAAATCCCCGTGTCGGCAGTTCGATTCTGTCCCTCGGCACCATACAAAAAAAGGATATCAAGCCATGGCCTGATTTCCTTTTTTTTTGATAAAAAAAATCGTGGCCCTCGGAAATTCTCAATCGTCCCATTGAGGGCGAATATCCTTTAGTGATGCTTTGAAAACTGGGGTGTCTTTTCATCGCTCTGAAAACTTTCCTGGCTCATGCCTTCGGTATAGCGTTCAATTTTTTCAATTGATTCCCCGATATCGTCAATTAATAATTTGACAACTTTTGCTGATATAATCGATATACTACTGATTATTACTGTATTGGTCAAATGTTAAGCGGTGAAATTGTGATTAAAATGTACCGTCAAGGTATTCAGTTCCAAACGAAGTTTAAAGCAGGGAATAGAGTGCTTCCAGGCGAACACATGTCGGAAAGTGTGCAATGAGGGAGTTTGTAACGCTGGATACGATCTTCATTTCATATCAATTCAGATAGTCGCTTTAACGAATACATTCCATCCAAGCCTTTGATCGGTTTGGGTTTTTTTTCGTGCTTTGCGTAAAATAGATGTCTAAATCGCTGGTAATTTTCAGCCACGAACTCCTTTGAACCGATGATGCCCGAATCCGTAAAATAGCGCGTGCGGTATCGGAAACGACTGATCCGGCTGATTTCAAAATCCTTTTTGCGTTCTTTAGCAACAACTTTTGCATCGATGACCTGGGCTTGTATCTTGTCTTGGCGGTTTATCGCTCCGGCTTCATATACATACCGACGATACCTTCTGATTCGTTCTTTTGAACTTTTAACATTGAATTCTTTTAATCCAAAATCGGTAGACAGAAACTGATCTTTATTTTCGGTCTGAAGATGATATCCAAGCGAATTCCAGCGATAGTCTTCCGGACGATCAACCAATCCGGCCCGCAGCGGATTTAGATCGATATAAGCAAGGCAGTTGACCAGCGTTTCACCTGTATCGACAATCACACTTTTGAAACGGTCTCCCCAAAAATAACCCCGGCGGTTATGACGCCGGTTGTAGTACCTGGCAAAGCCGACCTTGATCTCCCGCATAAATTCGGAAAGACTGGACAGCTTTTCGCGTAAATAGGGAATCTGGCCTTCGGCAAATTCCCGGCTGTCGTCAAAATATGTTTCAAAGCGCTTTTGGATTTCTTCATCCGTAAACCGGTTTTCAGGAAATATTTTCACCAACAAATGGAAATGATTTCCCATCAAACAAAAGCCTAAGATCTCGGTAAAATATAGTGATGATAAACTTTTGATCAAATCCAGCATGAAATCCTTTTCAACATCTTTCAAAGGGAATCCATCCAACGCTGTGCGGGACATAACATGATATACGGCTTTCTGATCAGCAATGATCAGCCGTGATGTTCTTGGCATTTCTTTGTCCTCCTCTTTTGTCGCATTTTTTTAGTCTCTTCTCTCCGATTATATCAGGCTTTCAAAACTGTCAAGTATTATTTACCTGTCCCTATTTTTTTTTTTATTTATTGTTTTGATGATGTACATTTTGTTCAACTTACGCTTTTAAAATATCGTGCGTACTCGGTTTTTCTAGTATGATGATGCAGCTCCATAAAACAGATTTGGTAACCAAGTGGCTATCTGAGGGAAAAATACGATCAACCACAACAGTGCCAAGCCTATCAAGAAAAAGGGAATGATGCCTCGAAAGACTTCTTCAGGCCTGGTGCGTGCCACACCTGCAACAACAAAAGCTGATAGACCTATGGGAGGGGTTAAAGCCGCCATCTCACCCAGCAAGCTTATAATAATAAGCACAGCTATTGGATCAAAACCAGCATCTACCAAAATTGGGAAAATAAGGGGAAACGTAACGATAGCCATAGACAAGAACTCAAAGACACTACCGATTATAAGATAAAGAACTACAATTACAAGCATAAGCGAATATGGAGAAAGCCCGGCGGTAGTTATCAAGTCTGTAAGATTCCTTGGTAGTCCGCTGATAGCAATGAATCTAGCGAATATAAAGCCGCTGAGTACCAGGGGAAATAGTTGAGCATTTACAAGGATTGTTTCCTGGAAGCCTTGAGCTATTGTCCGCATACTTAATCGAAGCACACCAGCGTAAACAAGAACACCCGCTGCACCGATAGCACCGGCGACCGTAGGCGGAAAAATACCGAGATACATTCCACCTATTACGACTATGAAAAGAAACAACACCGGCCAAATCAGTCTTAGCGCCAAAAGTTTTTCTTTCCAGCCGGTTTGAACAGCTGCTTTCGGTATAGCCTTCGGGTTAATGATTCCCATCAGCCATATGGCGACCGAAGCGCACAGAGCAAGTAGAGCACCCGGAATAATTAAAGCCACTAAAGCCCTGCCTATTGACTGCTCCGTTAGAATAGCAATAATAACTATTCCAATACTGGGAGGGATTAAACCTGATAAGGAGCCTGACAAACATATAGCCCCCATGCTTACTGATCTGTTGTATTTTTGTTTCTGAAGCTCAGGCAGAGCGAGGCTAGCAAAAACGGCTGCTGACGCTACACCCAGGCCGCAGCATGCGCCGAAAAGAGCTCCAGCTAATACGGTAGCTATTAACGTCCCCCCTCGAAGCCCTCCCACCCATTTGGTGACAGCATCATAAGAAGACTTTGCTATCCCGGTCGTTCCGGCTATCGTACCCATCAATATGAACAAAGGAATTACGGCAAGCATGTATGAAGCCGAGACAAAGTAAGGCGCGGACCCAAATTGTTGAAAAGCTAAGCCCGGGCCACCAATCAACCAAAAACCCACAAAAGCCATAACTAGCATAGAGACAAAAATCGGCACTCCCAACATCACCAATGCAAACATGCCAAAAAAGCACGAGAGACCAACCCATGCGCTGAAATCCATACTATTCACCCTTTGCCTAAGACAGCCTCAGGTAAAACCTGAATCTATTGAAACGTCGATAGCATTGCAAGGAAGTTAATTCACTTCGTTTGAGCGGCAATTGCTATCTTTTTAATAAGGATTAACAGCCACGAAAAGAACAGTAAGCAAAATCCTATCATAATCACCAGATTTGTCGGCCATACCGGAATAGAAAGCGTATTCGTTGTTAGCTTCGCATTCATTGCATAATTCATTTGCACATAAGCTCGCCAAGTGCATAAAACCATTACGAGTATTCCCAGCACGTATCCAAAGATATCGAGGGCAAAGCGTACCGATGAGGGTAAGCGATCTGAGACCATAGTGATACGAATGTGCCCTCTTTCAAGTGCAATATAAGCAATCGACAAGATGGATACCGGAACCATTAATTGCTCGGTAAGTTCCAAGTAACCTATAAACGACCAATTAAACCATTTTGCGCCTATGACCTCTATGATGTTTATTAGCAGCATTGCGGCGATACAGATTGCACTGACGATCGTCAACCACTTGGCCACCTTTTTTACTATGCTAATAACTTTGTCAATATGCACTAGCATGGCGTTACCTTTCATCTTTAACTTGGATTGCTACTTGTTAGGTAAAATCAAACGGTACCGCGGATGCTGAGCCGGTTCGGTCGGCATATGTCATCCGCCACACCGTTGCCTGCTGAATGAGCAAGATCTACTTTGTCTTTTTGCACGCATCTATGCATTTCCCACAATCTTACTAATAACCTCTTTTACCTACCCCACGCCATTTCCCTCCAGTACTTTAACAATACCTCCGCCTCATCACCGACTCCCGCTTTTTTACACATGCCCAACCAGAATTCTTCGGTGGTATATTTCATCAGTGCCTCGAACAACTTCAACGACTCCTCCTTTGGCACTGCTCCTACATATAACCCCGCGTCCTTGAATGTTTTGTACGTATGCTCCGCAATCCCTCTATTATAGCCCACACTCCACTGGGAGGTCTCCCGCGATGCTTCCATAATCACCTCCTGAAGATCGTCGGGCAATTTTTCCCATGTCTTCAGGTTGAATATTATCGGCGTGCCGGCATCACCCTGATGAAGTAGGAGATTTGACTTTGCCTGCTCAAATAACTTCAGCGCTAAGCTACCACCAGGTGGAAAATAGACACTGTCTATGACCCCCCGTGATAAAGACTCGTAAAAATCTGCAATGAATATTGGGACAGGAACCATACCAAATTCTCCCCATATCTTGACATCGGGAGGTGCCCACAGGTTTATCTTCTTACCCTTCATATCGGCGAGGGAGGTTGCCTTGGACTTGCTCAATAGCTCCATGGCACCATTTGTGTTCCAGTATAAGATTTTTATATTACGCTGTTTTTGTTCCTTGTCAAATATGGCCTTGGTTTCCGGTATTTCCATCATCAGCTTATTGGCTTGCGCCACGGCTTTCTCGTTGCTGCAGTAGAAGGGGAAGTCGCACAACTGGTTGAGAACCAGTTCTCGCCCAAGGTAGGCTGGTACGACCATTACCAGGTCGACTGATCCTGTACCTACGAGCTGAATGTGTTCCGCATGTTTTGCCAGTGTCTCAGCAAAAAACCGGTTGAATTTTACTCTTCCATTCGTCTTCTGTTCCACCAGATCCATGAAATGATTGGCGACCACAGCAGGTGGCTCAGCCTCAATGAAGGGACAAGAGAATTTGAGTTTAATGACATTTTGGCTGGAAGACGAAATAGCAGACCCAACCAATATCGGACTGATCAGAAATACAGGAACGAGAAGGATTGCCAATACGATAGAGACTCTTTTTTTCATGTGATTCCTCCTTTTTGGTCATACAGTCTGTCTTGTGTGCGTTTACTTGACACTAAACCGTTGACATAAACATTACGCCTCCTTTCGCTAATACTTTTTGGTGGAATTATTGATAGGCTGAACATCTAGTCCGGGATAACCATTTCCGCTATTTGTCCGAAGATTCCGGGTTTATCGGGCGGTGTTTGATCCCCCGAGATATCCCGGTACAGCATGTGAATATTGATTATGTTCAAAATCGCCTGTTGTTCACTGCGATATCTGCCCGTGGCTGAGATTCTTTCTGCCGCTTCCACAGCCGGCATACCCTGATCATAGAATTTTATCGCCTCTCCCGCGGTGTATTCCCAGTAATCCTTGTTCTTTTGGGCCGCGCTCTTATCTCCCAGGGGTCCATGTCCTGGTACCAGGACCTCCACATCCAGGCTTAGTATTAAATCCAGGGCTTTGATCATACTGTCTAAAGGTCCCTCCCAACTTACCGGTGCCCCTGTGCTAATAACAACATCTCCTGCAAAAAGGACCTTATCACCGGGTATGTAAACCATACTATCGCCTTTTGTATGAGCCGGTCCCACCTCAATTAGGTTGATCTCCTTATTTCCAATTTTTAACTCCATACGGTTTTCAAAGGATCTTGTGGGAGGCGTCATGTCAATGCCTTCGAAATGAAACTGACTGAATGTTTGGATGAAGTACTGGCCGAACTTACCCAAATTGGGTGCGTTTTCTAATATCTCAGCGTACCCTTGAGGAGTGATCTCCGTCTTGAACTCCTTTGTACAGGTCTTTGAAGCGATAATTTCCGCATCTTTAAGCAGTTGATTGCCGAAGATGTGATCCCCGTCGATGTGCGTATTAACCAAGTAGTTCACGGGAACAGCACCTGGAACCGTCTCCATGGATTTGAGCATCTCACCGGTCAATTCCAGATCATATCGTGTATCCACCACCAGAGATTCCCCTCCATCGACAATGAGTCCACAATTGCTGTTTCCCCATAATCCTGGTGGAACGAGGTAGGCATAGACCCCTTCCTTCACAGGATGAAGACCTTTGGCATATTCCCATCCAGTCATTATATTCTTCCAATTTTTTTGTTTTGAATGATATCGTTTTCTAACACGTAAACTTCCGTGGCTAAATCAGGGGCGGCATGAACGGTTACAACATCAGGTATCCCCCGCAAATAGATAGGGACTGTGCTGTCATAGCATCGGACTCGTCGGATGCCAGGTATACAGCCAGTGCCGCAACCTCGTCGGGATTGACAAAGCGACCGATAGGAGATCGGGAGGTAATATTCTTCCGTGCCTGTTCCTTGGTTATCTTCAACTCCTTCGCCCAGTGTTCCACCATGGAATCTATCTCATCGCCCTCTACGCCGGCGGGACAGATCGCATTTACGTTGATATGGAACGGTGCCATCTCGAGGCCCAAGCATCTGGTGAGACCGACTACGGCATGCTTCGATGTGTTATAGGCGCTCTGATTCATTGATCCCCACTTGCCCGCAGTAGATGCCATGTTTACGATCTTGCCCCTCTTGCGCTCCATCATGGAGGGGAGGACCGCCCGGGTCACATGCAAGACGCCATAGAAGTTCACATTCATGATCCGGTCGAACTCCTCGAAGGTATAATCCATGAACCGTCTGGGCAGCATTATCCCTGCATTGTTGACAAGGATGTCTATGTTCTCGAACTCGGCCAGGGCCTGGTCCACCATCCGCGCTACAGCCCCCCGATCCGAGACATCAGCCACATGGATGGACACCCTTCCTCCAACCCGACGAAGTTCTTCCGCGGTCTCGTTCAGAGCACTTTCGCCTCTGGCGCAGAGAAAGACGTTGGCACCCTCTTCAACAAAACTGCGAGCGATCGCCTTGCCGATACCGCGGCTTCCGCCGGTAATCAATGCATTTCGATTCTCCAGCTTGCCTTTTAATCCAGGCATACTGTCCTCCCTTCTCTTTGCCGCCATTGTCATCTGTATCTGAAAACGGGCTTTTCCTCCCGTGAGAGAGCGGAACTTCCATCACCTATTTCAGAAACTTTGGAAAATTCGAGCACGCCCTGATCCAATTGAACACCAAGGTTTATATCTTTTAAAGATGTACCTTTTCTAGAATATGTATCCCCATGGTGGCCTCTTCAAAGAAGACTTGGCCGCCGCCGTTCTCCGACATGCCGATTCGTGCGCCCTCAACTTGTCTCTTCCCTGCTTCCCCTCGAAGCTGCGTGGTAAGCTCGTATATTTGGGCAATCCCGGTTGCGGCAAGGGGATGTCCTCGGGATGTAAGGCCTCCTGACACGTTGATGGGGAGCTTCCCTCCGAGCGTCGTCGCACCCTCTTCGGCCATAGGTCCTCCCTCTCCTTGTTTGAAGAACCCAAGCTGTTCGGACATCTTCAATTCTCCATATGCTGCCGCATCATGGATCTCGACGACACTGACATCCTCAGGCCCAACGCCTGCCATGTTGTATGCTTTTTGCGACAGCCTGACTTCGATGGCCTTATCCGCTTCATCAAGCAATCTCGGTGTGCTTGTTCCGAATATGGAGGCGAGGATTTTGACCGGTCTCGGAGATTTCATCTTTTTCAGAAAGTCGCCGGAACACACTATTGCCGCAGCACTCCCGTCCCCGATAGGTGCGCACATAGGCACCGTCAAAGGATAGACAACAGGTTTCCCGGCCAGCACCTCTTCCACCGTCATCTCCTTCTGAAACTGCGCATTGGGATTCATGGCGCCGTGACGGTGGTTTTTGGAAGAAATCACCGCCAGTTGGTGCTGCGTGCTACCGTGTGTCTTCATGTGCCAGCGGATCATATAGGCATAGATATCCATCATGGGACTGCGGGTCATGTTATTCTTGTCGACTACGTCTTTGGCGGAGGTCGCGATCCCGAGATATTTCAGCCTTTCGAGCCAGGCATTAATCATCCATTCCTCTTTTTCCATGTCGGTGCCAAGGCCGATCGCCATGAATGATTTTGTTTTGTCCTCATTGTAGAGTTTCTCTGTTCCCATTGCCAGTGCGCACTCATACATTCCTGAGGCTACCCCAAGAAAGGCGCCGTGCATGGCCTGTGATCCACCGCCGCATGCGCCCTCATTATTGATTACTGGGAGCCCGTACATGTCCAAGGCGCCGAGAGCGACCTGCCCGCGCATCTGGTGCTGCCCTTCAAAGAAGCCCCAGTTAGAGTTGGCGAACCACGCCGCCTCTATCTGTTCTTTCTGAAGGCCCGCATCGTTAAGGGCCTCCGTCACGGCCTCCCGGGTAAGATCTTTGATTGTCCGATCCAGCCACTTGAAAAACCGTGTCATTCCAACACCCACTATATAGACATCGCGCATGTTATTTGGCTCCTTTATCATCGTATGTCTTTTCAAACACCTTGCCTTTGTATGTGCTGCGCTCAAGGCTGCCCGGTTCAGCCCAGATAATCCGGGGGTTAACCTTGAGGCGTTTGCTCATGACGTCGGAGATCTCGTTTGCCAGTGTGTCGAGCCGCCCGCCTGAGATACCGGGACCGTGTTCCACCCTTATCTTCAGGGGAGGTACCACCCGGGGCGGTTTTTCATCAAGGATGATCCGCATCTCTCCGGTCACCTGTGGTACGAAGTCATTGATCACTCCCTTGATATGGCTTGGGTAGACCATGACTCCCTTGACCTTGAGCATGTCGTCGGCACGACCGATAACCTTGTACCGGAACCCGCTCAGGCCGCACGCACATGGATCGGTGAAAACCTCGTGGACGTCCCCTGCGCTCTCCCTTATGGATATGAGTCCGTCGGTGCATAGGTTCGTCATCAGCATTTCTCCCCTCGCTCTGTTCGTGAGGGGGACCGGTTGTTTGGTGTCAGGGTCCACGAGCTCATAGTATGCCAGGTCATCGCCAAGCCAATGCATGCCTTGATATTGTTCATGGTCACAAGAGAAACCAAGGCCGGCGCCTATGTCAAAGATCTTAGCCCCATAGGACGTTTCCAGTTTGTGCTTTACTTCCGGGATGCCCGCCCCGGGCTCAGCACCGCAAACCAGGAATTTGAAACCCAGGTCTCTGACCTCCTTGCCGAGCACTTTCGGTGTTTGTTCGAAGAGGTACTCGAGCAGGGAAGGGGTCCCGAGATAGACCGTTCCCTTCCACATACCCTGAGTCATCAGAATTCTCTCTGACTTTCCTTCCGCACCCACCGGTAACACGGCGGCTCCGACCTTGGTGAACGCCATAGCTGCCGGGAGTCCGGCAATCACCATGGAAAGCGCAAAGCAGTGCAACACCCGATCACGCGCGCGTATTCCGGCACGCCAGCAGCCCCTGGCCGTATACTCTCCCCAAAACTCCCATAAGTCCCTTTTGGTGAATGCATAGGGACTCGGGACACCTGTTGTTCCCGTTGTCGTGGCGATCATAATCAGATCGTCGAGGCTGCATGCAATTCGCTCGTCAAGGGCCTTTAGCATGTCGCCTTCGCATTCTTCCACGATCTTTTTCCAGGTTGCCTTGTTGAATATCTCCGCCTTATCTTTGAATTCGTCGAACCCGCTCAGTTTTTCGGGATCCAACCGGTTCTTGTCCATCATGCGGGCGTAGTATCCGTCCTTGGCTTTCAGCTTCGTGAGTTGAGTCTTCAGCCTGTTAAGCTGGATCTTCTCCATTTCCGCTGTTCCATACAGCGACTCCATCTCCATGTTCCAATACGGCCGTTCCTGAATCATAGTTCTCTCCCGTGCCGAAAAGCGCCGATTTCTACACCACACTGGCACCGCCGTCCAGGACGAGGCCGGTTCCAGTCGTGAACCCGGCCAGGTCTGAACAAAGGTACATGACAGCCGCCGCGACTTCCTCCGGCTTTCCGAAACGTCCTATGGGATGCAGGCTTTTCAGGTATTGTTTTACCTCCTCCGGAGCCGGGGCCAGCATGGGGGTTTCGACAACAGCCGGGCAAACGGCATTTATCCGAACACCATCTCTGGCGCATTCCAGAGCGGCCACTTTGGTGAGCCCCATCACTCCATGTTTAGAAGCGGTATACGCCGGAGAACCCGGTTCCGCCAGAAGTCCGCCCAAAGAAGCGATGTTGACGATTACCCCGCTTCCCTGGTTCACCATCTGCCGGATCTCATATTTCATGCACAGAAAAACGCCGGTTAAATTTACCGCAATGATCCGGTCCCAGTCCTCTTGTTCAACGTCGGCTAGTGACCCCGGCAAGTCGTTATGGATTCCTGCACTATTACAGGCATAGTCAAGACGTTCGAACTGCTTGGCAACTTTCTTGACCATTTCCTTAACCTCTCCGCCTTTTGAAACGTCACACTGAATGAAGAGGGCGTTGACGCCTGCCTGTTCCAGGAGCCGAACTGACTCCTTCCCCCCGCTCTCATCGACATCCGCCACAGCCACATTGACGCCTTCATCTGCAAATGCAAGGCCAACCGCCCGACCGATACCTGATCCCCCGCCGGTAACAAGCGCATTTTTCCCTTTCATTGTTCCTGCCATGTCAACTCTCCTCTATTGTCCGATTTTTGTCAGATCTTCCTGGCCACTTCGTTGGCTGTCCAGATGGCGTTCTTGATTGTGCGTACTCTGTCGCAGTCACCAATCTTGTATACTTCTTTCGCTTTCCCCTGCAGTGCCTCAAAGAGGGATTTGTTTGGCACTCTCAAACGGGATACGATAAGCGTATCGTAAGGAAGGACTTTTTCAAATCCGTCTTTGCCACTGATTCTCACCCCTTGGGGTGTAACTTCTTCAGGCTTCGTTTTAGAAAGGACCTGAGGATTCTCTACCCGTTCCGCTTCAGGGGTTTCCCGAGCGAGGGGGATATCCGTCAGTTTCCTCCATATATACAACTGACGTGTACCTTCTACCCATGCTCCACCCAACGTTATCTTATCTCCGCTGCCGAATATGGTTACATCCTTGCCTTCCTCCGCAAGGGAGATGGCAAGTTCAGCAGCGGCAAGCCCCCATATGACAACTCTCTGGCCTACGGCTTCCGGCTCACGGCAGGCATGGATGTGATCCATCACTCCTGGCTTGCCTTTGACAACATCAGGAATCACCATGGATGCTCCGCAGGCGACAATGACAACATCGGGCTTTATTTCATCCACATCCGCAGGGGTCACATCTTTGCATATTCTCACATCTACATTCAGCTTCCTCATCTGGGTGCCCAAATAGGTGATGATATTTTGGAACTCAGCCGTCAATTTCGTCCGAGCCAAGGCGGCCACTGTGCCGCCCAGTTCCGCTTCTTTCTCCATCAGTGTGACCTTGTGCCCCCTTATTGCGGCGATCCTGGCTGCCTCCAATCCGCCCACTCCACCGCCTATGATCAGGACCTTCTTTTGTGTTTCCGCAGGGGTCAATGGGATGCGATCAACCGCAGAGTCATAATTGATGGCGCAAGGAGTAGCGCATAAAACGGGTTTACAGCCAATGCACTTCCTGGTTTCATTCGATCTCCCCTCGAAATACTTCTTAGGTGTATCAGCGTCAGCGCCCAGTTGGCTGCCGATATAGATCAGGTCCGCCTTTCCCTGTGCCAAAAACAGTTCCGCCATGTCCAGGTCAACGATGCGGCCCACTCCGATTACAGGCAGACTTGTAGCCTTTTTAATGGCATCTGCGTTGTGCATGAAACAGCCCCTTTTATAGTATGGGGGGATAGCCATACCCTCTATGGAATGAGTGACGGAACCCTGGCTCACATCGATGGCTGCTACCCCCGCCTCCTCCAAGATGGGGATGATATGCTTGGCCGAAGCGTCCAGCGTGATGCCCTGTTCTCCGAGCAATTCATCAGCCGAAAACCGGACAAAAATCGGAAAATCATCGCCGACAGCTTGTTTGATTGCCTCTATTGTCTCAACAATATAACGTGCCCGGTTCTCCCAGCTGCCGCCGTAGTTGTCGGTCCGTCTGTTATAATAGGGTGAAAGGAACGAGGCATAGAGATTTGCGCCGCCGTGGCCGCAATGCAGCTCCACGCAATCGAAGCCGGCCTTCTTGACACGGCCTGCAGCTGCTGAAATAAGGCTCTTTATGGTCTCCATGCGCTCCATGGAAACCTCCTCAACCGGCAGGATAGTGCCAGCGAGAAGATCAAATAAGCCAAACCGGGAGGATTGTTCATTAGGATAGGGAGCAGATGAAGGGCCTTCCCCCATCATGGGTCCGGGAGCACTCAGTTGTGCCCCAATCTTCACGTCGTAGGAGTGAATTATTTGGATCAGCTCGGTCCAGCCCGGAATAAATTTGTCATCATAGATAGAAGCGCCTGTTTCCGGTCTTACAGGAGCATTCTTCAAAAATGCATCCGGAGTCATTGCCTCGATGGTACCGGTCATGATGAAGCCCACACCACCCTTGGCCCGATCCTCGAACCATCTTACCGTCTCGCTGTTCACAGAACCGTCCAGTGCGGCCGGCATCCCCAGCCACGGTGCAAAACCGATCCGATTCTTGAGCTTCATCTCTTTGATCTTTAAGGGTTCCAGGATTTTCTTGCTCATACGCCCCCCTTCTCTGATATTGATTATCCCTAATGCAAAGCTTCTCCATGGTTATAGACACCCCGGGTAGGACTGCATGAACCGTCGGGGTCCGGTATTCCTGAAATACTTCGTGTCGGATGTCGGACCACAATCATTTAAAGCGGGAAAATCAGAGGAATTTTTTGTGCCAGCATCGTGTCCCCCTGCGCTTTCAACTTGCCACTCATGGCGGCCTGCATACCGCTCATTTCCTGGTTGACCAGCGCCAGCCAAATCCCTGTGTTCATCGTGATCGTGACCTTGGGAGAATCATGTGTGCCTTCCTCAACACGGCAATTGCCATCCTTTAATTCAATAAACCAGTTGCCGCCTCCGGCCCCCTCGATGAAATACTGGACAGCAGCATCGATTCCCTGAGCCTTTTCAGCGTTAAACACGCTCGGCATCTTCTCAAAAGTCTCTTTTACGTCTGTGTAGGCCATCTTTTTTCTCCTTTCTTAATTGAAATGTTATATAATAATCGAAATTACAGAACCCATTGCCAAATTATTCCCTTTTGTTACTCAGCGAATCCCGATCCGTCCACAAACGATGTTTGGTCTACAGAAGAGATCTGCCTGTCACGGTAACCTATCCCATGCGATTGATGCTTTCACGGGTCCTTGGATAGGTCTCAAACAGAAAATGGCCACCTACCTTTTGGAGCGTCTCTGTGGTCCCGTCTGCAATTAGATTTTCCCTAGCATCACGAAAGAGCTTCTCCGTATGATATTCCGTACTCAGCCCATTCGCCCCCAAAATCGTAATGGCATCATGGGCGTTCTGAAACGCCAGCTCCGTGGCAACAGTTTTGGCCGCAATCGAGTATTCTGGGAAGCCGGGAAATATACTCCCGTTCAACTCGACAGCTCGCCGGGACAAGGCTCGGCAGGTTTCAACCCGGCTGAACATCTCGAAAATTCTCCGTTTGACAGAATAATGCTCCTTAAGGAGCTTTCCCCCCTGAACCCTCTCATGACAGTAAGAAAAGGCTTCCTCAAAAGCTGCCCTGGCCAAGCCAGTTGCGAAACATGCTACCGTCATATTGAAGCCGGCCAGAATCTGTTTCCCAAAAGGAAAATAATAGTCGGCATTGTCCATGAACATGTAATGGGCGGGAATCCGTACATCATCAAAGTAAAGTTCACATTGATTCAGCTCTCTCATTCCCAACATCTCGTGAGGTTTGCCTTTGGAACATCCGGGAATATCCAGCGGGACGATGGCCGCTCCTATCCCAGCAAAACCTCTGTCAGGATCAATCTGAAGATGAACCAGACAGTGGTTGGCTACCGGGGCCCCGGAAACCCAAGCGGATTTCTGCCCACTGATAACCCATTCGTTCCCATCAAGGATGGCCCTGCAATTCGGGCGTATTTCAGGCGAATCAAAAAAGGATTCGCCAAAACCCAGGGTATCAGATCCATGATCTGGCTCAGTAACCGCCCAGCACCCTCGAATGCTTCCATCCTTACAATTACAAAAGGGTATGGTGAATTCCTCCAACAGCTCCGGATTCATACTCATTAGGCCGCCAAGGGCATGGGCGCCCGCTGCCCCCAATTGGATGCATAACCCATTGCTGCCCCAACCCATCTCTTCCATAACAATCGCTTGCTGCAGTGGTGTCAGGCCCATGCCTCCCACTTCTTCGGGAAAGATTACCGCATGGTATCCCAATTGATAGGCCTGTTTAAGAAAATCCCAAAGAGGCGAATCATCCGCAATCTGCTTTTCCGGTGTAAGTCGCCCCAATTCCTCAGCCGCCGGTCGCATAACTCCTTTGGCAAACTCATGAGCTTCCCGCTGTATGGCGATGTCCTCTTTGCTCAGATTCAGATCAATATCCAAATATCTCATCTAAACCTCCCATTTTTGGTGTTTTAAGTTTTTTATGTTTTGTTCCTACCCGCGAAGAAGCATTCAGCATATCCTATCTCTCACCTCCTTTCCATCGGGGCGATAGACTTCTGAATAGGATTCCTCTTCTAATCGCTGAATAGAATTGATGGATTTACCGATTTCCCAATTTCACGCGGCTTTTTCAATCTTGTATGGCTTGATCCGGTGTTTCGATGGCAAAGTAAGCAGCGTTTATTGAAATCGTTTGTGGACCGACCGCCCAGTCTATTGAAACTCATTTTTCCCCGGTTCTTGTTTATCAAGCACTATTTATCTGAATATATTGATACGACTAAAACTTTATTAAAACATTGTATGACAGCAAATGAATGTAACAGATGCTTATGACATGGTCTTTGGATTGTCTAGTAAAAGCATCTTCATCAATTCATCTCGCTGGGCAATTGCATGTTTCTTATTGTAAACGGGGTCATCCTTGTACGACGAAAGATGAAGGAACCATTGGAGATGGGACCCCATTAGAGTACTTGCAACAAGACGCGCATATATTACGGGATCAATGTCCTTTCTCACTGCTCCATCTTGTATTCCATCTTCAATCAATTTCTGAATTATCAATGTATAATTATTATTTATTTCCTTCATCCGCTTTTCTATATCGGAACCTGTACCTGCAAATTCGATCAGTAACGCCATAAACACCAATAGTAATTCCCTGTTATCACGTGCAAATTCAGAGGAAAACCTGTAGAAAGATCTGAATTTATTCTCAAAGGTTCCATTGCAGTTATTTGTAATGCTTTTAGCTACTTCTAAAAATTCAGCACAATATTTATCAAGGATATTGGAAAGAATATCATTCTTACTTTTAAAGTGCCAATATAGCGTACCTTTGCTAACGCCAGCTAATTGAACAAGTTCATTGGTACTCGAACCCGAAAACCCTTTCTCAAGGAAGAGCTTTATGCTTTCCTGAAGTATCTTCTCTTTGACATCACTGTCTATTTTTTTCATAGATTCTCCAAAATTCTCAACCAAAATCGGTCGAGGATCAGATCAGAAAATGGAAAGCAAACATTCTAGACCGACCTCCCAGTCTATAATCTGTAAAAATCACGATCCACAAAAATTGTCAAGCGAAATATTAAATTTTTTTTAGGTAATGTGACAATCGCTTTTTTCTGAACGTCATTCACCATAACTCGAAATTGATTCAACGAACTTTTAAAAATATTTTTCACAAAGGCCAATTTCCGTAAATATAATATCATATTGTAATAATAACAAAATTGACCGCAAATGACTCGCCAGGCTTTGCCGCTTTGCTTGGAAATTGGTGAATGGGCAATTCATTTTTGTATTGCCCAGATAATTTTTCCAACAATAAAAATTGTTTTTTATTATCGAAGATTTCTTCATGAAATAGCGGCAACTATATTATTTGAAATATAATAGATTTGGTCAAAATTACACATTAATAACAGTATTGATTGTATGATTAAATCTACAATAACCAGTAAATTCGAGACAGCTCTATATATTGTGGTTGGTTGATCTTAAATCCCGAGTGCGCACATATCGTGCCTACATCAAACATCTGAAATATTGGGAGATTAGCAAAACAAATATAAAAATCCACTAGACCACAGCAATTTAGCTTTTCGGGTGAAATATTCAATAGTCTTCTACAATATGTCCCAAATCATCGTCCGTATCGTCCACATTGTCCATTTTCAAGCAAATAGCCGATTTGTGGAAAGAGGGAAGGGGATGATCATGTATATGGCTTCACCAATGATTGTCGAAATAAGATTCTGGAGGAGTGAGGGTAGGGGATGGTCAGCGGGAAAGGCTACTGTGCCCAAATTGTGCCCGTCAAGGTCAAATATTTCCAAACAGTTCCAAACGAAACCAAAATTCAGTTGAAAATGTGGTATAGAATCAACTGGTTGTAATTATGATGTTTTTGGATTTTCAGAATATTGGACTGAAAATCCCCGTGTCGGCAGTTCGATTCTGTCCCTCGGCACCACAATAATTTCAAGGGGTTAGCGTATTACGCTAATCCTTTTTTTATTGCATTGGCTAAAGAATGGCTAAAGCGAGCCGCGTATTTAATCCACAGATTTCGCAGATTGCACGGACTATTCAAATCACTTTAATGCTAAAAATGCCTCTGAATTTCATTTAGTCTCATACATGCCCCACTGCCAGTTGTGATGTTCCCAGTAGCTTGAACCCTTGAACCCATAAACCTCTTGTATGAAACTTCAATTAGTTGAAGGGATGTGGAATGGATTCGATTTTTATTATTTTTATTTAGACAGGATTTACAGGATTCTTAGGAATTTTTTCGCCTGCGGCGAGAAGCTTTCGGCCGAAGGCCACATTATCCAGGCGATCCCGTTAATCCTGTCTAATTAATTTTTTTTAAGATAAGAATCCATTCCTCTTTTTTCTTGCAAAAACTGGAGTCTCTTACTTTCGATTTGACCGGCCATTAGTTTGGCCGGCGGCAGCGCTGAACCCAGAACCTTAAATTATTGCTCTGTAAAGCTATTCATGATAATTATAAAATTATAAATAGGCAGTAGGTTTAAAGATGGAGGCGGTTTTGCTCTTACTTAAAAAATTATGAGGTGATAACAAATTGTGAGGAAATAGGGATTCATGAAGGAGGATATCATGAAAAGTCCCTATCTCACGGTCGACGAAGTCGCAACTCTATTAAGAAAATCCAGCAAATGGGTTTATAACAAGAAGCGGCAAATTCCTGGCTATTTTAAACTGGCAGGATCAATATTCTTCGACCGTGAAATACGATTTTATACTGTAAATGGATAATCAGCCGGTTAATTCAACCACCTATGAAAATACAGGATTTGTTGAATGAATTTTTACCTTCAGGAGAGTTACGAGAATTAGTTGATAAATTAATAGATTTGAAAATTAAGGGGGCTGAATCAGCGAACATAAACCGGTCCATATTTTTCGAGGAGTATTTGGAAAGTCAGTTAAAATTTGTAGAAGCCAAAATACCTAAAAATCCAAAAAAGATTCCTATTGAGAGATTTGATTCTGTTTATCGAAGAATATTGTCAGAATCCCAAACTTAATCTCGGGGTAAATAAAGGGCATTGATCTGTTTGAGAATTGAAATTTTGAAAGAAAATTGTGCCCAAATTGTGCCCGTCAAGGTCAAACATTTCCAAACAGTTCCAAACGAAACCAAAAGTTAGTTGAAAAATTGGAATAGAATCAACTGGTTGAAATTACGGCAATTTTCGAATTTGAAAATATTGGTCTGAAAATCCCCGTGTCGGCAGTTCGATTCTGTCCCTCGGCACCATAAATTAAGCACTTACGAAATTTCCGTAGGTGTTTTTTTTGTTTTAACTGGTACGAAAACAGGCACAAATTAGCCTATGCATATTTATAAATATCTGAAATAATGTTGAAATGAATTGTCGGCATGGTGATTTCTACTCCCTGTGCCCATGAATACTGCAAAGATGAACGCGTCTATATATATGAAACTGAACGAATGAGCCTGTGATTTCATAATCTTATTTGATATATTGACTAAAACATAATAAGGTATCGATTATGTATTTCTTAAAAATAGATGTCGTTCAATAAAATCAAAAGGATTAGAATAAAATGGAATTATCCCCGCTGAAAGAAATAGCGAGCGAATTGCCATTTTTCAAAACGGTAAATGAACGGGAGAAACTGTTGGGCGTAGTGGGTGCTCTGGTGCTACGGCATGTAAGTCTCAGCAAAGCCGCCGAATTCATGGGAATAGGAAAGGAAGCCTTTCTTAAATTACTGGATGGCATGAGGGTGGAATTTTCCTATCTTGAGGAGAGCGATGTCGAAACGGAAGTGAAGTGGCGATCTTGTCATCCCGGATGACCATGCTGCATGGCTGGAAGACATGCGACTGGGTCTTGCGGTGAAAGTTATTTAGGGCATTGTCAGGCAGTTATTGGAAAATGGTGAATTCGAGAGCGATCTTGAAGAATTGTTCCAAAAAGTTTATTCCTTAGAAGCCGGACCTAAATCCACATATGAGGTTGTAAAATGATAGATAGAATAACAATTGATTCAAAAATTCATTTTGGAAAACCCTGCATTGCAGGAACGCGCATTACCGTGCAAAGTGTTCTTGAGTTGCTAAACGAGGGTCTATCCTTCAATGAAATCATTCAAAATTATTATCCTGAGCTTGATGATGAGGACATTCGTGCTTCTATTCAATACGCTATTGCACTTGTGGCCTCTGAAGATATTCACCTTGTGAGAGAACCGGTATGAATTTTCTGCTCGACCAAGATGTTTATGCGACTACGCTGCGTTTTTTGAGTGGATTGGGGCACGATGTTATTCCGGTTGCTCAAATCGGGCTTGCGCAAGCGACGGATGAGGACTTACTCAAAACAGCTCACGATCAAAATCGAATATTTGTAACGCGAGACAGAGATTTCGGCAATCTTGTTTTTGTCAAAGGTTTAGGTGCTGGAGTTCTTTACTTGCGTATATTGCCTTCAATTCAGAGCTCAGTGCACGGTGAACTTGAGCGGGTTTTGAAAACATATTCTGAAGATGAGCTGAAAAATGCATTTGTCGTTATTGAAGCAGGCGGCCACAGGTTTCGTAAGCCTCTAAATTAGCAGCCAATAAATTAAATCTTTGATTAAATGCAAGGGCGATTTGCAGAGAGCTATTTTGGTTCAACGGTTGGAACGTATTTATAACCATGATACATGACGAAAAAGAGTATAAAACGACTTTAGAGCGGATCAGCTAATTTCAAAAGCAAGCTGAGCATCTTCGCAAAGTGCAGAAAAATCCGGAGAACTATAATCTATCGGTTTCAGGTTTTTTAGCTGAACTGGATCGAATGAATCTGGAAGTTCGGGATTATTTATGGTTACATCCTAGCCAGTTCAGTGAACTTCGAAGGACTGCGTGAAAGTCGAACATTTCATTCTAACGGGTGCCCATATTTTCGCTGTTTCACCGGTGGTCAGATTGTGCCCCAATTTGGCCCGTCAAGAGCATAAAGTGCCTGCCCCTTTATTTGTTACAGCTGAAACCGGACGATCGGATTCCGAATATCGATAGATGCCAGCTCACACCAATAAACCGATTGCTTTCATATCTCGCCACAGGTTTCGGCGGCGGTTATGTTTTTTGCGCCACCGCGAAAGTAAAGCCGAGTAGGTATTTTGATTCAGTTCATGCAGGGCTTTGCACCAAGCGGCATGATCGGAGTAATCTGATTTATAGGCATTTGCCGGATCGGGCACGATCAAGTGCAGAACCTCTTTCCATACTTCCATCGCCTTGAGAAGGCCAGGACCAGCGTTCATTTTCTTCAAACACCTGCACCGAAAATTACCAAGGAGGTCATCTGCAGAGTCTTCTTCCGGAAGTACGGTTTTGTAAAAGACCGGATATTTTTGCACGAGACGTTTGCTGTTGGGCAAATCCGAAGTTAGACGGGCCAGCTGGTGCCACTGTTTTTTAAAGATCTTCTTATCTTTCTTCAACTCGTTTAGCCAGTCGTTGAGCTTGCTCAAAAACCATTTTTTTTTCTTTTTAGGGTCCAAACTAGCCTCTATCAACCAGTGAACCCAGGAATCGGAAACTTTGGGAGCGTCCATATACCGAGAGAAGCTGCAATTAGCCATTTCATTTTTCCACTGTCCAAAAATCGGATCTATGGTCTTTCTTGTTTTAGGTCCGATCACGCGTTTGTAATCTTTGATGACCGCCTCACAGTCTTCCGGCAGCCGAAATATGGTACCCTGAAATTGGGCGGCCGTCCCGCGCTGTGAATTACCCAACTTCAGAGAAACCTCACTCCAAACCAGCAGTAAGGCCGCTATCTCCTCCTGACCATCTCCCATGTAATAATCCATCTGATCCATTAGCAGGGATGATTCCGGGTACCATTTGGCCTTTCTTTTTCTCTCCAGGAAACTGGAAAAAGTTTTCACCAGCCACTGCTCCGCTTCTTGAAATTCCTTCCGATTAATCGCGTCATCGATCAACGGACGACCATATTGCCAATTATGGTCCAAATGGTTCCGGCAGGTTTCCAGGTGCTTGGATGAATCAAACCGGGATTCATAAACATGATTGATTTGATGCCAGGGTGAATAGACATTGTTGAGATCGATCTCATGCGTCTCGTCATCACGCAAGTAGCCATAAATTTCACGACAGGAATCAGCGGGGAGATTTACAAAAAAATCAACAAACGCCATCTGATTTATACAAACCAATTTGTATGATATTTCGATTTCATATACCTTTTCAAGCAAGCTAATACCGGAACGGGGTTCATGCTGCAAGTCCGACCAGAGCCACTTTAACACACAACTGGTTGTATATTTTTCAAGCTCGCAGGGCTCACCGTATTCGGCCCCCATCCACTCCGGATACGAAGCGATGCTTGTCTCGATGTCCTCTAACAAATCAAAAAAGAGATCCGGATCCCCAACCGACACATAGACGTCATCAATCAAGCCCAGCATATCCCGCGCAATCGGTTCGAGATCAGAAGCTAAATAAGAGCCGTTAAAATACGGTTCCTCCCAGTGGTGATCCTGGACCGCATACTTTCCCTCTTCATTGCCGACGTCTGCAAGAATTTCATGCCAATGACGCCATAAGGAATTCCAATATTCCATGGTCCGTTTATACGAAACCGGCTGACTTTTTGTTTTCTCGTCAGCTTTAGTCCGAAGCCCTTTTAGAATTTCGTCAACTGTAGCGGCCATATCCGGATCAGCCCTCATAAAATCGTCCATTAGGCTTTTCAAATAGCCTGCCGACGCAACCACTTCCAGCATACTCGCGATCTGATCCGTTGTCAGAGATTCCAGCAAAAGCTGACCAATCGTAATTTCTTTATCTTTCATATTGCAACTTCCAAAGGGGTGGGTATGTCTTTGGAGATCATTATTGCTATGTAGGCTCCCTGAAGGCTACTATTCGAATTCGCGCTCTTCCCATGGCGTCCCTTCCCGGACATCATCGATCAGGAAGCGCACGCCCTGATTGTCCGACGGATTGAGCCAGAGCATTCGTTCGAATATAAATTCGGCGTCGTCAAAGTGACCCAACCGCCAAAGACATAGACCGTAGCTGTGCATGCACCTCAGAAACGGGCGGTTGTCAATTAGACCCCAGTGAAGGACGCCGCCGAAATCATCACCAAGTGACAGCTCTCCGATGCGCAAACCAACCTCGTAGTGGCGGATGGCTTTTTCGGGCCTGCTGTCAAATTCGAAATTACCGAGGTGTGCGTGGGCGTCCAGGCAACGCAGGTCAGCCTGGCAGAGTTCCATGAGGATTCTAATCGCTTGCAAGCGGTCTCCGGCATCCTTGAGATCGTTCGACTCGGTGATGGGATCAGAGAACGGATCAGTGGGATCGGCTCCGGGCAACAGCTGCTCCATTTCAAACCCCGGACGCGGACCACGGGCGATAATCGGTTTAGCCCATTCGTCCATCGGTTCATCCTCTTCGCCCCAGTAGTGCTCTTTGGGATCCCACATGCCAAATTCTCCGAGCCTCAGAGGCACCAGGCCGAGCGCGGCCACATCAAGCCGTGCAGATTCGATCTCTCCGGAAAGGTACGGATGGCCGGCGTAGCGCCACTGTTTGCGGGGTTTGATCGTGACAATTTCCCCGGGCACCAAATCCCAGAGTCCGCTTGCCCGGAGGGTGATGACTCGCTCGCTCCCCAATAGGCGGCAGCGTGCAGAGCGCTCCTTGACCGAAAGGATAATGAGTTCGACAGGCTTACTCAGGTCGAGGTCGCCATCCTTGGCCTTGTGTTGACGCTTACGGCGTGTATGTTCTATGGTTACGGAAAGGTGAGGTTCGAGGCCGAGCCACCTGCGGTAGGCAGCTAAAAACAACGAGCCATTCGAGCCTTCCGGAAACACTACATCGGAGGCTGCGACCACGTGTTCCGAACCATCTTCACGGCGGCATTTTGCTGTCAACCCGCGACGTTCATTACCGTCGTAGTCGATCTCAGCCACAGAAACGGGCTCGCCAATGACAAAAGCGTCGGCCGGAAGGATAACATCGTCCTCGAAGGCCTGGCGAAAGGCCCAGAGGCCCTCGTCATCGCCATATGCATCGATAGTAATTTCATTGATCAACTGATCAAGGGCAGCAAGGTCGTTTTTTCCGTTTTCTTTGGTGTTCATCCTTTTTTCTGCACAATTGTTTAGATGCTTACCGCTTTAGTATGGTCTTTAATTAAAGTCAATCCTTTGCTACCATCCGAGTCCGAGCGCTATTCGATTTTTAACTGTGTCGAGATGATAGGCCGCTATTGGAAAATTGTGCCCGTCAAGGTCAAATATTTCCAAACAGTTCCAAACGAAACCAAAAGTTAGTTGAAAAACTGGAATAGAATCAACTGCTTGTAATTACGACATTTTTAAATTTTCAAAAATTTGGACTGAAAATCCCCGTGTCAGCAGCTTGTGCGCCTCAGGCGCATTCGATCGCCCGAGGCGATTAAAATTCTGTCCCTCGGCACCATAAAAAAGGAAGTTAAGCGATTAGCCTAACTTCCTTTTTTATTTGAATTTGCATTCTATTTTTATATGTGATAAATACAAAGCTAAATAATTTTAAATGGTTACTGAAAGGTTTGGCCATGACTGTACAAGCTTTGAAAAAAGAGAGGACAAGCCATCCTTATATCGTAAAAAATAAGGATGTGTGCGACGGAAGCCCGACTATTGAGGGAACCCGAACCCGTGTAATCGATATTGCCATTGAATATGAAGTATTGGGTCGTTCTCCGGATGAAATTATCGGATCGCATCCCCACGTGAGTCTCTATCAGATCCATGATGCTCTTTCTTTTTATTATGAAAACAGAGATGAGTTGGATCAAAAAATCAAGCAGGATCGAGAGTTCATTACGATACTAAAGGGCAAATTCCCGTCGAAGATGGTTTGAATCTATGGGTGAAATCAAAATCTACACCGATGAAAGCGTAGATGTTGCCATCGTTCAGGGGCTTCAAAGAAGGGGAGTTGAGGCATTTTCCGCCAGAGATCGTGATAAATTGGGTTTAACTGATGAGGAGCAATTAATTTTTGCCTCGAAGGGAAAAGCCACAATTTTCACCCATGATACCGATTTTCTCCAAATTGCCGCCCAATGGAACGATCAGGGGCGGACACATTGCGGGGTAATCTATTGCCATCAAAACGCGCATGGAATTGGGGATTGTATCCGAAACTTGAAAATACTTGTGACTGTTCTTACTCAAGAAGATATGATCGATCATATTGAATTTCTTTAGAAATGGATTCATAATTTGTTGTTTGGGAAACTAAAATGTCAAATAAATTATGGCGGAGAAGCTTGAACCGATGGATTCGATCTGTTTTTCAAATTACTTCCGGTAATCGCTTCAATGAATACATCCCATCTAACCCCTTGATCGTTTGGGCTTTTTTTCCTCCTTTGAATAGAATAAATTTTTAAATCGCTGATAATTGGCCGACACAAACTCTTTTGAACCGATAATGCCCGAATCCGTAAAATAGCGCGTGCGGTATCTGAACCGATCGCTTTTGCTGAGCTCAAACTCTCTTCGGCGCTCCTTTTCAAGGGCCTTGTCTTCGATGACCTTGACGTTGCCTTCCTCTGGCTGGCTTAGCGCCCCTGCTTCATAGACATATCGGCGATACCTTTTAATACGTTCCTTTTTGCTTTGGACATTGAATTCCTTTAAGCCGAAATCAGTGGAAAGAAAGTTGTCCCGGTTGTTGGTTTGGATATGATAGCCAAGTGAAGTCCAGCGGTATTGCTCCGGAAACTCCACCAAGCCGGCACCCAGAGGGTTCAGATCGATATAGGCCAGACAGTTGATCAGCGTCTCCCCGTTTTCCACAATGACACTCTTGAAGCGATCGCCCCAGAAATAGCCGCGTCGGTTGTGACGCCGGTTGTAGTACCTGGCAAAGCCGACCTTGATCTCCCGCATAAATTCGGAAAGACTGGACAGCTTTTCGCGTAAATAGGGAATCTGGCCTTCGGCAAATTCCCGGCTGTCGCCAACATATGTTTCAAAGCGCTTTTGGATTTCTTCATCCGTTTTATTATTTTTCCCGTAAAGCCTTTTTGTTTACTTTGCCCACCGATGTTAGGGGGATTGATTTCATAAACTCCACAATCTTCGGTACTTTGTAAGGAGCCAACTTTTCTCGGGCAAAGACCAATATATCCTCTCTTATTGATTCATCCAGCATATCCGCAACGGACTTGCTTTTTACAACTACCAACTTGACCAGTTCACTGCCCGAACGACTCGGATTTTTAATTCCTAAAACTGCACATAGCTCAATTGCCGGGTGTTTGGACAGCTTGTGCTCAACCTCGGTTGAAAAAACTTTGTACCCCCCTACATTAATCATGTCTTTGGTGCGATCGACAATGAAAAAGAACCCATCTTCATCCCTTCGAGCCACATCCCCGGTATGGATCCAAGTTTCACCATCATGTTCGCGAAGTGCGATGCGCGTCTCCTCAGGATTATTATGGTAGCCCTTCATAACCTGGGGGCCGGCGGCGACAATTTCCCCCTCTTGTCCCTGAGGGACTTCCTTTTCTCCGGTTTCCAGGTCGACCAGTTTTAAGCGGGTAGCCGGTAAAGGGACACCTATTGATCCCACCTTTTTGATCCCGTCTTTTGGATTTGCCGTAAGAAGAGGGGAGGTTTCAGTCATCCCGAATACCTCTACCAGTTTATTGGCACCGATAGCTGCATTCAACTCAATTGCTTTTTTTTCAGGAAACGGCGCTGCACCGCACATGAATATCTGCAAATTAGAGAAATCAAGTTCTCTAAAGCCAGACTCATTTAACAGCATAATGGATAGCGCCGGCACGATTGCAATGAACGTTGGTCTATGAGCCTTCATAAGCCCTATGATCTGCTCTGTGTTTCGTGGGTCCGGGATGATCACTTGGGTAAAGGCGAAAACAAATGATTGGGCCACATGAAAAAGCCCGGCTATATGAAACATAGGGAAGGCACAAAGCAAAATATCATTATCCCTTTTCGTATTGAGCCAGTTCCCGTATTGCATCACGTTGGCCACCATATTATAATGAGTCAACATGGCACCTTTGGGAACACCCGTGGTACCTCCGGTATACTGGATAAAGCAGATATCCTCGGGTTCGACTTTTACCCGGGGGGGATTATCCGGATATTTTTTGATAATATCTCGTAACCACTTCACTTCAACACCAGGCAGCTGTTTCGCCTGTTGTTGCGGCTTTTCCAACGGCACCATATCAAATAGGTTCGTTAGAATAATCAATTCAAGGGTTTTTATTTTAGAGGCGGCATTAGCCAACCGGTCTTCGAAAAGATTGTCCAGAGTGATAACTGCTTTGGCTCCAGAGTCAGATAACTGGTAAACTATTTCATCTGGCATAAGAAGCGGCGAAAGTCCGGAAATGATAACACCCGCCTTTAAAGCCCCAGCAATTGCGATTAGGTACTGTGGGCTATTCACTAAATGGATGGCTAATATATCCCCCTTGCCCATCCCGTGTTCAATCAGGGCATTCGCGAAGCGGTCGGCCTTCTCCATAATCTCCCCGTAGGTCCACATGACATCAAAAAAATGAAATGCTGGCCGGTCCGGGAAATCTAGTGCCGTTTGTTCCACTAGATCCGTCAATGTAATTTTAGGAATGTCTATGTCTGATTTGACCCACGAATCGTATGACTTAAACCAGGGTTGGTTGTCATTATCCATAACCTTTATCCTTGTTAATAATTAACAATGCTGCACTGTCGTGCTTTATTTTAATGGTACCCGGATTAATTAATTAGACTGGGGAGCCAAAGCACAAGAAATGGAAATAAGACCAATAAAGTGATACGGACAACGTCGGCTATCACAAAAGGCAGGGTCCCCCTGTAAATAGTGCTTATAGGAATACGCGTGACACCGTGCAGTACAAAGACATTCAGGCCTATGGGCGGTGTGATCATGCCAGTTTCAATAACCACCACATTGACAATGCCCCACCAGATCGGATCGTATCCCATGCTGATAATCAAGGGCAGAACCACAGGAAGTGTTACCAGCATGGCAGCCACGGTGTCGAAAATGCTTCCCAGTATCAAGTAGATGAAAAGTAGAATCAATAATACCAGGATGTCCGGTATGTTAAATTGTGAAATCAAAGACACTAGCGCATTCGGCATACGGGTCAAGGTCATGAAATAGGTGAAAATGCTAGCGCCGATAATAATGATATAAATCATGGCCGTGGTATTGGCAGTCCCGATTAAAGACTCCCAGAACAATTTGCGGGTCAACTTGCGTCGGCCCAAGGCAAAAATGAAGGACAGAACAGCGCCAAAGGCAGCCGCTTCGTTGACCGTAAAAACACCGCTGTAGATACCGCCAATTACGGTTCCGGCAATAAATACTGCGCCCCAGCATTGGCGAAGCATCATTAGCCTTTCACGCCAGGATATGCGAGGGCCGGCCGGACCTGCCTTTGGCCGGATACGGACGTAGATCATGATCGTAACAAAATATAGGACGATTTCAATTGCAGCCGGAATGATGGCTGCGACAAAGAGGGCTATTATGAACTCCTCGGCCATGACTGCATAAATGATCATGATTACCGATGGCGGCACCAGAGATCCTAAAGTGCCACCTGCAGCAATGCAACCGGTGGCAAAGGCAGGGGAGTAGTTGCGCTTTAGCATTTCCGGTAAGGCCACCCGGCCAAAAGTAGCCGCTGTGGCCGGAGAGGAACCGCAAATGGCTCCGAAAAAACCACACCCACCAATGGTTGACAACGCCAACCCCCCACGGCGGTGACCCACGAAGGCATAGGCGAGCTTATAAATATCCTCTGATAGGCCCGCTGCAGTGGCAAAATTGCCCATCAGCAAAAATAACGGAATAACGGCCAGGTCAGGATTGCTAATGGCTGAAGAACTCTCAGTACCTATTAGACTGAGGGCCGGAGCTAAGCTGGTTAGTATGGTAAATCCGAAAACGCCGACCGTAGCCATGGATATACCGACCGGAACCTGAAGGATGATCAAAAGGAACATCAGAGCTATTCCAAGAATGGCCATCCAAATCGGATCCACTATTTCTACCTCTTTACATCTTCAGACTTCTTGGGGTCTTCGGCCGCCGGTAATCGCCTACCAAACAGGGCCCATCTAAGCGACTGCAAAAAAACAAACACCTGAACCGGAACACAGAAAGCGGCGACGATGCTCACCCCCCACCACCAGGGCGCCACCGGCCATCCGAGCACCATGGTGGTCTCATTTTCGGCACTGAGATGGTTAGCATAAAGCCATAGCTGCCAAGCCATTATCGCAAAAATAACCAGAGTGACCAGGTTACCGAAGGCCTCAAAGGCGGCCTCACCCCTGCGGCCGAACTGCATACCGAAAAACCGGATGGTAATATGCTGCCGCTCGACGATACAAATCGGCATGGAGCAGGCAATGGCGGCGGCCACAAACAAGGCTGCCGCGTCTCTGACCCCGGTAATGGGAGCGTTAAAAAGCCACCTTAAAAGCGCGTCGGTCACGGTCGCGAAGGCCAAGATCAAGAGGCCCGCCAGACCTACCAGAGCAAGAAAACGCGCTCCGCTAAAGGTTAGTATTTCCAGTCGACTCCACATTTTTAAGGCTTTTCAGTCCTGGCTTTGAGCAACCCCGCCTTATAGGTTTTGAGCAATTCATCCCAGCGATCATTTTCCTTGTTCCAGGAGGCAATCACCGGGTCAGTTGCCGCCTTCCATTGCTTTAATTCCTCTGCATTGGGTGTGTATAAGGTGTGTTTGGGATCTTTGCTAATCTTATCCTGAATTTCATTAACCCGTTCATACAGTCTTTTCGCCCAGAAGCGCGTAAAGTATCCACCTATATACTTATCTAAAATGGCCTTGGCCTTGGGAGGAAGGCTGTTATATTTTTTTTTGGTCATCGCCACTGTGAGGGGGTTGGTGCCGAAGGGTATTAAAACATGGTATTTGGCCACATCGTTAATCCGAAAGACCGCCATGCCGGTCCAATCCTGAAGCGTACCGTCAACCACTCCTCGACTAAGGGATTCAGCCACTTTGGTAACCGGCATGGCCACCGGGGTGGCACCCAGGTTCTCAGCAAGGGCATGGAACAATTTACCGGCCGTTCTCAGCTTTTTTCCCTTCAGATCTGCCGGGACTTTGATCGGATAATCGGAGTGAATTCCGTAAATTCCGAGGCAGACCTGTCCCAGAACCACAAGATCATCATAGCCGCGCAACATCTGCTTTTCCTGCATATAGTGAAAAGACATTGAGCATTCAAAACAATTATTGGCTGTAAAAGGTGTCATAATGATCGGGTCATCGACCAGTTGGCCCGGATGATAGGCATTGATAATTTGAACCATATCGGTGACACCGTCCATCAAGATCTTAATCTGCTGCATCGGATTGCGCCCGAGAGTGCCTCCTGCAAAAGTTTCAATTTTAAGAATACCTTCCCCTTCTTTATTTATCTTATCAAATAAAGGTGCCCATACATTCTTATTGTTGTCACTCTGAGGCGGTTCGATGGTCGCAAATTTTAAAACAACTGGACCGTCGGCAAGCGCCAGTCCGCTAAACATTGACAAAACGGCTAGCACCAATAATAATTTCTTCGTCAATCGCATGATTTCCTCCTTTCTATGGCAAAAGGGTTAAAGAACCATTGATGATTCTTAGTTAAAATTTTTGACAATGTCAATTACATTGCGTGAATCAACTACCTGCCTAAAAATAGATGGCTTGTGGAATCCTTCGAGAATATCGCGTTTTGCGCGCAGAAAATCTTGTCTTAGTCTATCGGTCAATTCTGCTTTCCTGTTTTCACCAACGACATGCCGTGGCGGCCTATGTTTTATTACTCGCCACGAAAAACGGGTTTACGCTTTTCCTTAACAGCATTAATGCCCTCTCTGAAATCATGACTTTTAAAAATCAGACTTTGCCCTTCCACAAAACGACTCATTTCTTCTTCAAGCAACGTTCGTAAAATGCTATTGGTTCTCGCCTTAAACATAGATACTGGCAATGGTGCCGCCAAAACCAAATCATTTGCCAGTTCTAAAACCCTATCCATCAATCTATCATCAGGCACTACTTCATTAATCAGTAAAAGTGATTCAGCTTGACTAGCTGTTAAAGATTTTCCTGTGAGTAGTAGTTCAGCAGTCTTTTTTTTGCCAATACATTGCCATAAAAGTGTGACGGCAAAAACGCCAGGGTAAGCTCCCGTAGAAAGTTCGGGCATGCCAAATTTTGCAGATTCTGAGGCAACTGTAAGGTCGCATAATAGACTGATTTCAAATCCGGTCCCTAAGGCAATGCCATTTACGGCTGCAATAGTTGGTTTTTCTAAATTCATAAGATTCAGATACAGTTTCTGATTCTTGATGTGAAGCATTCTTAAATCAGCAATCGGGAGCTCAGGCACATTTAAAATGTCGAATCCAGTACTAAATGACCGCGTTCCTGCTCCGGTAAGAACGATCACTTTTACTTTTTGATTACCATCCGCATCCAAAATGGCATGGCTCAGATCAGCGAGTCCTTCAGGAGGTAATGAATTCAGTTTTTCAGGCCTGTTGATGGTCAAAATCGCAACATTGCCGTCTATCTGACTGATAATTAAACCAAAATTTTTATCCGGCATATTTCTTTGATTTACCTCCTGATTTGTTAGCTTAGATCGATTAATAAACAGCAGGCCCGGTTAATCATCTAACAGTCCTTCCAATTGCAGGTCTTCCTTGGTCAACTTTCCTTCAAGAAAGAGCTTTGCGCCATCTATTGCGGGAGGAGTGATAAAACACTGGGCGAGTTCCAGATGTGCATATTGGAAAGCCATTTTACGATCCATATCTAAGGCCCGATAGAATACATCCTTGCCAAGATCTTTAACGGAAAAGGGATTCCTTAAAACCTTACTCGCGATCTTTTCTGCCAGGGCAAAGGCTTCTTCCTCAAGTTTGTCGTCCGGGACCACTCTGTTTATCATCCCGAAACGTTCAGCCTCAGTGGCCAAAAGCGGTTCTCCGGTAAATAGGTACTCTAAGGTTTTTTTAATGCCCATGTAACGGGCAGCCACAACTCCCGGCCCTATGCTGCAACCTGCCAAATTCGTCCCGGGAAACTGAAAGACGGTGTTTTCAGATGCTACCACCAGATCGCAGGTGACGGCCAAGGGAAGTCCCTCGCCGGTAACCATGCCGCGCACAGCCGCAATAACAGGTATTCCAATATTTATAATCTGCTCGAATATGGCTGTTACCATGCGGCCAAATGTCTCTCGACATACTTTCAGATCCTTCTGATCGGTCCCCAGTAGCACGTCGTTAAAGTCTTGCCCGGAGCAAAAATGCTTTCCGGCTCCCTTGATGAGTATGGAGCCTATCTCAGTATCTTCCCCCAGTTCTCCCAGTTCCTTGACAATCGCCTTTTTCAGCTGAGCATTAAGCGCATTGGCTTTTTCTGGACGGTTAAGGATTATAATCCCGACACCATTCTTCTTTTCAACAATTACAACCTGTTCATTCATAAAAAATCTCCTTTCCAAAGTTAACTTGATAGTATTTAGCATGAACAAATTACTTCAAAATGCCCTTTGTAAAGATTTCAACAAAATCTGCTGCCAGTTCATCTAAACCTACATCACCGTCCATTTTAAACCAGTTGACAGTATGGTGTGCCATACCGATAAAGGCGAAAATCGCCACTGCAGGATTGATGTCCTTCAGTTTCTTTTCAGATGCCAGTTCATTAAGAGTGGATTTAAAAAATTTAAGAACCTGCTTCTGCTTCTCGATTACAATGACCTGATGGATTTTGTCCAAATGTTTAAACTCATTTGCGAGCAATAAGATCCGCTCAGGATCGCTACAGAAGCTACGCACATAGAAACTGAGGATTTCCTCCAATCTTTCCTCTGCCAAAATATCCTTGGCGGCAATTTTTCCCAGCGTATCCACTGCGTATTCCATACCACTATTGATCGTGTTGAAGAGGGCTTCCTCCTTGCTTCCGATGTAATGATAAAGAGTTGATTTGTTAATGCCTAACTCCGTGGCAATATCCCTTATTGATGTGGCGTGATATCCGTTACGGGCAAAGAGCTTGGATATGGCTTCGTGGAACTCTTTTGACTTTTTTTTATAACGGGTAGTTGACATTCGAATCCTCTGTTTATAGTATGGTCGTACGAACTAAAATTAAACCAGGGCAAAAAATAAATTATATTCATATCAATAAATTAAATATACTATTGGAAAACTGCACAAAATGTATTGTTACTATTAGTTCGAACGATCGTACGAAAAATATTTTAACAATATCCAATTGTCAATAAAAAAATTGCCTGAGCCAGATTTTTGTGATTATCGAACCCAAAAGGTGGGTCATGTCCGATAGCCTTCTGTTTTGGGTTATTATCTAACCATTAAACTTTTTCTTTACTTGACATCAATCTGAAGTAAGGTTACATGACATTTAAATAGCAATGCATTATAGAGGTAACGGAGCCTCCTCTGCCCAACGTTGGGCAAAGGGGGCTGTTTATTTTTGGCGTTATTGACTCGTTGAACAGAAAAAGAGGGACGTCCGTTATATAATTACATATAAAAGCAGCTGTGATATTGATCCTGTATGCCGCGTAAAGCCCGCATAGACGCGCCTGGCGCACTACAACATATCATCATAAGAGGTATTGAG
>Ga0209791_1000065_pt1 | contig 73139 bp, 62 predicted proteins | sample WorMetTyACAVOLI1_FD_187422 | JGI IMG/M metagenome (GOLD analysis project Ga0209791, IMG submission 187422) | Marine gutless worms symbiont microbial communities from Max Planck institute for Marine Microbiology, Germany - Olavius algarvensis... ... | reverse complement strand
CAATATAATCGCATTCATGACCGTGCTCTGATCCCCACCAGGAATAACCCATACGTTTAGCTTCTCTATAATTATTCGCAATAACTGCTATTCCGGATTCTGAATCTTCATGTGGTTTCCAAAAATAAGCTTTCATTCATATCAATCCTCATTTAGTTTTCTTGGTTTGATGTCCAGGTAGTCGCATAGCGTCCTCACCAACGAGGCCTCAACCATCTTTTTCTGGTACGCTCCTATCTGGTCACGAGCTGATTTGAGCGTGTAAGCCTCGTATTGCTCCCAGAAATGCTTGATCACTTCCTTCTCAGAAACATGATTCTTTACAAACCACCTCAGCAAACGCGCAAAAAGCAGCTTCATTCTTTCACCAGATCCTTCAGTCTCAACAGCTTCTTTTCTTTGAAGGCTTCCACCTTGTTTTCTAAGTTGTTCCAATCTGTGACGCTCTTTATTTGCTCAATCATGATCTCGACATCCGCTATCTCCTCAGCGAGGTCGTTCCATTTAGAATAATCCTTGTTCCAACTCCGGATCACCTTATGCGTTGCCTTGATAAGCTCGGCGGCTTCTTCCATGAGCATACCTAATTGTGTAATCAGGCCCCATTTCCTAACAGCCTTCTTGTATAATATTTTCCTTTGTCGCAAATTCATTTTATATGCATATGATTTCTCCATTTTTGGCTTGCTCGATGAAGCTCGTTTTGTCTGCTTCATTGAGCGTGCTTATGTTGACCTGTTTGGTCTGACCTTCTCGGTCCTTGACCGTGACCGGCAAGTCCTGGTCAGTGTCAGTGTTGATCGTGATGTCATCGAAATGGTCCTCCTGGACGAGCTCTATGAGGCCTTGTGTTTCCATGCTGAGTAGGGTTGAGAGCTTTGCGACCAACTCAAGTTTCGGGGAACTCGTGTAGGTCGGCAAAGCCCTCAGTATGAATTTTGGGGATCTTGATACTTCTGAGAGTATGAGCGCTTTTAGGGGCAACCTGTGGACCTCTGAGATGTCCAGGAGCCTGTCGAACTCTGCCTGCAGATCCCTTTCAGTCTCAGCCTCAGGACTGAACGTGCTGAGGAACTCAGTCATGAACTCGGTACTGTAATGTTGGGTACCATTGGTACCTAAGGGTGTGCTTGTGGTTTCCTGGCCGAGCAACTTCAACAATTCCTTTTTTTGGTTGTATTTCTGCCAGTACAGTCTTAGGCGTTCTGCCTGTAGCGCCCTGTCGTAACGTCGCTGGTCTCGCTTTAAGGCGGCCCAATCATACACGCGCTGATCCTCTATTCGGTGACGCAGCAGCATGTCCGGATCATCGATCCACTCAGCACACACACTGAGGATCTCGTTGTTCACCTTCAGGCTGACGCTCTTGGCCTTGAACAGCAACAGCTTGCCCCACATGATCATATCGATGCTTGATTGTTCTTTTTGGGAAAGTTCGGCTTTTAGGCGGGATTCTAACTCTGAAAGGTCATCATCGGAAAGATTGTTCCAATCCAGGCGCTCAAGATTTTGTTGGTCCATGTTTTATTTTGTGTTTTCTGATTCCGTGTTTATACGCTATTCCGCGCACAGCGCTTGCAGACACTTCCACGTTAAACTCTTTCAAGATCAGGAAAGATATTTCATAAGATTTCTTCTTACCATAATGCTTTTTGACAAGAGCAATCACGCCAGGAGAGTTTTTCCTTCTCATTTTTTATTGTGGATTTATTTCGGCAGGTTCTTCTCCTTCCTTGTGTTTTTTTATTGGGTTCCAGCACTGTATTTTTAGTGCGAAACTATATTTTTCGTCTTCTGGCAACCGCTCGAAATCCTTGTACAGCGCGTCTGCCTTCGTGATTGTGGGCATGATTTCTTACCTCCTATTGTCTGTTGAATTTTATCTTTCTTGGGAAAAGGCGGTTTAAGTCTCGCCGCGTCCTCAATTATCTGGATAAGCTCCTTGCTATTCATTTTTTACGGGAAAAATCTTTTTACGATGTCTGAGGGATCATCCTCAGGCTTCTCCTTCGTTGACAAATGCCCGCCGCAAACCTTGCAAGCGCTGTGACCAACACCAGGATCATACTTGAAGCCCCTCATCTCCTGGCAACCCAAGCAATACCTCATGCTCCCAGGAGGCCTCTTAAGCCTCTTGCCTCGCTTCTTAGACGCCCTGCCATATGGTGTCGGGATACTCATGCCTTGATCACCCGATGTAATTCCTATCTTCTTTCTCAAGTTTGACTTTGTGATCCTGAGATTTTCTCGGAACAATCTTCATCTTGTAAGGCATCCCGCAATTCTTGCACCTGAACGAAATCACGAGACCACTGATCTTATGACCTGTTACTCCCCATTTAATATCATCAACATGGCCACAAGCTGAACACTGGTACTTTGTCATCGGATCACCCAAGCCTCGAACAATTAAAGCCATTAAGCGCGTCTATGGCCTGCTGAGCCTGCAACTCGTTATAGATGATGTTGACATCAATCCCGTTCGTCAGCAGAAACAACAAAAAGCCCGCTGCTATGCAGACAGGAACCAGCCAAAATAAATGTATGTTTTTCAATTTTTCACCTCTTTGTTCATGTTTCTTTTGACAGCATTTCCATCACGTCATTCAGGCTGAAAATATCAGTCTTTATGCTCTTAATGTTCCCGTTCATCTGATCAATTTCGATTTCTGCAGCCACTTTTCATTCCACCGGATCAACGCGCACATTGTCACCAATATCGTAATTGTCCCTGTCCTTTTTTGGGACCTCTACGTGTTTCCTGCCCTTGTTTCCGAAACCTGCGACCTTCCCTATGAATCCTTTCTTTTTGCCGTCTTTCTTTCTTGCCATGTCCACATTTGTGGACACGCTCATATAAATACTTTTCGGAACTCCAGAATATAAATCTCAATCGGAACTAAAAAATTATGCCTCAAAAACCATTACATAAGACAAGGGCAACAGTGCTATCGCTGCAAAGGTTGAGTTTAAACTTAACTTATTGATATCATTGATTAATTGCTTGACTTCTGCGCATAGTATCAATACAATAATGTCAACTAATCTATGAAGGGAGGACAGATGAAATCTCAGAAAAGGATCACTAAAGAAACACTGAAAGGGATCTGTGCAGCACACCAAGAGCTCACAGAGATCCAAGACAACCAGGCCAAGAAAACCGGCACATCAGACACGCTCGGTGCCTACTTCAACAAGAAGCTTCAGGAACTCGAAAAAGAATTTATGGAGGACGCAAAAGTATGGTTTCTAAACAGAAAAAAATAGATCACCCGATGTTCAGAGGGAAACACCTCAGGAAACTTAGGGACGGTAAAATCATCCTGCCACCAGCCATAAAACTGGCCCTGCAAGGCCAAAAAATCTTTCTCATCACAAGGAAGAACGCTCGACACATCGTCCTGGTATTCGAGGACCAAGAACTGCCGACCTACGTCGAGCACAACCCTAAACCCTACACATCACTTCAACTAACGACGGTCGGAAAAAAAGACCACACCCTCAAGATACCTAAAGGAATACTGGGTGTCAGCGGCCTCAAGGACTGCCAATTAATACTGGTCGGAATACTGGACTCACTCGAAATCTGGGACAAAGAAATCTATGACAAAGAAATGGACGACGACATAATATTCTGAAAGGAGGGAACCCAAAAACCATGGCACCAATACCGTCAATAGGATGGGTAGCGGGAACATTCACCATATGGTTCATCCTCACACTCCTGATGCGCCACCCAGGAATAGCAGCCATAAGCACAGCCATCATAATGACCATATTTTTCCCGCTAACCTGAAAGGAAAAAGGTGAAAAAGGGAAATGATAGGATTAATCAAAGACGCGTTCAAAGACTTCAACATGCTGCTGAACGGACACGACCAAAAAAAACAACCATTCTCCGCCACCGTCAAAGCCCCAAACCTTTACCCATGGTACGACCCGTTTGGAGTAACGACCGGAGCAACTAAGTCCAACCCCCTGCGACCTCAAAACACTCCGGTCGTGCTCCCGACAAAAGGATACCACGGCACAGTCTGGCACGCAGCAAACGACATATTCCATAACGAAAGATTCATCCTTGGAACTGAAAACTCGTTCTGGATAGCAGAATCATTCAACGAGGCAGTAGGTTATGCCAATGGAAAAACAAACGGCCTTAACGAAGGGCTAATCATAGAGTTCAGGATCAGCCCAAGCGCCACGTACCTGTACAAAGCCAAACCTTCACAAGGGTACTGGACCATCAAGATCCCGAACCCGCAACCAAGAACCTATTATTCAATGCCGGGAATCAAGCCAGTAGCGATGTACGACATAAACAAGAACATTCTGCGCACCAAAGTACCTGACCAGCAAGGTCAGTTTCCGCCAATAAAAAAAGGGGAAATCAATAATGGATAACCAAAGAATCCAAGATGCAGGAAGCATCGTCCAAGGAATCTGTTGGGCTGGCATCAATAGCTACGCGGTTGTGGGAGTATACAACTCATGGAAAGGATTCGACGTAGAAACAGGCAACCCAGTTCAAATCTGGATCGACACAGGAAACCTTCACTCACATGATACTGAGGACAGGCTCACAGGCAAAAACGTCATCGCGTTCCTGCAGGAAACAAAACCCTCAAACCTCAATGATGCAAACCTGACAGCAGGCATAGGACCGAACGATTTCATATTCCATCCTATGCAGCCAGCCGCCAACCACATAGTTGAAGCTGACGCAGACCTCATCATGATCCTGGACATGATCGTCACCCAGAAGCCGAGCGATTTCACCCGCCAGCCTCTCGAATTCAGGCGGCATGCGATCCAGCCAAACGACGGATTCCTCGTGCCAGTAAGGTGCTGCAGGACCCAGAAAACATATTTTTATCAGGTCCTCAACGACGCCAGATTAGGATACGTCTGCGCCCCGAATCCAGTGATCCGGAACTACACTAAACTCAGGGAAGAGACCACCTACGCAGTCAGCGTATTCAACAAAATCCAGTACAGGGACGAGCACGCACCGGCATGCCCGTACTGTGGGTGGACTGACGCAGTTGAATGCGAAAACTGCGGAGCAATACACTGCATACCGAGATCAGGCCAGACCTTTATGGGAAATGGAGTCTGCTTAGGAGAACCGACGCACACCGAGAACATCCCGATTCAGTGTCCTTCATGCGGAGCTAAGGCCATGCACGAACACCATTTTTACCCAGTACCGGAAAACGCGAGGAATCCGAAACTCCACGGAGACTCACTAATATAAAAAAGGAATTGATTGATGGACCCAATCATCGGCATCCCCCTCATGTTTTTAGGTGGGAAAGCCATAGTCTCAGGCCTTGAAAAAGTCAGGCAGAGCTACATAGACAACCACGCAGTTCAAGCCGTTGACGTTGCTCCAGCTGCCCAAAACCAGGTAGGCACACAGGTCCTGCAACAGCAGCAACACAGACCTCAACCGCTGACTCCAGGACCAATAGCTCCATCACAAGGATACCACGGAACAGGCCCGATTGCTGGTCACGATATTTTCCATAACAAAAGGTTTGTGCCTGGAGTCGAGAGCTCCTTTTGGATTGCCGAAACATTCCAGGAAGCACAGCACTACGCATACAAGGAAGAAGGCACTAACGGGGTGATCATTGAATTCTTAGTAGACCAGAATTCCAACTGCCTTGAGAAAGCCGAGACTCACCACCCATACTGGATTGCAAAAGTAATAGATGCTGACCCATACGCATATTACTCAATGCCAGGATTATACCCAACAGCTCTTTACAGGATAGATGGAGTGCCGATCTCGTCAAAGCAACCACCTATATTCAGAGCCTAAAACCTATAAGCAAGAAAGGAGAGTCATTATGTGCAATTTTGTCAACAAAGCGAACGTCTCAAAGGCCAACGGCAGAAACACAGCGGAGGTCTACCCGAAACAAAGCCAGAATCTGCCCTACGAATCGGTGAAACCTTTCCATTGTGCATGGACTAAGGAGCCTCTCACCCCAGAATATGTTCTGCAGACTGGTCTGACACCTAAGGCCTTCAGCGAGGAGATCTATCAGAACATCATCAACAACAAGCGCCCGAACTGTTTCCTGTGCGGCGAAGGCCTCAGCCAACAAAAACAGTCAGCACAACACAGCCAGCACAGAGAGATCTCGAACCATATGTGCCCTGAATGCGAGGAATACATGGGCCTGATCTACAGAAAGGTTGCCGGCCAGGACAACTCGTTCCTGCTGGACGAACAGCGCGTCAGCAGACCGGCTCTGCCCCCTCCTACAGCGGAGCATAATGAAGATCCGGACGTGATCGACGCCGAGTTCCGCGAAGTCACTCCCCAGGCGCTTCCTGGAGGGGCTTATCCCGCAATCGGATACCAGCCTATGCAGTCTCTTGATGATATGTTCAGCCAGACGCCTCAGAAACAGATGGTGCCGGTCCCAGTGGGCAAGTTACACTAAACGTTCAATAATCCTCTAAAACAAAGAAAGGCCTGGACAAAAAAGTCCGGGCCTTTTCTGTTTCGGTGTTCCCTAAATGTCCCAGACCTGCCCGTCTTGATAATAACCAAATTAGTGTGCTTCACGAGAAATCTCGATAATTCGTTGATAAGTGACAAAAAGAAGAAACTTTTAACATTATAGGCCAAGACGATGGTTTGGTTAAATGTGTTGACTTATCAAATGGTTATGGTAGTTTAAATCGAAATTCCCCAAACTTTCAAGAAAACAGACAATACAGCCTCAATTAGGGCTTTTCTGTTCTTACGTAGATTTCCACTGAATAACTAAGTTAGGTGCAAAGAGGACGTAAACTATGGATGAACTTGAACCTTCAGAAATACGGCAAATAAGTTCTGCCGATGATATTGATAGACTGTATCGAAAAAAAGAAAAAGAAGCTCGGGTTAAGCGGGAAGCTAGAAATCAAGATTTAAAGTTAGCTGCAAAACAAATCGAGATGCTTACCGAGGCTAATGACTTAGCGACTAAAGCTCACATTGAGGCTCAGCAGTCCAAGGCTGAAAGTGAAAAGTCTGCTAAAAGAGCATTCTATGCAAATGTGATAGCCACTGCCTCATTGTTAGTTGCCATTGCCTCACTCATTTATGTTTATGTTTCAAGTGGCAACTAACAAGAGCATGCAGACGGACCAAATGACCGATGCGCGATCATTTGGCCGCTGATCCGGGGCGTTATGCCCCAAATATTCATCAATATCGAAAATTAAAATCTATTATATTGAGGAAGAAAAATGGATAAAGCGACTTATGGATTAATTGGAGTGGTTTTAGGATTTCTTCTTCCAGTCGTTAAGGATTTGTGGATTCAGCGTTCAAAGAACCAAAAGAATATTGAATATCTGTGCATCCACGTAACCTGCATGCTCGATAGATTTGTGTCCGGATGTTCGGCTGTAGTAAGTGATGATGGACTATATCATGGTCAACCTGACAAGGATGGTTATAGCCGTATACAAGTGTCCGCTCCTGTTTTTGAGCCAGAAAAACTAGAAGTGGAGTGGAAGTCTCTACCAGCAAATATCATGTATGAAATATTGAATTTCCCATTGAATTTAGAATCTGCTAATTCTTTCATCGACTCAACATTTGAACATGCTGCATCACCTCCGGACTATTCAGAAGGATTTGAGGAGCGTCAATATCAGTATGCCCTACTGGGAGTCAGGGCAAACGTATTAGCGTTAAAACTTAGATCTTTGAGCAAACTTCCACAGAAAGAAATTGGCGATTGGGATTCGATTCAATACATGAAAGATCAAAAACTAAAGATAGAGGAAGTCAGGAAAGAAAGATATAAACAACAAGGGAAGATGTTTAAAGAGTTATCGTCTTCAAAGGCCAACAACAAAAAACAGGCATAACAAGCCTTTTGCAGCGGAGCGCAAAAAGCCACGCCCGCTGAAAAGCACGTTAGCGGCAAAAAAGGAAACAGAATGATGACCGATTCCCCACCGGAGGATTCAGAGTTGACTTACGATGAACTGGCGAGACGCGCCCAGCGATTTCTCTCTGAACGCCCTGTCGTTGTCCTCGGGACAGGTGCAACGATCCCCCACGGCCTGCCGTCAATGACGACCCTTGCAGACCTGCTTCTTGCCGACATAACGGATCATCCCGAAGGCTGGGATGCTTTTGCGGAGCGCTTGAACGAAACCAAAGACCTCGAACAAGCCCTTCACGATGTGCCGCTCCCGCAGGAAACCGTGGAGATTCTTGTCCATCGGACTTGGGAGATTGTCTCGGCGAAAGACATCGAATTTTACGAGCAACTTTTAAAGGGTGGCGTCTCCTTTCCTCTCACTAACTTGTTCGGCTACCTTCTGCGGACAGCGGATGCTCATCTCCGTGTCGTCACCACAAACTACGACCGTGTCGCTGAGTATGCCGCGAACGCGGTCGGCGCGTATGCATCTACGGGCGTTACTGCCGGATGGCTCCAGCGCTTTGTCGCAACATCCGTTAATGCAGAACGAGCACCTTCGCCTGGCTTTGAGGGACTGGTGACGATTCTTAAGGTTCACGGTTCCCTCGATTGGTTTCGTGATGCTACCGCCGATGTGGTCGCGGTTCCCATTGCCCAAACGGTTCCTGACGACATGAAGCCCCTTGTCGTGACACCTGGTGTCTCCAAGTACAAGGAAGTCCACAAAGACCCTTTTCGAACCGTGATGAGTGCCGCGGATATGGTTCTCCGCAGATCCACATGTTACGTGTGCATCGGATATGGGTTCAATGACGAGCATGTGCAGCCGGTTCTGGTTAGCCGTGTTATGAAGGACGATGTCCCGCTAATTGTCGTCACGAAGGAGCTCACCGAGCAAACCCGGAATGCGTTTCTTAATGAACCGCCCAAACGGTTTCTGTTTGTAGAAGAAGCACCTAGGGGAACAAAGGTGTACACACCGGACGACCCAAGCGGCGTTCTGCTGGATGGCGTGTCAGTCTGGCAGTTGCAGGATTTCATGAATATGATCACTGGAGAAGGAGGGAGATAAGGAATGCCTATTTTCGACTACCAGACCGAAGATGCTATCGGCTCCGTGTACAGTGTGGACACGGGCACTGTTTTATTGAGCGTTTCGAACCTCGATGCGCTTCGCAGGATGCAGGTTAATCATTTAGTCGTTCTACGAAGTTCTCGGGCTGGGCAGCACTTAATTGGACTGATTAACAAGATTATGCGCAAGGCTCTCGTTGGGGTGAATGAGGATGAGCAAGACGACAACGACATCCAGGACGACAGTATTGCCGTTGAGAACATCGTCCGACTGACACTCATCGGCACGCTTCTCGATGCCGTCGGTACTGAGCAGAACGTGTTCCGGCGAACACTGGAAACGGTGCCCGAAATTGACGCTCCTTGTTTTATGCTGGGCGGTGAGCGCCTTACGGGGTTTATGCGCGCCATTTCGAAACAAATCGTAGAGGGCCAAGAACCGCTTAGCCTGGGCAAGTATACACTCGACGAGGAGGCTGACGCCTGGATTGACGGCAACCGCTTTTTCCAGCGCCATGCTGTTGTGGTCGGCAGCACAGGGTCCGGGAAGTCGTGGACTGTCGCACGCATACTTGAGCAGGTTGCCCAGCTACCGAACGCCAGCGCTCTCCTTTTCGACATTCACGGTGAATACTCCCCATTGGACGGTGACGGAATCAGCCATCTAAAGGTTGCTGGGCCGGGCGATCTGACCGCGAACAAGACCCTGGCGGACGGTGTGCTCTATCTGCCTTACTGGTTGCTGACATACGAAGAAATGCTCGCCATGCTCCTTGATCGGAGCGACCAGAACGCGCCGAATCAGGCGATGGTCTTCAACCGTGAGGTTACTGATGCAAAACGCGCCTATCTTGAATCGAGCAAGAAGGACGAAGTGCTTGCAAATTTCACGATCGACAGCCCTGTGCCATTCGAAATACAGGCCGTCCTCGAGAGGCTGATATTTCTGAATGAAGAGCGAGTTGAGGGAGCCAGGAAGGGAACGACTAAAGCCGGTGATTTCAACGGCAAACTCTCGCGGTTCATCCAGCGGCTTGATGCAAAGCGTCAAGACCGACGTCTCGGTTTCATGTTCAGCGCGGGCGATGATGCGATGCGCTACGAGTGGATGCAAGAACTTGCAACCGTGTTTCTTGGTAGCACCAAGGTTAGAGGAGCAGGGGGCGTCAAGATCATAGACTTCTCGGAGGTCCCGTCAGACATATTGCCGCTCATCATCGGCTTGGTGGCTCGAGTGGTCTTCTCGGTTCAGCAATGGACCGACAAAGACAAGCAACATCCGGTTGCGTTGCTTTGTGATGAAGCCCACTTATACATTCCGGAACGGCATGAATCCGGTGTTTCCGAACAAGGGCTGAAGTCGTTTGAACGCATCGCAAAGGAAGGCCGGAAGTATGGAGTTGGATTAGCAGTCATAAGTCAACGCCCGGCGGAGGTGAACCGAACGGTACTGAGCCAGTGCAACAACTTCGTGGCGATGCGCTTGACCAATGCAGAAGACCAATCGGTCATCCGCCGATTGATGCCTGATACACTCGGGGGATTCGCGGAACTCTTACCCATTCTGGATATTGGGGAAGCTCTGGTTGTTGGTGATGCTGCCATGTTGCCCAGCCGAATTCGAATTGACGAACCAACGAAGCATCCGAGCAGTGCAACCGTGGACTTCTGGGACAGGTGGGCCGCAGAAAATGTCGAGGATGGAATTGCAGATGCTGTTGAGGCACTGCGAAAACAGCAATCTAGTGCGGAGTGAAGTTTGCGTATACCGCTAACAAGGCGCTGCACCGGACAGCAACCCCGCTGCGCTCCATTGCTGCCGGTGAGCTATTTCGTTATGTGCAAAAGGAGGAGCGATGTTTTATCACATGAATCTTGCTGCCAAAGAAACACACAAATTCGAAGGCAATGAATTTGAGTTGGTTGTTTATCGCGCAGAAGAAGATGGACATTTACGTGGGTATATTTCCTCTGGTGGGTTTAGTGACCGTATAGCAGAAATATCTGGAGAAACAGCCAGCGACATGAAATCGGAAACAGGTAACGACCCAGCAGATACTCTCATTTCGCTCATGAAAGATGAGATCAATGCAGGAAAATTTCCTCTTTCAAACGATACATAACAACATACCGTTTCTTAAGCAGGGTGAATTCTACAACCGTCTCTCCAAAAACAAAGGAAAGGCCTGGACATAATTATCCGGCCTTTCCTGTTTCTCTGTGTTCCCTAGGTGTTCCCTCGCGAGCCAAGGCTATGCGTAAGTATGCGAAATATACACACTATGCACAACATGCAAAATGATGCAGTGTTTTTGGTGTGCCCAGAATACGCAGTGTTTTTAATTGGTTATCAATTTTATTGGATCTGCGAAGCGCAGAATGGGGTTCAAGGGGTCGGAGGTTCAAATCCTCTCGCCCCGACCAATCATTTCTTAGTTTAGGGGATCGACCCGCTTGAAAGCGGGATCGCCCCGACCAAATCAATCAAACCAATGTGGGGTTGGTGTTCAAGCCCCATTTTTTTTGAGGGTCCTAAAAGTCTCCTCACAGGCCGATACAACGGGTCTCGCCATAATCACTCGAGCATGCCAGGACATGGCATAGAATCCAATCGACAAACTATGACTGGTGATGATTTGAGGGCCGGAAAGCCTGCTTTTGCATAAAATAAGTATGGCTTAGAAAGAATAGGATGTCAAATTAGGAGGGGGACTTGATTTTACTGGATGTGCTATTTTTCAGGGCGGATTAAATAGGATGAACCCGCTCAATGTCTTTTAACTGGCCGGTTTCCATGTAGTGTGATACCGTGCCCTGTTCATACACCGCATCGAATGCCGCCACGATGGCCGGGTCAAACTGGCTGCCGGAACCCTCGTGGATCACCTTGAGTATTATTCTTTCTTCCATGCGTTTGCGGTAGGCGCGATCCGATGCCATCGCGTCATACACATCGGCCACCGAGAGTATTCGAGCCAGAAAGGGAATCTGCTTTTCCTTTAAGCCATCAGGATACCCTTTCCCATCGAAACGTTCATGATGGCAGCGAATTATTTGTCTTTCTTTCTCCCACATACCAAGCTGTTCCAACATGTTAGATCCGATAGCCGGGTGTTGCTTGATTTTCTCAAATTCCGCTTCGGTAAGCCGGCCCGGCTTGAGCAGGATATCATCGCGGATTCCGATTTTGCCGATATCGTGAAGATGACCGGCAAAATTCAAAATGTCGAGCTCTTCAATGGTGCACCCCAAATGTTTGCCGATAATCAGCGAAATCCCGGTTACGCGGCTGGAATGCTGCCGGGTATATAGGTCCCTCGCCTCAACAGCGCTGACAAATGCATAAAGCGTGGCGAATAGATTCTCATAAATGTTTTCGTACAGGGCCAGGTTCTCAATGGACTGGGCCGCACTCTGGGCCATAAAAGACAAATAGTAAAGGTCCTTTTCGTTGAAACGGTAATCACCTTGCCGGATCCCGGTGGTCAGAATTCCGAATACTTTGTCACGAATTTTCAAGGGTACCAGCATCACGGACAATAGATTTCTCGGCAAACCGCGCGCACCATTATTCTGGGAAATAAGCAGCGGTAATTCATCCGACACAACCTCCATAATCAGGTCCAACATGGACGATGGTTCAGCAGCAGTCTCTGCTCCATTGGATTTTGGTCGAGGTAGTTGGCGATTTTGCCTGTTTTTATAATCCACCTGAGTCGCCGGCGTACCGGCCGAGGCAACTTCAAAAGGCTGTTTGACCGACTCGTTAATAATGTGAAACATGGTGTGGTCGGCCTGGGTGATTTCAAGAGCGATGTCCACCGCACGTTTGAAAACATCGGCGCTGGAAATTATGGTGGTAAAACTGCTCATTATCTTATTTAAAATGTTCAGTTCATCAACTTTATACAGCAACTCCTGATTCAATTTCTCAAGACGCTCTTTGCTCTGGACCTCCCCCTTTAAGAGGACGTTTTCGATAAAAAGCCCGCGCTGCCGCAGCACACGCCGCATGCATAGCTCCATCTGCTTGAGATTGACCGGTTTGATCAGGAAATCAACAACGCCGTTTTTGATGGTTTGAATGGTGTTTTCCAGGGACGGATACCCGGTCATGACGATGACCGGCATGGTATTATCGTGCAATCTGATATTTTCGGCAAGATCCAGCCCGTTCATGACAGGCATATTAATATCGGTGAAACAGCAGTCCACCTTTTCATTTTCAATAATTTCCATAGCTTCCGCACCGTTGCTGGCGGAAAGGATTTGATAGCCCTGACGCTTAAAAAATTCGGTGACAACATTCAAAATACTCTCTTCATCATCGACAAAGAGAATGGTTTCTTTTATTTGATCGTCCATGCAATAGAGTCCGGGATATTTCTAACAAAATTTACTCAGGTTGCATTTAACCCAAGCGACAGTCTCTTCTCAATCCAATTCCCATAAATAGCAGCCGGTTCTGAAAACCTATATGTTTGATATCGTCAGATCAGGCGAGAACTTTAGTCGGATTCGGAATAAAATGAATGATTGATAATTTTCGATTGATTATTGAATATTCAATAGTCAATTCGCAACCGAATACCAGGGCCGGATTATCTGAAATATCTCTTGACGAAGCTAACAAAGACCTTGTAATTGAAGGCACCTATGAATCCTCAAGCGCCATTAAATATCTGCCTGTTAAGCTACCGCAGCAACCCCCACTGCGGTGGACAGGGGGTCTATTTAAAAAATTTAAGCCGCGCCCTCAAAGATCTCGGCCACAATGTTGAAGTAATTTCAGGTCCGCCGGACCCGCAGTTGGATGACGATATCCCGCTGTATCAGCTGCCGGGGCTGGATCTGTACAATCCGGCGGATCCGTTTAGGGTTCCAAAACTGAATGAACTGGTGGATCCGGTTAATCTTATTGAGTGGATCGGGGTTTCCACCATGGGTTTTCCCGAGCCCTTCACCTTCGGGCTGAGAGCCTATCGGTTTTTGCGCTCCAGGTTACCGGCCTTTGATATAGTGCACGACAATCAAAGCCTTTCTTACGGACTTTGGGCCATTAATAAAAAAGTACCGACGATCGCCACGATTCATCATCCGATTACCATAGATCGCAAAATAGCCATCCAGGCAGAGTCTGCCCCTTTAAAGAAAATGAAACAGTGGCGCTGGCACTCATTTATCGGAATGCAAAAGCGGGTGTCCCGCTCCCTGGCCCGTATCATCACCGTGTCCAGATCAGCCAGAGATGACATTTGTCGAGATTTTAACATCCGACCCGGTCATTTCCGAATCGTGCCTAACGGTATCAATACAGACCTGTTTTATCCCATTCCTGAAATCGAAAGAAAAAACAACCGCATCATCGTCACCAACAGTGCCGATACGCCGTTAAAGGGCCTCTTTTTTCTTTTCCAGGCCGTGGCCGAACTGGCGAAAACCCGGAAAATCGAAGTAACCGTGATCGGGGCTCCGAAAAAAAACGGCAGCATTGTTAACCTGATCAGAAAGTTAGACATCGGTCACCTCATTAATTTTACCGGCCGGATTGACAATGGAGAGTTTGTTCGCCAATACGCCCGGGCGACGGTGGCGGTCGTTCCGTCCGTTTATGAAGGATTCGGCTTGCCGGTGGGTGAGGCCATGGCCTGCGCTGTTCCCGTCGTCAGCACCACCGGGGGTGCTCTGCCCGAAGTGGTGGGAGATGCCGGTATTTTGGTACCGCCGGCCGATCACCGGGCGTTGGCCCGGGCCATGCGGGAAATTCTTGGCAATCCGGAGCGGGCCGGCGATCTGGGCCTGGCCGGCTATCAGCGGGTTCAGAAACATTTTACCTGGTTCAGAGCCGCTGAGAAGAGCGTTGCGGCTTACCGGGAGGTTATCGATGATTACCGTCGATTTTGACCGGCTGGCGATCAAACCCGGATTTAAAATCCTTGACATCGGATGCGGGTCCGGCCGCCACACCTGTGCTGCGTACAGGCTTCCAAATGTTATCACCGTCGGAGCCGACCTCAAATACGACGATTTGACCGAGGCCGCCGAGCGGCTCAAACTGCACGACCGGCTGGGTGAACACGGAGGTGGTGTGTGGAGCCTTGCAGCAGCGGATGTGACCGGCCTGCCATTTCAAGATGATTATTTCGATCTGGTTATTTGCTCGGAAGTTCTGGAACATATCGATAATTATTTGCAGGCCATCCATGAAATCATCAGAGTATTGAAACCGGATCGCAATCTGGTGGTCAGCGTCCCCCGCTACTGGCCGGAACGCATCTGTTGGATGCTTTCGACTGATTATCACGCAGCCGAAGGAGGACATCTTCGGATTTTTAAACAGTCACAACTTGTCACAGAGCTACAAAACGCCGGCGTCAAACAATGGGACCGCCATTATGCTCACAGTCTGCATACGCCGTTCTGGTGGCTCAAATGCCTGGTAGGCCCGGACCGCAAAGATTGCCTGCCGGTCAACCTGTATCACCGTTTTTTGACCTGGGATATTATGAAGCAGCCCCCATCCACCCGCCTGTTGGATAATCTGCTGAACCCGGTTCTGGGCAAAAGCATCGTCTTGTATTTGCGCAAGCAAAAAAGCTCATGACGGCACGAGCATTACCGGACACGGCGCTTTTTCGAGGATGGTATTTCCCACATAATTGATGCGGCCCATCGGCTTTTTTTCCGGTTGTTGGTGGCTTCCTAAAATGATGAGGTCATAGTTGTTATGCCGCGCTAATTTGCAGATTCCCATGGCCGGATCCGCCGGCTGACACCCGAATGTCGCGTTATTGGAACCATTCAGGAGCGGTTTCACTTCAGTTTCAAACCGTTGCTCGGTCGCCCGGCTTATCTCCACCCGTCTGGGGTCGCGTGCGTCCAGTTCCTGGAGCCGAAAATCCAGGGCATGGAAAATGTGCAGTTCCGCCCCATGCTCGCGGGCGATTTCAACGCCTTTTTCCAGGGCAGTTTGGCTGGCCGGGATGAACTTTAATGCAACGAGAATTCGTTTAAACATCGTTCCCCCCTTTCTGTTTGATGGTTGGTTTTCTGTAACACTTTCCTGAAAATCCAATACGCAAATTTCGTGCCTGATTCGAAATAGAATGAGGGTTTGGCCCACTGCCCAATATAATACTCTGTTATTATTTTAATATTTTGTTTCAACCACGGCACTTGGATACGCCTAGTCATAAGGTTAATGCGATATCTAATGTAAAGTTGGTTCACGAATTCAAATGGTTTATGTAAACTTGGCTTACACTTTATTTTTTTTCGTTTTCTAAAATAACACCCTACCCTTCCAATTGAATTTTGATTGGCATAAATACCTGGCGAGATTAGAAAAAAAGCCTCATTAACAAACGAGGATCAGGTGGGAATTAAATGGTGTTGCGGCCCATACACATTTTTCCAGTCGTGGGTGTCTTCTCAGAATGATGAGGTCGATATTGATATGTCGGGCTAATTTTCAGAATCTCATGGGCTGAATAAACATTGCCTTATCTTTTTTTAGCGGAAAGAAATGGACGGGCAGACCGAATCTCTGCCCGTCCAGCCGAAGGCAGTGCTAAGATTCTCAGCTCGAATCCATCAGCAGGCAAGAACTAGGGGCAACAAATACAAATATAGCCACCGGTTACCATTGGGATATAACACGATTTTTTTTCAGGTGAATGGGCATAGATTATTGTGGTAGTTTTTATTTCTATGCATGACTCATGCCTTTCATCTCGCAGTCTAGCTAAAAAATCGATGGGTACGCACTGAGTATTTCCGCTGGCAAATTCAGTGCAGTCCCCGACGGCTATCGCATCCATGGCGTCTCCATTTTCATCAAAGGCTAAAAGAAACCTGGCCCCCTTCTCGGCACATTGCTCAATTTGTTTTTGGACATCTTCATAACTCATGATTAGATTCTCCTTTCCATAGATTTGCATTAGTTTCTTATTCGAACTGACATTGGGTCCAAACAACCAAACTAGCCAGCCAAATTTATCACCTCCCCATTTTTAAGTACTGGAATTACTTTCATTTCCTCCAAACAGGGCTAAAACGAAAGTGTTACCTTGCCGAAAACGAAGCGCTCCGGGTAGATACTCGGGGTGGCGGGATCAGTGTCTTGGAAATTGAAATTTTCATCGAACAGATTTTTGACCCCTATGCTAACGAGGCCATAGCGTTTGGGCATGCGATAACCGACAGAGGCATCCGCCACCCAAAAATTATCGCTGTCCTCTGTCGTACTTCCAAAACGGGGATCCCCAAAATCTCCTTTCTGATTTAAATAGGTGGCTTGCAACCCGCCAAAAAAACCTGAGGGAAGGAAAACATTTACACCGAATGGCAATCGGTGGGTCTTTAAGTTGTCTATTTCCTCTGGACCGACAAAGTCAAGATCCCGATCAAAACGCTCATATTGATATTCTGCTTTCAACGCCAACCAATTGTACGGAGTAAAGTAAAGGTAGACTCGACCGAAGCCTTCTGTCCAATCGGCATGTTCTTCCTGCAATGTCAGTGTCTGATACGGCACATCCAAATCGCGCCATAAAAATTCTAACCCACCGGTTAAATTCCTGGTGATTTTTTGGCTAATGGCACCACCGTACAGCCATGCATCGGTACCATTCCCGTCGTCATAAAATTGATTGAACCCAGCCACCTGGGTGGGCTCAATTGTCTGGTCCGAAAACAATGATCGTTTCAAAACCCTGAACACAGCTCCACGAACTAAAGTGCTAGAAAAGGGATTCCAGATAAGTCCAAATTTTGGATTGAACTGGTTTTTATCCACAACCTCGTCCTCGAAAAAATCAATACTCGCACCAATTGTCCAGGTAAATTTTATCGGATAATTGATTTGAGAATAGATATAGGGATTCGTATATCTTATATCTGCTTTTTGCTTGGTTGATGAAGCAATCGGTGGCAGGGACGGGATTACAGTTGTCGAGTCGACTACAATTTTTCGATCTGAGTTGAAATGGCCGCCGCCGAGGGTCAGATTCAAACGGTGTGAGTGATACAAATACTGCGCTTCCGTCATATAACCATCTTCGTCCTCTGAAATATCGACATCAACCGCAAAGAACGGTGTTGATGCAGACTCCTTCGTGGAACCATCAATATCCTTATAAATAAACGTCGCAATGATGTCAGAATTAGATGCTAAGGATTGACGCAGGCCTAAACGAAAGGATCTGGAGATGCTGTCCTGCCGAAAGGCGGGAGAAAAATTATCAGAATCAAATCTCAACGGAAGGTCCCCTTTTTTCGTGTCATCGTATCGATATTCGGTCAAAAAGCTCGTTTGGGGTAAGGGATTTATCTGGGCATACGCATTCAAAATATCTTTATTCAGATCGTTGTTATCCCTAAATCCATCGGTTTCATAATGAAACTGACCGAGACTGTAAGATAGTTTTCCCCAAACCGTACTCTGAATGAGATCATCGCCCCACGTGTCATTTTCGCCTAATATACCGTTTGCCTGCAATGCGAACCGATTTCTTAAGAAGAGCGGATTAAACTCATTTAAAGAAAGATCCGATGGCCCCGCGCCCTCCAAGATGAACAGATTGCTCTCCGCCAGTTGAGGCTGAACCGGGGTGATGTTTATAGGCTGAAGCAACTGAGACTGTAGGAGTTCGCTTACTCTGGCAATTTCATGCCGCGGTAATGCAGCGTATAAGTCGGCCAGCAACCTATGGGCAGAATGATTTGCCGGAGCGGTATTGACGGACTTCCACCCCTCGACCAGACCCAGCTGCTGGAACCCAAGATCGTTGTATATTCGTCCCAGGCTGGCACTGCGGGCCGCCAGATCTTGATCGAGTAGCAAACGCGATCGATAGACAGCCCGATTGTCGTTTAATTCAATGGATTTTTGCATATCCTGCAGGGCCTCGACCGGGCGGTTGATTGTCTGTTTGCGGATGGCGTCGTAAAACCAGGCGGTCGGATCCAGCGGATCTAATTTTTTGGCGATTTGGTACTGGGCTTCAGCCAGTTTATCGCGCTTTTCCTCATGGTAAGCTTTGCCCAGATAGCTGCGAATCAGGGAGTTGTTGGGATCAAGACTGGCGGCGATTTCAATTTCAGCGCGCCCCTCCTTTAAGTCACCGCCACGGATCTTTGCCAGACCAAGCCCCAGCCGGGGCAGCGGTGCGGCCGAATCCATTTCGATGGCCTTGTTGAAAGTCTCCTTGGCCGCTTTGATCTTAACCCGGTCGATCAGGGTAAATCCCAGCACCGTCTGTGTACGGGCAAGAGCTGGATTCAAGGCAACGGCCTGTCTGGATGCCCTGGCTGCTTTCGTGAGTTCACCCACCGACAAATAAAGTTCGGCCAATCTTGACCAGGCCAATGCATTTTCTGGACCCAGTTCCACGGCGTTTTTAAGGCTGTCCAGGGCACCCTGAATATCAAAGTGCGCCTGCCGAGCATAGGAAAGTGCAACCAGGGCGGTCGATGATTGGGGAGCCAGTTTAACCGCCCGGTTGGCCAGTTCAAGCGCGCGGTCCCTTTCATTATGAACCACAGCAATGATCGACTGCAGCGCAACTGCGTAACTGTTTGAAGGATTTAGGCTGAGTGCCTTGGTAATATCTGTTTGCGCAGCACCAATCCGCCCTACGGTAAGAAACAACGCCGCCCGATATAAATAAAAGCGCGGATCGCGAATTTCTTCAGGGGCTTTTCCCAGGGCGGAAAAAGCCCCGACCATATCGCCTTGCCAGTAATATTCAATCGATTTGCGAGCCATCCCCCGCCAATCGGTTTCCTTGCCGCCGGCAATATCGATCGGGCGCCAATCGATGATGGGCGGATAATACAGGGCCCACTGAACCGCATCCCTGGGATTAACGACGACCTGCAGCACAGGCGCTTTTCCTGCCTCCGCGACTGCCGATTGTCCAGTGGCCACTGCCAAGCTTCCGGCAGCATTGGCAACGGCCACCCGCCCTTCAAAAATGGACAAAAAGGTCTGATCGTCTTCAACCCGCAGGTAAAATTCAGTGCCTTCCACAGCCGCATTTACAAAAGGAGTCGAGACTCTAAATTTTTTCGGAAAGCGGCTGAAGAAATGCGCCACGCCTCTGATGAGATTGATTAGAGATGTTTTTTCTTTCTCTTCAGCGGTGAAGGTAATGGTTGTATTTTGATCGACACGGATAAGGGTATCGTTACTCAAGGAAATGGCAGCTCGACTGTTTTTCAGCACTCGAATTCTATCTTCGGGACAGTAGGTTTGATTGAGTTGAACCGGATTCCAGCCTCTTTCTGTGGCTTTGCTGGCTTGAACCGCACCTTGCACAGATACAATTTTTGCAACCCACTGCTCGCATGATTGGCAGTACGCGGGACTGGCATTCATGAAAAACGACCAAATGGCAACACCGATAGCAACGATATACACGAGAGCCCGGTTGTGCTTCATTGCAATTCCTTTCGGGTGAAGGAAAAACCCTTGCTGTTCTGCAGGCATCCACTGGCTCAAAGTTCCCCGTTTAGAGTTCATGCGACCATGAGCCCTGAACCCTGAATCCGTGAATGATTATGCTATTTTTTATTTATATATACGATGCCGTCCCAGTCTGTTTCCGGAGTTTCGGCCCGATGTTTCTCAGTCAGCGTGCGATAAAACCGTGAGGGCCCATCCGTATCGTCCATTTCCAAAACATGACTAAAAAATTCCATGGCCTCCCCCCAGGACTGCCTTCGATAGGCATCAACCCCGCGGGCGAATAGGCTGCAAAGTTTATTTTGCTTCTCACTGGTCGCTTCCACTTTGCATATCAATTCGTAAATTTCCACAGGCTTTGATTTTCCGGCCAACACGAATTTGCCAAGCCGTCTGTTAAAAAAACCGTCGAGTTGATCCAACACCTCGTCGGAAACCAGTATTTGGGTTCCCAGGTATTTGTTTAGACCTTCCATCCTTGATGCGGTATTCACAATGTCACCGACCGCACGATACTCGTAATGGTCCATGGCACCGACGTTTCCCAAAGAGATGTAGCCGGAATGAATCCCGATGCGAATGGGAAGCTGCCGGGCCTCTGAAGACTGATTGAACTGTTCCACTGCCTGCACAATCTCCAAAGCCGCACAGCAGGCGAGATTTCTGGCAGCCGCATCAGGATGGGCCGTCGCCCAAAGGGCCAGCATTGAATCCCCAATGACATCCGATACAATTCCGGAATTTTTTTTAACCGGCTCAAATATGACCTCATAGTATTGATTCATGAAGCTGCTGAGTTCGTCGGGATCCATGGATTCGGACAAGGCTGTGTATTTCTGGGCATCGGTCATCAGGCAAGTCCCATAAACAACCCGGCGATTGCTCGCGAAACCGGATATGTTCTTGGCCAACTGGTTGACGACATTATCCGGCAGGTAATATCCGAATGCCGTGCGAATATTGTTCCGCTCCCGGTTGGCCTGGAAGTACTTCCACATTACCGATGCAAAAAAAGCGAACGGCATTTGGAAGAATAATGGGATAATGAGCGGGTACCAGACGGCGGCATGCTTGAATTGAAAATGAGCAAAAGTTAAATAAGCCAGGCTTAATCCGACGGCCCAGCCTGCGGCAACAACGGCCGGCGACAGCAGACACAAGATAGTGATCAGCACCCCGCCAAATACAATAATTACAAAATGCATACCATAGTCAAGCGGCTCAACCGGCATATCCTCCAGGAGGTTGGCAAAAGCACTGGCGGCAATTTCAACACCGCTGATATCCAATCCATTGGGCTGTGAAAACGCCGTATAGAATCCGTCCTTTTCCTCCGGACGCAATTGTTCCGAGAGTCCGATAAAAACGACTTTACCGCTTAAATCATGCCGATCGGCAGCACCGGATGTGTCAATTTGTTCTTCTAAAATTTGATAGTAAGGTATCGTTTGAATGGTACCGGGCGGGCCGTAAAAATTCAGATATCGCACTGGGGGATCCTGATACATCCGGATCAGGGAGACCAGGATCTCATTTTTGTCGGCATTGTCCGTCGCCACCTGCGATTCCCGCAGCCCTTTCAACAGGGTTTGCGGCATCAGCGGATCCCGTTCAAAATGATCTTTCAGCGCCTGGATGACTTCCTTAATTTTCTTTTCAGCAATTACTTTCTCACGGCTGGTCGGCAATTTCGCTGTCAGCTCAGGGTTGTACCCCTGCAGCAATTTGATCAATTCCTTGTAAACCGAATTGGCGTATGCCTGAAAAACCACCACCGGTAGGGAGGGTGTGTCACCGGCACCTGTCTTAAAGGTCCAATAGCTGTTTACCTTGACCGGCACCTTAGGCAGAGTAAACGGGGCTGTAGCCAGAGCAGAATATGCGAAAGAATCAATCGGTGGTATAATTTTTTCGATCTTGAGGGTACCGGTACGATCGCCCCTCTGATCGTGGACAGGAATTTCATCGGTTTTAAGCCATTCCACCAGAACCACGTTGCCGGCCTTACGAAATGCCTCGGCCAGGGCACTGTCGGGCCCGGGTAATCCCGGGTCGCTGAAAATCAAATCTAATGCAATGACAGCCGGCTTTTTATCGGCCAACTTGCTGATCAGGTCGGCATGCAAAGCGCGCGGCCATTTGCGGGGAGCGGTTGGAAGATTAAAATGATCAGCGGAGGATTTGTCGAGGGTGATGACGATCACATCCGGCGGAGCCCGGCGCACCCCCCTCATCTTGAACAATAAGTGCAGGCCGGCATTCTCCTCAAGTTCTTTGCCGAAAGGGGTTATGGTGATTATTACCCCTAAAGTCCCCACAACCATACCTGCAGCTGTAACTTTTAGCAATCGACGCATGCCCGAGTCCCAATCTGGACTTGCCGTTTAACGAGTTCATATCGCGGTGCTGAAAGAATGAGGATTTTACTGCAACCAATTTTGAACGCAGAAGATCAGTTTGATATTGAGTTCAGCGGCCAGAAGGTAAGACCGGTTCAATCTTAATTGAAGGTTGTGTTTAACAGAGTTCAGCTAAATACTGGACTAATCAAGCGCGATCGGCATCCAGGATCAGAGCAGAAGGAGGAGGACTAAAACAGCAGACAAGCTAGACCGCAGGCAGCATCCGGTGCACAATACCTTAGCTGGGCACCACTATAGGCTAAGCTTAATGACTTGTCAAATGAAAATATTGCAGGCGCTCACAGGTTCAGGGGTCACCGTTGACGGCCTCTTTTTTGAACAAACTGCTGCCAGTTGAAGGGTTATTGGCCGGTACCGCGATAGCTGCAATTTTTCTCAGAGTCAACTATCATTTTTTAAGGTCTGCGGCAGATAGGGCTTTAGATATTGGCAAGGATGGCCGGCATCTCTGCGCCGGGCCGACGCTGCAGCACGCCCAGGGTTTTAACCGTATCAACTTCCCGGAAGAGACCGGAAGCAAGCGCCAGATTGTAGATTTGGAAGGGCGCCTGTCCGCCCCTGGCCGGATCCGCGAAAATATCGTGCACCAGCAAATAGCCGCCGGATACGATGTGCCCGACCCAAACATTGTAGTCGGTAAACACCGTCTCAAGGGCATGGCCGCCGTCAATAAAAACCAGGCTCAGGGGGGTAGCCCAGCGCCGGGCGGCAACTTCCGACCGGCACACGATGGGTACCACCGTATCCTCCAGGCCGGCGGAGGCGATGGTTTTTCTGAATTCCCTGAATGTATCCAGATGACCGCTTTGGGGATCAAACAGCCCGGGTTCAAAGTATTCCTCGCCCGGCTGCTGCTCTTCGGACCCGCGGTGATGGTCAATGGAAAATAGGATGCTGCAGCTTTTTCGACAGGCCGCCCCCAGATAAAGAGTGGATTTGCCGCAGTAGCTTCCGATCTCCAGGCAGGGTCCCATACGGCCGGCCTGCAGCGCCATTTCATACAGACACCGCCCTTCGTCTTCGTCAAGAAAACCCTTGACAGAATCAAGCAATTTTTGATCAATATCCATGTTTCTGCAGTATATGTCGTTTCCGGCGTCCAGTTGAGCGTCAATGACCTCCGGTTGATAGTCCAGGGTTACTGACGGAGTGGTGCTGCTCACCGGTCGCCACGGAGGCCGACCCTACTATCCCTTAAACCATTAGCCTTGCGCCATGAGTCTGTTTATTTCCAGCATCCGGCATCCAGCTTTAAGTTTTCGGCTCATAGTTTCTAACCAGGACTTCCCGGGGTTTGACACCGTCGGACGGACCGACGACGCCCTCTTTTTCCATGACTTCGATAATACGGGCGGCCCGGTTATAGCCAATGCGCAGGTGCCGTTGAACCATGGAAATTGAGGCCTGCCCGGCCTTAGCGACCAGTGCGACTGCATCATCATATCGTTCGTCATATTCCTGTTCTTCGTCTGTCCCGGCTTCCGGAGCGGCTGCCTCAGTGACTTTCTCATCATACTCGGGTTTGGCCTGGGCCCGCAAAAATCTTGTAATCTGAACGAGTTCCTCCTCGGAGATGTAGGCACCGTGAATTCGCTGCAATTTCGCTGTCCCCGGGGGTAAAAACAACATGTCTCCGCTGCCCAACAGGTTCTCAGCCCCGTTGGTATCAATGATCGTTCGCGAATCGGTTTTGGAAGAAACTTGAAAGGTCAGCCGGGTGGGAAAATTAGCTTTGATGATGCCGGTTAACACATCCACCGAGGGTCGCTGGGTGGCAAGAATAAGATGAATGCCCGCCGCACGTGCCATCTGGGCCAAACGGGTCAAAGTGACCTCGACGTCCCGGGAGGCCAGCATCATTAAATCTGCAAGCTCATCGATAATAATGACTACATAGGGCAATTTTTTTGAATCTTCTCCTGCAGCGAGTTTTTCCTCCTTCTCGATTTTATTATTATACTGCTTGATGTTGCGGGTATTATTCTGTGAGAGCAGTTCATAGCGCCTTTCCATTTCCCGAACCGCCCAGTAAAGCGCATTAGTCGCTTTTTTAGGATCAATTACCACCGGTGTAATTAAATGGGGAATTCCATCATAGCTGGAAAGTTCAATTCTTTTCGGATCCACCATAATCAGCTTAACTTCATCGGGGGTGGCCTTGTATAAAAGACTGCATATCATCGCATTTAAGGCAACGCTTTTGCCGGTTCCCGTAGCGCCGGCGATCAGCAGGTGAGGCATTTTTTCGAGCTCTGCCACCACCGGATTGCCGACAATATCCTTTCCCAGGCATATAGTCAGTCTGGACTTGGATTTATCAAACACGGGGGATGCCACGATTTCTTTAAACCGAACCATTTCGCGGCTGCTATTGGGAACCTCGATGCCGACAGCGGCTTTACCCGGAATCGGTGCCACAATTCGTATACTGGCAGCCCGCAGCGCCAGGGCAAGATCATCGGACAGATTGACGATCTTATTGATTTTAACGCCGGCCGCCGGTTCATACTCAAAAGTGGTAATTACCGGACCGGGGGATACCGCCACGACCTTGCCATGAACCCCAAAATCTTCAAGCTTCTTTTCAAGCAGCTGCGACTGCATACGCAAATTTTCACTGTCCGATGATGCCGGTCGATCTTGCGGATCTTCAAGGACATTAAACGGCGGCGGCTGGTAGCCTCGGCCGCTCCGCATGAAATCAAAGACTTCCTGTTTGGCGGGAGGTACGGTTTTTATTGGTTTTGGCAGCGTCTGCTTGATCTTGATTTTCTTGACTCGTTTAGCTACTTTTTCTTGGTCAACCCGCGAGCGCTTTTTGACCTTTTCCTTGCGTTCCTTGCGTTTCAGATAAAAAGTCTTAAAACGATCGCTGACGGCGCTTATCCATCTCCAAAAGCGTTTGCCGAAAGCAATTAAAGAAAATCCCGTGGCCAGTATAAAGCCAATGATCCACAGCAGGACTAAAATGATCACGCTGCCGGCAGTGTTGGTATACTTGATTAAAAAAGCTTTAAGGGGGATGCCGACAATCCCGCCGGCTGAGAATTTGTTGCCGAATAAAACAAACAGATTTTGTTTGACGGAAAGCAGGCTGCCGGTGATGACCACCAGGATAACCCCGCCGATCAGCGTTGCAATCATGGCCCGGCTGGGATGGTTGCCGAAAAAATGAATGCTTGCCAGCAGCAGGAGAATCGGTATCCAGAAGGCTCCCAGACCGAACAATCCAATCAGCATACCGGATACATGGGCACCAACGACACCGAACAGATTGTGTATTTGCCCGGCGGGCCTGGCATTATTTATCGAAGGATCGCCGGGGCTGTATGATAAAAGGCTGATCAGCGTGAAGATGACAAGAAAAAATAGAATGATGCCGTATATCTCTTTGCGCATGCTATACTATCTATGAAGTATGGATTTGTATTCAAACAATTTTAATCATGATCCGGCTAATGAGCAATTTGATAGTGGCTCAAGGCATAAGGTGCTCGGAATGACAAATGTCGAATTATTGAATTCTGTAATTTTTAAAGCTTGTTTTCCCCAACACCTTGAACCATGCAGCACTCTGTCTTTCACCGTGCGCTGTAGGCCGATCATATTAAGCCTTTCATTTTCCGCCTCAAACCTCAAGCGCAGCGATCCTCAAACCTAACGCATTGTTATCTTGCCTTGCGCCGTGTGCCGTGAACTTTGCGCCGTTCGCCGAGTGTCTTTATTATACTTCGATAATAAATGGAAGTATAACCGGCCGGCGTCCGATGGTAAAGAAAAAATATTGCCGCAGGGCGGTTTGGATTTTTGAGCGAATCTTATCGACCCGCTTGGGGACTTCGGGCGCAATTTCTTCAACGACCTCAAGGATCACACATTGAGCGTCTTCGAGCAAATGACCGGTTTCAGTTTCGAAGACAAAGCCGCGGGAAACGATTTCAGGTCCATAGATAATAATTCCGGTCTCCTCATCAAAAGCCATGGTCACGGCCACCAATCCCTCTTCCGAGAGGATGCGCCGTTCCCGCAGAACACTGCGTCCGACATCACCTACGCCTTTGCCGTCGATCAGCACCCGGCCGGTGGGGACACTCCCACTGAGCCGGCCGCCGGTTTTATTAAATTCTATAATCTGACCATTTTCAGCCAATAAAATTTTATTTTCGGCAATTCCCACGTCCCGGGCCAACCTGGCATGCAGGATTAAATGGCGGAATTCTCCGTGAACCGGGATAAAATACTCGGGCTTTGTCAAGTTTATCATCAATTTGAGCTCTTCCCGAAAAGCATGACCCGACACATGAATATCCGATATTTTTTCATAGATTACGTCGGCGCCTTTGCGGTAGAGGCTATTGATAATCTTGCCGATTGCCTTCTCGTTACCCGGAATAAACTTGGAAGACAGAATTACGGTATCACCGGTTTTAATTTTAATCTGTTTGTGGATGCCCGATGCCATGCGCGCCAGAGCCGACATCGGTTCACCCTGGCTGCCGGTTGTAATGATGATAATTTCATCATCAGCATAGTCGACCACCTGGTCGATATTGATCTCCATCCTGTCAGGGATCATCAAATGACCGAGGGATTTGGCTATCTTGACGCTGACCTCGATACTGCGGCCGTCGAATACAATCTTTTTGGCCCGTTTGGTGGCAATGTCAACGATGAGCTGGATCCGGGCGACATTGGAGGCAAACAGGGCAACGATAATTCGGCCATCGTGTTCGGCAATTATTCGATCCAGCGTCTGGCCGATTTCCTTGTCGGAAATGGTGTACCCTTCTTTCTCAACATTGGTGGAATCGGATAAAAGTGCCAGGACACCTTTCTCACCACAGGCGGCAAATTTATTTAGATCGGTTGTCATACCACCGGCAGCGCCATAGCCGATTTTATAATCACCGGTATGAACAATAAGACCACGGGGAGTGTGGATCGCCATCCCCAGGCCATCGACCACACTGTGCCCGACCCGGATAAATTCGAGTTCAAAAGGACCCAGTCGCAATTTTTCATCCGGGTAAATTTCATGCAGCGCAATTCCTGAAATCAGTTCCAGTTCTTCCAGTTTGTGGCGCACGAGTCCCAGGGTAAACGAGGTGCCAAATACCGGCACATTAATTTCTCTGAGCAGGTATGGCAGGGCCCCGATATGATCTTCATGGGCGTGGGTCAACACAATCGCGGCAACTTTGGAACGATTTTGTCGAATATAATCCAGGTTCGGTATAACGAAATCAACCCCGAGCATGTAATCTTCAGGGAACATCAAACCGCTGTCGGCCACAAACATGGTATCTCCGTATTCGAAGACCATCATGTTCATGCCGATTTCTCCCAGGCCGCCCAGGGGTATTATTTTTAGAAGTGACATTTATCCCTTTTCAAAACCTTGGCTGATAACAGCTCGAACGGATTTGATAAGATCATCTTTGTTTTCTCGCGTGTAATCGGTGGTGGCGATGGGTGTTTCGATGTTCAATGAGACTTCTCCGGTATTGATTCTCAAGCTGCTTTTGTCCATAATTGTCCAGGTTCCCTTAAGAACGACGGGTACAATCGGTACGCCGGCATCCAGCGCCATGACAAATCCACCTTTTTTAAAAGGTCTGATCTTGCCATCCCGGCTGCGGGTTCCTTCTAGAAATATCATGACGGACACACCATTTTTCATTTTTCTGGCGGCCTCATTTAGACTCTCAAAAGCTGCTTCCCGATTGAAGCGGTCTATTTTTACATAGCCGGCGCCACGCATGGCACGCCCGAAGATGGGTATTTTAAAAAGCTCTGCTTTGGCCAGCCAGCGGAATTGAACAGGAAGATACGCCAATAAGACCGGGATATCAAAATTGCTCTGATGGTTGGACATGTAGACATATGATTGGGTTGGGTCTATATTCGCCAGGCCATTGACTGTAACCTTGATGCGGCTGACATATAAGATGCCCCGGGCCCACATTCGGGCAACTATGTGGACCGGGTTTCCTGTGCGGGTAAAAAATGAGGTGATTATGGCAGTCGCGCCCCAAAAAAAAGTAGTCAGCACCACCCACAGAATAATGTATGTCGTTCGTATCATTTAAATCTTAGCCAGCCGGCTGGCAACGTTCAGGTCATTATCTCCAGCTGGTTGAAAATGTCATCAATAAATGCAATGAGCCAGTTGCGCTGCGCCTGGGTCGCATAACAAATACAGTCGCAGCGCATAATGCTTTTGGTACGGACTAAAAGTTCCAGGGCCAAACGGTTTTCAGCAAGATCGACGGCAAAATAATGCGGTTGGCAATCGCGGTGTGCTTTCTGAATATCCGTTAGTAAACCATTTTCAAGCGGAATCCAGTAAATACCGTCCATGGCGACTGGGCCGTAATGTTCTTGCAGATAGGTTTTGAGCGATTGGTAATCTGCCGCCCTGAGCTCGTCGATCACGTATTGTTTCATAAAAAATAGAATTATCACAGATTGTTGCAGCGTGCAAGACGTATGTCTGTATATGAACGGATCTTAATTTACAGTTGCTTTAGACGATTAAGTATTTTAAACTGGTGCCGATAATACCTTCAACGCTACCTGAATTTACCGATGACCAATAAAGAGGTTTAAAGCATGCTGAATCCCAAGCGCCATTATAGATTATGGGCGGTTCTGACCGGTTTAATATTTATATTGATAGTCCCGGAAGTTTCGGCGGATTCAGGCCGTCCTGCAGGCACGGCAGCGGCGGCAGGCATTGAAAAAAAGAAGCACCGGAATTTTGAAACTGATTTAACGTTCAGCGCTGGCTATCGCAAAGATGACCTGGACTGGAATATCGGTGGGTATTTGTCGCCGGATAATTACGTCAATGTTTTATCCGAGCTTACCTGGGATGACCTGGAAAGCTATCAGGTAAAATTCCAGGGCAGTCTAATTTTTCCCAACGTCATCGCTTTGCGTGGCATCGCTGATTATGGCTGGATTTTCGAAGGTGACAACCAGGATTCAGATTATGCGGCTGACAACCGCAACTGGGAATTTTCCCGTTCCAACAACAAATCGGACGATGGCGACGTGTGGGACGTCTCCCTGGCAATCGGCTATCCATTCAGAACCGGTCGCGAAGTTATCGGAACCATCACCCCGCTGGTGGGCTATTCCCATCACGAGCAAAATTTGAAAGTGAGCGACGGATACCAGACCATCCCCCACCTGGGAGCATTTCCCGGACTGGACAGTTCCTACGATACAGAGTGGTACGGTCCCTGGCTCGGAATTGATCTGCATTTCAGAGCGTCCGAAATAAAAACCTTTGCCCATCGATTCGAAACGTTTATCAGCTATGAATATCACTGGGCTGATTATGAAGCTGAGGCAAATTGGAATCTTCGCGACGATTTCGAGCATCCCAAAAGCTTTACACACGATGCCGACGGCAACGGCTGGATCTTAAGGACAGGATTCAATTTTGTGCTGCAGCGCCACATTGCTTTGAATTTTACCTACGATTACCAGGACTGGTCCACCGATAGCGGAACGGACAAAATATTCTTTGCTGATGGAACGACCGCAAAAACGCGCTTAAACGAAGTCAACTGGAAATCATATTCACTGGGTCTGGGATTATCTGTAAGATTCTGATCCCAATGCCTTATCTGATAATTCGTTCTGGGTTTTATGTTTGCTGATGCAAGGTTGAATACCAAAATTGAATATTTTCGATTGAATATTCAAGGAATTTTCCCCATATTATTAAAGAACGGCGCAACGCGCCAGCAATAAATATTCAATTTACAATCTTCAATACTCCGCCTCAGGCGGATCCGGATTAAGCTGATTGGGGGGGGGGCAACAAAGAAAAGCGCCCCCTGCCCTGAAATTAACGAATCGGGCAGGGAGACGATATTAGAGCCATGATTAGGTCTCTTCGACAATAATGGCGCCTTCTTCGCAAACTTCGACGCAGCTTTCGCAACCAAGACATTCTTCGGCATTGACCGGCACAGACTTGCCATCCTGCATCTCGAACACTTCGACGGGACAGACATCCACACACTCTTCGCAACCAGCGCATTTTTCTTCGTCGACGATAGGATTAAAAGACATTATTACGCTCTCCTTTCAATAGATTATTTGAAAATGGTGCAAATACCTTTCATTAGGATCTTGTAGAAATATAATATCGTCCGCCTGCGGCGGTAAAATTTGAGGCATCCAGTCATTTTATGGCCGAAATTTAAATTGTACCTCGCTTTATAATTGACAGAATGCCATTAATCATCAATTTTCAATCTTCAATAATTCGTACCAGGGAAAGGTCCATATACCAATTAAAAAAGCGAGTCAAGCCTTCTTGACAATTTTTCTAGCATTTTCCTTTTTTTCTCAATTAAACGAACCCTGAATTAAAGCGATGAGCGTACTACTAAATTTACTCTTGTAATCAACGCCGTCGGCAACAGGCCAGTCGATTTCGACAGAGCGGGCAAAAAACTCGTAGGGCGTTTGATCCGGCACCCGGTAGACGCTCATTGATACCGTGTTTTCAGCGGCCGGCAAACCCAGTGGTTCCATTGATTCACCATCGGTGTCGATCTGATTTTGTTCGACAAGTCGCACCAAATTCAAGGCCAGTCCTTCCTGCCAGGATTCCCTCTCAGCGTTCTTGTGTTTGCTTATCGGTATTGATTCTAAATGCATAACCCGGGCGGCTGTCGTAGCCCGGTCCAGCAAATGGTCCAAAACTGCCGCGCTGTGGGTAACGAATAAGCCGGGTACTTCCGGATCCCGGCAAAAGATGCGGGTCCAGGCCTCCAGGCGGTCTGAAATCATATAATCCGCAAATGGATCCGGCAGTATCGTCGGGGCCTTCCGGAACTCGACCGCAACGGGATCTTCTTCCATTTTCAATTGACGGATCAAATCCGCTTCCTGTTGATGGTGATGATTTAGATCGTCGGTCAACTCACGGTTTTGGCGATCGAGTTCCTGGGCAAAATATAGAAAGATCCGCGCGGTCAAGACCGGATCCGGGATTTGAGATCTCGAGCTAACAGGGATATTTTCCTTTATATTTTCAATAATTTTGTGAATTGATAACTCATTAAAAAACGGCATCGGATCTCTAGGTGACTTTAAAATGGCGGCCTTTCCCCTTGAGCTGTCCCGGTGTAGATCGGCCCAAGCCTGATAGTTTTTGACCGCGGTTATCAATTCGTTTTCATTTCCGGTCACAGGCACCCGGACATCCGCCACCCCGCGATTAATCCAAAGCTGCAACTGCTCGGTTAAATTTTCGCTCATGGGCCGGTAAACAATAAATTGGCCGAAGCAGGCCGAAAGCGCTTCTGCCACAGGATCGGAGATGTAGGTAAATGGAAAATAAATTGGTTTCATGGTAATTAATCCGCTCAGAAAAAGGTTTAGGTATTAACTCATTTTAGATGAGCAGAAAGCACCTGCCGTATATCCGCCCGGACCTCATCGATCTGCCGGGATGCATCGATGATCGTAAATCGATTGGGTTCCATCCTTGCAAGTTCGAGGTAACCGGCTCGAACTTTCTCGTGAAAACTGATGGCTTCATCCTCAAAGCGGCTCTCCGTGTCGCAACGATTACCGCTGTCAAGCTCCTGCCAGGCACGTGCCAGGCCGATACGAGGCGGCAAATCCAGCAACAGGGTAATATCGGGTTTTAGATCTTCGAAAATAATTTTGTGCAAATCACGGATAAATCCGGTATCAAGTCCCCGTGCAAATCCCTGATAAACTACAGTTGCATCAAAGTAGCGGTCACAAACGACAATTTTACCTTCAGCCAAGCGTGGTTTGATCAGTGAATTAATATGCTGGGCCCGGTCGGCCATATACAGCAATAATTCAGCTGCAGGAACCAACTCCTTGCTTGCCGGATCCAGCAGAATCGATCTGATTTTTTTCCCGATGGCAGTGCCTCCCGGTTCGCGTGTCACCACATAGGATCGCCCTTTACCTTCTATAAAAGTGCTCAAATATTCCAGCTGGGTCGTCTTACCACAACCCTCTATACCTTCCAGGGAAATGAACATATAATCTTATTCGCCTTTCGTTGTACTTAACTTTTAAACTTTAGGAACCTATTACCATGTTTTTACCGTATGTGGCGGGGAAAATAATTGAGGGATTTAGGATTTGAAATAGGGATAATTCAGGAATTAGGAATTGAAGGTATTCTGTCTATCTAATCCCTTAATCCCAAAATCCTCAATCCCTCAATTTCTCATTTCCTCGATCAGTTCATCTAAATCCCACTCGGCCAGATCTTCCAGCACGCAATAATCAGTCATATCGCATTTTACCGGAGTTATGGATATATAATTTTGGTTTAGCGCCACCCCATCGATCCTGGAGTCCTCCCCAAACGATTGCATATCCCGTCCCTGCCAATAATAAGTTCGATTGCGGGGATCCATACGTTTGTCGACATATTCAGTCAATATCTCCACTCCCTGGCGACTGATCTGAACACCGGCGATCGCTTTCAACGGGAGATTAGGCATATTTACATTGAGAAATGTTCCAAAAGGCAATCCTTTTCTTAAAACCGCTTCGCCTAATTTGGCAACAAACAGGGCGGCATCATCGTAAAATTCTACTTGCGGCCCCTCAATAGATACTGCAATTCCTAGCGTGCCACACAGGGCCGCTTCTTTGGCAGCTGCTACCGTACCGGAATAATTTAAATTGGCTCCGACATTGGCACCCGGATTAATCCCGGCAACGACCACGTCCGGTCGGGTGGGAAGGATTTCCAATATAGCCAGTTTAATGCAATCTGCCGGAGTTCCGTTTACCGCATAACCGCTATATTCACCGTTTAACGAAATTTTGGTGGCACGCAGCGGTTGATTCAAGGTGATGGCGTGCCCGATCGCACTGCGTTCGCGATCCGGGGCAACAACAACCGCTCGATGGCGTTTAGCAAAGCTATTGTAAAGCGACCACAACCCCTGAGCATAAATGCCATCATCATTGGTTAAAAGTACATTCATGGGTAACTTAGAATTTCGCTTATGGATTTTGTATCATATTTTTTATAAAAACACTGTTTGACGATATTAGGGTCGAACAATATCTTGACTTTTTTCGTTGACTTAGATTTATATCTTAAATCGTGCTAAGGTTCAAGATGTATAGTTTATTACAAACACCTAAAGTGCATATTGCGCCAAAAAACAAGGCGGATACGAATTAAGCCGGTCCACTCGTGCCCGTCCACTTCGCTGCGCTTGGCAAGCTGGCGGCCATGGCATGGCAGGCGGGCCTGCCTGATCCCATCTTGTTTAGCCGACGTGTCGGTTCGAAGTTTAAACAAAGCCTGAGGCTTTTACGAAGTGGGAAGCCTGGATGGCGAAGGGACAACAACCAGAAACCTGAGAGACCTGTGAACGCTTACTATGGTGCCAACAAAATCTAAACCCGGAATCAGGAATCTGCCCAGCGGGAAAATCCCTTGCATCGCCAGGCACCCGGGTTCCCTGTTCGGCCTGCTTTTGATTGCCGCCCTGGGCATCATCGCTGGTTATCATTTCATATTTCCGGCATCCGCTGTGGCGCAGATAAATTTAAATGAGGGCCAGGTCGACAGCGTAATCAAGGATCCAAAAATACCGTGGCAGCTTGAAGCCGATGAAATCTTCTACGATCAAGAATACGATGCGTACATTGCTAAAGGCAACGTATCGATATATAAAGGAAATATTAAGTTAGTGGCCAACTTCATCCGATTCGAACAAAAGCAAATGATGGCCTATGCAGAAGGGGATGTGGTGTTGACAAATGGGGAGGACATCCTGAGCGGTTCAAGCATGGACATTGACCTGGAGAACCAGATCGGATCCGTCGAAGATGGATACCTGTTTATCAAGGAAAACAACTATCATTTAACCGGCGATGTGATCAAAAAGGTCGGTGAAAAGACCTATACCATTGATGAAGCCACGTTGACCACCTGCGATGGTGATAAGCCGGATTGGAAAATAACCGGCAAGAACGTAAAAGTAACGCCAGACGGCGAAGGCAGCGCCCAGCATGCGACCGTGTGGGCCCGGAATATGCCGGTCCTGTATACCCCCTATTTTTATTATCCAGCCCGCAAGAAACGTCAGTCCGGTTTGCTGTGGCCCGAATTCGGCAAATCCGATCGCTGGGGCTGGTATTATAATCAACCCTTATTTTGGGCCATTGACAAAAGCTCGGACGCCACATTTTACGGACATTATATGGACCAGCGCGGCATGAAAGGCGGTCTGGAATACCGCTATTACCTGGACGACTGGTCCAAGGGAACCTGGATGATCGATGGCTTGGATGACAAACAAACCGATAGGGGTGGCCAGTCCAGCAAAGATTGGGGCTTTGAAGACGGTACCACGGATATTCTGCGCAAGAACACCGATCGCTACTGGCTGCGGGGCAGCCATCGTCAAAAAATGCCCTATGACTTCAGAGGTCAACTGGATCTGGACATTGTCAGCGATCAGGATTATACGCGAGAGTTTTATAAAGGCTACATGGGCTGGTCAGAATCAAAAGACTATTTTGAGGAAGTTTTCAATCGTGACCTGGACGACTATAATGATCCGATTCGAACCAACCGTTTAAATTTTAACAAGCTTTGGACCAAGTACAGCCTCAATGCAGAGATGCGCTATGATTTGGACAGCACTATCCGCAACACCAAAAAACCGGATATCACCCTGCAGCAACTACCGTTTATCAATTTTGATGCCGTCAAACAACGCATTTCCACTTCGCCTTTTTTTTACAATCTGAATTCGCATTATGTGTATTATTGGAGTCAGGATGGACGCCGCACCCAACGGGTGGATGCCTTTCCACGGCTCTATTTGCCTTTTCAGCTTAAGCCTTTTTTCACGATAGAGCCGTCGGTGGGATGGCGCGGAACCCTGTGGTATTTAGATAAAAAAGAATTCGGTCCGGAAGGCAATCAAAAATTTTACAGCCGCGGACTGTACGACACCCGGCTGGATTTTTTCACGGAAGTATTTAATATATTTCGCACGGAAGGCAAAACAATAGAGTCCATTAAACACACGGTGCGCCCCCGGGTCGTTCATACCTATATCCCCGATAAGGACCAGGACGATCTGCCAAGTTTCGACGGTATTGACCGCATCAATAACCAGAACCTGCTCACCTACTCGCTGACCAACACCTTGACATCCAAAACCAGAAAAGAAGGCAGCTTTGAAATTACCCGCCGTCACGACAATGATAAAGCCACCATAATCGACTCGCAAACCGATTATAGCTACAATGATTTTTTACGCTTTGAATTGGAGCAAAGTTACGATATTAAGAAAGCCAAGCAAAAAGATTCGAAGAAGCCGTTTTCTCCAGTCAGGGGCAGGCTGGATTTATTTCCGGGAAAATATATCGGCCTGGATGCCGACGCGTTGTGGTCCGTCTATGATTATAAATTTTTGTCCCACAACATCGGTGGTAAAATCTGGGACCAGCGGGGAGACAGGCTGCTGGTGGAATACAGGTATACCCGGGAATCAGATGAAATCTCTCTGAATAGGGCCAAGTCCATTTATGGAAATTTACGCCTGAAAGTCACCGACAGGCTCAGGGTTTCAGGGCTTTACGAATATAATTTTCTGGATAAGACCCGGGTTCAAACAGGTTTGGGACTCAACTACAGGGCGGATTGCTGGTCATTCGAGGGCCGTGTAGTCGATAAAGTCAATGTCAAAAAAAAATCTGATTTAAATTGGGAATTTCAAATAAAACTCTTCGGATTAGGTGAGTTTGGGATTTAAGAATTCTGGAAGCCGGCCAGGAAAATTTTACAACACCGTTTCCAATTTAACATTTAATGTGTTATTTGCCGGTACTTGATGCTAGATACTCGATGCTGGATACTCGATGCTGGATACTCGATGCCGGATACTCGATGCTGGATACTTGATGCTGGATGCCGGATACTGGATGCCGGATACTGGATATTGGATACTTGCCTCCGAAACCGCCTGAGATTGAGCATAAAGGGTTATAACGATTGAATATTTAAGGTTTTCTTTCCCTCGAGAGCTAAGGATCTAATGACTGGGTAGAACGATTAACTTGAAAAAAGTCGGAGCGCAGCGACATCCACAAATATTCAATCTCAATTCTTCAATTAGATATTATGGTAATCGTTAAATGAATGATCGCAAACTCGAGCGTCTGTGGTATGTGATGCACACCAAGAGCCGCCATGAAAAAGTCGTTAATGACCTTTTACTAAAAAAATCAGTTGAAACTTATCTGCCCATCGTGACGATGCGCAGCAAACGCCGCGACCGCAAGGCGATGATTCGGGTTCCCCTGTTCCCGGGATATCTATTTGTCAAAACAGATTTACACCCGAATTCGCATCTGGAAGTCGTTAAAACCGCAGGGGCGGTGCGTCTGATCGGCAATAAACAAGGGCCGGTTCCAGTGCCCGACGAAACCGTAGAATCCTTACAAATTATGGTGGATAGCAATAATCCCGTCACCACGGGTCATCGTCTCACAAGCGGCGATAAGGTGATGGTAGTCTATGGGCCGTTTGCAGGAGTCGTCGGAACCTTTGTCAGATATGGCGGTAAAGGACGCGTCATCGTTAATATTGAGGCTCTCGGACAGTATGCTGGGGTGGAAGTCAGTGAAGAAGATATAGAAATTATTCCGAAAATATTATCATAACTACTTGACATTTTATCATGTTTCGGGCTATAAATTTCTAATATACCAATAAAAACCTGACGGTTAAGAAGGAGGCTGTATGAATAAACTGGAGCTAATCTCCGCCTTGAAAACTGAAGCGAATATCTCGAAATCGGAAGCAGCAAAAGTGGTTCAAATATTTTTCGATAACATGGCGGATGCCATGGCCCGAGGAGAGCGTGTCGAAATCCGGGGCTTGTGCAGCTTTTTTGTAAAAGAATACAAAAGTTACACGGGCAGAAACCCGAAAACCGGCGACAAAGTTACCATCAGTCCCAAAAAACTTCCATTTTTCAAATCGGGCAAAGAATTGAAAGATCGGGTAGATTATTGAACTCGTGTCTGGGTTTGATTCGATAATAGATCAAAATCGTCCCCTTCGAATTCTTACCGCCTGCCTTCAAAAAGGAACCATCCCTCACGCCCTTCTGTTTACAGGAATAGAGGGGGTGGGCAAAGAACGTGCGGCTGTCGCATTGGCCATGGCGTGTAATTGTGCGGCAAACCGTGAAGGATCCGACTCTGAACGGGTGGTCGGCCGCACGACCGATCTTTCTAATACCGGCCGGTCATTCACAACCCAACCCTGTGGCAGCTGCAAATCATGCCGCAAAATAGAGTCAGATAATCATCCGGACATCATCCGGCTCAAACCGTCCGGGCCGTTCATTAAAATCGATCAGATTCGTACCCTCTGCCAGACCCTTGCCATGAAACCGTATGAAGCCGGAATGCGGGTGGTAATTATTTCTGACGCCCAGGCGATGAACCCTGCAGCAGGCAATGCGCTTCTCAAGGTGCTTGAGGAGCCGCCGGTCAGAACCATTCTTGTCCTTATCGCCGCCCATATATCCAATTTGCTGCCGACCATTGTTTCTCGCTGTCAGCATATTCGTTTCAATCCAATTTCGAAAATGAATCTGGAATCCGTGCTGGTTCGCGACCATGGGATTGATGCCGGGGATGCAACAGTCATTGCCACCATGGCCGCAGGAAGCATGTCCAGGGCATTGGGTATGTATCGGACCAATTGGATTAAACGTCGATACTGGCTGATCAACGAGTTGGATTCATTGTCAGCGGGCTCCATGAATCGCCTTCTGGCGTTTGGCGGCCAGTTAGCAAAAAATAAAGACGACCTGCCGGATGCACTGGAAGTCTTAAAGACCTGGTTGCGGGATCTGGTCATCGCAAAACTTCATCCTGACAGGATGATCAATCACGATCTGGCTTCGAAACTGCAGCAGGCTTCACAAAAAATGAGTTTGGCCTCGCTGCTTTCAAAATTTGAAACCATTCAGTCCACCCAGAATGCAATCCAAGCCGGCACCAATATAAGATTGGCAATGGAATCCATGGTGTTGAAATTGTCGCGCGTTTAATGCTTTCTTCAAGCAGTGAGGTGTGCTATTAGGCCCTTATTGGGTTTGTTCTGACGACATGTTGTCGGAAACAGATGGTTTCAGGTTTCGGGTGTCAGGTTTCCGCAACCGAATTCGACCGCTGTGTCGGGGTCGCTGATGAAATGGACTCTCTTTTACCGGTGTCGGCCTTCAGCTGCAATCAAATCAGTGTTCAGGATTCGGTATTTACTGATCCGCCTCCGGCGGAAAACCATGAACAGATTTGATCTATGGCGGAGCCGATCATCTCTGACCCCCGGCGGCAGGATCTGCGACTGGCCCAGAGGACCAAGTTTTTGATTTTCAATATTCAATAGTCAATTCCGGCTCGTTCGGATGAGGAAATAATGAATAAAAAAGTTGGCATTAAATTTAAGCCTTCCGGCAAAATATATGATTTTGACTGCGGCGCTTTCGTCTTGAACCCCGGTGACCGCGTTATCGTAGAAACCGAACAGGGACTCGGGTTCGGCACGGTCACAGTGGCTCCGGTGGAATTCGAGAGCAAGCCATCCGATCGGCCGCTTAAAAAAGTTTATCGAATGGCCAATGAAAAAGATTATAAGCGACGCAGCCAAAACATTGCTGACGAGAAATCAGCTCATTCTTATTGCATAAAATGCATTAATGATCTGGTTCTGAAGATGAATTTATTTTCTGTTGAAAAATCTTTCGATGGCAATAAATATACTTTTTTTTTCACTTCCGAGGGCCGTGTCGATTTTCGGCAACTGGTAAAAATGCTGGTTAAACACCTGGGCGCGAGAATTGAAATGCGCCAGGTGGGCATTCGCAACCAGGCCAAGATGTGCGGCGGCATCGGCCGGTGCGGACGGGAACTTTGCTGTGCTGCCTTCCTTGATAAATTCGAGCCGGTATCCATCCGTATGGCCAAAGAACAGAGTCTGTCACTAAACCCCACAAAAATCTCGGGCCAATGCGGACGATTAATGTGCTGTTTGACATATGAATATACGACCTATCAGAACCTGAAAAAGAAATTACCCAAAATCGGAAAATCCGTAAAAACCATCAGCGGCAAAGGCAAGGTGATCCGCCATAATGCTATCTGTAACCGAATAACCGTGCGTTTGGAAGGCGGAATGGAAGTCGAAACCACCGTTAATCAGCTCATAAAGGAATAGAAAATGACCAGGCGCTTTTATGTCACCACTCCGATTTACTATGTCAACGCACGACCCCATCTGGGACACGCCTATACGACCATTGTGGCCGATGTTGCCGCGCGTTTCAATACCATGCGGGGAAGCCAAGCCTATTTTCTAACCGGTACCGACGAACATGGTGACAAAGTCGTACGGGCGGCCAAAAAAGAAAATATGACGCCCAGGGAGTATGTCGACACGATCAGCCAGCTTTTTCGCGATCTTTGGCCCGAATTAAGCGTCAACAACAGTGCCTTTATTCGCACCACGGATCCCTCCCATATGGCCGTGGTGGAGCAGGTCCTACAAAAAATTTATGATGCCGGCGATATCTATTTCGCTGAATACGAGGGACAGTACTGCTTTGGATGCGAGCGATTTTACACCGACCGCGAACTGGTGCAGGGAAAATGTCCCGACCATGAAACCGCACCGGAAATTATCAAGGAATCCAACTACTTTTTTAAAATGAGTCGCTATCAGGATTGGCTGATCGATCATATCCGTAACACACCGGATTTCATCCGCCCGGAACGTTATAAAAATGAAGCCCTGGCGTTTTTGAAAGAACCGCTGGAAGACCTGTGTATCTCACGCCCCAAAACCCGGTTGAAATGGGGCATTACCCTACCCTTTGACCGGGATTATGTCACTTATGTGTGGTTTGATGCCCTGCTTAACTATGTTTCCGCCCTGGGATACCCGGAGGGTGAGAAATATCAGAATTATTGGCCCGTGGTGCAGCACATCGTGGCCAAAGATATCCTTAAACCCCATGGCATTTATTGGCCGATCATGTTGAAAGCCGCCGGAATTCCGGTATACCGGCACCTGAATGTTCACGGATATTGGAATATCGAGCAAAGCAAGATGTCCAAAAGCCTGGGCAACGTGGTTGAACCCCTTGAACTTAAGAATATATACGGGCTGGATGCGTTTCGCTTTTTCCTGATTCGCGATATGGCATTCGGGTTGGATTCCAGTTTCAGTGAAGATTCCCTGGTGCAGCGCATTAATTCGGATCTGGCCAATGATCTTGGCAATCTATTTTCCAGAGTAGTGTCTATGCTTCATAAATATTGTCAGGGCATTGTCCCGGAGATCGAGCCGGCAGTCGAGCAGGAGTGCGAATTTGGCCTGGAAGCCGATGCCCGCAATGCGATTGCCGATTATGAAGACTTGATGGAATCCTTTCAATTTCACAACTCCCTGCGGGCCGTCTGGAAGTTTATCGGTCGCATGAACAAATATGTGGATGTCACAGCCCCCTGGGAGTTGGCCAAGAAAAAATCAAGTCGAAAATCATTGGCGGTGGTACTCTACAATCTGCTGGAGGGGCTCAGAATTATTTCCGGTCTGATATACCCGGTGATGCCGGATACTGCCGCCAAAATGCAAAAACACCTTGGGTTGGATCCGCAGGAGCCATTCTATTTACTGGATCGTCTGAAAACCTGGAAAACCATAAAACCCGGCACTCAATTGCCCAAGTCCACAGTTCTTTTTCCGCGGGTGGAGCCTGCAGAAAAAAAGGGCAATCAAGCTGCTGCTCCGGAAAAATCGACCCGGCATCCTGAAATTAAGCCGGAGATCACCATCGAGCAATTCAGCGCGGTTGACCTCAGAGTGGCAACTGTCGTGCAGGCCGAAAAGATCCCCCGGGCCAAAAAAGTTCTGAAACTAGAAGTGGATTTAGGTCAAAAACGGATTATTGTGGCCGGCATAGCGGAAAAATATGCTCCCGAAGAACTGGTCGGTAAACAGGTAATTGTGGTGGCCAATTTAAAACCGGCCAAACTCATGGGAATCGTCTCCAATGGCATGTTGGTCGCTGCGGTTGATAAATCCGGGCCAACCCTGGCGACTCTCGACCAACCGGTAGAACCCGGAACACCGCTGCGTTAGATAAAAGATTCTGGTAATCATATTAGCGGCTAGCGCGCACTGGAATTGCTGCCGGACTAAACTATTGTAAATTCCAAATATCAAACAAATCACAATGACCAAAATTCAAAACTCCACCCGATCGCCCAATAAAGCTTAGATCTGGCATGAAAGACTCGGCCCTGAGCGCAATTCAGAAGGGTTCACGGTCAACAAATTCGCTGCGAATCAATCCTGTTTGGGTCGATGAAAAATGGAATTTGAGATTTGTTTGTAATTTGATGCTTGTATTTTGGGATTTTATTTGTCAACAGCAATGTTTTTATCTGATTATGACCGATAAAAATCGCAAAAATAGGTTACCGCCCTGCTACGGTATCATTCCTGCGCGCTATCAATCCACCCGGTTTCCCGGCAAGCCGCTGGCCGATATTCTCGGTCGGCCCATGATCTGGCATGTTTTCGAGCGGGCCAAACACTGCACGGCCCTGTCATCGGTTGTTCTGGCCACCGATGATGATCGAATTCGATCTGCTGCGCAAGCATTGGGCATACCGGTGGTCATGACCCGGACCGATCATCCCAGCGGCACGGACCGCGTTCTGGAGGCGGCCGAAAAGCTGGACCTGAATGCAGATGCAGTGATCGTCAACATACAGGGTGATGAACCCGTATTGGATCCGGCCATGCTGACTGAACTGGTAAACCCGTTCAGCAAACCGAACATTCAGGTGACAACCCTGGCACGAAAAATCAATGCCAAAGAGGCACAAAATCCGGATTTAGTCAAAGTGGTTTTTGCTGCTGACAACCGTGCTTTATATTTCTCGCGTTCAGCGATCCCCTTTCAGCGCAAGGCAACAGCCGGCAATTGCTATGGGCATATTGGAATTTATGCGCTTCGCATGCCGGCCTTGAAAAAATTCGTGACCTTGGACCAAAGCAGCCTGGAGGTCACCGAGGGGCTCGAACAGCTTAGATTGCTGGAAAACAACATACCGATCCACATTGTCGCGACGGAGCGTCAAAGCATCGGCGTCGACCGACCGGAAGATATAGATACAGTGGCTAAGATCATATCGGAAAAGAGACGTCAGGATAAGGAACAGATCATATGAAGCAATACATCAATTCAAAGTTGGCACGGGTTTTAAACCCTTTCAAAAAGATGATTCGGCTTTTCAGTGACAGCATAACCGCTATCTTAGCCGGGGACGTCTATACCGGCAGAAACATGGCCGGTTTGCCCGCCGGATCGATTGTTTTTTTCCCATATCGGGAAAATATTTTATGTTGTGGTATCGCCGCCATTGTATCTTATAAGCAAAAAAAACCAACCAAGACGCCCCATAAAACAACCTCACTGGGTGACGTGGTCAGCCAGATCAGGGATCAGGGATGCGACAGCTGCCAAGAAGCTGGCTACAGCAGCATCGACGATCAGTATCTCGGTGGAGAAGCCTTAATCGAATCTTTGTGGCAGGCGGTACAGAGTTTAAAATGTCAAGACCAATTTTTTGCCCTCTATACGGATACCGATGATCAGGCGCAGCTTGAAAATTTGGGCAAGCGTTTGAGGGCCATCATCGAGACCGAGGTCCAGATGCTGGCCGATCACATGGGCCGAATTCCGCTGCAAACCGTGGAATTAATGACCTCCCGAATTGAGAAGCTAAAAGATATCACCTGGTGCATCCACAACGAAGTTTTAAATAATATTATCCAGATAAAAGATTTATGCCGCGGTCTCAGTCAACCGCCAAAACCCGCAGCAATCGGCATTATTAAAAAGATCAATGCCGTCTTAAACAGTATCGATCGGCTGGAGGTGCGGGGACGGGACTCGGCTGGTATCTCCTTGTTATTCATATTAAAAACGACCGAATTTAAAAATTTCGAAAAAACCTTAAAACAGGCGAACATTTATAGTCGGCTGGAAAATCGCTGTGCCCGGGACAAGCTGGTAAACCGGGGAATCAGCATCCACCGACCAAACAGCGCGACGGATAATGAGCAGATTGCGGTTTCGATGGTTTACAAAGTGGCCAATGTTGTCGGCAGCCTGGGTGACAATATCTCCTTTTTACGCCGCCAAATTGCCAATGATCCGATTCTCCAAACCCTGGTTGCCTGTTCGATGGTGTCTGATACCGTGTCCGCCCACACCCGCTGGGCTTCAGTAGGTGCCATCACCGAAGCCAACTGTCATCCGGTAGACAACCAGAGTGTTAAAAATGAGACCGCCAAAAACGGTATCATTCATGCCTGTCTAAATGGGGATATTGATAATTTTCAGGAACTTAAACGTGAATTTGAACTTACCGGCGATCGGATCCAGAGTAATATCACCACGGATACCAAAATTATTCCACTGACCATTCAAAAATATATTAATCAGGGGCAGACCGTCGATGAGGCGTTTAGACTAGCAGTTAATAATTTCGAAGGATCGCATGCCATATCCATGCACACGAATCTGGCGCCGGGCAAAATTTTTCTGGCACAAAAAGGCAGCGGGCAGGCCCTTTTCGTGGGTATTGCCACCGAACATTATATTCCCGCCTCCGAAGTCTACGGGTTTGTCGAAGAAACCCAGGATTACATTAAACTGGACGGTGAAACGGTGGTAGATGGCAAGCAGGGTTTGACCCAGGGTCAGATTTATATTTTGAACCAGCAGTCCCCCGGCGGTCTGGACGGTATCACGGCCATGTACTACGACGGAACGGCACTTGATTTGACGGAGGATGATTTTAAGCATACTGAGATTACTTCCCGGGACATTGACCGCCAGGCCTACCCCCATTATTTTTTGAAAGAAATTTCGGAATCGCCGGATTCCATGGACAAAACGCTTCAAAATCGCTGGAAAGTCTCAGATGACGGAAATCAACAAACCAGCATCGCTCTGGATGACAGCGTGATTCCCCCAGCGTTGAAAGAAGCCCTGCGCAAAGATCGAATAAAGCGTATCTATTTCATCGGCCAGGGCACAGCCGGCGTAGCCGCGCTGGCCTGTGCCAACATCCTGAGCTACTATATGGATAGTTCAACCTACCAGATCGGGGCCTTAAAAGCGTCTGAATTCAGCGGCTTTCATTTAAATGAGAACGACGACGCCCGGAGTATGGCAGATGCACTCGTGATTGCCATCAGCCAGTCAGGCACCACTACGGATACCAATCGCACGGTGGACATGGTAAAAGAAAGAGGCGCTCACACCGTGGCGATCGTCAACCGCAGGGATTCGGATATCACATTTAAAGTCGATGGTGTCATGTACACCAGCAGCGGTCGGGATATTGAGATGTCTGTCGCGTCCACCAAGGCCTTTTATTCTCAGATCGTTGCCGGAGCCATCCTGGGGCTTTACATAGCTGCCTTAAAAAATCGTCGCGATGCAAGTTTTGTCACCGACGAAATCAAGCAGTTGCTAAAGCTGCCTTCTGATATGCGACAGGTTCTGGCCGCAAGTGAGGCCATCAAAGACTCGGCTACCAGATCGGCCGTGGCCAAAACATACTGGGCCGCAGTGGGCAGCGGCCCGAACAAGGCCTCAGCGGATGAAATACGCATCAAGCTCAGCGAACTTTGCTACAAGACAATTTCATCGGATTTTGTGGAAGATAAAAAGCACATTGATTTGTCCTCGGAGCCTTTGATAATTGTCTGTGCTGCCGGAACGCGAAATACGGTGATCGGAGATATTATCAAGGATACCGCTATCTTTAAAGCGCACAAAGCCATACCCATCGTCATTGCCGATGAAGGTGAAGACCGATTCGATCCCTATGCTGAGACTGTCTTTCATGTGCCCCGGGTCCGTGAACATCTGGCCCCTATTTTAAATACTCTGGTCGGCCATATCTGGGGGTATTATGCCGCTTTGGCCATTGACGAGGGTTCACATTTTCTGTATGGCTTTCAGGATGACATTAAACGGTCAATTGATGAATACAGTGCCGGAGGGTTGGATGTATACGAAATTATACTCGAGCAGCCCTTCAGGGAGAAAGTAGCCGCATTTTATAACGAATTCAGAAAAAAAAGAGCGGCCGGAAAATTCCCGGTCACGATCGGGATGGATGTTTCATCCGACCTCACCCTGCTGCTCAAATATTTATCCGGCCGACTGCCGGTATCAGACTTTGATCTCGATTTCAATCAGAAAGGCACCGCGGTAAACATGCTCAACACCCTGTTTGGATGTTTGGCGGAAGCCATCAGCATAATGGCCCGCCCAGTGGATGCCATCAAGCATCAGGCCAAAACGGTCACCGTCGGAACCAGCCGCATCACAGACCGGGTGGAAGGAATTCTTTTTGATTCGTTACGCCGCGAAAATTTTACCCTATCTCAACTGACAAACATCAACATTATTGTTTTAAAAAATCTACAGGGGGTCATCGAGCGAATTACAGGGGCCACCCTATACCATATTGATGGTTTGAGTGTGCTCGGTGAGCCTGCCGAAGACACGACCATCGAGGTTATCAGAAAACAGGGTGAAGTTACGGCCCTATCCTCAAGGGTTGAAAAGGACAATCGTTTAAAAGGCACCAAAAGGATTATCGTCAGGCAGGGCAATGTTTACATCGGCAAAGGGCGCAAGGATGAACGCAGCATCCTGGTCATCCCCATTTTGACCACATCGGATGACAGTCCGAACCGGATAGAATATTTATTGCTGCTGCATGTATCCTTTAAAGCAAATGTTGTCCTGGATACCAGGATAAAAGCATTGGGCGGCAAATACGAACACATAAAAAATATTGTGCAGGAAAACAGCCTCACCTGGCAGGATCGTCACCTGGAACTGGTTGAAATCGAAGAACTATTCGGCCGATCAGCTGAAAAGGTCGGTGAATTTATCGTTTCCCAGCTAAACGACCGGGAGTAAGGTTCTGGATGCTGGGTGCTGGTTACTGAATGCTGGATACGGAATGGTGAAGGAGAGAGCCTCTGAACCCTGATCCAATTGTTACAAAAAAGTTGACATTATCGTCTATTTTATTATAAAATGTAGACAATAGTGAAAATATCACATCTTACGAAGAGAGTTCTTGATAATAATATATCACCTATATCCGGATTAATAAAAACAGGCATGCAATATGAGATCCCGACGCAGGGAGATTCGCTTTTATCCCCCAGTGCCGGGTCTTTACTATAGGCCTTAGAGTTAAACAGCGTCGCAACATTCATCGCTGCAAGTTAATTACGGTAAATTGATCCTGTACGTTGAAGTGAGTTAATTTCGGGCAAAATTCAGATATTATGAAAAAATAGAGAGCAATTAATCATGCATAACATATCCGCAACCGCCGATTCCTCGATCGATCGCTTAAAAGAAATCTCAACCTGGGTATCCTCGGTCCAGGATCTCGATCAGCTTCTTGAACTTATCATCGAAACCGCCACGCGCATGATGGATGCCAAAGCGAGTTCACTGCTGTTACTGGATCCCAAAACCAGGAAACTGTATTTCAAAGTTGCCACCGGAGAAAAGAGTACCGACGTCAAGCAGTTCGAGATTGATCTCGGACAAGGCATCGCCGGCTATGTAGCGGAAACCGGCGAACCGCTGTTAATTCCGGATGTGGCCAAGGATCCCCGCTGGGACAAGGAAATCAGTGAGTCAATTGGCTTTAAGACCCAATCCATTGCCTGTGTCCCGATGAAGATAAATGGCGATATCATCGGTGTGGTTGAAATTATCGACAAAGCCGACGGCAGCGCCATTCGGAATGAGGACTTGAAAATATTGTCCGTATTTGCCGATCTGGCCGCTCAGGCACTCGGAAATGCTCGCAAAATCGAACATGATAAAAGGGAGATCAAAGATCTAAAAAAAGAACTGCAGGGCAAATATGAAATTGTGGGTGAAAGCAAAGCGCTGAGGAAGGTTATCTCCGATGCCATCAAAGTTGCTAATTCCAAATCAACGACGCTCATTCTGGGGGAAAGTGGTACCGGCAAGGAATTGTTGGCCCGGATGATTCATCGGGTCGGTGCACGCAAAGACGAACCCATGATTGTGCTCAATTGCGCTGCTCTGCCTGAAACACTGCTCGAAGATGAGCTGTTCGGCCACGAAAAAGGAGCATACACCGGCGCCGCCAATCGTAAAATCGGAAAATTTGAACTGGCTGACCGGGGCACCATTTTTCTGGATGAAATAGGGGAAATGAGCCCGAGTATGCAGACGAAATTATTGCGAATTCTGCAGGAAGGTGTTTTTTACCGGGTGGGAGGCAACAAATCCATTCCCGTGGACGTTCGAGTCATATCGGCCACCAATCGCAATATAGAAGAGGATGTTGCCGCTGGGCGATTCCGGGAAGATCTGTACTACCGTATTAATGTTGTCCAGATTCAGATGCCCCCGTTAAGGGAACGCAGGGAAGATATTGCGTTTCTGGCCGAGTATTTTTTAGAGTTCTACAGGAAGGAACATGGAGTATCGGATTTATCTATATCAAAAAAGGCCATGGATCTCATGCTACAATATGACTGGCCCGGCAATGTCAGAGAAATGAAAAATGCCCTGGAACGGGCGGTGGTGATGGGCAACGGCAAACAAATCATGCCCGAAGATCTGCCAACGTTTGCCTGTCGGCCCCAGTATCCCGGCCTGGAGGTGGGATTGTCGTTAAAAGACGCCATCGACGAATTTAAAAAAGAATTCATCCTTTTAAACCTGAGAAACACCAGCGGTAACCGAAGCCTAGCCGCCAAAAAGATGCAAATTCAAAGAACCTATCTTTCACGGCTGATTACCAAATACGATATCAATGAAATTTGAAAATAAGTATTGTCATGCTTGGAAAATCATATTATCCATTTTCTAAGATCTGAACATAACCGCCAGCTACTGCCCGGAATGTGCCCGGAAAACGATGGCCGAGCATACCAAAAAAGCTCGGAAACCAACCCCCGTGCCCCTAGACAATGAATCACCAAAATGACGAAATAGTTGTCTAATTCTCAGGATTGTGCTTAAGTAACCTCTGATTACTCCGCCCTGGAAAACAACGGTAACTGGTGTGGATAAAATGTGTTTGTTCGTTAAAACCTGATAAAAATTTTACAATGGAGGAATCCTGGAATGATCTCTGCTTTAACTAAATCCTGTCTGGCCCTGATAGTTTTGGTCTTATTAACAACCGCATCCTGGGTGCATGCCGCTGTTGAAACCAGTCTTCAAAATACGCTGCAAACCGAGGCAGTACCCATTGATGTGACGGTTTCAGCTGACGGCAGATCGACCTTCGTGCTCACCGATGAGGGCAATGTGGTGGTTTATGACAATCTCGGTAAATTAAAAGAAACCATCAAAGTCGGCTCTCATATAGATCAAATTGAAATTGGCCCAAGCGGAGAGCGGCTATTTGCGACCAGTCGGCAAAATAAAACCGTAGAAATTTTCCTGCTGGATTTTATCAGCAACATAGAAATAGGGGGATCCGTATTTAAGGGCCCGGAGGATGCACCGGTCACCCTTGCAGTCTTCAGTGAATTCCAATGAGGATACTGTGCGAGGCTTTCGCCGCAACTTGAGCGGTTGCTCGAGAAATATCCTTCCGGAGTAAAACTGGTGCATAAAAATTTTCCTATTCGAAGCCATAAGTTTGCCTTTAAAGCCGCCATTGCGGCACTGGCAGCCAATCGACAGGGAAAATTCTGGGAATTTCATGACGAACTATATAAACACTACAATCGTTTGGATGACCAAAAGATTGATGAGATTGCAAAACAGCTGCAGCTGAATGAAACGGAATTTAAAGCGCATCAGAAAAATCCGGAAATCGCCGCCCAGATTCGACAGGATTACGAGGAGGGCATCCGCCTGGGGATACGGGGAGTACCGACCGTCTTTATCAACGGCAAAAAAATGCGTGACCGCAGCCTGAATAGTTTGGAAGCAGCCATTAACCGGGAATTGGAAAAAGCAAAAGCGGCAAAAGACGGTAAGGCAGGCTCGCAGTAATTCGGAACTAACGCTCTCTTGCCTTCGAATACTCCCGTGCCGCTTTAATGAAATCCCTGAAAAGCGGTTGTGGGGTCATTGGACGGGATTTGAATTCCGGATGGAATTGGCAACCAAGAAACCAGGGATGATCCTGGATCTCGATTATCTCCACCAGGTCACCGCTGGGTGAGCTGCCGCTGACAATCAGCCCTTTTTCGGCCAGCAGCGCTTTATAGTCATTATTGAATTCGTACCGGTGGCGATGACGCTCGGATATATGTTCCTCACCGTAGGCTCGGTAGGCAAAAGTATCTTTGGTGATCCGACAGGGATAAGCACCCAGACGCATGGTGGCACCTTTTTCGGAGGACTCATCGCGCCGCTGGGTGGAGCCGGTTCTTTCGTCAAACCATTCCAACATCAGGTAAATAACTGCATCCGGGGTAAACTCATTAAATTCGGAGCTGTTGGCATCTTTCAATCCGGCGACATTGCGTGCAAACTCGACTACCGCAATCTGCATCCCCAGGCAGATCCCAAAATATGGTATTTTATTAACCCGGGCGTGGTTCGCTGAGCATATCTTTCCTTCTATTCCACGTGTGCCGAATCCACCGGGCACCAGAATACCGTCGGCATCGGTCAGCAGCTCGGAGCAATTCCCGTCAACCATTTTTTCTGAATCAACGAAGGTCAAATTTACCTTGCAGTCATTGGCGATCCCGCCGTGGTACAGGGCTTCGTTCAGGCTTTTATAAGATTCGGTAAGATCGACGTATTTACCGACAATAGCGATATTCACCGATTGCTGCAGCGCCTGTATTTTTTGCAGCAGCTCTTCCCAGGGCTCAAGCCGGGGTGCCCGGGTCCAGATATTGAGCACTTCGACAATTTTGGCGTCCAAACCTTCCTTGTGAAACACAATCGGCACTTCATAAATACAATCGACATCCTTGGCGGTGATGACCGCATCAATGCCGACATTGCAAAAAAGGGCAATTTTTGCTTTGATGTCCTTTGACAGGTAGCGGTCCGTGCGGCACAACAGAATATCAGGCTGTATTCCAATACTGCGCAGTTCTTTTACGCTGTGCTGGGTCGGTTTGGTTTTCACCTCGCCGGCGGTACCGATATACGGCACGAGGGTCAGGTGAATATAAAGGGCGTTTTCCGGCCCCACATCGGTTCTGAATTGGCGGATGGCTTCCAGAAATGGCAGGCTTTCAATATCACCGATTGTGCCGCCGATTTCGACAATCACCACATCAACACCATTGGCAGCCAACCTGATGCTTTGTTTAATTTCATCGGTGATGTGCGGAATGACCTGAACCGTTCCACCCAGGTAGTCACCTCGCCGTTCTTTGGAAATGACGGAATGGTAGATTTTTCCGGTTGTGAAATTGTTATCCCGCCCGAGTTTGGCGTGGGTGAATCGTTCATAGTGGCCGAGATCCAAATCCGTTTCAGCTCCATCATCGGTGACGAAAACCTCACCGTGCTGAAACGGATTCATCGTACCGGGGTCGACGTTAATATACGGGTCCAATTTTTGAATGGTCACCGTAAGTCCCCGGCATTCCAACAAAGCACCGATGGCAGCCGAGGCAAGGCCTTTGCCCAGTGATGACAGTACGCCTCCGGTTACAAATATATACTTCGTATTATCTCCCATCTGATTTACCTCAAAGAATTGTGTTGACGATTAAAAAAGAGAAAACCCCCTTGTGCTAGGCCCAAAGGGGTTTAGATCACTGAAAACGAACAAAGATATCGGAATTTGGGTGGGAATTTTAATTGGACCCTCTCTCCGCCTTTTATCCTTCATCGAGGATGTTCAGGCCCGATTTATCTTTTGAAATAATTTCCTTAAATATAAATGAAAGGATGAAAAAAGTAAAGATGGTTTTTTTCAATTCCTGAATTATTCGGCAAATAACAGTTAGTGAAGTTGGCGCTCAGCCCAGCCGCCGGCTTGAAAAAACGACAAGGAAAAACGCGCTTAATTATTGTTAGGCCACCGTGAATATAATGACAAATATCACTATTTAAACATATACAGCATTTGGATTATTAAACCCAGGTATTGATATCAGCACCATCATACCTGGTGTCGAATAGGCAAATTGACCTAATGCTGTGTATCGCTATTCAAAAATACGTTTGAAATCTTCAATCGTTTTTTGGACCTCGCTGGGTTCTTCGGCCGCCACGGGTGAGATGGGTTGCAAGGGTGCCTGGGGATAAACCATCTTCAGGTGCTCGATGTCAAAGAGTTCTTCTGAAAACATCGCATTTTCCTCGAAGCTGTTGGCCTGGCTTAACCGAACCAGATTGTCATCCTGGTAGAATTCAATCTTTGACGGGTACTGGATCTCACCGATTTTCCACCAGATAAGATAGCGAATCTCTACCTTATCCGAATTATCAGCACCGTAGACACCTCGAATAATTAAACGCAGAGGCAGCAGGGTGTCCTTGTCGACCCAGAGCTGGTTAACGGTTTCATCCGGATATTTGGCCCCGAGAACAAATGCGATTTTTCCCTCAAACCGCCCCAAACTCGAAATGGAGGTATCCACACCCAGTTGCAGCAGCCTTTCTGCAAGGGCTTCGCGTGAGCGATAAAGCAAAACATCTTTGTAAAGGTCGAATCGATTGGCGGCATCAGGCACAATGTTGTTGTCGATTATCGTCAGGGTCCGCCCGCCGACAGCGATGTGGATCCGTTCTGAGTTAGGCGATCTTGCATCCGAACGGAATGCGCGCGAAAAAACATATCGCAGGGTGCCCTCAAATTCCAATGTTTGCAGCTCCAGTGCTTCCTGATCGGTTTCAACCTGTAAGGTAGCCGGTGTATCGTCTCCTGCAGTATTTTCAGCTGGTAAAGTATTTTGACCGGTCGCAGCGTCTTGCTCATTGACGGCAGCAGCCATCCGGTAAAAGACAAGTCTTTCTGATACGAAGAGGCTTTCTGCCGGCCCCAACTTTTCGATCATCAAATCCAGCACATGCCGTCCTTGAAGCACATAGGCCTGCAGGGGGGAAACGAAAAAGAACAAAATAGCAATAGAGCCAGAAATTATTAGCGATTTCTTTATTTTTACGTTCATATCACTAGAATATCTCCTGCGCAAACAAAGCGGCTTGACCCAGTTCTTCTTCGATCCGGATGAGCTGGTTGTATTTAGCGAGCCGATCGCTGCGGGACAAGGATCCGGTTTTAATTTGGCCACCATTTACGCCGACAACAAGATCGGCAATAAAAGTGTCTTCAGTTTCCCCGGAACGGTGAGATATTACCGTAGTATATCCTACCTGGTTGGCTAAATCGATGCAATCCAGTGTCTCGGTGACAGTTCCAATCTGGTTCAATTTTATTAAAATTGAATTTGCCAGGCCCTGTTCGATGCCTTTGCTGAAAATCTTGGGATTGGTCACAAAGATATCATCGCCCACTAGTTGTACAGCACCTTCCAGTCGGTCTGTCATTATTTTCCAGCCATCCCAGTCACCTTCCGCCAGGCCATCTTCGATGGAAAGGATCGGGTAATTACTGACGAGTTCATCATAATAATCAATCATCTTGGCGGCCGTCAGCCTCTTTTTTTCCGACTTTAAGATATATTTTCCATTCTTATAAAACTCACTGGCTGCGGCGTCCAGACCGAGCCCGATGTCTTTTCCGGGTTTGTAGCCGGCCTTGCTGATGGCGTTCATGATGAGCTTTATGGCGGCTTCATTGGAGTCAAGATCCGGAGCGAATCCGCCCTCATCGCCGACTGCAGTGGACAGTCCTTTAGATTTCAGTATTTTTTTCAATTCCTGAAACGTTTCGGAACCCATTTGAATCGCGTGGGTTATGGACTTGGCCCCGAGGGGAATGATCATAAATTCCTGGATATCCAGGCTATTGGCTGCATGGGCACCGCCGTTAATAATATTCATCATTGGAACCGGCAGATATCTGGCATTGATCCCTCCCAGATACCGGTAAAGCGGCATGTCATAAGCCATGGCGGCGGCCCTGGCAACGGCCATGGATACACCGAGAATGGCATTGGCGCCAAGTTTCGCCTTGTTTGCCGTTCCGTCCAATTTGATCATACGGTTGTCCAAGGCAACCTGGTCGGCAGCATCCATCCCAACGATGGTGGGCGCAATGACGCTAGTCACATTTTTTATGGCCCTGGTAACGCCTTTGCCTCCGAAACGCTTGGATCGTTTATCCCTGAGTTCAAGGGCTTCGCGTTTTCCGGTTGAAGCGCCGGAAGGAACAGCTGCCCGTCCGAATGCACCGCAGGCAACATAAACGTCCACCTCAACGGTTGGGTTTCCCCTGGAATCTATAATCTGTCTGGCTTTTACATCAACTATTTCAGTCATATCAGCCTCCCTGCATCGCTGTGAGTTATTGGCAATTAGACTTCTCGAAATCTTGAATCTTGACAATTTTGAAAGAAATGTTACTCTGCTTCCACGAGTATGTCAAGTAATGACCAATGCCGGATGCAGTGTTTTTTAAAGCTGAAAATAAAAATGATAGAATACATCCAGTATTCCATCGTCCATATTCAATATTAAACTTTGGCGGATATCTATGCAGGATAAACAAATTGACTTCTATAATGAAGCCCATCTATTCGTTGCGGCGATCCGCATGTTTAAACATCTCAATTCGCGACCTCCCAACGCAGATGAGTTGTGCCGTACCATCAATTTTTCTATTGAGAGGGGCAATTTCATCTCTCGCAAACTCGAAGACCTGGGTATCATCGAAGCAGTCGAGGGGTCATACGGCGCCCGATTGTATGTCAGCGACCATTTAAAAATTGAAGACATCCCCCGGGGTGAGCCGGGGAGCAAAATGGAGGATGAACTGAAGAAATTCCAGGACTCTCAGAAAGCCTTCTCTCAAAAGATGGAAACTTTGCAGGCCGAACAAAAGCAAAAGAAGAAAGATCGCTTTGCCGATATGGAAAAAAAGCTGAAAGAAGAACTAGAAAAAAAGAAGCTGAAATAGGAATTAGCGGTTCAAGGTTCAGAGCACGCCAACTGGTCCGCGCAACCCGTAGCATGCATCCCGCAATCAAATATTTTCAACCTGAAATCCAAAATCTGCAATCTGCAATCGAATATCATGTACCTCTTAACCTCCGAACCTCTGAACCCTGAACCTTGAACCGCCAATCTTACCCAAGTACCAAATATAATAATAAATTTTTTACTTGACATAAAACCCCCTTTATCATTTACTTAATTATATATTGCACGAACTCCCACCTTAATCGTATAATATGAAGGCTTAAAGATGGGCATTGGATGGACAGGCCGGCCTGACATATATTACCGCAAAGTGATCCGCTCAGATAATGACGAGGTGTCACTGGATGCGGATATGATTCGCCTTTTAATCGCCATTGATGAAAGCAAAAGCCTGAATCAAATTTCTGATGAAGTGGATATGGACAATACTACCTTTAAACAGGCCTTGTCCAAACTTCTTGAGCAAGGCCTTATCGAACCTGTCCAGAAAGACATTCCGGTACTGGACGAATCCTTCCTTGAATCGCTCAGAATCAATTTGTCAAAGGCGATCGGGCCCATGGCGGAAATCTTAATTGCAGACGTCATTGAGCAAATGGAATTGGATCCAGCTGGAATTCCAATCAATCGTGCTGCAGAATTGATAACCCATCTATCCCTTGAAGTCCCTGATGAAGAAAATCAGATTCAGTTTAAAAAATCTATGCTTACTATCCTGAATACAATTCGAAGCTAAGGTCAAGGAGCTTAAAACATGTTGGATATAACCTGTGACGATTGTGGAAAAAAGTATCGGGTTGACGAAACCAAAATGAGAGGTGCCAGGGCTAAAGTTAAGTGCAAAGCCTGCAGCAACGTCATGGTGGTAACCAACCCCCAGGCGGCGGCAAGTGACGAGCCGTCAAGGTCGGTGGAATATAATCAGCCGCCGGTCACAGCCGGTTTGCCCGAACCGCCCCCTCCCCAATCCGAATCTGTGCCGCAAAGCGTGGTTGATCGTCCCGCTGGGCCGCCAAAAGATAAACCCGCCGAACCTGTTAAAGATGTTTCGGCCTTCTTAAGCGCACAAAAGATCCGTTTTGGTTTGTTTGGAAAAATTATCATCGTCATGCTGATTGTCAGTCTGCTGCCCTTTGCGGTCTTTTGGGGTATTACCCTCAGGGAAACCAACGCTCGTGTCCAGATTGAGACGGAAAATTTAATGGCCGAGACTGCCAGGGGACTTGGCAACAAGGTAGACGGCTGGATAAGCAACAATGTTTCAATCCTACGCACGGCCGCCAACCTGCCTGAGATAATCAGTATGGACAGGATAAAACAGGAGATGATTCTTAAGGCTATTCAAAAAGAATATCCCTGGATGTACCTGGTCTTCACCGTGGATCCCGACGGCATGAATGTGGCCCGCGATGATGGCCGCCCGTTAAAAGACTACTCGGATCGCCAGTATTACAAAGATATCCTGGCCGGAAAAAAACTAAGCTGGCAAACCCTGATCGGTAAAACCTCCAAAAAACCGGCCCTGGTGCTGGCCGTTCCGATCAAATCGGGAGACAATCTGCTCGGTGTAATGGCCGCTGCCATGACGGTCGATGTAATCTCCAATAACATTGCGACCTGGCGCAAAGGGCAAACCGGGTTTGCCTTTCTAGTAGATGAAAAAGGTTTTGTCGTATCGCACCCGGATAAGCAGTATGTGACCAAACGCAAAAACCTTAACAGTCATCCCCTCATCGCCGGCTTTCGCAAAAAAGGCTGGCGAACCACGACCAACAGATTTAATGCGTCTAACGGGGAAACGGCGTTTGGTCACGTGAGGAGCAACAATTACGGCTGGGCGCTGGTATTGCAGCAACAGGATGAGGAGGTATTTGAATATTATAAACGAGTGCAGGAGTTTGCCTTGATTCTGCTGGTGGGAACGGTTTTTCTGGTGCTGATTATTGCCTGGTTTTCAGCCCGCGCAATTGTAACGCCCATCATGAAGCTAACTGATGCCGCCGAGCGCATGAGCCTCGGGGAGCTTAATGTAAAAATCGACATTAAATCAAAAGATGAAATCGGATTGCTGGCCCAGGCCATCGGCCGCATGCAGACCAGTCTTAGACTGGCCATGAGTCGCCTGCGTAAAAAGCGCTAAAACCGAGACCGTATACCATTTTTTTTGGTGCAACAACTTACGCGCCAGTTCCCTGCCTACCCTATATTACCGATGATTGTGACCTCAACGGTCCGCTTGCGCGGGTGGTTGTCGTGATTGATGGCAACCACCTGCTGCCAGGTTCCGGTTTTGAGGTTGCCGTTTCTAATCGGCAGGACAATGGAAGGCCCCAGCAGGGCTGCCTGAACATGGCTGTGACCGTTACCATCGTGCCAGGCTGCTTCATGTGCATAGTCAATCCCCGGCGGCGCCAGTAAATTGATGGCCCGTTGCAAGTCTTCCACCACCCCAGGTTCGTATTCAATGGTGGTCAGCGAACCGGTAGATCCCACCATGGCAGCGCTGAGCTGTCCACTTTTTATGCCGGATTCCCGGATTGCTCCGATCAGGGCCGGCGTAATGTCACAAATATCAGGGCCGGTTCTCATGCTAACCTCAATAGATTGACAAAACATTGATAGACTCATAATTATTCCTGTGTTCCCCCATGGTATATAGACACATCGCTTATGTTAGCGATTGCTTCCAATTCCATTCCCCCGGTCTTTTTTTCAATTTCACTTTTTTAGGCACCGCTTCGAACAAATTCACAAACAGCGAATAACCTGCTTTTTGCAGCACTTTTTTATGGGTCTGCAAATCAAGTCTCCAATTGGGATAGACCCAGTAGTCCGGCCCGTAGCGGGTAGCCCAGGCCTGTTCGCCCCTGGGGCTGGCAAATGGTTTATCCAGCTGAATCGCCTGCGTAATCGATCGGGCAACACACAGCGGCCAATTCCCTGCGATAACGATTCCCAGTGGAATCGGGCTTTGTTGTGGCAGCCGCAAAAAATCATCGGCGTCAAGCTCAGGGCTGACAATGGCACCGTTAAACCCCATGTTATCGATAGACGCAATGGCCAGAGAATTGGCCAGATTGCAAAATGGGCCGGCCCATAGATTGAATCTTTTTGGAGATGCGAAAAGCCCGATTTGCCAGGCAGCGTTCAGCACAAAATAACGCGCTCCTTTTTTGATGGCAGCCTGAACCTGATCGTAAATTTGTTCTTCGTTTGCAGGCCAAATCACCGGCGGCAGCCACCATCTTACCTGAGACATCATTTTACTATGGGCTTTTTTGATTGCCTCGCCGGATAACCATATTCCACAGGGACTCCGGGGGATGGATCCGGACCATGATCGATAAACCGGCAGTTCCAGCAGCTTAATTTTCTTCGAAAACGCTTTCGGCAACACCGGTTTAAATATTGCACTGCGTCCGGTAGAAGTCGGCCCCTGATCGAGCTGGCCCTGCAGATCGGCAATCATGTCATCCAGGCTTTTCTCACGACGGTCCGTTAAAAAGGCCGGGGCGCCTTTGGCCAACCCTTTTTTAGCAGGGGGATTGATATACATTCGACCGCCTTTGGGCACCGATCTTGCGATACGTTTTATCATGTGCCCGGCCTGGTCTTCGTATCCCAGCCGCAAAACATCGCCCGGCAATAACTCCTCGCGGGTGTTAAAATAGGGCATTTGTTGAGAGCCCTTAATCCTTCCCACCAGCATACCGGAACCGGTTTGACCTTGAAGATCTACCGGATTTTGGGGACGCTGCGGCAAAAAAAAGTAGTGCGTCGTGTTGCGGCCCAAGGCATATTCCAGCATCTGCAGGGCATTTTTTTTCATTTTAGGATCCCGCCCATGGTCTCTCAGCATGCGGTAGGCGCAAACCGTATAATAAACATAATGCGGCCCCTTTTTGCGCCCCTCTATTTTCCAGGTTCGAATCTGCGGAACGGACAAAAGCAGTTTGGCCAGCACATCGACACTCAAATCCTGGCAGGAAAAATAACGCCGGGTTTGGCTGTTTTGGGAGTACTGGCGCCGGCAGGGTTGAACGCAGCGCCCACGGAGGCTGCTTTTACCTCCCAGAAAACTGCTCCAGTAGCACCGGCCGGAAACACCATAGCAAAGGGCCCCGTGGATAAACACTTCCAGATCCAGGCCGCGCGGACAAACCTGCGCCAGGGCCTTGAGTTCATCGATGTTAAGCTCCCGGGGCAGCACGACACGGTCGACTAGTAACTTTTGCCGGATAACCTGCAGAGCCCTCGGAAAACTTACGTTGGCCAGCGTCGACAGATGAATTTCACCGCGAAAACCGGTCTGTCTGACCAACGGCAGCAAGGCCAGGTCCTGAATAATGATGGCGTCAGGTTTTACCTGACGCTGCAGTTGATCCAGCATTTGACCGGCCTGGGCCAGATCACCCGGTTTCAACAAGGAATTAAAGGCCACAAATACTTTTACCCCTTTTTTATGGGCCAGACGGACCAGGGCGATAAATTCCTCAAGCGTAAAATTTTTAGCTTCCATGCGGGCCGAAAAAAGCTTCAAACCACAGTAAATAGCATCAGCCCGGGCCGCAATGGCAGCTAAAAAAGAAGCTTTATTGCCGGCCGGAGCAAGGATTTCCGGTGGAGGTATTGCTAGTTTCTGTTCATTCATTTATTTATCAGCTTTCGATATGACCCAATTGCCGAGCACCACCTGCGCAATGGCGCATTCCCTATATACATGAAAAGGTCTGTATTTAGAATAAAAAATTTGATATAGTAATACCTGAATATTAAACGTAATTTTTACTGACAATTAAGTAAGTTGTATTGCCGTGACAGAACCAAATGCAGATGACCTGCGTCCAGTGAAGCGAGAATATGGAGATGAACAATGATACCTTGGTGGCACCCCACGGGGGTGCACTGGTCAATCTTCTTGTGGACGAACAACGCGCCGGCGTGCTGAAAGACATTGTCTTTAATTTGTCGGATATCACCTTAAATGACCGGCAATTGTGCGATCTGGAATTGATGGCAACCGGGGCATTTTCTCCGCTGACGGGCTTTATGAACCGCTCTGATTACGAATCGGTGCTGGATCGTATGCGTCTGCAAAACGAAATATTGTGGCCGATCCCAATTTGCCTTGATGTCAACGAATTGCAGGCCAGCAGTTTGGAAGCCGGCCAATCGGTTGCACTCAGAGATCCGGAAGGCTTTTTGCTGGCCGTCATGCACATAGAAGATATCTGGCAGGCCGACCCCGAGAAAGAAGCTAGGCAGGTTTACGGTACCTCGGATCGCACCCACCCCGGAACGGATTATCTGTTCAACCGGGCAGGACAGTACTATCTTGGGGGTAAACTGGAAGTTTTAAGCCTGCCTTTGCATTTTGATTTTAAACAACTGCGCCAGACACCCGCAGAAATTCGGGCAGCGATTCATAAATTGGGCTGGAATCGGATGGTGGGATTTTTAACCCGCAATCCCATTCACCGGCCCCAGTTTTCGATGACGATCAATGCCATGCGTCAGGCCAAAGCAAACCTGCTGCTGCTGCCCATCGCCGGCATGACCAAGCCCGGTGATTTCGACCATTATACCCGGGTCCGCTGCTATCGCCAGGTGGAGCAGCACTATCCGCCCGACTCCCATATCCTGAGCCTGCTGCCTTTGGCTATGCGCATGTCCGGTCCGCGGGAAGCACTGCTGCATGCAATCGTCTCAAAAAATCATGGCTGTACCCATTTTATCGCCGGTCGAGATCATGCCGGGCCCGGTCCGGATCAAAATGGCCAACCCTATTATGCCAGTGACGAAGCCGCCAAATTAACTGAAGCTTATGCCGCAGAAATCGCTATGACCGTCGTACCTTTCGCCGAGATGGTTTTCCTGCCCTTTGAAGACGAATACCGCTGCGCTGATCAGGTTCCGGAGGGCACTCAATTTATTTCGCTTTCCGGCTCCGACATCCGCGATCGAATCCGCACCGGACGCCGCATCCCGGAATGGGCAACCTTTAAAGAAGTCATCGATGAATTGCAAAAAGCCTATCCACCGCCACGCACCCAAGGATTTACGGTATTTTTAACCGGTCTGTCAGGCGCCGGTAAATCCACCATCGCAAAAATTCTCTATGCCCGTTTTCTGGAAATCGGAGACCGCCCGGTGTCCCTGTTGGATGGCGATATCGTGCGGCATAATTTATCCAGCGAATTGAGTTTCTCCCGGGAACACCGGGACATCAACGTCCGACGCATCGGTTTTGTCGCCAGCGAGATCACCAAAAATCGCGGCATAGCGATTTGTGCCCCCATCGCGCCCTATGCCGGCACCAGAGCCGAGATCAGGAAAACCATAGAAAACTATGGTGGCTTTGCGGAGGTTTACGTGTCCACCCCTCTGGAGGTTTGTGAGAAACGGGATCGCAAGGGTATGTACGCTAAAGCAAGAGCCGGTTTGATCCAGGGCTTTACCGGAGTCGATGATCCTTATGAAACACCCCGGGCACCCGAAGTCTGGATTGACACTACTGACATTTCACCGGATGAAGCCACCCGGGAAATCATGCTGCACCTGCAGCAAAGTGGATATATTTGAAGGTGATATTTTGCCAGCAATAACGTTAAACACAACCAAGCAAACTGCCTCCATTTTTATTATCGGAGGGGTCGAGGCTGAAACCAGAAAGCTGGCCGATGCCCTGGCAGTCGATTATCACATCAGTGCCGCGCCTAATGTAGCGGAATCAGTCAGGCGTATGACCAACGAATCGTTTAGTACCATCATTTTTGACCTTGTGGGCGATGGCTCGGATTTGGCCGGCATCCTTGAGTCCCTCAAGCAGGTGGCACCGGACACCCCGGTCATCGTCCTCGGTCATCCGAACGATGCCCAACTCATCGTCGGCGCGATCAAGGCCGGCGCATTTGACTTTATCACCAAACCCTATCCGCCGGAAAAAATAAAATTATCCGTTCACCAGGCCCTCGAAAACCGCAGCCTGAAAAATGAGATCGATTATCTGCGCCGCGAACAGGATGTTGTATATGATCCTGACCGCATTATTGCCGTCAGTCCGGCCATGCAAAACGTCATCGGGACAATTAAACGGGCGGCCCGCACGGAATCCACCATCCTGGTGACGGGCGAAACCGGAACCGGTAAGAGTTTTTTATCCGGCAATATTCATTTCAACAGCCCCAGGCGCCACAAACCGTTCATCAAAGTAAACTGCGCCAATATTCCGGAGACCCTGTTGGAAAGCGAGCTATTCGGCCACGAGAAAGGCTCTTTTACCGGGGCCGACAAAACCCGTACCGGTCGATTTGAACAGGCCAGCGGCGGCACGATTTTTCTGGATGAGTTTTGTGAATTGGGTTTTGCACTGCAGGCCAAACTCCTGCGGGCTATTGAAGATAAATCCTTCGAACGGTTGGGTGGCAACAAAACCATCCATGCCGACACCCGTATCATTGCCGCCACCAATCGCGACATCGAATCTTTCGTGCAGGAAGGAAATTTTCGCGAAGATCTATACTACCGAATTAATGTGCTCAGAATCCATTTGCCCCCGCTGCGCGAGCGTATTCAATGTATCGAACCCCTGGCTCATTACCTCCTGGCAAAATTAGGCCGCTCCATGAAAAAGAAAATTGATTCCTTTGCACCCCCGGTTCTCGAAAAATTGCAGCATTACCCCTGGCCCGGCAATATACGCCAGCTTTCCAACACCATTGAAAGAGCCCTCTTAATGGAAGATGGACCGGTGATCCAGGCTGATAGCATTTCATTGCCAAAAATTGATGCTTTATCTCTTTCCAAAATAAAACCGGCAGGCCTTAAACTCTCGGCAGACGAAGAAAAAGAGATGATCTCCCGCGCTTTGGAGAATAATCTCTGGATTCAGAAGGATGCCGCCCGTCAACTGGGCATCACGCCTCGCGCCTTAAATTACCGTATCAAAAAACTCGGAATCACCCACGATCGTTGGCGGAAAAACAAATAAGAACCAGGCGCAAGGCGTATGGCTCAAGGTGGAAGATACCTGGTATGACAACTCCGCGTATACAGAGTTCAGTGCCGATCGTAATTTGTTTCCTTGCAGAGTCCGTTGATAACGCAGACATTGTCATATTGTGTAACGCCGTTAATATTGTGTATTCATTTTCATAATTTTATGAAAAATTTCTTCCAATATTAAATTCCGTGGTTTGACCATATTGTTTTTAACTATCTGATATTATTGATGTATATTAAAATTGCCTTTCTGGTATATCTTTTGCACATGTCTATTATCGAAATAACATCGCCGGTATTCCAATTATAGGATTTCTAAGTCGGAAGTTAACGGGTTGAAAGAATCGACGGAATGAAATTGATGACACCGGCGGGTTAACCCAGGGATCAAGGGCAAAAAGCCCCAATCCACATAGCAACTATACCTCCCAAAACAGAATCCGAAGGAGAATTTTGCGCTCCTTCGGATTCACTTTTTGGGGGAACGGTGAGATCGGTTGGTAGATCATAAATCCTTGCCAACCTGCGCTATTATTCACCGCCCAACAGTGGTCTTGAGTTAGCTAAGTCTGCCCAATTTTTCTTATCCAACTCAGGGCGGACTGAGTTAGCGTACCTCGGTCTGGGAAGTACTCTATTCCCGATATCCGGAAAATCCAGTGCATCCTGTCCACAAAAGTCTCAAATAAAATCGAATCCATCCCGTTTGCAAAGGAGTCTTCGATTTTGCTTGATTCTTGAAAATAGAACTTTGGCAGCAGAAACGAGTATCATCAGGACAAATATGATGGCCAACTCACGTCCCCGGATCTCGCGCCAAAGACTCCATGGCTGCCTGGCGGTCGAACCGTCGGCAGCGACTGAAATAAAACAGCTGAGATCATCCGGGATGATCCCGTCCAAAACTTTATCAATCGGTGATCCATCAGAGTTCCCGCCACTTGGGTCACTTTCCGAACCAAAAGCCAAAGGATCAACTATGATACCATTTTCAATACCGTCCGCATCACCAAACCCCCCGTCTTTAAGGGTCAAGTATACTTCTTTGCGGTTGGGGCTGAAATCCGTGTACCCGGAATAATCCAGCCAGATTCCATCAACAGAATCATATTTGAAGCAATTGCCTTTATTGAACGCCGACTTTGAGAGATAGATGGTCACTGTCGTCTCATCACCGGGATTGGTAACCAATAGTTTAAAATTAAGTAACCCAAATTCGAAATAATTCGGCTTGCCTTCTGTCGCAGAATTCAGATTGGGATCTGTGGGATCGTCCACTTCGAGAGAAACGATAGACTGAGCATTTTCAGCGTCTTTAATACTGATGCAAATCTGAACTTCATCGTCTCCGTCTTGGACACTAGCACACTTAATGTCTGACTGGACTAGGTCAGCGGTAGCGTCTGCATCGAGATCAAGTGTTTCGGTAACTTCTTGAACATCCGGAACGCCATTTTTGTCCCTATCATGATCAGCTAAACCCGTAACAAATTCCTTTTCCTCAGACCATTCGGAAGGCGTATCATGATTATCGATAAATCTAGCCTTCCAGATATACTCGGTATTTTCTTCCAGGATTTGTTTGGGCAAAGTGAGCGATAATAATGAAGCTGTCGAGGTGACGTCGAACACACAGACATCGTCAAAGGCCCGGATGATTACCCATTGGGTTTTACTGTGTACATCGTTGACATTCGGATCATCGAAGTCCTCGGTCTCAAACTGCGGCGTCAAGCTGACCGTTGCGCCAATTTCCGGGGTCAACAAGACCGGCGTGTCCGGTTTAAAATTGCCTTCGTTAAAGTCCGGTGCGGTTCCTAAATTGAATTCATTGATATTGCTGACCTCATCTCCGTCCGGATCACCACCGGCATCATCTAAAAGAGGATTCAGACCGTAAGCCAGTTCCCACTCATCCGGCATGCTGTCATTATCGTCATCCGTATCCGCGTTGTTACCTTCACCGTCACCGTCCGTGTCCAGGTATTCGTCAGCGTCGTACGGGAAGTCATCCTGGGCGTCCGGTACACCGTCACCGTCACTGTCAACCACAACATCCTGGGTGACCTCGACGATACACGTGTCAACATCTGTCAGACCGCCATCATCCGTTACAGTCAACCTGAAAGTCAGGGTTTCCCCGGCTATGCTAACTGACGGCGCGCTAAAAGTAGCCGTATTTGAACCGGAATTTGAAAGCTGCACCGTCAACCCATCGGTTTGCTGCCAGGTATAGGATACGATGCTGCCGCCCGGATCAGTTGAATTCAGGCCATTTAGTGTGACCATAGCGCCTTCAGAGACCGTCTGGTCCGAACCGGCATCGGCGATCGGTGCTTGATTAATGGATACAAAGCTGGCAGAAATTGTATGGTTCTGGCTCACATTTTCAAAGGTATAAGAAGTGATTGCTCCCCGGGAACTGCCGTCCACCAATACTGCCAAAACCTGATAGTTTTGATTGGCCGTAATGGTAAATGTTTGATCGGATCCATGGTCAGCCGCAACGGTTGCAGAAGGCGAGATGCTGCCGTTCGCACCGGCTGAAGCGGTTATTGAATAGGTAGGCGTTGCAATAGTAATATTATGACAATTTGACCAACCGGAGATAGCCCCATGGCTATCCCGGGCACGGGTTTTGATACAAAAAGTTCCGGCCGAGGACCATGCATAACTTCGCGAAGCTGCCCCCCAGCTGGACTCCGTCCCATCACCCCAATCAAATTTGAATTCGAGCGGATCACCGTCCGGATCTGACGCACTCGTGTCGAAAGTGTAACTGGTATCAATGTACCCGCTGGAAGGACTGTTTGGTGCTGCCGGTGTTGCAGGACTGCTATTTTGAACACCTACGGTGTAAGGCAGTTCTTGCGAATAGTTACTTTCAATATCGTCAAGATTATAGGCGGTGACGGCAAAATAGTAAGTTACCCCATCCTGAAGATCCGGGGTGGTATACTCGATGTTATTGCCGACATCAATACTGTTGGTGTAATTCCCGCTGGAAGTACCATAATAAAGGATGTAACCGGCCAGATCCGATTCGCTGTTGGCATCCCACGCCAGGCTAACAGGGGTGCAATGTGCAATAACGGGAAACAGTATCAAGCAAGAAACGATAGTGGTAAGTAGGTAAAATCCCCTGAATAGCTGAGGAAGTCTTCGAGGACAGTGTAAAGTTCTAGTTTTCATGGAAGCACCTTTCAATTTATTTTATAACCGCGCATTGCACAGCAGCTTTGAAAGGTGCTGCGTTTGCCCGGCAACCCTGCTGCCATATTCGCCTGCAGCGAACTTAGGCCAGTGGCTTTGCGTCCCACCCTTTCGAGTGGTTTGCCTTTTTCAAGCAATTCGCTAAGAAACGAAAAGTCGCACATTTGTATTCAGCAAAAGGGATGCCAAGAACCATATTTTTAACTAAAATCATAACATTCTAAAATTATTAAAAATATAATCCGGGCTAATTTTTATTAGAAATTTTGAATGTATCTTTTTGTTCATCAGCAATGAGGCTGTAATTACAAGATTGTAACTGGCCATGGTCGAATCACCAACAATCTTACCTGTCACAAAAGTCAAAAGAGAACTCCTTGAAATTCTAAAATCCATGGAGGAAGATTATGCCACGGTCACTGTCACCAGAAATGGCGAACCTGTCGGCATCATAATGACTCCCGACCGGTATGAAGCCCTGTTGGAAACTATTGAGATTCTCGGAGATAACAAGACCCTGCAATCGTTAAAGGCTCCTCATAAGGATTTTAAATCCGGCAGGGTTTACACTCACGCTGAAGTTTGGAAGGACTGATGCCTTATAAGCTTCTTTACTCCGAAACATCTATGAAACAGATCAGAAAATTGCATCCTCAGATTAAGCCGGTTGTGAAATCAAAAATAGAGAAGCTTCAGGAGACCCCCTTTGACGGCAAAGGGCTTGAAAAGGAACTTGCCGGCTTTCAGTCCATGCGTGCAAAACGATTCAGGATCATCTATAAGATTAGAGGCAATGACCAGACGGTAGAAATTCACGATGTCGGACATCGTAAGGATATTTATGAGCTGTTTAAAGACGCTATAGCTAAATAAGGACAGAGGGTTGGAAGGTGGAAAGGTGTAAAAGGAGGGCTAAAAGTTGATGGAGTTAGAGGTTGAGAAGCGAAGGCGGAACCGAATCAAATTTATCAAAATAATCAACTTAATCAGCGATATAAAGATCAATAATCCCAACAAACTAAAGCGGCCCTCGCCTCCCGATGCGGCGGTATCGATGAAACAGCTGACATAAACAACCGCACCGCTGCCGCTTTTCTTGTGATGCGTATTGCCGGCAGTTGACGAAGTTCCGGAAACCACAGCCTGGGCGGCCGAAAAATGATAGACCTCGATTTCAATTTGAGGAGGGATCTGCTCCGGGTGGTTCACCCTGGAGCCGGGTACCATCCAGCCTACACCGCCGGGCAGGATGTTCCCGCCGGCATCACAGGCCGCTAGCCATTGGACACCGTTGTGATAATAGATATCCAGATCCGTTATATCCGTTCCCTTCGGGAAGGGAATATACAGCTTAATGGGATGGTTAAATACCGTGTGGGGCATAAGATTCAGCGGAGGGCCGACGGCCTGCTCACCGCTGAGAGCAAGCGATTCAATCTCATCAATCGGTCCAAAAGCAGGTAAAAGCGGCTCATTAGCGGAATATAAAATCCTGCTACCGGTCAAAACACCACTGACGATCTCTACCCCCGAATCGTGAAATTTCGTTGAATTTTCAATATTAAAAGATACACTTTCCGGTAAATGATTGAATGCATGCGCCTGTTCGCTGTCGGATTCTATTTTAAATTCAAAGTGATCAGCAGTGGCAATGATCTCATTCTGGTATAAATCTTCAACTTCCACGAAAATCTGCACAATTGTGTCCAAGGCATATAATGGCGGAAGCATCGGCTCCAGCGACCGGTCGTATATAGCCCATACCAAAGTTGCCGGTGACGAATCTTTTGCCACTTCAACCACCCGCACGGCGGAAGAAATCAAATTCCGTTCATAAAGGTCAAACTCCCCGTCAGAAATCAAAAAACGGATACTGTCAGGATCAGTTAGATTGATTCCACGCTTGGATTCGATCAGCACGGCAAAAGAGGTGTCATCATGAACCCGTGCGGAATTAATAATGCCGGCATCCGGCTGCGGAATAGTATCGATTATTCTCAATGGAGAGCGGCTTGAAGGGGAGCTATCGGGTGAAAAATCAGCGGCTACTGAGAGCTGGTACCCCAGGACATACAATACTATGACCAGGATCCGGCCGCATTTAAACTGTCGAATCAGTTTCGGTACTTTCATTGTAGGCACTCTAGCCCTTAAACAAACTCCAATTCTTAGCGCCTTCGCGTCTTTGCGTGAGATCCGCTATCCCCTACTTGAATATACCAATTCCACAGGCAGGTCAACCGAACTCCTATAGATTTCTTTCGTGTCCTGCCATATGGCCTCCGGGCACATGTCCATATAATTTCCAGCCTATGACTATATTTCGCTGAGATCGGATGCCAGGTTCATAAAAGGATTCAGCTTTGAGCTAATAATGGGGTTGACGAATGGCAATTGGCATGTTATTTTGCCAAATAATTGCTCGGATATTTGGTACAGGAGGGAATATGCAAACTACCATAGATCGATTTGGAAGAATCGTGTTACCTAAAAAACTTCGAGATGATTTCAATCTAGAGCCTGGCTCCCAAATTCACATTGAAGAAAGTGGGCATGAAATCATCTTAAAACCGATTCATGGAGAACCGAATTTGCGATTAAAGGAAGGGGTCCTTGTTTTTACGGGAGTTCCTTTGGGAGACTTAAACAACATGGTTGCAAAACATCGCGAAGAGCGATTGACATTTTTTGGAAAATAATATGAAGACTATATTTGATACGTCAGTCATCATTGCAGCCTTGGTTGAATCTCACCCCATGCATGGAAGAGCTTTTCCATGGTTACAGCAGGCCAAAGAAAAAAAATTTGAACTGATTGTGGCAAGCCACACGTTAGCTGAACTATATGCGGTTTTAAGTACCCTGCCGCTTAAACCGAGGATTTCATCATCAGTTGCCTGGCGTCTTATAAAGGAGAATATTGAGTCAATTAGCAAGGTTATATCGCTAACCCCTGCAGACTACAGTTCAACTATTAAGAGCTTGTCGGAAATGGGAGTGATTGGAGGAACAGTCTACGATGCTCTTATAGCAAAGGTTGCCAAAAAAGCTAAAGTAGAAAGACTCATAACGCTCAACATCGATCATTTTAAAAGAGTTTGGCAAGACGGTCAGAATAAAATAATTGCTCCCTAAGTCTTGTTTATCAACGGCTGGATGGCTGTGTCACCTACCACCTGCTGGTCGAAGCTTTAAGCGAAGCCTGGTCTGCGGTTAAACAAAATCAGCTCAACAAACTTTTTATAGACTTCACCACCCGCTCAGCCGTCCGCCCGTCCCAGAATTCGATTCTCGGTACGTCGGATTTTTTCTGTGTAAGCGCCTCCCTCACATTTTCTGCTAGATTGTCCAGATCGCACAACTTATTGGTGCCCTGATCTATGGTTATGGGACGTTCGGTGTTGGGCCGCAGGGTCAGGCAGGGAATGCCGAGGTAGGTCGTCTCCTCCTGGATACCGCCGGAATCCGTGAGGGCAAACCGGCAATTAAAAACCAGGTTCATAAACTTAATATAGTTGAGGGGTTCGGAAATGATCAATTGCTTGTCTTTTTCTAAATCCACCATTAATTCTAAATTTTCGATGTTCTTGCGGGTACGGGGATGGATTGGAAAAACCAATGGTACCTGTTTTGCGATACCCACTAGCTCTTTGCAGAGTCTTTTCAGAATTTGCGGATCATCGACGTTGGAAGGACGGTGCAGTGTCACCAGACCGTAATCACCGGCATTTAGATTTAGCTCACTGCATACGTTTTGCTTCTCAATGGTGTCTCGCAGCATTTCCAGTGAATCGATCATGATATTTCCGACACGCTGGATCTTGGTCCGGGCAACTCCTTCCTGCATAAGATTTTTGTCACCATCCGGCGAAGGCGTCCAGAGTATATCTGCCAGTGTATCGGTGACCAGGCGGTTGATTTCTTCCGGCATGGTGCGGTCATAAGACCTTAATCCGGCCTCCAGATGGGCAACAATCGGCCTACCTGTCTTATTATTTTTGGACTTCTGCGCTCTGTCTTCGGGTATCTTCACTGCCGCAATTGTACAGGCCATCGTAGAGTTGACATCTCCGACGACGATGACCAGACCCGGACGGCTCTCGAGCAAAATATTTTCATAGGCCATCATTACCTGGCCGGCTTGTTCGGCGTGGCTGCCGCTGCCCACGCCCAGGTGTATTTCCGGCTCCGGCAGTCCCAGGTCCTGAAAGAAAACATCGGACATGTTCAGGTCATAGTGCTGGCCGGTGTGCACAATAACGGGTTGGGCCCATGGTTCTTTTTTAAGGGCATGGTAGAGTGGCGCAATTTTCATAAAATTCGGTCTGGCTGCAGCAATAAGATGAATCAACATGGTCACATTCCTCTGTTAAGGCGCTTGGCACCGCCACATCGACAATTAGTTGTCGATGTTGACTAAATTGCTTTAATCTAAAGTAATAAGTGAACAAAAGTTTAAAATGACCAAAATGAGCTAATCCGCCTGCGGACTATCATTTTAAAAAGCCAGGATACCTTAACCCTAACATTGCATAAATTCTTGTCATCTAGCCTGGCCGTTATGTCTGAGATCGTTGCTTTTTCCGGGCAGATGCTGGATGCTTGATACTTGATGCTGGATATCTAACAGGACACGATCGGTGAATTTCAACGACATCCAGGATCCAGAAACCAGAATCCAGGATCAGTCAATACTTTCAATGGTCTTCATTGCAGCAGCGAAGTTGGATTTCAAAATTTTATGCAACTATAGGGTTAACTTTAAGCATATAAGACAATTTTGGCATTTGTAACACAGGGTTTGCCACTCTTTTTATTATAAAATCATGTCTGTTTTGGAATAAAACATGAACCCTGCATTACCAGCAATTTTGTGTTGGATGAAACGTTTACCTTGCTGGGGAGACGAGGTGGATATAAATTTGCAGCTCAAAGAGCAAGAAATATCTATGCCTCTGAATCGATCCAAACTATAAGACCAACTAGAAAAGAGGAACTAAAAGCAATAGATTTCTTCGAAAAATACTCAGATCATCGCCTGAGTTTTACCGATTGTGTTTCCTTCGTTCTCATGAAAAAGAAAAAAATTAAAAGAATTTTCACTTTCGATCATCATATCCACCTGGCAGGCTTTCAAATATACCCCAAAACTTGAAAAAGTATTAATTGCTTTTATCATCGAAGCCAACTTCACCGGTTCCTGACGTACAATCGCATCAGAATCTTCTAAAAGATCATCCGCATAAACCTAACTAGTTGTTTAGGGTCTCAAAAACAATCAACAAACCTGAATAGGCTATTTTTCGGGGCGGATTAATTAGGTTAAGAAATATTCTTTAATATTAGACTGAATCCGGATGCCCCGCCTGCCCCATGGGTCATTCCTTTTGTACAGGGGTAATCCCAGCGGATGCTAATGTTGGCAATCATTTCGAAGGAAATAGCGCAGCGAAATTAACAGGCCTAAAAAACTCAATAAACACAACAAACCAAGTGAGCTCATTAAACTCGGGGATCCGAACCGATCCTCGGCGCTGGTAATCAGGCACCCGCCGCCACCGCCGCCGCCTCCACTCTCGTTGCTCGAAGCGATATGCGTTACTTCCGATCCGGATACTCGAATCTCAAGATGATTTGAAAAGTCACTTTCATTTCCATCTGTGTCGAACGCAGTCGCTGCAATGTAATAGGTACCATCTTCGAAGTCGATCAGAGTCCATTGTGGATTATCCCTGTTTGGGAGCTGATGCACAAAGACATCCTCCAGGTGATCGTCGTATGTGACAGGGCTGCTAATGCTAACATAGATCCCATAGCCATCAAGATCCTCTTCGTCATTAGGATCCCATCCGATCGTGAAATTTGCAGCTGCATAAACAGGGGGTGATGAGATTAATAGTAGCCTCCCGCAAATAAGCAGACAGAGGCATAGAGTACAGGTATTTAGTTGGAGTTTCATTTCAAGGGCTTTAGCATGCACGCTTTCAATGTTTTGGGTCACGCACGCCGGTATCTATTTATATTTATTTATATCGTCAAGTAATGAGTATACTTAATTTTTTTAAGGATTGCATTAAAAAAACCTTGAATAATAAAATATAAATTTGGATCCATTCCGAATTTAAAACAAAAAGCCGGGACACCTTTTTCGCAGGCAACCCAGCCTTCAGTAACGCTTTATAGTATCCCTAATAATTTTAGTTTCGATTGATTGGCTTATTAGGCATAATTTCAGAAGAGGTTTATACCGGAAACGGCGGCTGATACTGGTGTGATTTGCTAAACCTTCACCATCAGACGCTTTCATTCTCTATCCATTACCGGTTTTAATCGGCGCTTTCGGCCCGACTCCAATTTCCTATCTGTTTGCCAACAGTTAAAAAGCCAAAGCAAAAGAAATCGAACCATACACAGGGAAGAGGTATGTCCACTCGTTTAATGAAACGTCCTTATCGCTTCTGAGGCAAGCCAGTTGCCTGAGCCGTTGATGATCATCTGGGCCGATTTTTAACCAATGCGGCCCCAAAAATCACTTTACGCAATATCAATCGCGGATTTTGGGTATCACATCGATATTGACATGAGAAATATTATCACATAATTTTCAGAGCCTGTACTCAATTAACCCAGTCACTTATTATCCGCCGGTTTTGCCACAAGTTTTTACGATATGTATCTTTTTTTGAACGCTTGTTTAACATTAGGATACCTTTAACTTACATTTCGCACTTGTAAAAAGAAATTTCAGGAATTATGCGAGTTATGCTAATTATTGCTCTAACTTGCTTATATTACAACGAATAAAAAAATC